>Ga0160505_100189_pt1 | contig 44507 bp, 24 predicted proteins | sample DIDeMG_FD_108225 | JGI IMG/M metagenome (GOLD analysis project Ga0160505, IMG submission 108225) | Enriched chicken feces microbial communities from UW Madison campus, WI, USA - DID2874_E49_Stillage MG | ecosystem: Host-associated > Birds > Digestive system > Large intestine > Fecal ... | reverse complement strand
GAAAGCGACCTTACCTTTCCGCTGATCAATTATTGTTGCCCTACGTTTAATGATCTTCGCATTTTCGGGCAATGTAGCAGGAAACGGCGTAAGCCGCCTTTAAGCCTTTGACACGATCTGACATGACCTAAATCTTGAACAATCATACTAATAAAAAAATATTGATAGATCATTAACGAACCTTGCTGTGAAATCCATTTGATATCGTACTTTATAATCAAGTCTTCGCTACTATGACCTCTAAATCTCCATCCGATCTATAGGATGAGAGTTGGCCGTAAAGGATAGGAATTGCGAAGCTTCATGCATGTTCTGGTATTATTTTGTAATAACATATATTCTTTTAATAGCACGAGGTGGAAATAGCTGAACCGGACTGGCTGATGCACTGGTTTGAACATAACGTCTCAGTAACTTTGACGAATTGTTAGATTCGAACTCTGTGAGTGTGGTGGAGGGATTTCGAGAATACTAGTGGTAGAGTTGGTAAAATTTCGGAATCATTCGGTTAATACGAACTTCTGACGAAGATCCACAGGAAAGTGCTGGATACATTGTATTTGTAAGATATTGCAGAAGAGGATTTTCTCCTATTTTTTAATCGCCACCCCTAACTTCATATCTAATTGTTCTTCGTCACTAAAAATGAAAAATGTAGTACGGAAAATATACTAGATAAGTTATAGAGGATGCAAAATCACAAGGATAGAAATTGGTGGGTGAGTTTCTACATTTCCTCCAACAATAGTGGCGTCCACGTATTCAATACCAGAGCAGCCTTAACCCAACAATTTTGTTCGTAAAAGTAGTCACTGACATCATAACAGTCTTGGTTTCGCCTCTTGTCACATGAACTTGCTCTCAGCCACCGTAAGAGCACTGAGGTGGTGATGCTGACTTTTCTTTCGTCACATCCAGTAACAAGTGTCAGTAGTTATTTCACTTGTCTTCACCGTTGGAGTCAGTGTTTGAGTTAGAGCCACTCCTGGTGGAATGCTAGAGGGCCCGCATTGCTTACAACAAACAATACAGAGTTGGAGACGAATTGTTCAGGGAGAATTCCAAAGCAATCATTGGTCATTTCTACCAGACCTAGTGTCTAATGGTCAGCATTGAGACTGTCACCATTGTTGTGAATCTTCAACAAGAAATAATTCAAGTTTTGACCCTCAGTGGAAATTGCGTGGTCAAATTCGTATCAATTGGACTCCAGCATGCTCCACACGTCCGTTCCTTTTTCGTAACCTTTGTTAATTGCAACATAATAGCTTCCTGGAACCACTTAAGCATGCCAAGATCGTCTAGAGGTGCCCACCGCTATTTCATCTTCAACCGCATATTCTGCTTCTTCTCCATTTTAAAGCTCTTCTGTTTCCAGTTGAAGAGCTACTAACGTAGTAAGCCAGAGAATGGCCAACAAATTTAAAAATCACTTTGTTGCTTCTACAAAATACGAACTTCGGCTCTTCATATCTACGGATTCCTGAGCATTTGGCGGAGTAACGAACACTGCCGTGAAGGGTGATTCCTCAAATATCAGACAAGTTCCATGAATAGGCGGTGGGCGGCTAAGAATAGAATTGTTGCTGGGTTTTGCCCGATTTAACCGCATGATGAACATTGTGGCCGAATGTGGCTGAATGTTGGCCGAATTCTATGGTTTATTCAATGGCTGCGAAAATCGGTATTGGTGTACAATATATGCGATATCATAGTTTGGAATTCATTTAATAGATCCACTAACATGAAAGTTGGCAACTTGATTATTGATGTATTCTTGAGTTCCAAACGAGGCGGATGGTCATGGTATGGTGCCAAATCCAGAGGTCGGGCAAACCAAGGAATGACACTATGCAAACTACTTAGTCATAAGTCGTTGCTAAATTGTTATACTAAAGTTACTTTCACGAAAACAAATGGCTTGGTTTAATATTGATCCTCTGGTGTTTCGGCCGTCTGTTATCAACTGCAATAATAAATCTTCATAATTGTAAATTCAAATTCCCGGAACCTTAGCCGCCAATCTCACGATTAACTTCATGATAATCATCTACGAAATTTACCATAACTCGTGTATTCACATAATCCCAAAAGGCCAAATATCCGTGGCCGATCTCACCAATTTCACCAATTTCACCTGGACAGAAATCTCGACGATCACTCGCCCAAAAGTACATGGGCCTATGTGCCCAAATCAATATCAAGTGCTTCTCTGATTTCCTCCTTCAAAACCTCGTCTTGTAATTGTCCATATGCCTTTTTAAGGTAGAACTTCAACATTTGATTTTCCAGAATCAAATCGTCCTCTGCGCTTCTGGACAGAAGTGACCGTGCATCCATATCGCTGAGACTTTCGTGTGACAATTTCCAGCCAGGAACCTTCAAACTGTCGTTATGAGACCGTTCAGAGTATGTACTGCCCACATCTGAGTAGATGGAGTCATGGTCAGTTCTGGTGGAGAAAACGGACGATGTCAGCCGGTTTCCACGAGTCTTGGTGAGAGAATCGTTTGAGCTCATGGAAGATGCCGAGTTTGGTCCACTAGAGAGCGGCGAAGAGGTCAGTGATGGAATAGATAAGTTCTTGAGCATATCAAGAACAGACGAAGTTGTACGCCTGTGACTCTTCTTGACTGGCGAAAGCTGTTGCGGTGGAGCAGCACAGTTGACATTCAGAAACAACAGCTCGTCCCAGGACAAGAGCAAATCGCCAAAGAAAGATGTCAAGTTGTTCACTGCATTTCCCCATTTAGACTCGTTCAAAAGATGCTGGTATACGACTTCCTCGTCACCTTCGCCAAAGGACATAAGAATGGGTCTGTTCTTGAGAAGAAGGCCAATGGAGATCTTGAAAATACCAACCTTCCAGCCCTCCATCATGCAGAAGTCCACGATGCGGTTGTTGACGGCCAATCCTGGAGTGTGGATCAACAGAATGGAAAGCCACCATTGGTACAAGAACACCTTGCAATCACAGAAAGACGTGAGGTGGCTCGCAAGCTGTGGGTCGACTCTGCAGAGTATGTTGACGAACTCTTCAAACCACTTGTCGAGGGTTGAAGACATGGTAGCAGGAACGAAGATACCACGCAATTCAGGCTCACATTCCATTATCTTGCACAATGCATGGAACGTCAACTCCAGCTGTCTAAACTGGAAATATAGTGTTCCAACTAAAAAAAGGAGACCCTGACAGTAGCCAAGCTCCAAGTCGTAGTTGGCATAGACGTTCAAAACGGTGAGAAGATCGTCAATAGTCTCCTTCTTTTGGAAAAACTCCACAGCAGGGAATGTTCTGGACAAATCCTTGTTGATCTGTTTGGAAATATCTCTATTGTATGAGTGCTGGAAGTTCTTGAAGATTTGCTTAGACACACCAGGGATTCCACTATGGTTTGCCTGGTTTATCAAAATCAACTTCTCCCACACAAGAGGCACGAGCTGGAATGGCACGCCAGTCTGCAAGAAAGCCATCATTGTGTAATTTGGAAGCGTCACAATGGTTTTGTATGGGTTTTCAAAAAACGATATCCAGTAGAACTTCTCCAATTCCGACAGAAAGCCGGCTTTCTGGGAGGCGATGAACTTCTCACAGCATTTCTTAGTAGAGCCTCCAAAAAGTGTTCCACAGCTACTGCACGTGTTGATTGTATCTGAGTCATAGTCATAACTGGCGAATTTGTCAAGGAGGACCGACTCGGAGATCGAATCCGTGGCTCCATCTGAAAATCTGTTCAAATCAACTCTCAAGTCTAAACTGGTAAGCATGAGGTCATTTGAGGGGGCTACAAGGGAAAGCGACTCCTCAAACTCCATAAGAGACTCGTGAAACATAGGTGGTAATGATACTGATGGCTGGAAGTGATGTTAGATAGTCTGAAAAGATTCTAGTGAACCTGAAACAGTGAAGGTTAATCTGAAACGATAGTGATAACCTGAAGCAAACAGAAGATATAAATCTAGACAGTAGTAGAGGAAGACGCAACTGAGTCTCAGACAACGAATGATCCCGTAGTACCAAAGGTGGATGTAGAAGGAAAGACAAGGGTAGGAGGCACCTAAAGATATACAGATGGGGAAAGAAACACTTCAAGATCGCCAGACTGGTCCCGTATAAGGAAAAAGCTTGCACATGCCTTAATGCGGAAGTTTGTGTATACTGCAGCCGCATGCAGTCGCGTCGCCAGTGACAGGTACGGTGCGTTGTCAAGACAATAGAAGGAGTTAGTTAAAATAAAGGAGGCACAGTTTTTTTCTGGACCAAATGATGATTCAATGGTTGGAATTGCGGAAATTATATCAGATCTTGAATTATAATTAGATAACTGATGGTAGAGCCAAGAATAATGTCAGGGGTAAAATTCATGGTGGAAACAGGTTCTCCAAATAGTGTTGCATATGAGTGTTTCAGTGCGTTTTGCTTGCAAACAAATCGTGGATTCTGCAGGATACAAGGATATCTTAATTTGCTAGGTGCGTCGTAGGGTCCAAGACAAAGATAGTTCAGTCATACCGAGGGAAGTGCCAAAGGAAAAAAATATCTATTTTGTGAAGATCGATTCTGATTGGGCGAACTCAGGTCTGGCCTGTACTTTTTAGTCTTAAAACTTATATTTCTACCCATAAACATTTGTCGACCACTGTCTGTAATTGTACTGATTATAGAATATAGGTTGTATAGCCACCAACTTTGGGCTGAAATGATCTCCTCGGAGATACTGTGTTGCTGACGTCAATTCACTTGTATTTTCTTCTGGAGAGAATCTCAGCTAACTCATCGTACTTATCCTTCCCAAGGGAGACATTGGGAAGTCTCAATGGTCCAACCGGTTGGCCAATAATCTCAAAGCCAGCCTTGATTCCCGCAGGATACGACCCTCCTTCCAAAATGTTGCACAATTCCCATAAATATTTCCATTGTTCGCGAGCTTTGTCGAGGTTTTTCTCTTGGGTAAGAGTATTGTAGAATTCCACACATTCACGAGGAACAATAGATGCTACTCCCCAAACACCGGCCTGAGCTCCGTGGGAGAACGCGAAGAATGTCAAAGTGTCGTACCCGTTGAAGCATTGAAGATTTGGAGATGGGTTGGTCAAGAGATCCGCTTGTTCCCCAGCATTTCCAGAGGTGTCCTTCAAGTAGTCAAAGCCTTTGATCTCTCCAAGCTTACGCAACTGGTTGGCAGAGAGATGTACTCCAGTAGCACTTGGCAAGTTGTAATACATCAATGGAATTGAGATGGATCCGCATACATCCTCGAAGAATTTGTAGATCACGTCGAAAGGGAATGGCTCGTAGTATGGTGGAACCATCATGATGGCATCTGCACCGATCTTCTCAGCGTATTGAGCCAAATCAATGGCAGCCAAGGTAGAGTTGCAGCCGAATCCACAAACAACAGAAAGACGACCTTTTCCAGCGTCCACATAAGCTTTCATAACGCTTTTGATTTCGTCGGTGGTGAGAGCAGGAAATTCACCAGTAGTACCTGTGGTGACTATACCATGTACACCAGCATCGACGAGTCTGTCGACAATGGCTGGGATCTTGTCCAAGTCGACAGACTTGGAGTCCTTCGAGAGAGGAGTAGGAACAGCAGCAATAATACCTTTGAGTTGAGTCATGGATGGGAATTTATTGACGAGAGGTTTGGAGGCATTTATATGGGGAAAACTGGGGAGCGTCGGAAAAAGTCCGATAGGTGAAAGTAGGCAAGAGATATGGAAGATCTCCTACAATGTCGGATGCGGTAATCCGGTTTGGCTACTTAAAGTAGCGGAATTTAGTTATGGACATTTGGAAGTTTGTTTGAAGAGCCTTGGGATCTAGTGGAGAAGTTGAATTAATCGTGAGAAAGTCGTGACCAGAGATTCAGTTAGAGGTAGAAAATACTGAAAGAGTAGTGGATAGGCAGAGACGTACAAAAAAATATATTCAAAAGCTCGAAGGGGAATTGATTGCAAACAGACTTGAAGGAATTTGGGTCTACTTTGTGTTAGTTTGGAAAGTGACAAGTAGGAAGCTGTTCATCTTGATATTAATATCTTGGTGATGATAAACCATACAGGTGTGAAGACGGAATGGCATCAAGCGTTGAGGCAAGTCTAAGAAGACGGATATACAGAACTATGTTGAATCAGCAACCAAAAAAAAAAAATGATTGCTTCATTGCTGTATCTTTGAATGTTAACCAGGTCATTTAGAAAGTCTGATCATCACCAGTAGACTTCATCATAAATGACAACATACTTAATGACGAATACAACAGAAATATACCCTCATACAGTCAGATTTTGATGGAAATGACAATTCACACTAAAGAATATCAGGTAGATAACATTCCAGCTGAGAATCGTCAATTTCGTGAAAGTAGCTTATATAGTCTCCTATTCTGTTGGTCCGCTTCTATCTAGAGAGTAACATACACGCAACCCCACAGTGGCATATTTAATTGACCAAGCTATATAAACTTTCCATACTTCCCAAGCCGCCAATCAATACTTGCCAGTCACAACTTTTTCTGGAAGCATATCTTAACAATCAACTCTTTACAATTAGCACATATAAATCTCCCCTTATTTTCCCAATCCCTTTTCTTTATCTTTCACGGCATAACGCACACCTGCCCCGCGGAATTTCCTTCCCGATTGATTCTTATCGTCGGACAGTTCATCGGGTTTTTTCCGCACAGTTATCTATATGAACCTCTCCAAACCCCAACTTCCTTCCCCAATGGCTTCCACTATCAAATTATACGGCGACGCATCCATCGAGTTGCAAACAGGACTTTTCATCAACAACGAATTCAGACCCTCACGCGACGGTTCCCTGTTTACCACGCCAAATCCTGCCACTGGTGAAGATTTGGCTACCGTGAGTGCTGCTACTGCTGAAGATGTAGATGAAGCCGTGGCTGCTGCCAGAAAGGCATTCACCACCACGTGGGGCCTGAAGTCGACGCCTTCGCAGCGTGCTGAGATTATCAACAAATGGGCAGACTTGATTGAGCAGAACAAGGAATCATTGGCAATGTTGGAAAGTTTGGATAATGGAAAACCAGTTTGGATGGCTCGTGACGTGGATATCGCCGACAGCATTGGGTGTCTTCGGTACTACGCTGGGCTTGCGGATAAGATTGAGGGACGGACAGTGGAATTGCAGGATGGTGTGAAGTTTGCATTCACCAGGCCTGAACCAATTGGGGTGTGTGGACAGATCATTCCCTGGAACTATCCGATCCAGATGTTCATGTGGAAGGTGGCCCCTGCTTTGGCTGCGGGAAATACCATAGTCATCAAGCCGGCTGAGCAGACTCCATTGAGTGCACTTCGTTTGGCAGAATTGGCTGCGGAGGCTGGTTTTCCTCCAGGAGTGTTGAATGTGGTCAACGGACTCGGCGCAATAACTGGAAACGCCATTTCTTCCCACATGGACATTGACAAGGTGGCTTTCACGGGATCCACCATCACGGGAAGAAAGATTATGGAGGCTGCCTCGAAGAGCAACTTGAAGAAAGTGACTCTCGAGTTGGGTGGAAAGTCGCCAGTGGTGATTTTTGACAGTGTGGATATTGACCAGGCTGCCAATTGGGCATGTATGGCTATTCTCTTTAACCACGGCCAAGACTGTTGTGCGGGCTCTAGACTTTTCGTTCAGGACACCATCAGCGACAAGTTCTTGGAAGTGCTCAAGAAAAAGGTGGAGGAGATCGTCATTGGTGACCCAGAGAATATAAAGACTTTCATGGGCCCATTGGTCTCCAAACAACAGCACGACAAGGTCAGACTGTACATCAAATACGGATCCGAAGATGGAGCTTCTGTTCTCTCTGGAGGAGAGGAGAAGTTGGCACACTTACCAGAAAAATTCAAGAACGGCTACTTCGTTCCACCCACCATCTTCACTGGATGCAAGAAGGGAATGAGAATCGTTGATGATGAGATCTTTGGACCTGTCCTCGCAGTGCAGACATTCTCAACCGAGGAGGAGGCAATTGAGTTAGCAAACGACACATCTTACGGGCTTGGAGCAGGAATTTTCTCCCAGAATGCCAGTCAGTGCATGCGTGCGGTCAACGCTATCAAAGCTGGAACTGTGTGGTGCAACCAGTATATGGTGTTGAGCAATGCAGTGCCATTTGGAGGTATGAAACAGTCTGGATTTGGCCGTGAGCTTGGAATTGAAGGCTTGAAAGAATACACTCAAACCAAGGCTGTCCATTGGAACTACGGAGATGAGCTTCCTTGGCCACTTGATGGAACCAATATTTAATTCGGACAATCTGAGTCGAACAATCTAAGTCGAACAATTTAGGTCGGACAATCTCCGAAGTAGCGCTGAAGTAGAATGAATAAAAAGGTTGCAATTCAAGTTCAAATTTAGGGAAAGGTTTTTTAATTGATACATGATTCTCATTCAAAGTGGGCTTATATTATTTTTCTCTTTTTTTAGTTTCCTTTAGGCTTTAGGTGACCAATTGAGTTGGGTCAAGTAAAAATTACATGTCGGACTTATCAACCCCACATCAAACTCACTATCGAAAGTGATAGGAACATGAAGGCGGCACTACGCAAAATTCCTGCTTGTCAGCGATGTCACCTGCGGAAGAAGAAGTGTGACTCCAACTTGCCGGCGTGTTCCAACTGTGCCAGTGTCAATTCTGAGTGCTTGAACTTTGATAAGATATTGGGGAGGCCAATACCGAGACATGTGCTTATAACACCGCTAGAACGCTCTGAAAGTGGCTCGAAGAACTATGCCACAGAAATTGCTCTGGATTTGGCTGCAGATCGGCCTAGTTTAGACGAGTTGGATGAAGAAAAGAGGAGTTACGGATCCCCAGCCTCAGATCAGCTGGGTCAGAGTAGCGAAAACGGCCGGAAACGGCACAAAACAGACCTTCGGCAGAGCAACAGTACTAACTACGAAACGTTTGACGACGTCAATACGTTTTCGATGAGTGTCAACACCATGTTCTCCGGCCCGGACAATACGGCCAATGTGATCGATCGGAATCTCGAAAATGAAATGAACGAATATGATTCGAGTACCACGCGAGGCGTCAGAGAAGAATTCATAGCCAATGAGGTGAAGGCAGTGGTAAAGCTTGAAAATGACGTTCTCAGTGCTTATCACAAGAATATCGTTCGGGACCAGGCCACAGACATCTCAGCATATGAGAAACCTTTAATGATGAGGATTTGCAAGAGATACTTCACGTGGATGAACAGCTCTTACCCCGTGATGCATGAGATCTTGACTTATGACCTTCTTGAAAGATGTTGGGGAGGTGAAGCATCCACATTAGACTGGTTCCAAATGAAAATGTTGATCGCTATCGCGCTAGGATCCATCAACAGACCCTACATCTCCCATTCTGAGATTGGCCAGGTTTCCAAGATGTTCTGGAAGTCTGCTATGACACTCTTTGGCCGTGCCAACACTGGGCTTGCTTCGCTAGAAAATTTGCAGAATGTACTCTTGCTATTACAGTACACTTTGCTAGTGCCAGAAACAGGAAGCTTATGGCAGCTTTCCGGAACAGCCATGCGCTTTGCTACCGGTATGAGTCTCTACCTTGAGCCCACTCCATCACAGAAGTTTGATCCTTTAACGTTGGATTTACGGCGAAGAATGTTCTGGACCTGCTATTGCATTGACAGAACCCTAAGTACTGTGATGGGTCGCCCTGCTACCGTTCCAGATTCGTGGATCACGGCAAAGCTTCCATCCATTTATGAAGACAAACTTATCACCACCAAATCAATCACGCCAGGCCCTGCGTGCAATCTCAAGGTGGCCATGGTGGTCCACGTTGGAATTTGTCGACTCCAGTCAGAGATACATTCCCGGCTCTATGGCCCAGTGGTGAGTCCTGATGAAATCGATGTAGAGGCGCAGACTACATGGACTTGGCAGATGTATGATCAGTTGAGGTTTTGGCGAAACTCACTAGTTCTTCCTACGCCATTAATCATGAAAGAATGGACTGACTTCCAATTCCATCTACTGGTGGTTTTGCTCTTGCGGCCGCTGCCTAACAGGCCCAATCCAAGTGACGAGGAGTTGCATGTGGCATTCCACTCTGCCGGAGAGGCTATGAAACTTGTCAAGACAATGCATCGAGACCTGCTGGCAGAGTTTTCGTGGCTCACCGTCCAGAATCTATTCATGTGCGGGTTGACTTTCATCAACTCGCTTCGAGAGTTCTCCAACAGAACGCCCCCCAAATCCCTCTGTGTTTCCTTCGTCGATATCGTTCTACAAGTCCAAGCATGTACTTCGATGCTCGAAACGCTTTCGGCATTGAAAGTTGGAGGTGACGATAAGATGCGGAATGTTTTCGAGGTGGCTTCCTCCAACACACTTCACGATGTAGTGAAGAACTTTTCCAGTCTGAGAAATGCTGGACTGTGTCACTGGGAATTGCTCGCGAGGTCAAACAATCTTCTGTTGCAGCGACCAGTGGAAATTGACAAGATCAGCGTTCCAATCCAGAATCAGTCACTTCTCGAACCGTTTGGAGGTGACGATCCTCGCTATTACGACTATGATGAGAATCATTTCTATCTTCATGATACTGATGCGCAGGTGTCTGGCCAGGATGCCAGTCCCCACTTGTTAGTTCCGGATGGGGAAGAGTCGTACTTCAAGGTGTCTATCTCGCAGAGGAATTCCAGCGATACGGAAGTCACTAACACAATCTTTGGAATGGATGGATTGGCTGCCATTTCGACCGTTGCATCCGAAGCTGAGCCATTGGTGTCTGCTTTAGCAGACTATGCTGCTGTTCTGGATCAAACCACGGAGTTGGAACGATACTTTCTTTATCCGATATGATGTGGGATTTATTTATTTAATGTAGAGTGTGAAGAAGGGTTCAACTGTTGGAAAGCACTCTAACGCTTTCTAACAAATTGCCTCGCACAAGTGATCAAGTCTATATAGAGAGACTACTTACCTATAAATGTTTAAGATATATATGTGGATTACGCAATTAAGCAATTATAATAGACTTTAGCTCATTATCTATTTTTTATATGCGTGTTTTTACTTTCTTTATTTTGCTACTGGATTTTTGAACTCCCTTCGCTCACCTCTTCTTCTTCCATTGGACCAAGTGTTTATACGACAAAAAACAATAACTAGCAATACAAACCAAAATTCGCCAAAAGTAACAAAACCAAAATTGCCTCTAACACCGAACTTTTCAATTCTTAGTCAGTTTTCACATATTCACATCATCCCCTTCCACCTACTCGTCAATCCATCGCGACCTGTACGAACCGCCATTCACCATGGTCTACTTCTTCACTGCCAAATCCAGTCTGGACATCGACGACTTCGGACTCGGAGATGACTCAGAACACACCATCTATATGGGAAAAGATAAATTCGAGAATGATCCGTTGATCCGCAAATCTCATCCCAAGAACCTCTGGTTCCATGTGGACAAGCACTCATCTGCACATCTCTACTTGAAGCTAGACTTGGAGCAACAAAACAAGAAGTTTGAGGAGTTGAAATTGGATGAAGAGCTCTTGGTGCAGATAGGCCAGTTGACTAAGGCAAATTCCATTAAGGCTAACAAGCTTAATAGCATCACCATCATCTATACTCCGGTAGACAACTTGAGAACGGATGGGCTGATGGATACGGGAACAGTAACATTTGTGAATCCACAAAAAATCAAGAGAATACACATTGCCAAAAAGGACAATGCTATTGTGAATAGGCTCAACAAGACCAAAAAGGAGATTCTGACGGAGGAATTTGTCAAGCAGCTGGAGGCGGAGTTGATTGAGTGGAAAAGAAGCAAAAAAGACCAGGAGAGAGAGTTGGAGCAGCTGACTAAGGAACAACAGAAGAAGTTTCTTGAGCAGAAGAAGTTTAATAAGGATCCATATGCTGATTTATTCACCGAGGAGAATCTTCGAGCCAGTAGTAATGAGTTTCGGAATGAGAACTGGGTGGAGGATGAATTCTGGTAGTATATGGTAGTATGTAGTCAAGTTGATAGATTGAGTAGTCTTGTAGGTGTGGATATGTGGGATTATGACAAATACTTGTAGTTCTCAACTTGAATCAGAAGGCGGTATGGTTGTTCGGATTGTTCAGTTGATCAGAGTTAGCATTCATGACAAGATGGTGTTACGGACTCGAGTGCAATTTATGCTGTAACAACAGTAACGAGTGACTACATAACTGAAGTCTGATAATTCACTTGTTATGTTATTCCTCCATTGAGCTGAATCATTCATCTTATCACCATTTCCGATATGAATGTAAGCCCATTGAGCCACCAATTCTTATCTTCTCTCCTTCATCTTCTTCCTTCCTTTCCATTCCTTTCCTTCCTTCCCTCCCCGTCTCTACTGCTACAGACTCTCTCGTCAATTGTATATTCAATGCTAGATAACGCTCGACATGCGAGGCCTACTCCTGTTCAATCTTGATAGGAAACTTACCGGCCTCTCTCTGGTCGTTCCACTTCTCGACCCAGTCAACAGGACACAAAGAAGTGAAGGTCTTCCAGAAGATCTTGCATGGCTCAAAGTCCTCACCTTTGACGGCCACACACTTGTGGTAGTCGACGTAGTTCTGAGCACAGTGCTTTGTCTGGTTGGTGTATGGGAATCTTGGGTCGAACTGAGGAGTGTCGAACTTGAAGTTTTCTGCGTCGATGGCCATGGTTGATGGAGTATGGGTTTTTTTTTCTATAGCTGGGTCTTACGATTTTGTCTTGCGAAATGGGTACACACCATTGGTTGGTGCTGGTCTGTGTGCAGGCAGCTTGTTTGACCATTTAATATGGGAATGACATCCTGATGTGGGGGAGAACATGGTTGAGTGAAATACACGTGTTTGTGGTGAGTATTACGATAATTTATGGACGTTGTAGTTTTTGTGATGTCTACTTGTCCAATAATTGTCCCGGAATATGAACTACTTTTTTTCCATACAAATTTGGATATAAGTGGTGTACGGATGTTCATTGAAACCAATTCCACTTAGCATCCCTATCACCCAAATTACTTACCTCTCATATAAGATTCGATTCCGAATATCTAGATTAATCCTTGTTTATATACTTTTCTGTCATGTAACTCATTGACCCTTCACCTGTATTGTCCAATCCCCGAAATCGGCCTTTGGTACCTCTTCTAACGATAGTATGATACTCATACATGGAACCTCGAATACCTTATGGCCCTTGATTTCTCTCAAAGCCGATTCAGTCTTGTCTCCGACAATCTCATCGCCGAAAAAGATCTGCACGTTCTTGATGCTATCTGAAGCCAGAAATTTGGGGTTGATGAGCGACAGTTGGACATACATCTTATTCATTTGAGAAATCCTCCCACTTTGTTGCTTCACTTGCTCCACCACGCTCACTAACTTGGCCAAGTTGATCCCTTGCGATGCCACCATGATCACTTTGTGTGATTGTAGGGCTTTGGTGCATGCATCAAGGTATTTTTTGGCTCCAGAATTGCCCACCACTATTACGGCAGTATCCACGTTTGAAGGGCACTTCAACTTGGCCGTCACCTCCAAATATTGGTGGCGACAGTCGCTGACGAAAACCTTTGACTCGTCTTCTGCCACAGACTGTAGTCTTTCTTCGCCAGACATGTAGAGATGAGTTGGTGACCTGTATGAAGAGTAGTGAGTCTAGAAAGTGAAGGTAGGACTTGAAGGTGAACATTAAAAATCGGTATGAATTTTGTAGTGATTAATTCAATTTATTGTAATTAATTCATTGTTATGTGGAAGTAAGGACATTCTTCATAAGAAATAGATTTTTGTGCTTTGCATATTATGATTAGACCTTACATGGAGATCAATAAATAGGTTAGAGAGAGGAGAAATTGGAAATTACCGAAAGTTTCAAAACTTTTATTGATAGTAATTCATTTCGAATTCTAAAATCCAATACAACTTTAATGGTTCTTGGAAGTATTTTGATAACTCTCTTGTGAAAATTGAAGGAATGTGGCTGATCAATCGAACGATGCTACTTTCTGGAAATTCTTTTACTTCCGGGACAAATTCGTTCCGTTGTCAACAGTTTTGTCCTTTGAATCATTTGCTTCTTTCTGATTTTCTCTTTCTAATTTTTTCCCCCCTGTAGTGGGAAATTCAGACCTTCAGGATTATTGTGAACTGTAGCATTCTTTACATCCATCTCACTATTACCTCCTGTCTTATCATTCACCTTTTTCAGTTCAGGTTTTCTGCCCTTCTTCCGTTCCGCGCCCTTGTCTTCCTTACTTCTTCTCTGCGTAAGATTTCGTTCTTTAACACTTCCTCCACTATTTCGGCTGCTAATACTGTTCTTACTGTTGCGACTCTCGCGACTATTGTTGGCACTATTATGGATGGACAGCGTCGTATCCCACCGTCCGTATCGTGTGCTGGTGGATGTATCCATAAAACCGTCGTAATTGATCGACTCCAATAATTCTGCGTGCTGCTGGAGAAGAACGGCTGGTGCTGAGTGGTCATGTGAGGGTGTGGGCAGATGATAGAAACGCTTAGGTCTTTTAAGTGGTTTTCTGGGGATTCGTTGACGATAGTCTGCGCAATCTTCCAGGCGCCCACTATTGTTACTTTGGCTACCATTTTGATGGGTTTGGTGATTGTGATTTTGGCAATCATTTGGGCAATCGTCACTGCGCATTTGTGAGGGAAATGGCGTGGGCGTCCTTTGTGGAACTACATGGTTAGGAAAAATAAGGGCTTCTGCTCCGATGGTGAGGTCTTTGAGCTGTGGATCCAAGTCCATTGCATTGTCGTCTTTCATTGTGGAAGAAGAAGTTGCACAAATGCGAGTGCGATGACTCCAAGTGATAGAAAGGGCCAGAATAAAATCACGAAATTGAAATTGATAATTTTTGAAATTCGATTTTGATTTAACTTATTAGATAATTTTCAAAACAGGAAATTGAAAGTCAATTGATTTTAAAAACGAGATTCAATCATGGCATTTCGTGTTTCTATGTGAGACGTTAAATTTACCGTATCTGGCTCATGTAGGCGATGCAATCAAATTGCGAGAAATTATGAGCAGGAGAGTCACCAATCGAATCCATTGTTTCCTATACACATCTAGGTTTATTACCAACTTTGTGTAGTTTCAACCAATTAAATGACTTCAATTAGTCAAGCGTTCCAAATGCTCCCATTCACCATGCTCACCTATGATGTGAAAATCACATCCCACCCATCTCATCTCATCTCATTCCTGTCTCACAGCATGCCAATTTTTTTTTAAACCATCGTCTCCTCTTTTCAGTCAACCCTACAGGTTTCGAACCATCTATTTTCATTTTGCCCGGTCTTCTGCCTGCATGCATGGAAGATACGTTATGCTAACGCCATGTCTGATAATCCTAGATTGCCTTGCCAAGCAAACTGTTGACACTTTTGGCATTCTGACCTGTCAAAAACAGATAAAAAGCCGCTCATAAATTCTTGATTTAATGTTCAAAGGTATTCCAAAAAGCTCCGTTAAGTGTCAAAATTACCTTTTTGCGGTCTAAAAAGCACTCACTAAATGCCCTAAGCCCCTCCAATCGTCCCGCCAGTGTAAAAGATATCTCTTCTCGCATTCCCTTGACTCAAGCTGCAGAGAAATTATATCCATGCTTATTGGCTTGCCTGCCAACATCGCCGCAAAAGCGGCATTAACGATTGCCCCACAAGCAGCCCGTCCGTAAATGTCCAAAGAAATATTTGCAAAAGCTTGGAATCTTTGTCCCGGAATTATAAGTAGTACCTAATGCCTCACCTCTATTTGGACCTTACTCCCTCCCAATACCATGGTCAACGTCTTTAACGTTCAGATATTCTTCGTGGTCTTTAGAGAATCCTTAGAAGCTGTAGTAGTGGTGTCGGTGCTTTTGGCTTTCATTAAGCAGGGCCTTGGTGGCTCGTCCATGGACCCATCTGTCAACAAAAAATTGATCAGACAGGTCTGGGTCGGTGCTCTTCTAGGCGTTGCTCTTTGTATTGTCATTGGTGGTTCGTTCATTGCAGTCTTTTACTCGTTGGGAAAAGACATTTGGGCCAAGTCTGAGGACTTGTGGGAAGGTATATTCTGTATGATAGCAGCATTGTTAATTTCACTCATGGGTATCGCCATGTTGAGAATTAACAAGATGAAGGAGAAGTGGAGAGTGAAGTTGGCACAAGCTTTGCTCAAGACACGCGAACCAGGTCAAAGTCGCTTCAAACTTGGCCATCTCTCTACAAAGTATTGTATGTTTATCTTGCCTTTCATCACCACTTTGAGGGAAGGTTTAGAAGCCGTGGTTTTCGTTGGTGGTGTTGGCTTGGACAAGCCAGCTTCATCTTTCCCTCTTCCGGTGGTTTGTGGTTTGATTGCGGGAATCCTAGTCGGCTGGGCCATGTATTACTTCGGAACGACTTCATCCTTGCAGGTATTTTTGATCATTTCCACTGGTATTTTGTACTTGATTTCCGCAGGTTTGTTCTCTAGAAGTATCTGGTTTTTCGAGATGTATGTCTATGCCAAAAGGACCGGAGGAGATGCTTCAGAAAATGGTTCTGGACCAGGAACATACGATATTTCAAAGTCGGTTTGGCACGTCAACTGTTGCAACCCACAGAGAGATAACGGATGGGACATTTTCAATGCTTTGTTGGGCTGGCAGAACTCTGCAACCTATGGCTCTGTCATCTCTTACAACGTATACTGGTTGGCACTTATCGTAACCTTGATGCTCATGATGTACGAGGAGAAGCATGGACATTTGCCATTCTGTAAGACTCTCAGATTGAGAGAATTGAACCCAATGTATCATCTCAAGGGAAAGAAGAAGCTTGAGTTGACCAACGCGGAAAAGCAAGAATTGTTCAACAAGGTCTCGGAATACCGTATCACAGCTTCCGAGGAGGAGCAGGAGGATCAAGAGAAGTCGAAAGATAATCACTCCAGCCCCGAAGTTGCCATTAGGCGTTGAGTATGATGAATTTTGTTTAGGTTGGGAGCTTTCGGTTAATGAGGACACACACACACACACATACACATAAATCACCTATTGCCGAAAGGGATCAACCCATTCAAGTTCAATCTATATGTTGCCATTGTTGGGGGGTGTCAATAAGGGGAACATTTTTTTACCATCAGTCGAGCCGTTATAAAATTATTGAAGATGTAGAAATCTTAAAGTATCAAACAAAACAAGAGAATTCGATTTCACTGTTCCTCAAAGCTCTAGCCAATGTGTTGTCGATGTCCGATTGTGAGAATCCCAAATCTGAGAATATCTTCTCAACCTGTTCGATATGCCCTAAAGTGATTTGCACAATATTGAGGCAATGATCGTCTAACTTGATCGAATCACTCCTTTCAAAAACCTCCACGAAGAAATCAAGATCGAGCTTCAAGTTGCCAAGCACTCTTGCAATGAGCTTTTCCTTCTCTGAAATGGCACGAATGCACAGAAGAAACTTCAACAAAAATTGTCCTTGCAACTCCAGGATAATCATAACGAAGGTTTCGGGATCGGCGATTGGCTTGAATACGTGAACCAACCTTACAAAGCGCATCAAAGAGTCGTAGACAAAGGAATCGATTTGCAAGGTGCGTATTTCCTTATTCTCAACCAGCCTGAAATGCTCTTCAATTCTAGCATCGATCCATGCCTTCTCGTTCTCATTGATGTCATCAAGAATGGTAAGCTTCACTTTGTCAAGGTCTGCAAAAAGTTTCAAGTTTTGCTTCAGCAAGGTCTTCTCGAAGAGCTTGTCAAATTTCTCAATAATGTGTGGGTAAATGTTCTCGCCGAGAACCGTGAAATTATTCATGGTCAAAATCTTGAATATAATTTGCTCAATATCGTGTTCATATAGGTTGTCGGCATCGATAGCACTCTTTTCAGCGGCATATTGCTTCACAATGGAGTCCACAAGAACATTCATACTTCTCATGAACTGAATCTCGAGACTGACAAGAACTCTTTTGCTAGGGAACGATGCGACGACTCTGACTTCCTCATTTTCCTTTGGAGTCTCAAAAACCAACTTCGCCAATTCTTCGAGAACAAAGATCTCGTAGAAGTGTAATATCCGCATCAGCTTAGTGAATACAGTGGCACCACGGTTCTTGGTACCCATTGAATCATATTGCTCCCAATTTTCAAGATCGTAGAATTGTGAGCAGTCATTTACCCAAGTAGCGCAAACACCTTCCAAGATCTTCTGGTCGATGATACCTGCCGCATCTCTTAAGCTCTTTATCTGTCTGTTAGTGTCCATGCTTTGTGTGGAGTTTCCAACCTTGACAGTGCACTGACCAATGAAAGTCAACAACTCTCTGATTTTCCCGGAAATGTCAGTGAGGTAGAAAATCGTAGAAAGAGAATTCGTGTGATATGGCAAGTAGGGGCAGTTGGTAGGAGTTACTCTCATCTGATCGACGGCACTCTCAGAGTCAAAGACACCCACCAAGGATGTGACTTCGCTGTTGATGAACGAGAAGAAGGCATCCCTCAACACTCCATCCGGATCAACATTATATCCATTCTGGCCGTTGGCATAGTGATTGTAGTTCTTGACAAATTTGGCTACCATGGAATGGAAGATGTCGTGGACGTATGTTATGTAGTTGGAGAAGACTAGCCAGGCCTCGTTTATAATAGAGAGATCCAAGTTTTCGCTGTTGCCGAAGATCTCGCAAATGATCTTCTCTTTGTCGGAGTCAATTTTGGGTGTCCGCATGGTCGACGAAGCACGGAAATAACTCTCTACACTCTCGAACTTATCATCGATGTAACGGATGTATGAGCCACCCTCTCGCAGATCTGCCAAAGATGAAATGTAGTCCATGAGTCTTCTCTGCATCAGAGCAAATTTGGTCTCAAACTTGGAACGCTGAGAGTACAAATCACTTCTTATGCGGTCAAGCTGTGAGCTGAGAAAGTGAAAGATTGGGTTTGTATTCTCGGAGTTGTTATTGAGTCGGTGTAACTTGTTTACAAGATCAATAAACTTGACGTCCAGCGCAACTTTTCTGTTTAGTTTGGCACTTACCTCGTGGTCCATGGCTAGAAGTTCCTTGAAGGCCTTCTTCCGATACTCAGAAGCGATGTTTTCCACCTCAGTGAAGACTTTCTCTAGGGCCGTGTTCTGGATTGCCTGATCCTGTTTTACACGGCGGATTTCGTCGCTGTCATTCGTGGCCTCTGCACGTTCCAATTCACTCTTCTGCCTTCCCTCGATAAACTCGCGTTCCTTCAAGTAGTTATTGTAATCGTCAATAAAAGAATCATGGTCATGAGCGGATAAATACTCTATGAATTTGTGGGGGAGATCGAAGAGAAACTTGTTCTTGTTGACAAACTCAATCAAACGGGTCACCTTGGCCTCTTTTGCGTTGTGATCCATGATTGGCCGGATCATTAGTGACGTGGACATGTTCAAGTTGTTGATGGATTCGTCTAACTCTGCCAACAACGACTCGCCCTCCTCGAACTTGCGTTGGTTCTTTCGTAACGCAGGATTAAACACCTTGGACCGTTCCAGGTCCTGTTGAGCCCGCGACTTCAGCGCCTTGAACGTTTCCAAAACATTATCTATGGCAGTTTTACACGATACAAACCCGTCGAAATTCTCGTTCAAAACGCTTTTCAACTGCGAAGTTTGTCCACGTATGCTGCGGTCCAACCCATTGAGAGACGTAATCAACTGCTCAATTGACGTATCCTGGTGCACCACCAGCAAATACGCCTGAGAATTGAATGCTTGTGACGAAACCATGAACTTGTTGACCTGCGGGTCATTTTCCGACGAGATGGCACCTTTCCGTATGAGTGTGGCCGCTAAGTCGTCTCCATTAAGTGGATCACGGAAATCTTCCTCCGTGTGGTGGTGAGGCGTCACTGCGGCATCTGGCTTGAGGAATTTACTCAAGGTGTCGTATCTGTCAAGAAGGGTCATTTCATCGAGCAATTCAGAGTCCTGAAATCCTTTGGAGTGGCCACTATAATCTCCTGGATCCTCCAAAGAATCTACATGATAAAACTCCGCGAGAGTCTGCTCGTTGTCGTCGTAATTAAGCATGTTAATTATAAACTCAATGTCTGGGAATTAACTATGAGTATGTTGAAGGTCGTGTGGACCTCATAGCACGTTTAACAATCTTCCTCCCAGCAACTGTTGTCACAGCCTGCACCAGAGAAGACCATCAAAAAAGTTTTCGGGTAACCCCTTCTTATCACTACGGTTGCAAAATCCATTCCAGGCAACTGAAATCTGGTAATTCGCTTAGAAATATAGATTAGCTTCCTAATAATGGAAGACCAGCAGGAAATTGGTGGCGCACAGGCACTTCTCCAGCTCGGAACCAAAGACACCAAATCTGATGACAATGATCATCATGAACATCATTCTGACCACGAACAGTTGGGAAACGTTCATGACAACGGCTCCAATGACGTTTCGGACATGCTCGAGGAGAAAGAAAACCAGCAGCTCAATGATGCCGTTGAAGCTGCGGTCATGAGGTATGTCGGAGGTACATTAGATGGCGATAACCATTCACTACATAATGGTCCTGAGACAGAAAACGACAACGACGCCTTGGTGCACGATGTGAGTGTACTGGACTCAGTAAATGACGAAATTAATGGCGACTCTAGCGGGCATTTGGGCCAGAAACGCCGGTTGAACCACGACGATATCATCTCCAACATCAGTGAGTATCAATGGGATCGGTTTTTAGAAGAGGATGTGGCTGCAGACTTCGAACGGGCATCTCCAAAGCGTAAGAGACGGAAAAGTTACGGTGGTGCTAACGACATCGACCCGGAGCTTGCGGGTTTAGACTCTACTAGCGAGCATGACCAACTTGTACATGCTGCCATCATGGGCGCTGGCGAATTAGCCAACCAGCTTTCCATCCCTTCGCGACCAGTTCACAACATCAATGTCTCCCATCGTCGAGGTGCTGGTGAAAGTGAGCCCAACGCCATTAACCAGTTAGCACATGCGGCAACTGCCCTTTCTAGTGGCCTCAAGAGCCAGACCAAACAGCGCAGACCGCTCAAGAAAATCTCAGAGACTTTTGATTCATCCATTCCTTCCAGACCCAAGTATGATCACTCATCATTAGAGTCACTCATTGAACAGGCAGCCACCGAGTCGTGTATGTGGTATAACACCCGTGCCGAGTCAGGAATCGGTGGTCCTCGGCCGTTCTCCCGTGAGGAGATTCACATTGTGGAGAATTTTGTCGATGGGTACTGTCGGCTCAATAACTTGACCCGTATGGATATATGTCGCAGAGTGTGGTCTAATGAGAGAACGAAAGACAATTTCTGGGAGTCGGTGACAAAGGCACTTCCCTATAGATCTAGAGCATCCGTCTACAAGCATGTGCGTAGACAATATCATGTATTTGACATTCGAGCCCGCTGGACACCAGAGGAAGACGAGCTTTTGAAGAAATTGGCTGTGACGTGCAAGACCAATTGGAAAAAGGTTGGAGAGATTATGAACCGAATGCCCGAGGATTGTCGTGACAGATGGCGTAATTACGTCAAGTGTGGCGATAATAGGGCCAGTAATAAGTGGTCGGAAGAAGAGGAAAGCACACTAAGGGAAATTGTCATGGAGATGCTCACCAATGAGTCGCATAATATGAAAGATAAGCCTATCCTGATCAATTGGACACTTGTCAGTGAGCGTATGAATGGACTTAGATCAAGAATCCAGTGTCGATACAAGTGGAACAAGCTCTTAAGACGCGAGTCACTCTCTCGAGTGGCCATGATGGATTCTGATACGAAACTCTGGCTTTTTAACAGGATCATGGAAGCAAACTTCGCAGACATAGACTCAATTGATTGGGACTACATTTTGCACTTATACCATGAAGAACACAAAGGCAAACCGAAGGTCTTATGGACGCTGTCGGACTTTAAGGTTGGTTTTGAAAAGATGAAGACCCTGGTGCGTGATAACAAAAACCTACCCTTGCATGCTCTTCTCGGTAAGCTTCTCTCATCGCTTTATGAGCAGACTAATGCAGATCCCAAGAAAAACGAAAAGCCTATTGCATATGACCTAGAGCCTAAGATGGAACGAGCTGACGAAGACGAGGTCGAAGCTGCATCGGTCGCTAACGCCGCAGTGGCTGCTGTCTCTTCTGGAGCAACTGAGCAGGAATCTCAGCATCAGGAGTACAGTCTCTGGCGATAAATCGATTGGTTCTCAGCCAATTCGTGAGTATGAAAGAAAGTTGCAACCTCTCATTTTGCGTCCTGCGTGTAGTTCTCATCTACCTCCGAACATAAACACTGATGATTTGGAAATACATGGATCTGCAATCAGAATTAACGTTGGAAAGTGGAGACTTCCCCGATGAGTTTCAGGGACTTGCGAATGACGATGTTGTAAGACGAATGCGCGAGTTGGAGCAGGAGCTCTTGGAGTTTCAGGAATCAAGCAAAGAGCTCGAACAAGCATTAGAAGAAGAGCTTCAGCAGCTCGAAACGCAAAATAGAAAATTGTCACAACAGATTGTCACCAAGGATGCTAAGATTGCAGATCTCAACGCAAAAGTTGTGGACCTCTCGGCAGAAGTTAACACCTTGACACTGCAACTAGTTGACTACAAACAATCCAACGAGCAAATAATATCGAAGTTGAAACTGCAACTTGTGGCTGTTGAGATCCTGAACGAAGACATGGTGTCCCACGATAGAGTTCTTGAGCACAAATTGAAGCTTTCCCAGCAATTCAACAATGAGCTTCTCGAAAAGCTAGCCTTGGTGGAAAATGACTTGGAGATCGAGCGTGATATAAACGCTAAACACTCGCTCACTATCTCGAACTTGGAGAATGCAAATCAGAAGAAGCGGGTTATGAAGAGAGATAGCACCTTCCAGGATCTCACGTTTGCGGATGGCACGATCCTAGATATTAATGAGATGCTAGCGTCGGAGCCTCCCACGATTTCAGAGACCCGACAACTTCCGAAACTGGGGTCGCTTCACATGATACAGGAACTCTATTCGAAGTCCGATGCATTGCTAAGTAAAGTTGGAGATTTAAACTCGACTTTGAAATCCTCCACAACCACCGAGACGCATCGTTCGTCTATCATATCGAAACGAAAAGACAGACTCCGGTCTTTGTCAAATTCGCCATCGGTGACCAATCTATCGAAACTTCAACGGAACAGCGAAGCCCAGAAGAGTGGAGAGCTCCGGGAAGGGAAGGGCCCCAAAGTGGACGAACGCAAATTGTCTAGACAGGCAACCAAGACAGGCAGATTTCGTGATATCGTCAAGTACTTTGGGAAGTGAAAAACGCAACAAAATGACATGAGAGGGAAAGTTTGTATTATGTCGCAATAAGGTTTGTCCAAGGTAGGACGGACCTCTTATAGAACAATACAATATGGGATTATGGTATTAGGTGTGTTTTTGTAGCTCTATGTACTGTAACTGTCAAGGTTTTCTATTCCCATTTTGACAGTGCTTTGTTGGATATACCGTTCCATCTGGGGAAAGTGTCCACATGAATTCCGAAACAGTCAAGAATCCTTCCCGCGCTCTGCTCCACCACGTCCTCTATCGATCTGGGCCTAGTATAAAAAGCTGGGACTGGCGGAAAAATCACCGTTCCCATCCGACTGAGATGAAGCATATTCTCCAAGTGGATGTCCGACAAAGGCGTTTCTCTGGTCACCAACAAGAGCTTTCGTCTCTCCTTCAACGTCACATCTGCTGCACGAACAATAAGATCTTCGGTGTAACCTGTTCGAATAGCTGCCAAAGTCTTCATCGAGCACGGAACCACGATCATTCCGTCTGTTTGAAAAGATCCCAGAGAGATGGGAGCACTGACGTCTCGGCTCACATAGGTCTTTGTGGCTAATTGCGCGACGTCCTCGGGCTTATAGTCTGTTTCGTATTTCATGGTGGCTGAACCCCATTTGGAGAGCACCAAATGAGTTTCTATTTCAAGGTCTCGCAACATCTGGAGCACCCGCACTCCTATTGCGATGCCTGTGGCACCTGTTATAGCCACCACGACCCTTTTCGGTCTTGGAGGAGCAATTCTTGTGATTGGGTGGGCATCTTTGTATTGTTCAAAGCCTGGGAGCCCATAGCGAACGTTTGATGATGCGGAAAAGTGACGTTTTGACACAATACAGAACGGAATTCTTTGACACATTTCCGTGTGGAAGAACCCCATACTCCACACTTCACTTTTGGCTATAGACAGCTTTGATCGTATAAACAACTGATTCATGGTGTGGTAAAAGAAGCAAGGTAAAGTAGCAATAGAAAGTCAAGGAAAATAAAGCAAGAAGAACGGCAGCTTCGGAAATATTCAGTTCTCCGCTGTCAAGTTTTTCTTATTTTAGTAATCGGCACCGGCGTTGTTCATGTATGATATGCGCGCATCTCGGCAGGTTTTACCGCGCTAGACAATGAACGGATATAAATCAGGAACGGCCCACACCGAAGACGGAGCTAAAAAAAAAGTCAAAAGATTCTCCTTGCTTTACCAAAATAAAATGTCTCTGTTGAAACCTGCTGTGCTGTTCCGTGACTTCTTGGCTGTTTTGAAGAACGATGATGACCTCGTAGAGATCACCAGTGAGATTGACCCACATCTTGAGGCTGGAGCAATTATGAGAAAGGTGTATGAGCATAAATTGCCAGTCCCATACTTTCGGAATCTCAAGAAGAAATCCGAAAACCCCGATCCCGAGAATTTGTTCGATATGGTCGGATGCATTGCAGGATTGAGAGATGGTGCCAAAGGTGATCATGCTAGAGTGGCTCACCACTTGGGACTTGACCCCAACACTCCAATGAAACAGATTATTGATTACTTGGTGGAATGTTACGATAAAACTCCTATTCCTCCTCAATTGGTTGAACGTGAAGAAGCTCCGTTCTCTAAGCATGAGCTTTCTGGGGATGCTATCGATTTGTTCTCGTTGCCTGCTCCATTCTTGCACCCAGAGGATGGAGGCTTGTACATCCAGACGTACGGAATGTTCATTTTGCAAACTCCCGACAAGTCTTGGACCAACTGGAGTATTGCAAGAGCTATGATCTACGATAAGAACCACTTGACGGGAATTGTCATGAATCCTCAACATATTCAGCAAGTCTCAGCGAAGTGGAAGGAGGCAGGTTATGGATCCAAAATCCCATATGTGTTGGCTTTCGGTGTACCTCCAGCAGCCATTTTGGCAAGTTCTATGCCTATTCCCGATGGTGTCAGTGAAGGTGATTATGTTGGTGCATTGATTGGGGAGCCACTTCAAGTGGTCAAGGCTAAGACAGTGGATTTGGAAGTTCCTAGAGATTCCGAGATGGTTTTCGAGGGATACTTGGATATCGAGGAGAACCTTGTGAAAGAGGGACCTTTTGGTGAAATGCATGGCTATGTTTTTCCAGGAACTGGACATCCATGCCCAAGCTACACTGTTCAACATATCAACTACAGAGATCATGCTATTTTGCCTGTTTCCAACCCTGGAATTTGCACGGATGAAACTCACACCTTCATTGGAGGGTTGACCAGTGCTTCGTGCAAGCAGATTGCTTTGCAGCATGAGATTCTTAGCAAAATTGTGTTGGATGTGTTTACTCCTTACGAGAGTCAAGCCTTGTGGTTGGTGTTGAAAATCGACACCAAAGTGTTACCTACTTTGAAGTTGACCAAGAAGCAGCTAGCAGATTTGGTCAAGGAGGTGTTTTACTTTTCCAAGCCGGCCAGAATCATCCACGAAATCGTCTTGGTGGGTGATGACATTGACATCTTCGACTTCAAGAAAGTCATTTGGGCTTATGTCACCAGACACACACCTGGCGACGATATTTTCTTGTATGAGGATGTTCCCTCGTTTCCTTTGGCTCCGTTTATCGGTATGGGACCTCGTATGAAGACCAAAAAGGGTGGAAAGGCGGTGACGGTTTGTTTGTTTGATCAACAATTCGTCGACCCAGACTTCCCATTTGTTGGTTGTTACTATGAGTCTTACGGTGAGCTTTGCAACTCCATCGATGAGAAATTTGCTTCCTTAGGATACAAGTGAGGATCTCCTGTGATTTTTAAATACTTTGAAATGTTGAAATCTATGCCTTTATTAATTGAAGCCTGTATGGGTGCAAATTTGCTGCGTCTTGTTGGTATATTCCAGTATATTTGATAACACGAGAAGACAACAAAGAATGGGTTACAAACAATATAAAAGAAAGAGAGATATGAAATGCATTTCCAAGATATATTGTACAAGCGATCTTTCTTTTGATTGAAAACACCCTTTTTCCTTCATCTCATCTCTATCAATTTCTCCACTTACCCCGAACCAAAACACGTATATTGGTCACGTGCTCTATATACGCTCACGTCAAAGTCTCGAACGGCCATTTCCACTCCATCTATCCATCATCATGTCTAAGGGCACAGAAGAATTGGTGTCAAATTTCAACAAATCCGATGTGCTTGAATACTTGACTCATTTGGATTTCACACTTTCCGGCTACACGGATGTGGGTGACATCGACTATGCGTCTGTCTATGGAGAGTTGATTAGTCTTGTTCAAGTGTTCTGTGACCCCAAATTGGCCAGCGAGGATGGCAAAGTTGATTCCAAGGGTCTTTCAGCAGCATCTATATTGCTTTTGCCGAAGAAATCGCATACCCTCTTTGCTTTGCTCTCAAGAAACCTCATCAATGTGCTAGCTAAACTTCCCAATAAGGTTTACGACACTGCCAACAATCTTTTGCCTTTCTTGGTAGTAGATGAGAACGGGTGCTTGTATGTCAGCGGACAGTTGGCATCAGTTTTGCTCATTGACGTTTTGGAACACTATCCATCACAACTTCCAGCATTGATAAACTTCGCCGCAACAAGTTTGTACAAGATCCTTAAAAAATCTCCACTTGTCGATGGCAACATCGCGTACATGTTGAGCCGTATACTTGCAGTGGCTCAGAAGTCTGATATTGACGAAAAATTCCAAGCGAAATGGATCAAGCTATTGCTGAAAGCCATACTGTCGTATCCAATTCTGAATGGAGGCTCAGAAGACCAAACAGCCACAGAAACGTCCACTGTGGAGCTTACAAAATACTACATCCAGGCCATGAAGAACTTATTGGTGCTTCTGGTTTCGTCCAACTATCAACAACTTCTAGAAATCTCCACGTCTTCTACATCTGGCTCCAAATTAAAGCCTGAGGCGCTCATGACTCAGCAGGGCTTGTTCCAAACGACTCTTTTGACAACACATGACAAACTTTTCCATCTTTGCTTACTGTCCCAGTTTAGGGAGATCAGATCATCTATGGTGGACTTGATTTCAACATTGCTACTCAATTTCGTCGACACAGGCAAGTTCAATGCTTACGAATACTTGCTCGACTTGTACACTATGCCTAACCTCAATTATTGGGATGAGAGCTTACAGATTAGCTTGGCTGAGGTCGAAACAGCCCTGGAAACAAGGAAAGACACCAACTTGGTGACTACACACGATAGTGATTCAATTATCCTAGCCAATTCGAATATCTTACTAACACAAATTGGTGTTGTGGAGACATTTATTATGTTCACTCAGCTTCAACTGTTCCAGAATTGGGAATTCTACCCCACTCATATATGTTCCATCCTTGACAGTATCCTATTGAGATTTGGGGCTCTCAACAATCCAGCACATGTTCAAAACCAACAGTGGGTTCGTACTTTGTCACAATGGAGATCCGTGGTTGAGTTTCTATTGAGGGAGAGTGGTTCTGCTACTCATGAGATTTTGGCTACTTACGTTGCACAAAAATTCTCAAGTTCGCGTGATTCAGAATCTTTGACAAGGGATAATTCTCCCGTTCCTGGCCAGTTGACAAAGGAAAAGAGACGTGAGTCGGGCTTGTTCAGTTTCAAATCGTCAAAAAAGTCCAGGAGCAAAGGTCCGGTTAAGGAAATCCATCCATATAGCAATGGGTATCAGTTGAACTTACTTTGTTGTATAATTGAGTGCCTTCTTCCTTATGGAGTGGACTTTGCTTTTTCAGGCAAGGCAGAGGGCATCTTTTCTGAAGATGAGAATCAGGACAATGATCAATCTATGGCAGAAGAGGAAGATAAACTCACTTCCAAGAAAAGCAGCTATGTTAGTGCATTGCTCTTAATTCTACTTGCCAACGACTCCACTTACGTCCGAAATTATGCATTGACCACTCTTATTAAGTATGTACAGATTAATAAGGTGGAGAGTAATCAGTTGATTCTCAATGTGTTCCAGTTGGTAAACAATGAGTACGAGGCCTTCAACTCAGCGCTGACGGAATCTCCCGTCAACTCTCGCGATAGAAACATTTCTGCGTCGGTAACAGTGAGACTTTTCAGTTATTCCTTAGCTTTGGCATCCCTTATTAAACAGGCCGATGCCACGGTTCTTCAAAACTCCACTATCGCCAAGATTTTGAGTTTCTGTACGCAGAATTTGAAGCAATACAGTAATCTGAACAAGAAGTATCTCAAAAGTGCAGCTTGTTGGGTAATTTTGTCTGCCTTAGTGAAGTTTTATTCAGATTCAGAGTTTGTGAAGTTGAACTCGTCGCAATTTTTGGTTTTCTGGAAAAACCTTCTTACTTCACAGTTCATCAGTTCAGATCTCAATGCCAGTTCTGAGCAAGGACAGTTAGTGGAAATTGTGAATAACCTCAAGTTGAGAAGTTTGAGTCTCATTTGTTTGATTAACTACATTTGCTCGATTCCTTTGACCCCAGATTTGTCAAAGCAGCTTCAATTTCTTCTTGTTAAGTCCCATAAGTACATTATCTACTTGGAAAGCAACTTGGAAGCAATTGGCTCAATCACAGGATTTCATCCTCAGGCATTCAATGAATCTGATTATAATCCTAACTTGGTAAACAATTTGCTTTTCTCTAATTTCAATGATTCCAAGGCATTGAGCATTGATAAGCAATTGATAAGTTTGATACTCTACAATAAGAAAATTGTTTTGAATGGTTTCATCAAGCTTTCGAGCAGCTTGAAGTCGGATGTTAATTCCAGTCTCGTGGTTTTCTTAATGAAAGTGTTCGCCGACTCAAGAGCTTTCTCCAGGCTGACTGGGGCCGAAATCAAGGAAAAATCAAAATCAAGCAAGTCCAAGACAACTTCGCTAGCAGCCCATGAGGAGACTAATTTGATTATTCTAGATGAAGAGTATAACTATAACTTCGGTGTTACTAGCAAGTTCACATCTTTATCCAACAATATTGATGAGTTGAACAAGTCTGATGATCCTCCTCACCAGCCCGACCACTTTCTTCACTACAAAGATCCATTTGGCTACAGAAAACCTGGCTATTCCAAGCTGTCGATAGAAAGCTCTTTGGAGGACCCTGCCCATACTTGGCTTGACTACTTTGAATCTATGATCGGTCTGCCTTCGAGTCATAGTGTCAATTATGATCCGTGCATCTTCATTTTGCAAGAGTACTCATTTCGCCATCAGTTTTCCACTAATTTGATCACCTCGCTAATTGATTTGTCGATTGAATTATTCCAGTTAGTATTCCCTAGCTTGAGTTTTAAAATTCAATTTTCCTTGCTAGAACAGCTCAGGTCTTCACTCTCAGCAAAGAATCTTGATCCTCTCAGAAAGCGCGCATTGGCTGTGAATGTGAGCGTTGCTCTCCATGGACTATTGAATAATTTGGCTAAGAGGAGTCGATTTTTGAGTGAAGAGTTGGTTGCTCTAATTCTTGAAATAGTCGGTCTTATTGAGGTTCGCAACTTTGCTCTTGTCACTATTTGTGCGGACTCGAATGGCTTGGCCACATCGTTGTTACCAAAACAAAAAGTTGAAGAGACGATCGCTAAATTCATCAACGATATTGTGAGTAATACGAATCCCCATACTAGAGGTAAACTCTTGCTTTCGCTTTCCAAGATCAATCAATATTGTCATGTTGGGTTCTCTGAGATAGTCGACGTTGTATTCCAATTACTTGCGGATCCTCATCCTGTTGTATCATACTATTCCATTACAGCAGCTGGCAGCATCGCGGAAAATGCCTTAGGTAATCAAGCTTTGATGCAAAAATTGATCGATGTGGTGCACATCAAGCTCTTGAACGATGATTTCAGTTTAGCGTTGTCGAACAAGTCCTCGATCAACATGAGATCGACTTTTAATTCAATGGCTGCGTTGTCACGTTTATTGAAAGTTGTTGTAACTTCATTGGGTCCTTCTTTACGAGATTTGGACGATGCATTTAAAAGTAAGATTGTGCAGCTTTTACTTACCATGTCATATGGTATCGGAAGCTCGAATCTGACGGAATACAACGCTGTTTTGATCAGCTTGATGACATCCTTTCAAGAGTTGCTTATATTTGATTCCAGTTTCGTTAGCTCCATCTGGTTCAGCAGGATGTGCAAGTTCTTGGTTACAACTAATCTCAAAACAGGCTTGGCTATCATCTCGCCAACATCTGTCAATTCAGAAGCAATTTTCCCAGTAACTACCAGCTATGAGTTATATGAGCTTGCGTACTCTGGTTTAGTTGAAATGACAAAGATTGGATTGCCAACCTTGAATAAAGACACACTTAGTCTCGCTTGGGTATCAATGGAATTGCGTCCATGCCATTCGCTTAATGAGTTGATCTCCTTCTGGATAGAATCTAATATTGAGGCTCTGTGGTTTTCACAATTGACTGCATTGTTCAAGATATCGGTGAGAAGATTGATTGGGCCATTCATCGAGACTCACTTCCAGCAGAAGTTGCTTCCTCTCCTGCAACGTCAAAAGAAGAAGATCAATAACACTATTGATTTTCAAGACGAAGAAGTTCAGAATATTGTCAAAGATGATGAGAGTAGTCAGGACAAGAACGAGCCCATTTCTTGGGAGTTTAAGCTCTTTGTCTACGATTTAATTATCAAGCTTTTGGAAATGGCTGAGAAAAGACCACTGTTGGTCGAGTCTCTCACACCAAAGATCCAAGAGATCGTAAGAATGTCTTTCTTGGGAACAGCTGCACCTATCTCGGCTATCAAACTGAGAGGTGTTGACTTGCTTGATAAAGCATTGAGTATCTTCGGTCACCTTGAAGACCCTCTTTATCCTGGCGTTTCAATCTTGGAGCAGCAACAGGCACAAATCATTAGTGCGTTGATCCCATGTTTCGGATCGGATAGCGGTCCATACGTTATTGTTAAGGCCATCAATGTGTCTTCAAAGTTCATTAATCTTCCACGGATTAAGTTTTATTCTAAACAGAGAATTCTCAAGACTCTAATCTACTTATTGGAGGAGATTTCGTCCAATAAGTTCCTCAAATTCGTCTTCTTGGAGTCCATGGCCGAATATGGACGTAAAGCTATCCAGTTATCCATTTTGAACTGTTGGGCTAACTTGAAGATTAATTTGGAGGAGCAGGAGGAGAACGAGCCTGAGTTTGAAGAGATCTTAAATAAGTACGCTGACTTGTTGACATCATTGTGGATCTTACTGCTTAAGGATTTCTCAACAACCAAGTATAACCAGCCGGATTCCAAGGAATTACAACTTTACTCTACATACTGGCTTAACTTCGTGGGCGTTCTCAGCTTGGAATTAGAGAAGGACCATTCGCTGATCAACAAGTTCTTGGAGGAGGAAGAGTCAAGCTTCTTCTTTGTCATGTTCTGTCAATGTGCCGAGGCATTGATCAAAAACCAAAATGTTTCGCAAGTGTTGTATTCCGTCAATCGTTTGGTCCAGATTCCTGAGCTCGTAAGGACACTTTTCTCCGATGAGCTATTCGGAGAAGTCATTGACCTTGTAGATAGATTGGTTCTCATGGAAGACGATACTGAGATTAAGTGTGAGGTCATTGACACAGTCAGTACGATGTTCCGCTCCTACTCCACCTCCGTTCAAGATTTCAGATTCGAAAAGAAGCTGTTTGAGTTATTGAGAGTCACTTTGTTGCCATTATTCGATATCTTCCCCTTCTTGCGGCTGGATTATAGTCCAGACAATGCGGGCCACAAGCTTCTTTTGAAGCACTGCAACAGTGCAACCAACTTGCTTGTATTAAAAAAGCTGTTGTCTGCTGTGGTGAACATGATCCAACAATTTGACGACGAAGCGAGATACGACTTGTCGTCGTGCATTTTGTACATCTTTGCCAAAATCTATGAGTATGATGACGACATTTTGATCAGTTTGGTATTGCCATTCTTGAAGTCTGTTGTCTCAGAAGCATCTTCCAAGTTGGCGACTCCCTTCTTGGATATTTTGAGACAAACGGACACTTTCAGCGCAGCCTCTCACAAAATCAACTACATCTTAACTATGACGGTTCTTGTCACTGGGGGAGGTGTTCAGTTGAACAGTGAAGAAGTAGATCGGTTGGCTAGTGTTCTTGTTGAATGTCTCGATGACCGGGAATCGGCCTCAACAGCAGTGCATGCCATCAAGTCATTGATCAAGCACTCATCTTCGCCCTCGAGTGGTCATATCATGAGAAAAGTGTTGAAGTTGCTTTTGGTGGCCCTAGCACTGGACCACACAGGAGTCGATGCCAAGATCGCATTCGAGATCATCATTTTGTTCACCCAGTCATCTGCGTTGGACAACGAGTCGAAAGTGACCGCCATGTACGCTATTGTTGTACCATTACTTGTTGAATTCGAGCAAAGAGATATCTTACCCCTTGAGTATCTCAATGCCAAGATTTTAGCCCTTGTGAACTACAACCCCAACGCGTTCAAGTTGGTTGTGAATGAACATCTTGATGCGGATCAGAAGAGTGCGGCTGAAAGGTTGGTCAAACTCAATCAGAAAGACCTGACTACATTTGAGGGAAGCGATTCAGAAATCGAACTCAAAAACTTTGCAATATAAACAAGAATAAACTCAAATATCCCCACTCCCAAAGTATTATAGCCCTTGAATACGTCATACACGACTATTGTATTCTCCTGTGTAGTACATTGGGATGTACGGATGCTAGATGGGCTTTTCTTCCTGTGATCCAAGCTATGTAGACGATCGTATAGTTTTTCTTTATCATTATCAGAAACGAAAATGTGGTGGCTGCAGCTCGTTCTATGGGCGTCTGTTTTGTCGCTGGTACTCGCTAAGACCCACGAGTTCCATTTCAACACCTCCCTCATTGATGCCAATCCAGATGGTACATACCAACGAAAAGTCATTGGAATTAATGGTCAGTGGCCGCTTCCCATAATAAGAGTGGCAAAAAACGATCGAGTGATCATTCATTTGACCAACACTATGAACGACCGTAATGCCTCTCTCCATTTCCATGGTCTTTTCATGAAGAACCAAAACTCCATGGATGGTCCTGAGCATGTTACGCAGTGCCCGATTGCTCCTGGTACGACTTTCATCTACGACTTTGTAGTCGAACAAACCGGTACTTATTGGTATCATCTGCATCTGGGGTCGCAGTACAGTGATGGACTCCGAGGCATGTTCATTGTGGAGGAAGAAGATATTACAGATTATCCATTCACATTTGATGAGCAAGTGCCACTTAGTGTGAGTGACTGGTACCACAAGGATAGTTTGAAAATCATGAAGCTGTTCAAGTCGCGTTACAATCCAACTGGAGCAGAGCCTATACCCCAGAATTCACTCTTTAATGAGACAAAGAATGTAACGTGGACCGTGCAGTCAGACACGACGTACTACTTGAGGATTGTTAACATGGGTATGTTTGTGAGCCAGTACTTGTATATTGAGGGCCACTCATTCACTATTGTGGAGATTGATGGTGTTTACGTGGAGCCAGTGGAAACCGATACTTTGTACATAGCTGTGGCCCAGAGATACGGCGTATTGCTCAAGACAAAGAAGGATCCAAAGGATCCAGTGTTTCGTTTTGTCAATGTGTTGGACCAGCCAATGTTGGATGTTGTTCCTGACGATCTTCAGGTGATTTCCACTAACTATGTTCAGTATGGAGACACCGATGCCGAAAAACCTGTGCCTTTGAAGAACGGGAAGGGCTTGTTCGACAAACTCGTGGAAACCTTAGTTCCAGTAGATGATTTCACCTTGCGCCCATTAGATAAGCAGCCATTGCTTGACGACCACGATTACCAGATTGTTCTCAACTTTACCATGGAGAATTTGGGCGATGGTGTCAATTACGCTCTCTTCAACGGAATCACATATACTGCTCCTAAAGTTCCCACGCTTTACACGGTGTTGTCAAGTGGGGACTTGGCCACAAATCCAGCCATCTACGGCTCTAATACCAACACATTTGTTTTGCTGCATGGAGAAGTAGTTGAAATCGTCCTTAATAACATGGATCCTGGTCTTCACCCCTTTCATTTGCATGGTCATACCTTTCAGGTGATTTCACGATCCGAAGGCACGGAAGACGAGAGCAACCCACAAATTTACGACGAAAAGAATCCTGACCATACTAAGTTCCCAGAACATCCTATGGTCCGTGACACGGTGATGGTCAACGCCAACGGATTCATTGTTCTCAGATTCAAAGCAGAAAACCCAGGTGTGTGGTTCTTCCACTGTCATGTGGACTGGCATTTAGAACAGGGTCTAGCGATCACATTGGTGGAAGCTCCACTTGAGATCCAAAGAGATCAGAAGCCTGTGGACGTCAGCCACCTAGCTGTATGTGCAGCCAATTCCATTCCAACTAAGGGAAATGCAGCTGGTCGTGCTGGCGTTTCTGATGCTGATTGGCTTGATTTAACAGGTGAGAATTTGCAGGTGAAGCCATTGCCAGAGGGATTCACCACAAAGGGCTACGTTGCTATGTTGGCATGTGCGGCTGCTGCACTTTATGGAATCTTTTCCATCTACCAGTACGGAATGGAAGATATCAATTCCGACAACGCCGAGCACATGGTTGCAAAATTGTATCTGTTGTTGGAGAAGTACGACTTAGCCGAGACTTCAACGATGTTGACTCTCAACAGCAACGGAGAACAGGTGGCCAATGTTTCCGAAGAGTGATGAAAGTTGACGTATGGGTTTGCTTTTTTTTTAACTAAGTTGCATCCTAATTGAAAGGTATTATCAGGGCACCAATACTCTGACACATGAAACTCCCAATTTCGATATCATCTGTAACCACAGTCAAAGTATTTACTGGTCCAAAAAAGCTTCCAAACTAATTAAAAACTTAATGAAGCCCAACTTGCAACCAATTTAGTTTCCTATCTCCTACTCCAGATTCCCGGTATGTGTGCACTGCACATAAATTACTTATCATAGGGGCGTAACCAGCAATTCCAACATCTATCAATCTTCATGTCGCTGCTTTTTGAATGGGCTTTCGGCAAGAAGCTTACGCCTCAAGAGCGTCTTCGAAAAAACCAGCGGGCACTCGAGAAAACTCAGCGAGAGTTGGCCCGTGAAACTACGAAGTTACAAGCTCAAGAGAAGAAATTAATGAGCGACATCAAGAAGTCAGCCAAACAGGGCCAGATCGCCAGTGCAAAGATTCAGGCTAAAGACCTTGTCAGAACTAAGAACTACATCGTCAAGTTTAACCTGATGAAGGCGCAATTGCAGGCCATTCTGTTGAGAATTCAGAGTGTAAGAAGTAATACACAGATGGCCACCTCCATGCGAGATGCAACCCGGTTGTTGCTGGGCATGAACCGACTGATGAATCTCCCGCAATTGTCGAGAATAGCACAGGAATTTGCGCGTGAGAACGACATGATGGACCAGAAGCAGGAATTCATGGATGAAGCTATCGACGATGCCATGGCCATGGATGAGGATGAATTGGGCGAGGACGAACAGGTGGACGAGATCTTAACTAAGGTGTTGGATGAGATTGGAGTGGATTTGAACACTAGCTTGAAGGATACGCCAAGTCAAATCAATGTGGAAGAGACAAGAAATGCCCCAGTTGCCCAAGCAATTGGAGCCAATGAAGAGGATGATTTGCAAGCACGGTTGGATAGCTTGAAGAGGTCGTAATGTGCGGGTAAGTGATTGCAATTCTGGCTGAATGGGGACTACTGAAGCGGATTGCTGGAGCCAGATGCTGGGGTGGAACGCCTGACTGAAGTCGTCGAACATCCCTGATTATTAGCATCTTCTGGATATGCAGCGTCGGTGTTTTTGAGCGAATAATGGAACCGGAATATAAATTGTGTGCTTTAAGGTCTACCTATATCATGGGTGTTGCTGTATTTCGTCACAGACGTCAATAAATACTCTAAATGATACGTCTAGATGTAATTCTTCTCCTCCAAGTACTTGATAATCACTTGAGCGCTCTCCTCCACACTCTGGCCATCATAGTTCTTCAAGTGAATCTCTGGCTTCTCTGGAGCCTCGTATGGAGCAGACACTCCAGTGAATTCCTTGATGATGCCTTCTCTGGCCTTCTTATACAAGCCCTTAGGGTCTCTCTCCTCAGCTACCGAAACTGGCACATCGACGTAAACCTCAACAAATGGCAAGTTGTCCTTGTCGTGCAACTCTCTGGCAGTTCTTCTGTCGACCTTGTATGGAGAAATGAACGAGGTCAAAGTGATGCAACATGAATCAGAGAACAATTTCGCAACCTCAGAGATTCTTCTGATGTTCTCATTTCTGTCGGCCTCGGAGAATCCCAAGTCCTTGTTCAAACCAAAACGGACATTGTCACCATCCAAACGGTAGGCATTCAAGCCTCTCTGCAACAAGGCCTGCTCGATTGCACAAGCAATGGTGGACTTTCCACTAGCAGACAATCCAGTCAACCACACTGTGGCGCCCTTCTGCTTTCTAAATTCAGCACGCTCGCTGTGGGTCAAATTTTCGTGCCAGGTGATGTTGGTAGCCATTTTTTGGTATGAGATTTATGACTTTTCCTATTGGAGGACTTTATTACAGTTTTATGGTTAGAAATGGTTGAAAAAAAATGGAACAATCGCACGTGACTTCACCTATATACCTCTTTATCTGGGTAATCGATTTATAATGAATCTCTCTATCTTGGCTGCCTGTGCGCGCTTGAAATAATTGCTATTTATATACAGGCCATATATGGTTTCTTCTGATGAATTGATAACAATTACCAAGAATTGTGGCTTGACTTATAATCATATGAGCAAATGATTAAAATGAATAATGAAATTTATTGTGATTAGAAGTAAATTTCTTTATTGATTCTGTGGTGTACGGATGTTCTCGCAGGTCTATTAACCTCTCATTACCCATGACTCCAAATCGGAGTCATCTCCATGCCCGAGTCATCTGCCGTATCGCACTAACTAAATTATCAACTCATCTACTCCATCTTCAACACTAATGTCGCTCACCACAACCAATTTAGACGGAATTCTCCCTCTCTTGGCTAGAGGAAAGGTCAGAGATATCTATGAGGTTGACGACAAAACCCTTCTATTTGTTGCTACCGACAGAATCTCAGCTTACGATGTCATCATGGCCAACGGTATTCCTGCCAAAGGAAAGATCCTCACCAAGTTGTCTGAGTTCTGGTTTGACTTCTTGAGTGAGGTTCCTAACCACTTGCTCTTAGCTCCAGGCAGCGAAGATCTTTTTAAGCACTTGCCTGCGCAATTGTCTGAGCCAAAGTACAGAGAACAGTTGGAAGGTAGAGCCTTGCTTGTCAAGAAGATGAAGTTGATCCCATTGGAGGTTATTGTCAGAGGCTACATCACTGGCTCTGCTTGGAAGGAATACAAGAAGTCCAAAACTGTTCATGGTTTACCTATCGATGCTGATTTGCAAGAATCTCAAGAGTTCCCTACTGCAATCTTCACACCATCCACCAAGGCCGAACAAGGTGAACACGACGAGAACATTTCGCCTGAGCAGGCTGCTGAGATTGTAGGAAAGGAGTTGTGCGATAAGGTCGCAGCCATTGCAATTGAGTTGTACACCAAGGCTAAGGAGTTTGCTAAGACCAGAGGCATCATAATTGCAGACACCAAGTTCGAATTTGGCTTGGACGAGAACGACAACGTGGTGTTGGTCGATGAGGTTTTGACACCAGACTCGTCGAGATTCTGGAATGCTTCCACGTACGAGTTGGGTAAGTCGCAGGATTCTTACGATAAGCAATTCTTGAGAGACTGGTTGACTGCCAACAAGTTAAACGGTGTGGACGGTGTCAAAATGGCCGATGACATTGCAATCAGGTCCAAGGAGAAATACGTGGAGGCTTACGAGGCCTTGACAGGCTCCAAGTGGACCGAGTGAATGCATTAGATTATTTGTTCATTGTATACTCCCCCAAACTATCAATATCGGAAATTTTGTCGTAAATACTGCTCCTCATACTCGGGGATATTTCGTTTCTGGAGAGTTAACTGCTCAAATTCGTCGGTAATGCGCTTTCGATAGTTATTGTATCCCATGGGTCGAAGTGCCGTCTTAGTTACATCAATCTCATACTCACTGTTTCGACTCTTGAGCGGAGCACGTCTTGAAGATGGGACCACAGGTGGGTTTCCACTATGCTGCTGCACAACTGGATACTGGGCATGCTGGATGTGCTGTGAGGGTTGTTGTAGATGTAAATGTTGTTGATGGAGACTTTCTTCCACGAATTCTCGTGGACCCTTTGGCTTGCTCAGCTGTGTTCTGTATCTCTCCTGAGATGACTGAGATGAGTCGGATTTCTTTCGACTGGGTTCCATGTGGTCCACCGTTCTGGGTTTCATCAACTCGGAGAGCCGCAGCTGGACTTCCTGCTCCACAACATGCTTGAATTCACGCTGGTAGTTGAGTCGCATCTCCTTGGCCTCTTGGTCCATCTGCCTTTTTCTAAGTTCGAAATCCTCGAGCAATTCCTTTTCGAGTTGCTCTTTCTGTGCTATGCTCTGTTTTTGTAATGCATGATAATCGTCATCCAACGCTTTACGTTGGCTCTGAACCTTTGCTTGCAAGGCCCTGACATTTTGCTCTGTTTTTTTCAACTCTTCATTCTTGATTAGAAGCTGCCTTTGGAATTCGTTGAGGGTGGAGCTCATGGCCTTCAACTCCATCTCCTTTCGGAACATCTTGACGGAGATCGTTTCGAGTAGCTCGTAGCAAGTTGGCCGGTTGTCTGGGTTGACCGTGATACTTTCGTTGATGATGTTCCTCAATTGCTGCGAATAGTTGGGTGAAATCTCAGCAATGACTCCACGCTTGATTTTCATCTGAAGTTGAAGATGCGTTTTTGCTTGAAATGGAGGCTCAAGGTTGCAGAGTTCGTACAAAACACATCCTAATGACCATATGTCGCAGACTGGCGAGTACGGGTTGTCCATGAGCACTTCTGGTGACATGTAGTACGGGGTTCCAACGTATGTCTTCGCAAAGTCATTCAGAGAGGTGAGCATCTTCGCTAGACCAAAGTCACCGAGTTTGATAGTTTTCCCGGAATCAAGCATGAAGATATTGTCAGGTTTTATATCGCGATGGATAATCACCCTCTCTGAATTGACCTGTGGCTCCTCTCCATTTCCAGAACGAGAGAATAGATCCACATTTTTGGCATCGATGCCATAGTGACACCGGTGCAATGCAAGGAGCATCTGCACTAGAACTTCCCATATAAATTCCTCGGGTACAGACTGTTTGTTTCGTTTGAATGTCGAGATGACTTTAGCCAAATCTCCTCCATCGCAAAATTCTTGGTAGATATGGATGGCTTTCTTTTCTGGAATATGATCATGGCGCATATACTTAACAATGTATGGATGATTTAGTTCTCTAAGAATCCGAAGTTCGGATATTATGTGGTTTTTCTCTTGAGCATTCATCGACGTGTACTCGATCTCTTTGCGAACTAGGATAGTGCCATCTTGCTTCAGTCGGACTTTCCTGACCGTACCGAAGGAACCCTTGCCAATGATTTCCAAGGGTTCATACTCGTCTCCAATGGAACCCATTGAGATAACAGTTGGCGAGCAATACCTAGGTTCTAGCGTCCTCGCAAGTTTTTATTACTTACCTCCAATTCTGAATATTGATAATTTATCCGAATCGGGTAAACACATTTAATTCGTTGTACCTAGACGGGTATTGTGCAGGATGTTGTCCACTATTGTTCATAGACGAATCCCAATTGAAACCTTCCCCAGGTTGGGGTTCCTGTGCGTGTTCCCCTGGTAGTGAAAAGGAAAAGACTAAGATGTGAGGGAAGGGTAGCAGAAACGAAGTCTTGATGTCTCGTCCTCATAGGTATTTTTCCATCTGCATAGTATGGCCAGAATGTAAGAAAGTTATACTATCTAAAGCACAAATAGTAGGCTCTCTTCTTCTCCTTCTGGTTCCGTTGACCATTATTGAATTATCAGCTCCTCTAGTAGCGGCTAATCAGATCAGTGGTTTGCAGTCAGGGTTCGGCTTCTATGCCAGGTAGGTTTCAATTTACAGAATCTGGCATTGTGCGAGCATTCTGTACAAAAATCGTGTTATGGTCAGTTGTCCAAAGAAGGTAGAAAGTGCCGGCAAAAATCAGGAACGGTAACTGCCACTCCCAAACTTGGCTCAAAGGAACAATGAAAAAGTTGCTTTTATATCATGCAATTAAAAATTGCAAAAACTCATAATAAGTGCTACTTCTTTACGTGGCTCAGATTTTCATCAGATGCATTAACACATGCCCCTCAACTTACCTCCACCACATAAGTATTCGAGCATTTGATTGCTCTAAGTAGGCCGTTTCAGGGGACTATTGGCATTTTCTCTTGACGGATCTCCAAGTCAACAAATGCTTGGGTTCCTATCTGTTTAAGTCGCCGAAATAAATCTAGTAAAGTCAGTACGCCAGGTTATTAGAGATCCTTGTCACAGAGCAGAGACTAAACTAGAGATAGGGAGACATGACTGAAGCCTAGGCATAAATTCATTGAATTTGGCTCCCACATTTGGTTTCCTGTCACGGCTCCTACATGAGGATACGTAACGACTCTAAGTACATCGACTTTGAACTTGATGATGTGGCAGCTGTGAAGTGAAATAAGCTCGAAGAGACTCTCTACTGAGATAAAGCAACTGGTTTTCAATTTTACAAGAGATATACTGTCGGTCTCAACAACGTTGGAGTTTTTCACTTATCTCAGGAAGACATCCAGCACTAAGTGAATGGTGACAATAATGAGATAAACCCCATAATCCCAAAAAGTTAATGATCATTTCAGCTTTTCAATTGCGCAGATTCATACATTGCCTGTCAGCCACTTTTGCCCCGAAGAGTTGTAGTCTTGTATTTGTGACATTATCATTACAAAGAATTTTCATTCCAGTTTCGTTTCTCCTAGTAATATCGATTCTCCAGTGACAAATTTTGTAGATAAGAACGGCAGAAAGTATTTCATTTTCTCGTTTGCTCAATTCTAGTTCAATTTATGAAATTTCAAAGGCAGAATATCTAAAAAGAAGGTTCTCATTAACGGCAAAACATTTCACGTAAAAGAGTACCTCACTGCACCGTTCCACATTTGGAATTCACTAAGAAATACCATCGTGGAACTCATTGAACGACCGAATGCTCAAAGCATTTCTAGAGGTGGTCTGGGATGGTTGTTTTATTAGCATTAATGATACACGTTTAAGACTTAAAGACTCAATAGTGGTATCACATTATCATCTTCGTTCTGGGCTACCTTAATTTTCAAACTTCAATTCTCTCCTTTCACATCCCATCATGATAAATATTAGCAGAAAGTCAACAAAGTAAAGACCGAAGAGGGTTTCATGATATCGTAAATGGGATTTCTTTACCCCGTGGCTTTGACCAGAAATCAATTACAGCAAAGTGACTCCAATTGGGTGTAGGAAATTGCTCAAAACAGTTTCCTAACTTTGGAGGAACAAAAATCCAAGGTCTTCTGACACCATCAAGAGGTAACGTAAAATTCAACATGACTAAGCAATTCATAGTTATTTCACATTTGGTCGGCACCTCTGTTTGCAAGTTGGTCTGCAGCCTCGTTTCCAGGAATTCCCCTATGGCCAGGCACATGGGTCAATTGAACCTTCAGCGAGGCGTTGATTTCATCATACAATGCCACAGATTCTTCAATCAAGTCACGGTTTGCAATCTCTTGACCAGTGCTCGACTTCCATCCATTTGTTTTCCACTTCTTGCTCCAGGAATCAATCGCATTCTTGCCATACGAAGAATCGGTCAAGATCTCATACAGCTTGTCGCTTCCTGGATTCTTCTTCACATCGTCGTAGATATCTCTGAGCGAGTGACGTAAGCCGTGAAGCTCGGCTCGCTGGTTTGTTGGCTTGACTCTCCGGACATCATCTACATCGGAAAGGGGAACAGCAGCGTTTCTACTGTCACCTGGACCGTAATAGACACCGTATCCCAGCTTCGGAATTCCACTCTTACCATTACCTCTGGAAGCACCATCAACATAGATTTTTTGATGGTTAGACCGGGTCGAGCTGGCACGGGGAACACTAGAGTTCAAGGAAGGGATCTGTGTGGCTGAGTGAACCGTAGATGGTTTATGAATTCCACCAGAAGTTCTGGAACTGTGATAATTCAAATTATCAGAACTGGAGGTGTTCGTACTAGATCTAGAGGAATTTGAAGAGCCTGATTGGGCAAATTGAGTGGCTTCAGAAAGAGTATTGAACTTCTTGTATCGAGCACCTGAGTACCCATTGACATTGGACTTACAGTCAGACCAATTTGAGTATACCCCGGTCAGACGACCTTTGGCAACTGCATAATATGGCATTTTGGGGAGTTTTCTAATTTTGAAAAGTGTGTAGACGGTTATCCTTGGAATTATGATCTTAAGAGTTCTGATTAGAGCGAAGTGTTCGTACAGGTCCACCAGTTTTCTGAGGGACTGACTATTTACGACTGTGGAAAACACCAAGCACCTTGAGGATGTGAATTATAAGAATTGGAATTGGAAATTAAACTTGGATCAGCCAGCTATCTAGTGGTTCGGATCTATTAAATACAGGTTTTGAAGTGGTAACTTAGTAAACAAGTAAGGTCTGAACAATATGCAAATATGGAAAAGGAGTATCTGAAGTTCCCCTCAAGCTCATTGCGAATTAGTGTCAGGTTGGAACTTGAAACTTGTGGGGGATACCAATAGCGAAGTTTCATGCAATCACGTATGTTATTATTTTCTCTGTTGAGAGATACCAAAAATGATGGCGAACTATAGAATTGGGTGCGCTTCTCTGGCCAAGGGACAAGTCTATGTTACAGCCAATTGTGTTTATGGATCCCAAACCTTATAACAGAGTGCCAACAAAGAAGGTTTCATAACAACCTTGACAAAAAGAAAAAAAAATGGTAGAGGAGATTTCAGCTATAATTGCACAACTCGTTGTTTAGCCTTTCTGGAATGGATACCCTTTGAAAATAGTCGCGATTCTCCTTTGCTGATTCTATAATGTAGACCCAACTTTTTGACATACTGATTCTCTATTGAATAGATGACTTTGAGCAATCATATCCCTGTTCTATATTTGCCAAACTCATAAATTCTAGTGCATAATTCTTAACTGCATTATTATCCCAAAATTAGCCCATTTTCTGCATTTCATGGTGGCTTAGTTCATTGTATATTCAAGCTTAACCTGTAATTATTGACCAGGACCTATCCTTAGAAATCATGGTATCGTAAATAACATGATAAAAAACCGATAATGGAAATCGACCCGGATGATTTAGTTTGTTGTCAACTGTCACTCGATACGCATTGTCTTCCTTCAACATCAATCGACACCTGGTTACACCTGGCTAGTCTCCGTTCTGCTCTCTTTTGTGTATGAGGTCAATCCAACTTCAAGTGTCTAGACTTCTCTCAATAGATTACATGCAAAGTAGTATATTAAGGTTTCATTATCAAGTTCTCCTCTCCTAATACACCTCAGTATGGGAGATAGGGTTCGCAGTTGAGGAGTCTCCTGATAGTACATGGATGAAGCGTATATGCTGAAGACTATATAGGAACCGTAACGTTATTAGTTCTGGGTAATATTTTTGAAAGTATATTCGGTTTGTTATTGCATCTTGCAAGAGTCATGGTTCTCACACGAGAATTGCGGTGAAATCAGCAAATACCACTAGGCGTTGCAAATTCATTTTTTGAATCGCAATAACTTACGACTGAATACACCGAATACATTTACCCTCGCAAAAGTTCCCTTAGAATGACAGAAATGTCTCGATCACTCTTACTTCAGTTAGACAGATTCAGACTTCAGTTCAGAAAAGGAACTCGTGGCGGTATTAAATAGTTGTCATCTTTCGTTAGAAACCTACTCACTAAGTTACTGTATGACTGACACCATATTTCTGGATATACTTACATTTCACTTCGCAGCAAATATAACATTCTCCTGAGAACGTAAACTTACGCGACCAATTGGTAATGGTCAAAAGATCAGAAAATGGTGTGCCTTCTGTGGCGTCTCAGGGAAGTCACCCCCCATCAAGAATGCTTATGAGGTTATTATCAACGACTTCAATGCGCATTAGTTGGCCGAATGAGGCGTCATGT
>Ga0160505_100188_pt1 | contig 44903 bp, 55 predicted proteins | sample DIDeMG_FD_108225 | JGI IMG/M metagenome (GOLD analysis project Ga0160505, IMG submission 108225) | Enriched chicken feces microbial communities from UW Madison campus, WI, USA - DID2874_E49_Stillage MG | ecosystem: Host-associated > Birds > Digestive system > Large intestine > Fecal ... | reverse complement strand
CAGGAATGTTTATTTGAAAATCATGTGTATGATTTGGAATATTAATATTAAATTGATGTGAGTGAGCTGGTACGGTAACGCTGAAATCGTGCGTATGTGCAGGTACAGTATGTGTATGATTGTCTGCAGCCTGAGAAGTCGTAACGTCACCCGCCATGGAAACAGATGGAATGATAAGGCGAAAGCCTGTTCCATATGCTTCATACAAACGGGGCGACCCAACAGATGTTTCGGCGGAGACATCTGAAATATATTTTAATGTCGCATGCCGATGACTACCGTTAGCACTGCTTGTTGCTCCCCCGCCACTTTGAGATGTGCTTCCGACAGTAGTACCTCCGCCACTTTGTGTAGAAGAACCACTAACATATGCACCTCCACCTGCAGTTGTGCCGCCTGAGACTATTGCACCTCCACCTTTAGTGGCACGGCTGTATGCTCTGTAGCGTTCTGTTTGATAAGTCAGAAGTATTTTGTTGATTCGCTTTAACTCTTCCTCGCAATAGAACTTGATTTTCAAAGGAAATCCTTCATCACAGTTCTCAGCAAAAGTCACAGTGTCTTTATTGGTTGCTCCTACACTCGACAACTTTGCGATTTCCATCTTTCGCTCTAAATCAGCAAGAGTAGTAGCAACAGTTTCACCAATATAGCCGATTTCAAGCTGGATATTACCAGGATCGCCAAACATGTCCGACTTTTTCTCATTAACAATTCTTAGGTTTACAGTTCCGAACATCTCCGTCCACAATTGAACGACTTGGCCTGTCCGCAATTTATCAATAGATGGTATTCGAATAGTAGACTTACTTGGGATGGATTTGGTTAGATCAACTGCTGTTGTTTTCCAAGAGACAATCGGTCGCTTAAATTTTTCTAACATCGCTTTTGCGGAAGCAAGTAAAGATTGTTCGTTTGTAAATCTTTCATCTTTCCAGATATATTCGATTAATCCGTATTCATTTTGACTGTTCAAATCTTCAACATAGTTCTTCCCACCATTGATCTTCTTAAAGTTAAGATTATTAATGCCATCCCCTTTGCCTAAAGCGTAAATTTTATTTACAACCTTTAGAGGGTTCTCTTCCACAGAAAGATCTTTTAGATTCCAACCTTCACGAATCCTGCAAACTGGTTTTGTATCCGGTTTAATCAAATTAATCGTCCAAGGATAGGACGTTGTATCATAGGTCCACATGAAATCTTCTGGAAATGGCTCGGTAACAGAGAACAAGGCATCGGCAAGTCCATTCTGATTTTCAAAGGAATATTCAAACAGTCGATCGAAATCACAACGACCCAATTTCCAATTCTTCACTTTTTGAAAGGACAAAATCCAATTGATAACTTTTGTTGTAGTCCATGCTTTCCCTGTCTGTTTGTATCCCTCTATAGCCGAATCAATCAAAGTAGATAGTACATGAGATAACTCATATTTGATATACTTCCCAGTTGAATTGAATGTCGTAGTACGATTCATGATGCGGAATAAACCAATATACTCTCCATCTTTATCTTTTATCTCAGCATAATGCAATTGCTCAATTTTCCTTTTTGCTGGATCATTTGCCGGCAAATAAAAACCAGCCGACCATATTTGATTGACTGGTTTTTCATATGAGACTTGATAGGGATTACGGAGGATTGCTGTTTTCTTTTGATTTAAGTTGTATATTGTAATCAAATTATACCTCCTGCTCTACTAACTCCTGCTGTATATTTGCGAAATCGGTTGAAACTCCGCTGATTCCCATATTAATTAAATTTAGTCTGTTGACGTTATCCGCATTCCAAACATGAACTTCTAGTTTTTCGGACAAAGCCACGTCTACATTTTTACTTGTGACAAGATCGGCTTGTGGCATAACAATGCATTTAGCATTTTCTGAATTTAATAGTTTGCATACATCAATTGCAGCTTGAGTGACGTCGCTAAACAATAAGTAAGCTAAAGTTGCATTAGGATATTTTGCCCTAATTAAATCTCCGCTAGTTTTATTATTGATATACCAAACAACATCATAAAAGTTATGTTTATTCATAATATGAGCTACAATTTCAAATTTTTCTTGATCTAATTGAAAAGCACGATCGATATGCAAGCGCTGATTTAACATCTTGCACTGAGTGATACAATCTTCAAATGTTGCTAATTTTTCACCTTTAAATTCGACACTTTTCCAACTACCGTATTCGTATTCTCTTGCTTGTGCTAATGTAATTTCTGATATTTTAATATCAGTTGATGGTGGATTGCCTTCGCTATCTCTTGCTGTTCGGTTAATTGTCTCGTCATGCAAGTTCACAGGTATATTGTCAACTGTCCAAGACAGATCCATTTCTACTTCGTTAACACCAATTGATTTAGATTTTTTATATGCTAACAATGTATTTTCTGGATACTTTAACGAATAACCTCTGTGGTGAATACACTTAACAGGAGCGTCAAGTGAAATAGAAATAGTTGCTTGACTATCTTCCTGATATCCAAAAAGCTTATTATCTAGTACAAAGGGAAATGGGAGGAAAGCACTATAACTTGATCCTTGAGTTCTAATTGTCCCAACCATTGCATATCCCGATGAATATTTTGAAAGATCTGTCCAAGGAATGATAGAAATTTCCTTCGATTTCATCTTGAAAATAATATAATGAGCTGATGTTCCAGAAAGCTGTGTAAGATCCAAAGTTAACCCGGTTGATGGAATGGCATTAGCATAGGTTTGTCCATCAATGCTAAATATCCAATCATATCCCGAAGGGAAAGTTAGTGTTTTATTTGATGATGATATTTTCGGTAATACGTTTCCTACACTTCCTCCTCCTAAGATTTGCACCGTTGGCATTTTTGAATCAAAATCATTTTGTAAAAATCCATCAACGGTTACAGGGAAATCTGTATAAAAAACATGTTTATTTCCAGCACCGATACGACATGATGCAATTAATAATTCATTCACCTCGATAGGGGTGCTCCATGCAACTATACGAAATTCTTTTGTTTCTACATTCAGCGTTAGTTTAAAAGCAGAAGTGCCAGATACGGTATTCTCTATTTCTAATCCCACCGGAACTAAATACTGACTTGTTGATGTTCCACTTCCCCAAATAATAATATCTTGGGCGCTAGAAGCGCCATTGAATTTGAAGATTTTTGTAGTCCGATCATAGTTTGGAGGAGTAGCAGCAACAATCACCGTTGCTTTTAGAGTAGGTTTTGTCGTCTTTTTCTCATCAACTGAATTATCAGCAATCCCTTGTGCTTGGTACAAAGGACCTTTTATCCATGCACTTCCATTCCATGTATATAAATATCCATTTGCTCCGTTTGAATCAGTAACAAGCATGGCTGATCCTGATCCATTAGGATATTTAGTGTTTAAAGCACTTAAGCTGGTAAAAGTTTCTTTTGGTCCACCAATCATCGAACTTGCTTTGCTGTCTAGATAGCTAAAGTTGTCATTTAGTGGTTGAGCTTTTATCTCACCACTAACTGGTTTTATTGCCATTTTATCAACTCCTTTTTTGCAAAACAAAAAGCCTAGCTCTCACCAGACTTTGCTTCATTTTCTCTTTCTTCTTGTTCTTCTTGTTTTTTCCATTTGTCATTATCTATTTCCTTCATCATATCTAAAGAAAATAAAATATACCCAATGAATAATGGACTCGCAAAATAAGTCAATAATACTTCTAGAGCTATTATAATATTTTCTTTAAAACCTAATTCAAAATCAAGTTTCAAAAGCAACAAAATAACAGTTAACCCTAACATTAAAAAGCTAGCTTTCCAAAACAATTTTAATGCAACAGCTCTTTTATCCCTTATTTTTTCTCTTTTCCCCACAAACAGCCTCCTAACCAAATTGATTTATAATATTATTGTAACAAAAAAATACTAACAATTACAAAAACTTATGCAACCAATCGAAGGTAACTGCCGCATTTGCCTGTTCAGCGATAAATTGAAATCCATTGCTACCGTTTTTCATATCAAAAAATTCTCCGTCAAATTCTAAAATATCGGACCCATTTACGCTAATATTATAGGTTTCTGTATCTATAACGACAGTGCCGTTAGTAACATCAGGAAAAGAAATAGCATTGCCAGACTCTAAATGCTTTATTGAGCCACCCTTTACAGTACCTTTAATAGTAATTTTGATAGGCGTATCAAGATAAGAATAGTTTTCGATGCCAGCATAATGATTGGGAACAATATTCCAAGCAAATGATTGAGTGTTCGGATAAGCTTTTGATCCATACTTATTCCCAGCATCGTATTTCAAAGGATGTTCAAGATCGTATGCATCTGACTCAGCATATTCATTAGAATCATAATTTATAAATTGAATAGGTATTTTTTCAAGAATAGTTGATACATCAGGGGTGATTGCTTCTGCAAGGCGTACAAAAGCAAACTTTTCCGTATTATCCCACTTGCACTTCAAAAGTTTAGGATTTCCCTTGGAATCAAATAAAAAAGCAGTTAGTTGATCTAACCGCTCTTCTAAATTGTCCCATTTTTGAATCAATGTATTGACCTGTAGCCCATAAGTTTTCGGTCCTATCTCAGCACCAAAATACCAATCACCCATTCGACCGTCAATGTGTTGAGAACGATGCGTGATCTTACCAGATCTAGGGCGTGTATGATTACGTAAAGGACGCATATCAAACTCTTCAAGTCTAATTGATTTTGTGCCGTCTATTAATGTAATCATACTATCTCATCCTCCTAAACCCTTTATTTCCAGCTTCTTTTGTGGTTAAATCATTGATCTCTTTTGCTATTTTCTGAACATCTGCTTCTTCTCTCACTTGGAAGATAGCACCTTCTAACAGTCCTTGATTGTTGATTGTAACAGGACTACTAGTGTGATTGCTTGTGATGCTACCAGAAGAAGTACCGAATGAACTGGATTTTGAAAAACCTGAAGCAAGTTCTGGTGCCAGTCTTCCATTAATCAATGCATCCATTGCTGGTATTTTACTAGGTATATTTGCTATTAAATCGTTAAAATAGTTTGAATCAAACTCTGATTCTATACCCTTTTGCAACTCATTAGCCCAGGTAGAGACATCCGACTTAACTTCAGAAAAACCGTTTATAAGTCCTTCTTTTAAGCCACTAACCAATGCTAAGCCGTTCTCAATAAGAACTTTTTTATCGTATGGAATCGGCCCTTTCAAACTTGCGATAGTATCAGCCCAGCCAGAAACAGTTCTCTTAACCGATTCAAATCCTGATGTCAATCCACTCAGCAAACCGTTTACCAAAGCAATACCGTTATTAATCAATGCACCACCTGGCAGAGCACCAACTAACGCACTTAACAGATTTGCTCCAGCCTTTTTCATAGCTGCCTGATTATTACGAATATTATTCGCAAGTCCATTAACAAGAGTTATCCCTGCTTTGAAAAGACGATCTTGCGCTCTCAAAACACCTCTTACTGCAGCATCAACAATATCCATGCCTGCTTCAACAATGCGATTTATATTATTCGCAATTCCACGTAAGATTTGAACAATTAAATTAACACCAGCTGTCACCACTGCACTAGCTTTTGACGCCATTCCATTAATAAACTGAACAACAAGATTTAAAGCTGCCGAAACTAAAGCAGGCATTTTTGAAGCTAGTCCATTCAGTAGTTTGACAATAAGGTTTGCTCCTGCAACAACAACTTTAGGCAGTTGCGAGGAGAGCGCATTTAAAAATGTCACTATCAAAGTTCCTACAGCCGTTACTAAATCTGGAAGCTTTCGAGTTATTCCGTTAATAACAGCAATTAGTAATGACATACCTGCAACATTGATATCTGGTATATACGCTGTTAATGCAGTAATCCATGTCAGAATTAATGAAGCAGCAGATTCTATCAAAGCTGGAATCTGTTGTGTGATTCCGTCTAATAAAGCCAAAATCAATGCTCCACCTGCAACAATAATCTGAGGTAGTCCAGCGGTTAGTGATGCAAGTAACGAAACAATAATCGCTGTTGCTGATAAAGCTATTTGCGGAATCAAAAGCATCATTGAGCCAGTAAATGCAAGAATTAGTTGACTAGCTGATAAAGCGATTGAAGGTAGACCTTGAGCAATTCCAGAGACTATCGCAGCTACTATTCTTAAACCGCCTGCAATAACGCCTGGAAGTGCACTCGCTATTGCTGTTAGAATCCCCTCAATCGCTTTCCCGGCTGAACTTCCAATTCTCGGCGCATTATCTGCTAGCCCAGTAGCTAAAGAGTCAAAGCCACTAATTATTTGATCTATTCCTTTTGAAACATCCCCACCGCCAAGAGCTTTTGCTATCAATTCAAATGCCTTTATAAATAGTCCAATAGGACCTAACAATCCAAGAAATACTGCTTTCAAGACTTTAAGAGCAACTCCAAAAGGATCGATTGATTTTTTACCACTCTTAAATCCGGTTATTAAGGAACGGATTCCTGAAGCTATTTTGGTCATGCCGTTCCACAGACTCTCAGGAAAGACTTCTAAAAAATCTGCTTTTAAATCTGCTATACTTACAGATAAGTCATTAAAAGATATGGCTTTAAAAGCTTTTGCCAAAGTTAAAATGCCTTGTACTATTCCTTTAGTATTTTGAGCAAAAGTAGTCATTCCTTTCCATAATGATTCGGGAAATAGCTTCACAAATTGATTATGAAGATCTGACACACTCACACTAAAGTCGTTGAATACAATCGCTTTAAATGCTTGAGCAAGTAATTTAATACCTTTAACGACATCCCCAATAGGTGCCATAAAGGTTTTTAAAGTCTTTACAACACCGTCTACTTTAGATCTAAACGTATCGCTCGTTTTATAAAAGTACACAAAGGCAGTAACTAAAGCTCCAATTGCAGCTACAACTAGAAATGCTGGATTTGTTAAAATAGCTAATCCAGCTTTAACACCTTCGAATATTTTTCTCAAATTTTGGAATTTATTTGCTGCCAGATAAGCTGTTCCGAAAGCTGCAGCCAATGTTGTTACTGCTCCAACCACTACATAAACAAGTGCCGGGTTCTCTCGAAATACTTGAGCAAGTTTGGACATGGCTCCACTAACTTTTTGAACAATATCCAAAAATGGTTGAAGTAGAGGAGCACCAAAAGCAGCGCCTAAATCTGTAATAGCTTGCTTCATGTTTCCCATAACGTTTTCGAGTCCGCCACCTTCACGTGCTGCTTGACCTAGTGCTCCGGACAACTTATTCCCATCTTCGACCATCTGCAAAAGCGTTAACTGCTTCTGGGCTTCGGATAAATCATTAAATGACTTGCCATACAGCTTGTTGGCAGCTGCATTTCGTGTTGTTTCCGTTGAAGAAATACCTAGCGCCGCATCATTTTCATAATTACCTTTTAAGTATGACTGCAAGCTTTCGGAGACTTCATCGATTGATTTATCGTAAAAAGCTGCACTATCAGCCGCTGCTTTTGTTGCTCGACTAGTTAAATCCAATGCATCGGCTGTGTCCATTCCTGTTGTTTTGGCAAATGCAGCCATCGAAGTAAATGCCGGTTTTAAACGATTAGGTAATATATTCGTCTCTTTTGAAATTGAATCAATGCTACCTTGAGCATTTTTTTCTAAATTTCCAAAAACTTGAGAAAACTGCGCATCCATCGCTTGCATATCGGCCGCTGACTTAATCGAAAAACCAGCTACAGCTGATCCAACAGCAAGAATGCTTAAACTAGCCTTTTTGGCAAATTCTACTGATTGTTCCGAAAGTGAGTTGAAGGCTTTGGATTTCCCAATAGTATTATCTAGTTGCTGAGCCGCTTCATTACCAAACTCTTGATACTGTTTTCGAGCTTTGGCAGTATTAAATTCGACATCAATAATTACCGAACCATCATTCATCCTCCACCTCACCTCTCTTTTCTTGTTGGTTCAACATATATTCACGTTTTTGCTTGAGATCCATCATTTCAAATTCAATGTTTGAGCGATCTTCCTTTAAAGCCACCGCAAGCTTCGCTTTTCTAATTTCTTCAATCTCGCTTGGTGTAGCTTTTTCCGGATAGTCCATCATTCGAATCTTGATGACATTTTTAAATTTGGTGTTCTCTGATAGACCAGCTAACAAATGGTTGAACTTATCCCAATGAAGTGATCCCTTTTCTCTTTCTTCCATCAGATCCATGCCATAGTCCATCAAAAAAGAGGAATAGATGTAGCCGGAATCCTGTTCGAATTCGTACCACTTCTTTTCCTCGTCTTCTAAAATGTTTCCTTTTAAATCACGTTTTACTGTTGTACTTTCCACTTGCTCGCCCGCAATCCGTTTAATAATTGCATTAGATAACGGTACTAAGTCATCTTGTGGAATTATTGATACCAGATTTTCAATGCTTGTTGGTGGATCATCTGACCATGGAATTGATACAATTAAAATAATAGAATAAAGAACTTTGTCCATCTCGGATAAATCCGGATCTTTCCACATCTCATACCATCGAAGAACACGAGAAAACTCGAGATTTAGTTCATATTTGTTGTTATTGATGATAATCGAATCATCAATTCCCCAAGCAAGAGATAATGCCATAAAGCATCACCTCTATTTCTTTTTACCGTCGATATAGGATTGTGCTTTTTGTTTTGTTTGAAGCTTTTTATACCGTTCAGCAACTTCAAGGAATGCCCCAACTACCAAATCTATATCTTCATCGGCAGCATACATCAACTTTTCAAATGCCCCTTCTCCTAAAACTAGATCAATAACATTTTTTACAACTAGCTCAACCTTCTTGTTTGCTTCAACAATAGCTCCATAGTCACCAGACTTGGATGCTTCATTAATTGCCTTCTCTTGTTCTTGAATACCTTCAAGCATCTTAGGTAAAGCTGCTAAATACTGATCACGATACTTCTTGCCTGTCTTGATTTCAAAATCTAATCCAGCAATTCGTACCGGTTGGACTTGTTTTTTAAAACCAACTTCAATTAATTTATTTGTCATGAATGATTCCTCCTAAAATTTTTATGTAGAAAAAGGCTAGCAAACGCTAGCCCTCAGGGACCGTTCCTGGTTTTGTATCTTTTGGCAATCCGTTAAATGTCACTGTACATTCAAAATTTCCACGAGTATTTGCATCTCCACCCGTATGAACAATACCAGATAAAGTTGCCTCACCTTCGCGAATACGTCCGTCCGGTTCAGTGTGTCGGAAATAAACAACACGATCAACACCAGTTTTAGTTAAACGATCACGTACAAATTCCTGAGCTGGATCATCAGCGTATTTTCGATGTCCAGTAAATGCGTAAGCACTAGATAATCCAGTAACTTCGGTTTGCTTACCACCTTTGTCGCCATAATAAGAATATTCTTCCGTATCCTCATCGTTACTAGGATCTACTGTCTGGATTCCATCCGCTAACTCAAACAAGGTTGGTTCTGCGTCCCCAACAGGAACTGCCCCAATTTCGTATTTGTTCATCCAGTTCGACAGAAAACCAGTCTTATCGGCAAAAAATTGTAAATTCATTTTCATGAGTTTTCCTCCTACTTAGTAATATTTACTCGAACAGTAAGCACATAGATATACGCATCATGTTCTTGTATTCCTAGATTTCTAGGTTGTGTATAGACTTCACTCGACTCAAATAAAAATGAGCCATCACTCGATCGGAGTGTGACCCATTCGTCATTTTCTTTTCTTGGCAATTTATCAAAGCTATCTGCAATCTTCCAAGCATCATTAAATGCTTGGGTTTGATTGGTATTCTTGATAATAATTTGAACCATAAAAGGGATCTGTCTATTTCTAGCTAGGTCTTTTTGACCTTGGCCAGTAGCAATTCCTTGAATAGCTAAATCTCGTTCATTATCTTGAGGAGGCTTGTCTTCTTGAATGATCTGCTTGCCATCACTTGTTAATCTTGGCGTACTTAATCCCAAAGATCGCAAATGGTCAGCAATCTTCGTAAACAAATCCATCACAACGCCTCCTTGATTGATTTTTCAGCCACAGCTAGTACCTCATCCATATCCTGAGCTTTAGCAACCTCAGCCCATCTGATAGAAGCTTGAGGATTATGATTTTTTGAAGGAGTACCCATATAGTAGGCATATCCAGCATACTCTGTTCCCCAAACAACTTTCCCTTTTGGAAAATTACTATCAGACCAAACACTGGCCTCGGTTGCTCCAGTGTCTTTCTTTACGTACTGATTGGCTGCCTTGGCGAATGCCATCGACGTCGGATTCAAAGCAGAGTCAATAGCTCGATTTATGCGATCAAAATTACCTTCAAATCGACCACTCACTGTAGCATCACCTCGATATGATGGGGGCTCAATTGGTCAGTATAAACCTCGTAGCATTCAACAATTTTTAGTTTGCGGTTTTGAAATGTGATTGTTCCGTCTTCGCTTGGATTAACAAAAGGTTTTGAATTAACAGCATCTATATATAAAACACCATTAGTCAAAACTTCTGTATTATCCGTCTTTATGATTCTTTTGCGCTTAGGAGTAAACCTCACATGTTCGATCCTCTGTGCCTTAGGCAATTCTCCACTACCCATAGAACCATCATCCTCAGATTTAGGGGCCTGATAAAGAACTTCGTGAATCAATAAGTGTTTAGGTATTGGCTTAAATGACACCGATCCTCACACTCCTTTTTCTCAAAAGACCGGTTCCCTCTAAATATGAAAGACAACTCGGAGCGACCCGATTGGCTTGCTTACTCGTTGACGTTGTTGCGCCGGAATAGCTAAACCCACCGATAGAAGCGCTTTGACCGCTCAAAGTATTTCCTGTAACATCAAGATCTATACCTTCAACTTGATAGTATTCTATTTGAGCACAACAAGCTTTTTTAATCAGCAGCTGTACATGTTCGGAAAATTTATCCAAACCGATTTTAGGCACTTGATAATCTGTCAAAGAGTCAATAATGTCCGAAGCCCTTTTGGATAGACGAGAAAAGTCCTTATCATCAACAGGAGTTCCCTCGTAATCATTCTTGTAAAAGGCTTCATCAACATAAGGTTCAGACATGATCTTCACCTACTTTTCTTTTTTGTCTTCCTTCTGATCGCCTTTGCCGGCTTTCTTGTCATCTTTCTTTTCTTCAACACGTTCTAAGAAAGAATCATCTAGATTTACAGCAACTTCTTCAGCACGTTTAACGGTCATATCAATGACCGTCCCTGCTTCATAAACTTCTTTAGTTTCTTTATCACGGAATTTTTTTAAAACGTTGTATTTTGCCATGTTTTTCACCGTTCCCTTTATTATCCTTCTGGAGTAGCATCAATACCGAAGTAAGCTAGTGCTTTAGGTTCACGAATGATGAAGTCAATATCATCAAGCATGAAGTGATATGTTGCCTGTTTTGCAACGGCACGGCTGTCTTGAGCAGCGGTTGTCAATGTAACAGTCAAACCAGAAACGACAGCAAGGTTTTCATAAGGAGTGAACAGAATTACATTGTTTTCCATAGACTCAACAACTTCGACTCCAAATCCACCGATATTGCGTAGAGCACCATCCACGAGTACTGCATCACCCAAAGCGGTATTCCGATTTTGTAATTCAACAACATAGTTTGTTGCTGTTGCTTGAGACATAAAGAACTTAAATGTTCCTTGACGCAAATATTTCGGTTCAATTCTAGCAGTTGCAGCAGTTAGTTCTTGAATAGTCGGCAATTTTGCACCTTCTACTTTTACTTCAGCAGATGCTTTAGCCATTTTGATATAACCGTCATTTAATTTCACGAATGGATCAGTAGAAGATTCATCCCCATTGAAAGCTAGATCTTGTAAATCTGCTGCATACTGGGCTTGCATGAGTGAAAGCAACGCTTGACGGACATCTTGTCCACGAGTGCGAGCAGTATAAAATGTATTGCTGTTCTCGATCCATGTATCCAAGTAAACCGGAACAAGAGAGAATGGTACTGTGTCTTCTTCTTTGATATCTGTGCCAGTATCTTCAGTGTTAATACCTAGATGTTTTTTCAATGTACGCTTTTTAACACCTAATTTATCCAAAGATCCTGTACCTGATTTGGCAAAATGGACAAATAATTTTCCGATAGTTCCTGCAGTTGCAACTGCATCTAAGAAGAACGCTCGAGCATTGTCTTCACGTAAGGTAACATTGTTACCAGCTTTTAAGATTGCGTTCATTTGTTTGATCAATGTTTCGTTCGTTAAAACGTTTGTCATTTGTGTTTCCCCCTTTATTCAGAAATTGGGAAAGCAGCGTCCACATAAGATGGTACAACCGATTTCCCAACTGTTTCTTTGTAATTTTGTTCTGCATTGTTGCTGATTCGAGATTTTTCTAGATTCTCGATCTTCGCATTCAAAGGTGCTACAGCTTCTGAAACAGCCTTAGCAATAGCATCAGTATCTAATTCAACGCTAGCTTCTGAATTCGCTGTTTCTGGTTTTTCATCTGATTTATCACCTTTTTCCAAAGCTGATAAACGATCGTTTACTGGTTTCAGCGCTTCTCCGAGCGCTTTTTTTAACTGTTCTTCTGTCATTTCCTCATCCTCCTCGGATTTTTTTGTACTAAAAAAGGACTTAACCATTTCGATTAGTCCTTTAGATTTAACAATACCGTTACCTCCTTTTAATTGAGTTATAACGTCTATAAATTCATTTGCTTCTGAGATAATACTTTCATAAGTATCCGGAAGATCCTCATTATCATCCCATATCAAACGATTTGCAGTTTGATAAAAAGCATCAATTGCCGCAATCAAATTTCTTGATGGCTCATTTCTAATGTAACGATCTTTAGTCTGCTTCTGAACTTCTTCGACCTGAGCTGTACCAGCCAATGAATATCCTGTGAACTCACCTTTCTGAATCGACTCCCACATTTCATCAGTAGCTTTAGTGACAAGCACCCACGTTCCTTTTGTAATTGTAGTATCTCCAATATTCATATCTACAGGAGCAACATAACTCTCCACTACCTTTCCGGCATTTGTGGTGAAATCGTGCTGTTTATCAATTTGTTGATAATCAGCCATGAATCCATGAGCGGCTTTCTCAATCGTCTCAGCATCCATGTAATCTCCATGAACATCTTCAACATCAGGCTCATAAACAACACCATATACTAGTTTTTGTGGATCATCCGATTTAGTAACCAACTTAACTTCGGTTTCAAAGTTTGGTTTTAGCTCTTTGGCAGACTTAGTAAGAAAGAATGATTTCTTATTAGCTGCCTTATCCACATATGAAACATGTGTTACAAGAACGTTTTCTAGTTTTCGCATTTTCTCACCACCTTTCAATGATGTATAATATTTATAATAAAAAGATTGGAGTGTTTATATTGGATTGGTCAACATTAACAAACTCAGATTGGATAGCTGTTTGGTCTACCATAGGTACGCTTTTTATTTCTTTAGTAGCTATAATTATTTCATTAGCTTCTCTTATTCAAAATAGAAATATCATTAAAGAAACAAATAATCCTCACATTGTCATTTATGCTGACACGATTTCTACTGGCTACTTTGCGAAATATTTGATAGTAAAAAACATTGGAAATTCTTCAGCTAAGATAACAAATATTTCTTTCTCAGACAGCCTTCATGATTTAGAAAAGCAATTTCTAAATGCTTTAAAAGATTCTTATATAGTTGCTGGTCAAACGATACTTAACGGACTAATTGATGAAGATATACCTTCTCACATCGAAATCGAAATTGAATATGAAAATGGGAGATTTAAAAAGAAAGAAAAATTTCATATTAATATGGATCGTTTAGATAAAACTTTTTATTTGAAACACAAAAAACAAGAATCAAATGCTCAAGACAACGTTTCGCGGGGATTCCTAGATCTGACCAACACGCTAGAAAATGGATTTCATGATGTTGAAAAGAGAAACCTATAAAACCGGCACCACAAAACAATGACAATGTATCGACTCTTTAGCAGATAACATAGGGTCACGAGGATAACGGCAGCTTTCTCCATTGACGATGAAATACTCGCCTTTAGAGATTGACTGACCGTCCATTGCCTCGTGACCTTTTCTCGGTTCTTTTATGCCATGAGTGTGGCGCCAAGTCATACCTATAACAGCATCATTTTGCATAAATGCTTCATACTGGCTGCCAGAGTACATCCTTAATCCCTCAGTGATCGCAGTTGTTCTGGCACGATTGCGAGAGAATTCAGGGAGTGAAGACAGCTTACTTTCTAACCATCGGATGCCTTTACCTTCATCAAAAGATTCTTGAATCACTCCTACAAGAGCGTTCTCTGTAGTAACGTTCATTAGTTTTGGTAGCTTCCTAAGCCATTTTTCGATGTCTCGGTAGTGTTTAGTCTGATAATCAAAATCCTCAGATCCGTCATACTTGGCATTAAATTCATCAAACAATCCAAAAAAAGCTTTTCTCAGTTCTGGGATAACACTTTCTTCCATGTTTGATTTGAATGATCGTCCACGAAGCATAATTTTTATAGATAACTTGGTAGGTTTCTTTTTTCGATTCTCTACGAATTTTTTTACCTTTTCCCATACTTCCTCGTAATCTACTTGCAATGTGTCATCCATCTTATCCTCTGAATTTAAAATGAACGCAAGCAATATCGGGACAAATAAAAAGCCAGCTTTTTCTAAAAGCTTGGCCAGTTCATCATCTTCTTCTTTTTTTAGCTGTAAAGCAGCCTTGATCAATTCTTCATCATTCACTTGCCTTCACACTCCGAATCAAACGTCGAATACTCGCTGCTACTTCGCTTACTTCTCCTTCACCGTATGCTTTAGATATGTCCAAATCGCCAAGATTAAACGCTGATGACGATGATTGACTATTAAGTGGATAATTGTACTCATCTCCGTCAAATGCTTCTAGCGGCTTATTGAGAGCTTTTGAAAGAATATCCCTCAAGTCATTAGGAGCAACTGCATTTGCTTGGATAGCTGGTGTGAGAATTGCTTTCACATCCTCCATGTTAACAAGATTAGATGATTTCAAGAACACTTCAACATATTTGAAGTCATATTCTCTAAACAACGAATTAATACGCCAATCATAAGATTCTCGCATAGGTTGGAACACTTGTTCTTCCGTCAGTTCTTTAGCAGTCTCAGCAGTAGCTCTTGTATAGTCGTTTGATCTGGCTACATAAATTGGGGGCAACCGGAACGCCCCAAGAACTGATTCAATGACGTTTTCGTCATACTCAAGAAACAAAGCATCTTTTTGTAAGATGTCCGCTAGCTTCTCGATATTGATAGCTGGCTTGAATTTATCTTCGCCATATCCGATTCCTTCTTCCGCGGGGCTGACTTTTTCAGCCTCTAGCAATAAAAACTTGTGCTGATTTTCTTCCCCACCAATTGCATTCGCATATGCCTGTAACGTGGCTTCGGATTGTTCAGTCAGCTGCGCATTCTCTAACGTGATGGCAAGTGGAATATGTCTCCCCTGCGTAAAATACCGATAGTTCAATTCGTCAGCTTTGCGATTTCCGAGTATTTTAATCAACGGTCCTACCCAACGAGGCTTGCCATAAGGATCTTGAAAATCACCATTTTTAAGGTGAATGATTTCAGTAGCTGTGCCTTGTCCGTCAGAACCCACGCTTCCATTTGTGTTCAGCGGCGTAGTATCCCCATAGGTTTTATACCATGTTCCAGATTCTTTAGCAGAATCATCCATAGAATCACGAAACACAAAATAACGGACTTTAATTTCTGATCCGTCCGTATTTATCACTTTATTTAGTTTGGTAACAGTCATGTATTCAGGTTTGACAGAATCAATCCCTACAACATCACCTTTGAGATCACGAATAACCTCAATATAACCATTCCCACATTCTTCAACATGTCGAATGACTTCCTCAATCACTTCTTTCGGCGGACGCTCAAAGGATAATTCTTTGAGAAGGGTATCCAATTGACTCCACTCTGCCTTCATTTCTGTCGTTTCTTCGGTGTCGTCAACCTTGTAACGTATACCAAAACCAAATCCAGCCACGTTTGTTACATAAGCTTCAATTGACTGATTCAGAATGTCAGATATATCTGTGATTGATCGTAAAGTAGCAATGTCATATGGTGGAGTTAATTGGGTCAAATCTCTTCTTTGATCAAAACCACCTGTAGACTTAAACTTTAGAGTTCTTTTCTTCTCAATGCTCACATTCTTTTTGATATATTCTTTAGGAACAGATCCAGACGATCCGCCACTAATAATTTTCGATGTCAAGAAACCACCTCCTAAAATGCTGTTTTTCTATTTGCACGCCTTTTCTTGGCTTGTTGACCTTTACGTCTTTCCAGTTCAATAGAGTATCTCAACATCGCCATTGCATCATCAAAGAAGTTTACCGGGTCATCGGTAAATGTATTGGATTTTTCATCTTTCCTCCACTTCCACTGCTGGATCTCTTTGATTGTATTCGTGCAACTCGGATGAATATGAATTCTTGACTGTTTCAAGTAATCAATCTGTGCTGCGACGCTTCCTGGTTCCTTAACCACTGGCTCAGCATGATAACCAGCCTTTCTCCACATTTTAATTCGGTCTGGCTCAGCGGAATCACACCACATAACTAATTTTTTATTTATTCGTTTTTCATTTGCTATAGCAATAAGTTCGCTCGTGTCTTTCTCGAATTCATAGATTTCACGGCACAAAAAAAGCTCACCGTCTTTAAATCCAATCTCACCAATAGCATTGGCATGATTGAATCCAAAGTCTTGAGCGTTGACCATATAATCGAAACGTTCTGGATCCGTGTTGAAGTTTTCCACAACGTAATTGGTAAGAATAAGTCCTCCAGACTCACCCCATTCACCTAGCCCATAGATTTGATATCCATCAGGATCACGTTCTTTTCTCATCATCATTCGCCTGTGATAGGCTTCATCAATAAAACGATTCTGTAAATAGGTAGATTGATGAGTAAAAATATCCGAATGAGTCACATCAAAATACTTAGCTTTAATCCAATGGGTAGCAGACACTGGATTAAAAGTGAACGTCATTTGATAGTAAAGAAAAGGATTAAAATCCAAATTACCACGTAATCGGTCATCAAGAATATCAACATCGGCTTCATAAAGCTCTGTTGCTTCCTCAATCCAAATCCAAGTAAGTTTGCCGCGGTCGAAGGTGATAGACTTTACTTTTTCTCGCTGTCCGTCATCTTTCATGCCACGAAATATCACTTGATTGCCAGTAATTTTTGATTCAAGCATCATTGGTGATGATTTAATAGACCAATATTTGTGGTAATCAGAACCATATATTTTATAAATTGCTGATTTCAGTTCGGCATAGGTACTGTCCTTGTTTGATTCAGCAACTTTACGAACACACAGCAAGTTAGCCCCTTTGAATTTTGGATCACCCAGCTTAACGATGTAGTCCTGAGCAGTATTAACAGATTTACCAGAACCCGCTGATCCCTTAGCTAAACGATATCTTTTCCTAGTGGCGTTGTATGTCTGAAAATTCCGGTTAAATTGCACCTTAACTATCATCTGGCGTTTCGTTTTCGCCATCGCCATAGTCAACCACCACCTTCAAATCCATATTGCCATCTAGCTCCACTTTATCAGTCCAGAGACTATAACGTTTCCCGAGTAGTTCAGCCGCTCTTATTCGGTCTTTGTTGGCTACTTGCACATCTTCTATCGTTGAACCATACTCAGACCCTTGAAAGACTACTGTCTGATCTGTTTCTTCTCCTCGCATAACCTTACTTAGATATTCCAACACCTCTTCTTGATTAGCAATCTTTTCTGATTGCAACTGTTCAAGTCTTTCGTCTATATATTGCCTAATGTCAGGTTTTGTCAGGTTCTCACTACCTACAGACTTAGCTGTTCGTTTACTATAGCCAGCAGAAATGGCGGCTTGAGTAGCATTACCGCTGATAATGTACTCATCCGCAAACCTACGTTGCTTTTCAGTTAATTTCACTACTCTCACCTCGCAATCTGTGTTTGTTTTGTAATTCTATGTATAAAAAAAGCACCCAAAGGATGCCTAAAAAGGGATATCAGTATTCAAATTATGTATGATACCAGAATCAAATTTATTATTGCAATTAGGACATTTAAACTCATAAGTCGTACTTAACATAGGTGCTTGGTTAGATAAAGTTATTAGCTTCCTTTCAGTCTCGAAACACTTTGAGCAATATGCGTTATCATCATTATCCATTTTATAGTATGCGTGATTTTTATATACTAAATTACTCTCAGTTATTCGATCGTTTTTAAGACTATGAATCTCTTCTCTTAACTGTCTGTTTTCCTCTTGTATCAAAATCAAATGCTTTTGAACTTCCATCACAGCATTTAAGGCTAACGGATCTTTACTTCCTGTAACCAGTCCCATTAAATTATCAATTGCTTTATTAAATTCCATACGTTTCCACTCCCTTGTTATAATACCGTTATCATACCCTATATATTGGAGTTTTACTACTTCATTAAAACAAAAAACAGCCCCGAAGGACTGCCTAGTAGGAAGTTTCTAAGATCATGTGAGTAATCTACCAGACAACTCCCAATCAGGAATGTAGGACTTGAACCTACGACTTTCAGATTAAAAATCTGATGCTCTACCAAACTGAGCCAATTCCTGTTAAAAAGACGGCGTAGCGAATGAAGAGAGGAGTGAGCTCAACTCCGTTCTATTTTAGATTTTTTGTCGCCGTCTTAGTTTAAATACAGGGCGCTGAAAATGAAATTCAGAAAGGAGAAATCTGCCAACAATCATGAAGGAGTGCGCCCTGTTATTTACAATAGTTGATACTACAATAATACTACGCAAATTCATGTAAAAACCGCAGTATTTCCACATAAAAACCACATCGATTCAGCAATATTCTATTAATTTTCCTTTTCGATAGGCTTCAGCGAATTCAATCAAGGCGGTTGCCTTGTAGTCTTCGATTGTCCTGACCGAGTAACCCATTTGCTGAGCAATTCCAACATTTGAGTATCGATCAACAGTGCAATACGAATAATACAAAACTTGGCGACTATCTATTCCCAACGCCAAAAGAGCTACTACAATAGCATCCCTTTCTGCCTCCGCATCCATCATCTGGATGATCGCATCTTCTGACTTGTTGCCGTTACTTGGTGTTTTAGGCATATCAGTGATGATCGGTGAGCGGACATCAATCTTAGATCGACCAGCAATCCGCTCCAACCGACGATAATTTCTCAAAATGCTTTTTGCATTCTGCCTAGTCCTACGAAAATCTATCTCTCTTAATAGCATCATTGCTCAATCGCTCCTTTATTTGGTATAATGAAATTACCTTGGCGGGTACAAAATCATTATTTTGTAGGGCATTGGGCGACTGCTTAATGCTTTTTTATTTGCCTTCTCTTTCGTCCATCTTCTTTCCTACAACGACTGCAGCAATCATTAATAACACGAATCCTGTAAACCCTAACACTGCAACTGTCATTCTTATCCTCCACTCTCGATTGCTTTTTTTACCATTGGATCACGATATAACATTTTGTATTTGAATTGCTCGTGTTGCAGTTGCTCTTGAAGTTGTTCAATCTGCTTCTGTTTATCCACAATTGTATAGGATAGCCAACTTAGACCTGCGATTGTCAGCAGTATTATGATGATTGACTGGCTAGTTTTCATTGGCTTTCTCCAACAATTCTGGGTTCTCGTAGATATTGCCGATAACTTCGATTGTCTCGTATTCTTCGCACGTGATTGTCGATAAGACGTTACTTCCGTAATACCACGAGCTGGGAGCTTCAATATCAAAGGCTGGGTAACCCTCGTCTGCATAATTCTTAACCACGCTGATATAACTGTCTTCTTCGTTGCCACCGTCAGATACTTTTACAACGTCCGCCTCAAAAATCTCCACACCGTTCTTGTCTTTCAAGCCAGTGGATTGCATGAGGACTGAATCAATTGCTGGAAAAGCATGATCTTCTGGATAATCTCCGCTTACATCAAGTATGTTGATACCATCCTCATCTAACTCAAAACAAACGCCTTCTGTACTTGGATAAATCATTCTGTCATTTTCTTTATCCCACGCTCTAAATTTTGGTACCATCTTATACCTCCATTCGTGATATAATCGCCATGTGCTATTATTAAAAAAATATATTAGGACTGATTTTATGAATAAGCCAATTAAACAGCACTATGTTCCACAAGCATATTTAAATTTTTTTACGGATGAATCAAACTATTTTCATGTATATTTGAACAAGGAGAAAAAAATAATTAGGCAGTCTCCGAAAAGCACCGCTTTTCAACGTAACTTCTATACATTGGAAAAAGATGGTAATAAAAATTATGAAATTGAGAAATTTTTTGCTGAAAACGTTGATAATTTATACAGACCTGTTATCCAAAAAATCGAAAACAATGAACCGTTATCAGAAAATGATAAAATTAATTTGACAACATTCATAGCTTTCCAGTATTTGAGGACCCCCGATCAAAGAGACAGCATTAATGAAAATTTCGTCAAATCCTACAAGACCCGAGCAAATTTAATTGCTAATTCAATGAATGCAAACATTCACTCGAAACATCTCCCCCAATCTGAAAGCGAAACTTCGGATATTTTTATTGAAGATGATGAGATTAGGAATAATATCCCTAAAGAAATAAGTTTAAAACATATGTTTGCCTTTAAAGATGAACTTATTAGCATATTGATGAAGCATGATTTCAAAATTCTGGTAGCTCCTGAAAAAGGTGAATTTATAACTAGTGATAATCCTTATTGTATGATTCCTGAAAGAGGGTCAATAGGTTTTGGTGCCATAAACACAGTAAAGCTATTCCCATTAACTCCAAAATTTCTTCTGATACTCAGAACCCCAAAAAATTTATCACTTGGTGGTGGGCACGTTCATAAATTCAAAACTAACAGAAAAGATATTAGAAGATTCAATCAAACAATTGCCCATTGGTCTTATAACTTTATTTACTCTAAGAATAAATATATTCTAAACTCCATCATCCAAAAGATCATTCGTGACTAGTTATATCCGTTTGCTAGCCATAACATTGTTCAAACCCTCCCATTTATTCTTTTAACTAATCTAAAAATCAAAAAAGAACGTTTATATCTTTCAACATTTTCGGAGATTCGTTTCCAAGCGGATAGCTGACTAACCAAATAATGACAGCTGACCGCTTGGTTCATAGTTGCACCAAATTGTTTCAATTCTTCTCTCTCCTGCTTCAGCATTACTTTGAAATTGCAACTTCCACCAATCAGACAGCTGATCATTGTATAGTTCATTTTCATAACCGGAAAGCATCACTTTTCCCTCAAAACTTTTCAGGATCTCAAGTAATTTAGGCTGCCGCTCATCTTCTAATTCAGTTTGATAATATCTACCTTTCCTCGTACTCATCAGGTAAGGAGGATCAACATAAGCAAAGACTTCTCTTCTGTTATAACGTTCTAACAGCTGGAGTGCATCTTGATTTTCAATTTGTGCCATTTTCAAGCGATGGGCCACTTCAATAATTAAGTCTGGTAAAGCGGACCATTCGTTAATCGTCTTTGAGCCATACGTCGTAATGTTTGATCTCCATCCAGTTAGATGCCGCTGTATACCCCCAATTGATTGCCAACTAAGGACTAAGAAACGTCTTGCATCTTCCAATGGATCCGGATGAATCTCAAGCGCTTCTCGTTGTTCCCAACGGCTGATTGGTGTCATATAAACAGCTTCTGCCAATGCCCTTGGCTGATTTCTACATACAGTAAAGAAATTTATAACTCGACAGTCTAAGTCATTTATTGTTTCTATTTTAGAAGGTGCTTTAGTGAAAAACATTGCACCTGAACCAAAGAACGGCTCAACATATGTCACGTGTTCTGGAAACAAATCTACTGTCTTTTCAGCCAAAGTCCATTTACTACCATGATAATTTAATATTCTTTTCAACTTTCTATCATCCTCTCTATCTCCATAATCGCTTTGAAAATTGGATAGATTTGTTGTGGAACTACTGCGTTTCCGAGTGATTTAACTCGGTCCACTTGATCGGGAATCCCATTATAAGCTCGGCATAATCTGGGTTGATATACTGCGGATCTTCGATTGATTTCCTCAAAGCTTCTTGCGTGAAACTCCCGCGATAATTCTCCCCCCCAAGGTATCTGGATCTCGCTGTACCTTTCCACATCGATGCCGTAGGAGTTGGCAACAACGAATGTTCTAAGCCTTTGATGTTCGGCACCGACGGCCAAAGCTGGAAGTACAAACGTTGTTGTTTGGTAATCGAAGTTTTCCAGGTCAGATATCGTACGGTCGAGTTCCATATTGGCGAAGTTAGCAACATTTTCTCCAACAACCCAATTGGGCCTGAGTTCTTCGACAACTCTAGACATTTCTGGCCAGAGATCACGGTCATCTTCTTTGCCTTTTTGCTCCCCGGATACACTGTAAGGTTGGCAAGGGAATCCTCCGTGAATAAGTTTAATTGTCTTGTCTCGATCGATAACACCTGCTTTCTCTAATGCTGCTTTATCAAGATTCTTTACATCTTTAAAGATTGGCACATTTGGCCAATGCTTATTTAAAACTTTCCTAGGGAAATCAGCGTATTCGCAGAATGCTGCTGTTTCAATTCCGGCCCATTCTGCTGCTAAATCCATGCCGCCAATCCCCGAAAAAAGCGATAATGCTCTCACCGACTTCCCTCCTTTAGTTGGTAATATTGGTGGATTGCTGACCATGTAATTAAGAGCCTGGTCTACGTAGTGCATGACTTGAATACTATCAACGTTCACGCCTTTATCTCTCAATGCATTTAACATATTGGTTAAATATTCTGCTCGTGTGGTTAGTGCATACCAATAGTCTTCGGCAGTTAGATCAGCCCATTCTTCGATTATTTCTCTTTCAACAGTGCATAAAACCGAATCAACTAATAGTTTTTGACGTTTTATTTCTGTCATTAAAATTCCTCGCATTCCGTAATATCTTCCGATTACAAACTCCTTATCTAGCCAAAACCATATTTTTCAGCTTAACAACAGTTTGATCACCAAGAACTTTCTGACGCCACTCGTCTCTTTCTTTATGACAGACAATAATTCTCACATGTGCGGATTTCTCATAAATTTTCAGACATTCCGCTCTAACCATTCCCGAAAATCCTTCAATGGCACAGTTGTAAATTTTGCCGACTTTTACTTTTGTTTTTGCTGGTCTGACCTTCGGTTGAATCTCAAAGCGACGTCCCTCCGGATGAATGACAAAAGTGTCTTGTATTCTCATGGTTTTTCCTCCTAAAGTGGTTGAATTTCAATTTCTGTGCGTGGGTTCAAGCTGTATACCTTGCGGCTTACATTCACAGCAATCTGTCCATCATCCTTATACAAAATGCCGTTTACTGCATCAGCTACAGCTTTAAAGTAATTGTCAATATCTGGCTTCTTATCGCAGTACATGGTCTCATTATCAAGCAAAGTCCTGTTTTTCTTTACTTTCGAGATATAAGCCGGTGGATAGATAAAAAAGCAGACATCAATCATTACAGGCCCTTTCTCAATCAGCATCGGCTTTGTGGCCATAGCGTGATACTTAACCGCATTTTTGTATGATTTCATTGCTGTTTCCTCGTAAGGAGTCTTACGATGCTTGGTGAACCGTGGTCTCGACTGTGGTTTAGGCGCAATAGGAATAATGATTTTCACTAGTCTAGCTCCTTTCGCTGATTCTTTTCGCTTAAATAGGCAGCTAGCTTGGCATCGATTTCAGCCTGTCTCTCTGGAGAAATCTGAGGTTCTTCAACCGGATTTTCTGCCCAATCAGGAAGCTGTTCTTCACGAATCGGCTTTTGATTATAGCTTTGCTTTTTAGCACCTCTTGTCCGTTGGTACTCCCTTGCCTGTTCAATGGTTTTTACGTTAGCATCTGCCCATTCCTGTAGAGAAGCTGTTAAAAAACTAATGGCTCGATTCTTAGGAACGTCCTTACTACCAGCAAGTTTAATTGCAGCATTTACAAGTTCATCGCCATAAATATCCACCAGATTAAGTAGATCATCGACCTGTACAACATTCGGAAAGAGCCATAACTTTTGAAAAGTTTCAAGAGACGCACTCTCGCTCGCAGTAGCATCTTCTTTTATTTCCTTTTCTTTACTTTCCTTTTCTTTACTTTCCTTTTCTTTACTTTGTTGATTATTCCCCTGATTAACCGAGTTATTCCGCCCATTAATCGAGATATTCGATCGATTAACTTCATTTGTCAGCAAATACTTATAATCAAGCTCAACTTTTTTGCGTTCCTTAGTGGCCAGAATGTATCTGCTTTGAATACCTTTAGAAGTTAATACGGAGTATTTATCAAAAATATCTTTATCAAAGAATCTTACTTGCACGGCTTTTTTCACCAGTTCTTCAACTGTGCCCTCCTTCGTACCAACTTCGTCAGCCACTAAGAACGCAAGGTCGTCATCCCACAAAACGTAATACCCCTCATCACGATAAATATTAGCCAGCAGGGCGACCAGTATATGAACGGCTTCTTTACCGCATGCTTTAATAATTCTTCGAACTTTTAGATCTGATAAAAAATCGACATCTAGAGGAAAATAATCAAGACCTTTCTTAGTCGGTCTTGCCACGTTTATTCCTCCTAATCAGAGGGAGATAAACTCCCTCATTATTTGTTTAACGGTGGATTTGATGAATCAAACAGACTTTCAATGTTTTCGTTAGTTTCTGTGTCATTAATTGGTTCAGCCTCTTTTCGCTGATTGGTCTCATCGTTTTCAGATATGATAAAGCCGTCTTCTTGAACTTCATTCACCACAGTTTCATCGCTGATTGAAGCTCTCTGCATATCGATAGACAAGATTCCCCACTTACTCAACATATTCCTTAGAACAGTTTTTTTAGCCATAGCATCATAATCTTTTTTCCAGCCAAAATCTGATTTACTGAATTTCCGTTTGTGAGCTTCGATTTCTTGTTTGGTCCAATACACTGTTTTCTTGAAACCGTTTAATAACTCAAAATATCCCACATATCCGATCACTTCATCTGATTGCTTTCCGTTCTGATCAAATTCAAATTCTTCGGTTAATCGATTCCAACCTTTTAATTCACCTTCATACACTTCAATCACGTTCAGTGCTTTGTATTGACCCGATCGCTGAGCTAATTGAATATACCCCTTATAACCAAGTTGAAATTGTGCCTTCCCTTTGTAAGGTACTATCCATGCGTAACCAAGATTTTTATCAACTGGTAAATCAAGTGAAGCCGCAACCATGGCGCTTGTTACGATAGTCATAGGCTCTGTGCTACTCAAATACGAATCATTACTAACTAGATTCAGGACACTGGCCATAAATCCATCTGATTTATCTTTGAGTACATCCTCAAACTTTTTCCTCATTGTTGGTGTATTCATCAATGCTTTAAGCCCTAACTGACCAGCAGCAACTTGTTTTTGTGGTTTCTCAGCGAGCTGACTCTTTAATGCATCATTTGTGGCCATTTTATTTAATCTCCTTTTCTGTGAGTCTTCGTGATTCAGTAACGTTGTAGATTTCTTCGTCTTTAGCTACTTCTGGATATTTTTCAGCAAGCTTTTTGCTGTTCATACGTTTCGTAGAAACCAATTTCCATGAAATGATGTTCCTGGGTGCAATACCAATGCATGCTTTTCGTTTCCCAAGCTCATTGATAATCTCGTTATCAACCTGACGGATAGCCGTTTCAATCTCTTTCTTTGCTTTCTTCAGCTCACGCTTTTGATCAATTAAGTCATCAAAAGAAGCAGGTAACGTCGTTTCGTCTTCCTTAGTGTCCGAATATTTTTCTTTTAAAAACTCGGATGTGGCTTCGCTGCCATCAATAACTGGCTCTTGTCCATCCAAAACATACGTTTCCCAAAAATCCACCAGTCGTTCAGTAATCATGTCAATCAGCTCTTGATCACGATCAACTCGCTTCCAGATGAATTTCTGTCCTCCGATTAGAACAGCGATATAGCAATATTTCTTATTTAATACGTTCATGTAGTGCTGTACTTGACACAAATAACTTAAAGGAACCTCTTCGCCTTCCCACTCTTTACCAAGAAATGCATTAGCTGTTTTACATTCCAAAATGGCGTCTTCTCCAACTACATCCCGATCGATGTTCGCTCGTAGAAAAGGATGTAGTGGATGTTCAAACACTTGATTCCTTCGACGAACCTTTTTACCAGTACGTTCTTGAAATTCTTTTGCTACAATTTCTTCTAGGACATTTCCCCAATAAGCTGGCTCGCTCTCAGTGTGTTCTAAATCGATTTGACCAGTTTTTTCTAGCCATAACTGATATGGAGATTTCCATTTATTTAGTCCTAAGATAGTAGCAACATCTGAACCGCCTATACCTTTTCGGCGGTCCAACAACCACTCGTCATGTGTCATTTCAAGAGTTGATTTACTTCTCATTTTCTGGCTCCTCTCTTTGAGTCGGCTGTCCCCAACCCGGTGTTGTTAGATACTGATCTAATGCGTTCTCGAAAGAATTCATTGTCATTTCCCCTTTTCTGTTTTAAAATGGAGACAAAGATATTTATCTAAATACTTGATGGACTTGCTATTGCTTTGGACGGCTAGCAAGTCTTTTTTCTTTGTCTTGATAATCTTTTGCGGCCATGTCATAGACAATATTTGCGAAAGACCATAGAAATACTAAAACTAATCCTGCTACTACATGAATTGCTGTAAAAGCTACTACAAAAAGTAATAGTGCTGTGACTATAAATGTATTTTTAACTGACCGTTTCATGATTTATGCCTCCTTGTAATTGTATGTTCGATTACGTTCTTCCCATTCCTTCACTTTTTGCAGATCATATTGGAGCATCCCACTAAGTTTTGAAAAAGGAATTGGATCTACTTTCCGATGTGTTAGTTTCGATAATGTTGGTCTTGAGATGCCTAGATAATCAGCAATTTCTTTGGCTTTTTTCCACTCAACTTCGGTAATTTCTTTTTTTCTCTCAAGCGGTAAAACATTCTTCATTTGAGAAATTTTCACTTTAGGTCATCCCCTCATATATCTTTTCTTAATCCAGTGAGGCATACGCTCCTTAATTGCCTCTTGAATAGTGATGTTCAGAATCTTTAGGATGGAGAATACGATCGCCATTTCAACAATGATTTCATCAAGAAACTCGTCTGTGTATTTCCTAAGCTCTGTTTTTTCAACATCGGTTAGCATCCTGACTTGGGATTCAGCAACAATTCTCTGAACTACTTTTTTCCGTTCTTTCCTTTCGTTTGACTCTATTTCTTGAAAAATTTCTAGATCATTCGTTGATTTGACATCTGCTAGTTGACCATCCATTGATTTGAAAAATCCTAAGTATTGATAACTGATGTCTCCTGTTAATTCATCAGTTGCTTGATACCCATTTTCTTTCATGGCTTCTAGATACTCGATTGCCTTATCAATAGGGACATTGGCTCCGTTAAAATGATCACTGATCGTTGCGTTTGGTGTTTTGGCGTCAATGGCTAATTCTTTCTGACGTTTACTCGAAAGAAATAATGCAAGCTTTAAAGATCGCCCAATTTTTGCTGTTTTCGGCACGCTATCACTCCTTATATTCGTTATTGTTATTGGCCCAAACGGTCAATAATTACTTAAAATGAAATTAAGCAATAAGCTTTGGTGTTGAGGCGAACTGCCATTTCTCATCGATATATGAATAAATGTCCTGCGCTACTTCATCAGTAGCCAAGAAACGAATAATGATTTCTTCAACACCGCCAGTGTTTGTAAACAGTTCGCCTTCAATACCGATAGAAATATTAAATTTACGTTTGATTGCTGGAACAATCATTTCGATATACCGTTTAAGAAATCCAGAATCAATATTTGCTTTGATTGTTTGTGGTTTGTCTTTCAATTGGAAACCTCCTTGTGTGGTAATTCGGCGGGAAATATGTGGTTTCTCGCCAATATCATTTACTATAATTTCATTATGGAAGGTGGTGAAATTATGGCTTATAAAGAATCTATTGCTGTTGAAATCAGGGAATTGTATAAAAATGCTCCAGAAGGACAATCGGAATATACTCTTCCTCAATTTGATCAACAAGACGTAGCCGATACTGTGAATCATTTTGCTCAGTTAAATCCTAAGAACATCCAAGAGACAGAAGTTTATTACAGCAATACCGCTCCTATAGTTTTCACAAAATAATTCATTTTTCCGCTTGGTTATTTACCAGATAATCAAGTGGAAGTGTGTTTTCTGGTACACCTTCAATTTTCACAGTACCGTAAGTAGCGATTTTCCATTCAGAATCAGCTAATCCCCAAGATCTCTTGATTTCTTCTGGAATAAGTCGAGGTGTTCCGATAATGATCACTTTAGGAACTTTATCAGCTACTAAATCTAATTTGACTGCTTTGATACCTTTGCCAGCTTTTATTCCGTTAATCACAATTGGATTCGTATAGCACTTATCTGACCCGTTAGCGTTAAGCTCGATGGATTTGATATTTTCTGGTTTTAATACTTGTTGCTTTAGCAATGTGTCGCCTCCTTTCTTTTTAACTCATTTTTGTAGTTAAAAGCTGTAAAAAAAATTTTCTCTTTAGGTACCTTAAAGAAATCCTCAATTTGTTGCATTTGACTTGGCTTCGGAGTAGTACGACCAACTTCCCAAGAACTAACAGTTTTTTGGGATACTGAAAGTTTTTGAGCCAGTTTTTCTTGAGAAATACCTTTGACAGTTCTAACGTTTTTCAACTCGTTTTCCATTGTTATCACCTCTCTTTAACTACCTTATGTAGTAATCATATACTACCTTTTGTAGTAAGTCAACGTTTTTTACTACATTTTATTGTAATACTCGTTTTTTCCTTTTTCTACTACATTATGTAGTATATAATCACAGTGAAGGAGGAGCTGCCCATGCTGAAAAATAGAATAAAAGCTTTAAGATCTTCAAAGAAATGGACCCAAGCTGAACTTGCTAAAAAGTTAAATGTTTCTCAGCAAACTATTGGAAGTTGGGAAGTAGGCAGAGCCGAACCTAATTCAGAAGCATTAGTTAGCCTTGCCAAACTTTTTGGTGTTACTACCGATTACTTATTAAATGGTACCGAATCTAACACAGACCCTAACCTCCTTGTTGCAACTCACGTAGATGATGACTTGACTGAAAAACAGAAAAAAGAAGTTCAAGATTTCATCAAATTTATAAAAATGAGAGATCATAACAAAGAGTAGGTGCTTGGATTTGAATGTTTCTGAAGAATTGATGGCCAAATATGATGAACTTACATACAAGTTTGAAAAAAAAATGCCGGATCATCAAAATGGTCTAATTATTGGGAAAACAATATATCTGAGGCCAGGTCAATCTGCAATTGAGCTGGCAACTACTATTTCAGAAGAGATTGCTCACTATTTAACTTCTGTGGGCGATATATCAGACTTAAATAATCCGTTTAATAGGAAGCAAGAAAGAAGAGCTCGTGATATCGGTGCCGTGATGCTAGTATCGCCTTTTGACATAATAGATTGTTTTGAGGCGGGTTGTGTTTCGGTTTGGGAATGTGCTGAACATTTGCAAGTATCTGAAGTCACATTTAAGGATGCAGTAAAATGGTATGCAAGAAAATGGAACGGCATTAAAACAGAAAACAACTACACTCTCCTATTCCAACCGAATGGGACTGTAGCAGTTTTAAAATCATTTAATAATTTTTAGGAGATGGGTAAATGACGGGGTTGTTTAGTTTTATCTTTATTTTCAGTTGCATTGGTATTTGGTATTTTATTAAGAGAAAACCGAATACGAGTAACCGAAATATCGCAATAGGATTAGCTGCAATTTCATTTGCATTGGTGGGTATTCTTGGTTCAGGAAATGATGAGAAACAAGTGGCAGAAACTGCTACAACAACTACTGAATCAATTAAAGAATCAGAGAATTCTAGTACTAATTCTGTAGTTGTTGAACTTAAATTAGATAGTGAAGAACTAGAAGTTGACGAGGAAGGTAATGCCGTAATTACTGGAACAACAAATCCTGGTGCATCGGTTTCTGTAGGATTGGGCATAATTGGTGACTCAGTTGAAGCAGACAAAGATGGAAAATTTTCTTTAAATCATTCTCTAACTGGTGATAAAGACGAAGAACTCACTATAAATTCTAGACTTGATGGTGGTAATACTAGTACAAAAATAATTGTAAAACCAAATGCTAAGGTTTTAGCGCAAAAACAGGAAGAAGAAAAAGCTGCTCAAGAAGCTGCGGCATCCAAAGAAAAAGCAGAAACTGAGGCAAATGAGGCAGAAGCAAAGACCGCCGAATCTTTAGATCAACAACCTGTTGAAAGCCAACAATCTCAACAAGAATATACTGAACCAGAATATGTTGATGCTAACGGAAACGGATTAATCAAAGGATCAAATAACGGTATCTATCATATACCAGGAAGCAGATATTATAATAAAACTACAAATCCCGCTGCTTGGTTCAAGACTGTATCCGAAGCAGAAGCAGCTGGTTACAGAGCACCGAAAAATTAGATTTAACAAAAAATCTTAGGAGATGGAAAAATGAAAAAAGCAATTAGTTTAGGAATGGTACTTATTTCTTCTTTAACATTAGCAGCGTGTGGAAGTAATCAGGATAACTCAAGCAACAGTTCATCAAAAAATGCAAATAATGAAGAAACCACAGTTTCAAGCTCAGTTATTGAGAGTTCTTCTGTAACTGAAGAGTCAGACAGCAATTTTGTTGCAAATGCTTCAGACGCTTCTTTTGATGGCACTATTTTGAAAGGCAATGCATACTCGATAAAAATTACAGATTACAAAGTTCTTCAACCTGGTGAGACTGGTAATGAATACAGTGATGCCCCAGTCATAGCCTTTTGGTATGATACTATGGTAGCAGATGATTACGATGACTCTACAAACATTGATCCTACAGGTGCTTGGATCATGAACTTTACGGCAATTCAGGATAATGATCCGAACATGATCAATGAGCTGAACATTGCGTCTTTACCCGATGAAAAATACCTAGACACGCAAACAGCAACAATAAAACCTGGCGGTACAGTCTCTAACGCCGTTGCTTATACACTGACTGATACTGAGACTCCTGTTACCTTAAAAGCGGGGAATTTATTGGGTTCTGATTTTGGTTCTAAAGACTTTGAAATAAAATAGTTGATTAGCCTTCGGGCTTTTCTTTTTAAGATTAAAACGAACATACATTCGTTTTAGTTGAAAATAAATACGAAAAAGCAACTTATTTTTGATAATATTCGTGCTGATTCACTCAAATATTGATTTTAAATATTAAAAATACGAAAGGTTGATTTTTATGGATCCATACAAATTGAGAGAGAGATTAAAGAAAGATGTTCCAACCGTCGGAATATTCCCTATTTTGACAAATCCAGATTACAGCGAGGAGGAATACCAAGAGATACTAAAGGATCAATTACAAATAAAACATGATTTAGATACGGGTAAAGTCAGAAAAGTACCTGTCTTCACTTACGAAGAAAAACAATTAGGCCTTGATAAGTTGTATGAAAAAGGATGGTATAAACCAAAAATGGTTGAACTACCAGAGTCCATATTAAGGAATGATAATTAATGGCTTCTATTAAGAAATACTATTTAAAGAAGGCAAAACAATATAGATATGAAGTTTTCGTTTCTAATGGAATTAATCCCGGAACTGGTAAACAAATCAAGATACACAAAAAAGGATTTAAGTCATTTGAGGAAGCAAATAGTTATGCCAAAATAATTGAAGGAAAAATAGCATCCGACGAATATTTCAAAGAAAATCCTCGGAATTTAACAATAGAAGAATTTCTTGAGGATTGGGTAACTAATTATAAGCAGGCTGTAAAAGAAGGCACTCGTGTGGTCCACAGAGCGAATATACGAATGTATATAAAACCCTATATAGGAAAATATTCTTTAAACAAATACACACGGGCCAACCATCAAAAGTTCATTAATATGCTGCTCAATAAGAAAGGACTAGGACGAAGTGGTCAAGGTTTGTCCATCACTACTGCCAAAAACGTAAATGCTACTCTCAGCAATGCTTTTAAAAAAGCAATTCAATTAGGATATATAAAGGAAAACCCTACTCAGTTTGTTGAGTTTCCAAGAATGATTGAGAAAAAGCAATCTGTCAGATACTACGATTTACAGCAAGCAGATAGGTTTCTGGATTTCGCAAAAAAAGAATCTGAGGTCTTATGGTACCCTTTCTTCCTATTAATATTGGATCAAGGATTGAGAAAATCAGAAGTAATGGGACTACAGTGGCAAGATATTGACTTTGGAGGAAACATGATAAGCATTGAAAGAGAACGTTTAGGAGCAATTGAAAAAGGCGAAAACGTCAATGCAATTATTACAGACGATCCGAAAACACCGGCAGGAGTCAGAAGCATGCCAATGACCAAAAGAAGTAAACAAGCCCTGCTTGCCTTCAGAAATCATATCTTAAACATCTTTGGTACCTTCCCTTCCACTGAAGATGGCGAACAATTTATCTTCTTGCAAACAAGCAAGAGATATAAAGGGAAAATCGTCCGTGATCGATCAGTAAATGGCGCATTTAACCGTATTGCTGAAAAAGCTGAATTGCCGAAAATTAGAGTCCACGATGGTCGGCATACATTTGCAGTAAGGTCTAGACAAGCTGGTCTATCTTTAGAAGATATAAAAGACTTTCTTGGACACAAGGACATTTCAACAACTCAAATCTATGCCCATATTTCACCAGAGGTTAAAAAAAGGTCTATGGAACAGTTCGAAAACTACATCGAAAATGAAAGAAAAAAGCACTCGCAATGAGTGCTTTTAATCTGTCACTATCACCAAAACTATCACCAGTTATGAATCAAAGCGAACATGTTTCGTTCACCACCAATTTATAAAAGTGGTAAAAGCATTGATTTATAGACGTTCGTTCAATTCTTTTGCAAGCTCTTCAAAGCCTGGTTTGCCAAGCAATGCGAACATGTTTTTCTTATAAGCTTCCACGCCAGGTTGGTCAAATGGATTCACACCATTCAAGTAACCAGAAATACCTACAGCGATTTCGAAGAAATACATTGTATAACCTAATGTGTAGGCATCCATCGTTGGGATCTTAACCAATAAGTTTGGTACATCGCCATCTGTGTGAGCCAATAACGTTCCTTCGAAGGCTTTGGTATTTACAAAATCAACTTCTTTTCCTTGTAAGTAGCCAAGTCCATCAAGGTCAGCTTCTTGCGTAGGAATTGTGATTGATTTACGTGGTTTTTCAACTTTAACAACAGTTTCAAAGATGTTGCGGCGGCCTTCTTGGATATATTGACCCAATGAATGCAAATCAGTTGAGAAGTTAGCACTTGAAGGGTAAATTCCCTTTTGGTCTTTTCCTTCTGATTCTCCAAATAATTGTTTCCACCATTCAGAGAAGTATTGCATTCCTGGTTCATAATTAATCAGCAATTCGGTTACTTTTCCTTTGCGGTAAAGGATGTTACGCATTGCTGCATATTGATACGCTTCATTTTTTTCAAGGTCATCACTGGCATATGCTTCACTAGCGTCTGCTGCACCTTGCATCAAAGCATCGATATCCGCACCGCTAGCAGCGATTGGCAATAGACCTACAGCTGTCAAGACAGAGAAACGTCCGCCAACATCATCAGGAATTACGAATGTTTCCCAATTTTCAGCATCTGCTTCAACTTTAACGGCACCTTTTGCTTTATCTGTCGTTGCATAGATACGTTTGTTTGCTTCTTCTTTGCCATATTTTTCGATCAAGCGTTCTTTGAAGACACGGAATGCGATCGCAGGTTCTGTCGTCGTTCCTGACTTAGAAATGACATTGACAGAGAAATCACGATCACCGATGATTTCGATCAAATCAGCTAAATAAGTCGAAGAAATTGAGTTTCCGGCAAAAAAGATTTGTGGTGCTTTCCGTTCATCTGATGAAAGCAAGTTATAGAATGAATGGTTTAAGAAATCAATCGCAGCTTTTGCCCCTAAATAAGAACCACCGATACCGATAACAACTAATACTTCTGAGTCCGATTGGATTTTTTCTGCTGCTTTTTTGATTCGTGCAAATTCTTCTTTATCATAATTTTTAGGCAAGTCGATCCAGCCTAAAAAGTCGTTACCTGCACCAGTACCTTCACGTAAGAGTTTATCTGCTGCTGTAACTTGACTTTGCATGTAGCTTAATTCGTATTCATTCACGAATGGTGCTACTTTTGAATAGTCAAATTTGATGTGTGACATGATTTGTCCTCCTTGAAAAAAATTAGTTTTTCATACAAGTACTACTTTACGTTTTTTTTGAACTTTTTTCAAGTAATTCCTTATTATATCGCCTATCTGGCAGAGTTAGACAAGTCCTTGAGAAAACATTGCTTTAGCAACTTTTTCAAATCCAGCCACATTTGCTCCTAGCATGAAATTATTTTTTTGATCAAATTCTTCTGCAGTGTCACGGCAAGCATCATAAATATTCTTCATGATCTCATCCAATTTTTGATCGACTTCTGCCTGCTCCCACTGCAAACGTTGTGAGTTTTGACTCATTTCTAAAGCAGAAACCGCTACGCCACCCGCATTAGCCGCTTTCCCAGGACAATAGTAGATTCCTTGCGCAATAAAATATTCTGCCGCTTCAAGAGAGCTTGGCATATTGGCACCTTCAGAAACAATCCGGACACCATTCGCTTTTGCCCGTTTGGCTTGTTCTAGATTGATTTCATTTTGAGTCGCACAAGGGAAGGCTAATTCCGCTTGAACATCGAAGTCCCAGACAGAAGCGCCTTCATGGTACTCTGCTGAGGGGCGTGCGTTGGCATATGCTGTCAAACGTTCCCGTTTCACTTCTTTGATTTCTTTCAATAATGCCAGATCGATACCTTCTTTGTCATAAATGAAGCCAGAAGAATCAGAGCAAGTGATGGCTTTTGCGCCCAACTCATGCAATTTTTCAATCGCATAAATGGCTACATTGCCGCTTCCAGATACAATTGCCTGTTTCCCTTGGAAGTTTTCCTTTAAATCTTTCAACAGATGCTTAACAAAATAGACTGCCCCGTAACCGGTAGCTTCCGTCCGATTTTTACTTCCCCAAAAGTCCAATGGTTTTCCTGTAAGGACACCAGCATCATATTGTTTAAGACGTTTGTAAGCCCCAAAGAGATAGCCAATTTCACGGCCACCAACACCAATGTCCCCCGCAGGAACATCTAAGTCAGGGCCGATATGTTTTGCTAATTCCGTCATGAAACTTTGACAAAAACGCATGACTTCTCCATCTGATTTCCCTTTTGGATCAAAGTCACTTCCGCCTTTGCCGCCACCAATCGGTAATCCAGTCAAACTGTTCTTGAAAATCTGCTCAAAAGCCAAAAATTTCAAGATACTTAAGTTGACGCTGGGATGAAAACGCAGGCCGCCTTTGTAAGGCCCTAATGCAGAATTAAATTGGATCCGATAACCGCGGTTGACTTGCCAATTGCCTTGGTCATCTTGCCATGGCACACGAAATTGAATAAATCGCTCTGGTTCTGTTAATAAATCAACCAAATTCGATTCAATGTATTCTGGATGTTTTTCTAAGAAAGGAATGATTGTTGGTAAAAATTCATCTATCGCTTGTAAAAATTCCGTTTGGTTCTGATCTTTTTCGTGCAGTTTCTCTTGGATCGCTTTTACATACTCTGAAGCATTTGTCATCAGGCACTACCTCCTTTAGTTAAATTCTATTTTATAGAAAATTTCAGAAATTGCATCTATTTTTTACGAAATTGTCAGAATTTTTTTTCGATTCATTGAACAAACAGCTTTCTCCCCGCTTGTTCCTGCAATATGGTACAATCCACAAAGAGGTGAAGGAAGATGAAGAAATCCTATGATGTGATCGTGATTGGTGCTGGGACCAGTGGCATGATGGCCGCTATTTCAGCAGCCGAAAACGGTGCAGACGTATTACTTATAGAAAAAAATAAAAAAGTTGGCAAAAAATTGCTTATGACCGGCGGCGGTCGTTGTAACGTGACCAATCATCGCTCTGTCGATGATTTGATCGCCCATATTCCCGGCAACGGAAAATTTTTATATAGTACATTCTCGCAATTCAATAATTTCGATGTGATGACCTTTTTTGAATCCCATGGTGTCCCTCTGAAAGAAGAAGATCACGGACGGATGTTTCCTGTCACAGACAAATCGAAAACGATCGTTGAAGGCTTATTACAGGCGCTCCATGAGAAACAAGTCACTCTATTGACCAATACAGTCGTCACTAAATTACTTCATGATGAGACTCAGATCCAAGGCGTTCGAACAGAATTCGAAGAATTTACTGCGCCCTGTGTGATCCTGACGACTGGTGGTCGAACTTACCCTTCGACTGGAGCAACTGGAGACGGCTACAAAATGGCCAAAAAAGTAGGGCATACCATCACACCGCTTTATCCTACCGAGTCTCCCCTCATATCAGAGGAGCCATTTATCAAAGAACGCACACTGCAAGGCATCTCTTTACAAGATATTGCTTTATCTGTTTTGGATTCTACAGGAAAAACCGTTGTCTCTCATACCATGGATCTCTTGTTCACGCATTTCGGGCTTTCGGGTCCAGCTGCACTGCGCTGCTCTTCTTTTGTCAATCAAGAATTGAAGAGTCATACACCTGTCACAGTGATGCTGGATTGTTTTCCAGAAAAAACAGCGAGTGAATTGGTGAATGAGCTAACAGTGGCAGCCCATTCGAAGAAAAAATTAGTCAATGCACTGAGCGGCATCTTGCCGGAACGTCTGCTAGAGTTCTTTATCCATCGACTGGCACTTTCTGATCTGGTGGCTGAGCAAACAACTGAAGACCAGCTACAGGCTTTAGCAGCTATCATGAAAGGCTTTTCTGTCACAATTTCTAAAACATTTCCGCTGGAAAAATCTTTTGTGACGGGTGGAGGGATTCATTTAAAAGAAGTGAATCCCAAGACAATGGAAAGTAAGTGCATCAATGGCCTTTATTTCGGCGGCGAATTACTCGATATCAACGGTTATACCGGTGGATTCAATATCACTGCTGCCTTTTGTACTGGTCATGTCGCTGGCAAGCATGCGGCAGAAATGGCGAGCTATTTCCACTATTCACAAGGATAGTCTTTATTCTCTTAACGATCTGACACAATGAAATACAAGGAATTTCGAATCTTTCGCAGACTTGCATCTGAGTAAAGTTGCTGTCACATCCCATTGCTTGCGGGGTAGTGACAAAGCTTCGTTTTTTTGTTTGCATTTCTAGAAATTGCTTATTAGTTGGCGATTTTTGTGAGAAGGCGTAGACTGAAAGAGAACTTAAAGGAGGCTGGACAAATGAAACGTATTTCAAGAGGCAAATTTGAAAAAATGCAGAAACTTTCAAATGAAGATGGGGTGATTGCGGCATTGGCCATTGATCAGCGAGGATCAATGAAAAAAATGATGAAAGCTGCCACAGGGCCCGATAATTTCAAAATGGAACAAATTTATGACTTCAAACGGTTGGTTTCACAAGAATTGACAAAGTATGTCAGCAGCATTTTATTGGATGAAGAATATGGATTTCAAGGCATCGAAGCGAAAAATCCTAATGCTGGTTTGATTCTGTCTTATGAAAAAACCGGTTATGATGTCAATACTCCAGGACGATTGCCGGAGCTGTTGCCAAATGAATCTCTGCAACGTCTAGTCCAAAAAGGAGCTGACGCAGCTAAAGTGCTGGTTTATTACAATCCTGATGAACCGCAAGAGATTCTTGATACGAAACATGCTTTTCTAGAACGTTTAGGTACGGAAGCACAAGCAGCCGATATCCCAATTTTTGTCGAACCAATCGTCTACGACGATGAAATCACCGATGATAAATCACCGGCTTTCGCTAAAATCAAACCTGGAAAAGTCATTCGAACGATTCAAGAATTGACCAAAGACAAATACCATATCGATATTTTAAAAGTTGAAGTACCCGTACAATTTGATTTGGTTGAAGGGTTTCAAAAAGAAGGCTTAGAAGCTGTGTATACCCAAGAAGAAGCTGCCAACTACTTTAGAGAAGCTAGCGATGCCGCTACTCGTCCTTTCATTTACTTAAGTGCAGGGGTTCCTGCAAACATCTTCCGAGAAGAATTACGCTTTGCCGGCGAACACGGGGCAAAGTTCTCTGGTATTCTTGGCGGACGTGCAACTTGGCGAGACAGCGTGGAAATCTATGGAAAACAAGGGGAAAAAGCCTTGCTTGATTGGTTAGATACGCAAGGCCGGGAAAATGTCGAAGAACTGAATGCTATTCTAAAAGAATATGCTACCCCATGGTATGAATTTTATGGTGGATTAGATAATATTGAAGTCTTTGATATTTCCGTTATGGAATAATTGTCTATAGAACAAACAACAGAGTCACTGCATTGAAGTATCCTACCTCAATGCAGTGGCTCTGTTATTTTGTCTGTTCCTGTTTAGTCAACTTCCGAAATAGCAGTCAGCGAGACAAACTGTCCCCGGACTAATTTGCTCAAATCTGTTGGAGACAATCCTATTTGTAAACCACGCTTTCCTGCTGAGATGATGATTTCTTCCAAATGTCGCGCACTTTCATCAATATAGGTTGGAAAGAGCTTCTTCATGCCGATCGGTGAACATCCACCGCGAATATACCCTGTGGTCTCTTCTAGGTCTCTTAAGTGCAACATTTCTACTTTTTTGTTGCCGCTGGCTTTAGCAATTTTCTTCAAATCTAATTCTTGATCTCCAGGGATGACTGCGACGATGGGACCCGTTTTATTGCCAACTGCTACCAGCGTTTTATAGATGGCTTCTGGATGAGCGATTTGCTGAGCAACAGACCCTGCATCCAAATGATCTTCTGACCATTCGTACGTATATTCCTGATAGGAGATTTTCTTTTGTTCTACCATCCGAATCGCATTTGTTTTTTTTACTTTTGCCATGACGCATTCCTCATTTATCCAAACTTCTGGTTCTTTCTTTACGACTTCAATTTTAAGAGTCTCATTTAAGACTGCTCGAAACTATAGGACTAGTCTGTCCCATTTTTTTCTGTTTATGTTCCCGATTGTTTAATTTTTCATTGTTTCGATTGAAAACTCAGCTAAATAATCTTTCATCCGCTCCACTGGAATCTGACCAGGGGCAGAAGCTTGATCCAGCGCAGCAAAAGTCATGACTGAATCGATCAGACTACCACTGACGCGGCTGATTTTGCCTAGATTTCCCATTGACATGACTGCTAAAGGTAATTGATTGAATCCCCGCGCTTTATTGATAATGCCCATCAAACGCAAAACGTCCTGCACATTGTGAGGCATCATTGCTAGTTTTCCGATATCAGCGCCAAATTGATTCATAATCCCGATTTTTAAGATCAGCACAGCATCTTCTGGTGTTTTGTCGAAATCGTGACTGCTTAACACCAATTTCACTTGATGTTCTTTGATTTTCTGAATAAAGTTTCTGCCTAAAAACTCAGCTTTTTCCAGTTCTATATCAATCATATCGATCAATCCAGATTCTGCAACGCCTAAACATAAATGTTTATATTGTGTCAAAGTGAAAGGGGTTTGTCCCCCTTCTTCGATGGTTCGAAACGTAAACAGAAAAACTTTTGATTTTAGAGTGGTCCGAACATGAGAAAGTACATCCAGAACATCAGATAAACTATCGACTTTTTTATAATAATCAGCCCGCCACTCAATGATCTCTGCATCCGAAGTTTCTGCGGCTAGGGCTTGCTTGATAATCTCCTCATTAGTTGTTCCGGTCAGCGGCACACAAATGCGCGGGTGCTTGCCATCCAACTCGATTGACTTTACTTGAACCATCCGTCTCACTCCTTTTTGATTTGGTAAAAGAATACTTTTAAGTAATTCCCTTCTAAAAAGTTAGGATCAACTGCAAAATCACTTGGTAGTCGATATTCTTGTGTACATTGATACGTGACTTGTGCCTGATCCATTGCTTCTTCGATCATTTGTTGAAATTTCTTTGGGGAAAGGTTGGCAGCATTCGTTGAAGCAATCAACAAGCCTTCCTTGTTCATAATCGCCAAACTATCCGTAACCAGTTCACCATAATTTTTTGCGACAGAAAAGACTTTTTTCTTGTTGCGGGCAAAGCTAGGCGGATCCAGAATGATCATATCAAAGGTCAGCTCTTTTTTCTTGGCATACTTAAAATAGCCAAAAACATCCATCACATGAATCTTCTGTTTTTCTGGATCAAAGCCATTGATTGCAAACTGCTCTTTGGTCTTCTCCAAACTGCGCTTGGCAAGATCAACACTCGTTGTCTTTGTCGCACCACCCATCGCAGCTGCAACAGAAAAAGCACCGGTATAACTAAACATATTGAGCACTGTCATGCCTGCTGACAGCCCTTCGGCGAGTTGTCCGCGTACTTCCTTTTGATCAAGGAAAATCCCGGTCATCAGTCCCTCATTAAGATAGGTAGCATAGTGAACGCCATTTTCTTTCACAATTAGCGGTTCGGGCGCCTCCTCTCCATAGACGGCTGCTGATTCTGGCAGATCAGAGTCAAAGCGGATTTTTTCAACCGCTCCTTTGACTTCTGGAAAAACTTGTTGGAACGCTTGGATCAATAGAGATTTATTTTGGTACAATGTTTCGTTGTACCAAGAAAATACGGCAAATTCTCGATAGAGATCAATCGTTAATCCACCTAAGTGGTCGCCTTCTCCATTAACGATACGAAAAGCATCTGTTTCTTCACTGCCATAGTAAGCACTTCTTTTGGCTTTGGCTTTTGCAAAAGCTGCTTCAAAAAAGTCCTTGTTGATCGGACAATCTTCAAAAGCCAATACCCAGCCGATGCCTTTATTCTGTTTCCCTAGATAGCCGGTTCCGACAATTTTCCCTTGCGAATCGACAAAAGAGACCCAATCCTGTGTGTCTTTGACTTGCAGGAGATCATCTTCTTGGATCAATGGGTTTTTTTTATGGAATTTTTTGATTCCTTTTTTGCTTAAATTCATTTTCATCGTTTATCTGCTCCATTCATTCTATTGATAAGTATAGCAAAAACCTGTTTCTTTGTCTGTATTCTTGAAAGTAAAGAAATACTTAATTCCGCACCACGACAGGGAATTCGATTGACACTGTTTCGATGGACTAGTAGAATATAGGATGATGTAAATTCGAATCTTATTCGTTTAAGCTGGAAAGAGAGAGGAAGATTCCCTTGAAAAAAAATAGAGTATCCACTTTTGTGAATACAAGAATGGGCTTTTTTTTCATATTGGCCCTATTATTTTGGTTAAAAAATATCTTTGCTTATTTGGTGGACTTCCACCTTGGGATTGAAAGCACTGTGCAATACTTCATCTTATTTATCAATCCAATCGCAACAACTTTATTTTTACTTTCGATCGCACTGTATGTGAGACGAACAAAAGCAGCCTATATCACCATGATCGCCATCTATTTCTTGATGACACTGCTACTGTTCTCAAATGTCAGTTATTATCGAGAGTTCACGGATTTCATTACCATCAATACGATGCTTGGTGCCGGAAAAGTTGCTAGTGGTCTGGGAGAAAGTGCGATTCGTCTTTTCAGACCTTACGATTTATTGTACTTCGTGGACTTCGTCATTTTGATTGCCGCTCTCGTTATGAAGAAAATCAAAATGGATCAGCGTCCCGTTAAAGCTCGGATGGCTTTTGCTATTTCAACATTGGCAGTAATGATCTTCTCAGGAAATTTATTCTTAGCCGAAGCAGATCGTCCAGAATTATTGACTAGAACTTTTTCTCGTGATTACCTGGTCAAATATTTAGGGATCAATGCATTTACTGTTTATGATGGTGTGCAGACGTATCAAGCTTCTCAAGTTCGAGCAGAAGCTAGTCCCAATGATATGAACGAAGTCGAAAGTTATGTCAAGCAGCATTATGCAGAACCTAATGACGACATGTTCGGGATCGCTAAAGGAAAAAATGTCATTTATGTCCATTTAGAAAGTACACAACAATTTCTGATCGATTATAAATTAAAAGATGAGAATGGCGTAGAACATGAAGTGATGCCATTCATTAATCGTTTGTATCATAGTAAAAGCACATTTAGCTTTGATAATTTCTTCCATCAAGTCAAAGCTGGAAAAACCAGTGACGCGGAAACACTTTTTGAGAATTCACTCTTTGGTTTGAATCAAGGGGCTCTCTTCACGCAACTTGGCGGGAAGAATACCTTTGAAGCAGCACCAGATATTTTAGGACAAACACAAGGCTACACATCAGCCGTTTTTCACGGAAACACTGGTACCTTCTGGAACCGAAACGAGACTTACAAACGCTTTGGCTATGATTACTTCTTCGACGCTTCTTACTATGATGTCAACGAAGATAACTCATTCCAATATGGGTTGCATGACAAACCGTTTTTTGAACAATCAGCGCAATACTTGGAACGGTTGCAACAACCATTTTACGCCAAATTTATTGCTGTCTCTAATCACTACCCATACTCTGAATTTACCAATGATGAAGGTGGCTTCCCGTTAGCAACAACTTCTGATGAAACGATCAACGGGTACTTTGCTACTGCCAACTACTTGGATCGAGCAGTTGAAGAATTCTTCAACTACTTGAAAGAATCTGGTTTGTATGATAATTCTGTGATCGTCTTATACGGTGACCACTACGGTATTTCAAATTCGCGAAACAAAAACTTAGCAGAATTGCTTGGTAAAGATAGCGCTAGCTGGTCTAATTTTGATAATGCAGCCTTACAGCGTGTCCCTTACATGATCCATATTCCTGGACAATCGAAGGGCGGAATCAATCATACGTACGGTGGTCAAGTGGATGCTTTACCAACCTTACTTCATCTGTTAGGTGTAGATACTTCGAAATATATCCAATTAGGTCAAGATTTGTTCTCGAAACAAAACGAACAGCTCGTTGCATTTAGAGACGGTGACTTTGTTACACCAGAGTATACTTATTACGGAGGCGTCCTTTACAGTAACAGTACTGGCATGGCGATCCCAAGTCCTTCTGCAAGCTTACAAAAGCAAGTGGATGAATGGAAAGCCAAAGTTGATAAACAACTGTCGGTCTCTGATCAAATTAATAATGGAGATCTGTTGCGCTTCTATGCGAAAAGCGGATTGAAAGAAGTCGATCCAGATAACTATGATTACAAAAATTCCTTACAAAAATTGAGTGCCAAAGAAAAAGAACTCGGTGCCGATTCAACGAGTGTCTTCTCAAAAAATGGTGAGAAATCGACCGTCGATTTGTATCATACGAAGACCTATAAAGAATACGAAGAAATGGTCAAAGAGACCGATAAATAAGCTTCAATCAAAAGTACCGCTAGCGTTTGATCGCTCGCGGTACTTTTTTGCACAAAAAATCAAGAAGTCTCCGCTGACTTTCTTTTTTTTGTACAAGAACTTCATACTTTATTCAAACTCCCCTTTTATACTAGATAGTAGAATGAGGTGAATTGAATGAAAACTTTTCGTTTTGCTGTAGCCAGCATTCATTATCATAAAAAAGCATTGATCCTCTATGGATTGTTGACCTTTTTTGCCGTGATTGGTTTAATCATTAGTGATACTCTGCTCCACTCATTGAACCAATTATTTACACAAGCCAAAGATTATTTGATTGGCGAAGAAATGCCGGCAAAAATCGCACAAGAGATCCAAACGATTGCATCTATTTATCAGAATCTTTTTCTGTTGATCTTCATCAGTTTCCTATTGGTTTTCACAGGTTTCATTATTTTTTATCAACGAATGAAAAGAAAGGAATTTCAGGCATGGCTGATGAGCGGAGCTTCCTCGCGGCAATGGGCAGGAATGCAGCTCTTGGAAGTCCTCCTGCCACTGCTTGCAATCATCGTCCTCGTCTTTGCATTGCTGATTCTATTTCAGCCTTTCTTTCAACGAGAAATGATTACCAGTCATATCACAACTTTCGACAGAGAAGATGCCTCCTTGCAGATTTGGCAGTCGGTCAATAGCCAAACAACAGCGGATTTCGGCATTACGATTCCACAAACAAGCCAAGCATTCATTCAGAATGTTGAATTGAACAGCAATGAATGGTTGTCAATGATTCTAAAAAGTTTACGCCAAACCTTTGTCCTACTCGTTGGTTCAGTCTCAATCATTACGTTAGTCGTCGTCACCAGCCACTGTTTTTATTGGAGGAATCAGCAATGGAAAAACCAAAAAATCAACTAAACATCCCAGGTCTTTTCTATCTTGCAGCCAATGACATTGCTGCGAAAGAGACGTTGGCACACTTTCTGCAAACTAACCAAGCGGTTACCATCGAGCCAAAATGGCAGTATGTCCCCTTTCTATCATTGAAAGATAATCTTTCCTTAGCCAATAAAAAAGAAAAACCTTTGGAAGAGCTGTTAACTGCCGTTCATTTAGAACCGACTTTTTTGAAAAGATCCTTAGATGAACTCACTTCTTTAGAAGAAGTTAAAGTACAATTGTTACTGGCACTTTTATTGGAAAAACCGGTCATAGTTTTAGAGACTCTTTCAAAAAATTTACATACCGCCGACATCCAAGCCCTTCTGCCTTTATGCAGTCAACTAGCAAAACAATTTCAGCTATCGATCTATTTAATGAATGAAGATGAACGCTTGGCTCATACCCCCTATATCACAAAACAATGAGACTTTTCTATTTTATAGGTACACAAAAAGGAAACCATCGATGACGATGGTTTCCTTTTTGTCTATCACTGCAAAAAAGCATACTGTATGTTTCTAGCTTATTCTTCTATTTCGATATCGGGAAAAGTCACTTTG
>Ga0160505_100185_pt1 | contig 45338 bp, 27 predicted proteins | sample DIDeMG_FD_108225 | JGI IMG/M metagenome (GOLD analysis project Ga0160505, IMG submission 108225) | Enriched chicken feces microbial communities from UW Madison campus, WI, USA - DID2874_E49_Stillage MG | ecosystem: Host-associated > Birds > Digestive system > Large intestine > Fecal ... | reverse complement strand
TTTAATAGTTTCATTTCAAGAAATAATTCAATTGGACAGTAATCTGAAACGTGCTCAATCGTCACTATGTTGGATCCACCTGCCCAATCTAATACGATGAATTGCAATACCAAGACAAATGATAAAAAAGTCTTAATATTTTTTAGTTTGTGAATATTTTCCGTGTACGCGATCTGTGTGTAAGTAATGCATAATCCACTAAGCTCAGTGGATGTGCAGAATGACTCAAGAGGCCGAGGGAAATGTCACAACGGGGTTCGAATACGATTCGTCAACATGAAGATGACACTGCTGAGATACTAATGGGGAATGAGATCGGTTTTTCGTCTCTCTGAAAGGAGCAGATCGATCACTAGTAAATTTTGAATGTTTTTCACATCTTCTTACAGGGATTTTCGATGCATTACGGACACACCCCAATTACTCCGACAAGGATCACTATGAGGACTTTCCTGGTTAACTACTAAATGGCTCATCTTAGCAAGCCAATACTATCATTAAAAGGAACACCGTCAACGAGAAAACATAGGCACAAGAATTTTCACAATAAGAGTTTGTCCAATAATTCAAACAATCTACATGCCTTCCCAAAACAATATCAACATAAATCTATATATTCCATAACCAAACCAAATTTTTCTAAATAGTCACCTAAACTGCGGATCTAAACAGAGAAAACCTCAATTTTGGCAGTGGCTTTGTTTTTGGCAGTAACAACACAGTAGCTGGCCCCATCACCCTTGCTAACATTGTCACTGTTCACTTCGTTCAAACCATTGGAAGATGGATCAATCTCGCACTTCAAGCCATCGCAATCTCCATCATCGCAAGTGATACGAATTCCAAATGAAGGCAAGTCCGAGAATGATTCAATATACTTAGGATTCCATCCAATCTTGACAAAAGTGTCACCGTTGGAGTCCATATTGGCACCTGCAACGTACGGGGCCCAGTTTCCAATAGCCTTGTTGCTGGATCCCCAAGTACAGGCATCATCAGTGGAAATACCTAAGGAGTTGATGTAGTAATGGGCAGAAGTAGAAGCCCAGTAGTTCTCGTCAGGAACAGCCAATGTCTGAGAGTTACCTCCGTCGACGTTGGTGGGAATCAACATGGCCTCGTCACCTGGTAATACAGTCTGGCAGAACGCCACGTTTTTGGAGGCCTTGTTATCAACCTTGACAGTACCAGTGCCATCAACACAGTAGTCTCTATCAAAGGGAGCGGAAACAGACCCGTCGTCGTTACAATATAACCCTCCATTCTGAGACTGTGGGTAAGTGTAAGAGGTGGCTGACTTGTCCCACTGGTTCATCAATTGGCCAGGAGGACAGGCGTAAGGGCAGTACATACCGGCGGTACATTTGGCATCTGGACTCATGGCCCAGCCGGCATTCAGTGACTTGGGAGTGATGGAAACCAAGCCCTTGTCGGAGGGGAAATCACAAGTGTTGGATCTTTTTGTTGGAGCAGCTGCTGCGAGTGCAAGGCAGATAATGGGTGCAAAATACATGTCTGCAGGACGGTAGCACGGATAAAGATTGACAGAACTTTAAAGAATGTAGTTCAAGATTCTCGAGAAAGGTCAGATTTCTAGAGAAACGAAGGTCGGTGAAATCTGTAATTCTATGATAGAGAGTGAATCAAAGAACCAGTTTGAATGTATCCAAGAATGAATGTGATGGGTCGTGGAAAGAGTGACACGAACCTCAATGATTTCTTTGTAGTGAATGTGGGTCTAAGCCTAAAAGGAGTGAAGACTTAGTAGCTGCTCTGAATGAAAGATGTTGGTTAAAGTTATGGAATAACCGCCAATTTATATTGAACTGCTCATTATGGCGAACCTTTCTTTTCTGCCTTTAGTATGGTGAAAATCTTTTCTGGCCCCAGAGCTTCAAACTGCCTGCACGAATCGGAGACCCATTCTAGACTGATCTGTTTCTACACCATCGTTCGTACTAGTAAACCCAGATCGGTGTTCCGCGATGCATATGGGCCTACCTGACAACTTGGAGTTGTGATACTTTCACGAATCATTTGACTTCACAGTGACGTTCAATAGGTGAATTTCAACAGCTTTCTATTATATAATTTTCTTTTAGCCAACTCATTACTGACATTCATTATTTTAAAATTTTATTATTTTCTTCAACTACTTCCATCACCCCCTTCCGTATTTTCATTAGACTTTTCAACTCATCGGTGGTGGCCGACCTTATGAATGCCGGACTAATCTGGTGCCGCATCGCAATGTCTTTACCTCATCGGGTCTACTTGGTTATTGATCAGTGCACGTTATTCCAGTTTGGCTGATGGTCTAGACCAGGGTTCTTCTTTCTCCTTTTTCCGCCACTGCTGCCATGATGGATTCCGCGTGCTGTTTCTGCCTATTATCCTCGGATCCTGCCTCGGAATGTTACTGTCTTTTCTCCTTTAGGCTTTTCTTTGAATAATACCCTACCTGGTACTTATGTCCAGAGGTACGGATCTACCACTCATCTCGCTATTCGATCAACTGACTCTTAATTTTCACCATGGATTTAGCCAGCCAAGTGGCCACAAACCTCGTACACTACAATCTCTGGCACGACGTTAACATTCATTCTCATGATGGTGTCCATGTACTTAGTGGAATTCCTCCCAATAGGCTAGACGAACACGACACTGAAGATCACATCGAGTGGGTCGTGCCCCAGACCATGGATCTGAAGGAAATGTCGATGGATACTATTGGTCGTTGGTTTGATGTGGTGGCAAAAATATCATGTCGCCCCAAACGTGTCACGTTGGCTGCGGTCAACGAGGACAGTACCGTTGTCTACTACTTTGTGCATGATGGAGTGGTGAAACCTCGGCAGAATTAAGTTGGAGTAGAACAATAAAAACTTGCCGAGTTTTACAAATCCAAAATAGTCTCTGCAATTCCCAAAATGGCCAGTGTTGCGGGATTTTAAATTTTCTTGCTACTCGTTACTTTAAGGCTTAACGAATGGTTGTCAAGTCTCGTCGAGGTGGGAAGTCTTAAACGTTATATGCTGGTTTCCTCCATACAGAGCAAGTCGTTCACCGGAACAGTATTCGTTAGTAATATTCCCAGTTACCCCTAATAGGACGCATGCACGAATATTCCTGATTTGAACGCAGTCTTGCTTGATATCTGGCATGTGTCGTGCTGCTTTGCTTCGAGAGTTGGTTTGGGCCTGTATAACTATGTTCCTCAGAAGATCGAAGGATATGGATGAGTTCTAGACTTTCTTGTGGCGGTGTTCTTTTGGGAGGATGGCAAATTGGGCTGAAGTTTTCGCCTTCATTATGCACCAATCTACTAGAAAGGTATCCAACTTTGCCAATTCAGACTAGAATACTGTACTGCATAATATACTTGTTTAACCTCGTATTAATATTTCCCACATGCAATTATTTGTAAAACCTATTCCCATTATTGATGCGTTGCCATGTTCAGCCTGGGACCCTACTTTAGTGTGTTCACATGGATGACCTCATTAGTACTCTTTTGATTCGTATCATTTGCGCTTGTGTGGTTGCATGGTGAGAAGTAAGCTCTGTGCAACACTATCGTGTGACTTCATGGTGAGTTCTGATTTACAGACTTTGTTCAATTCCGCTTCATATGATCCAGACCACCGCTAATGTATATGCAATATGCTATTGGCTCCAGTATTACATCCATAGTTCACTCTCAGTTTGTTTTATTTGCCGTATCGCATCTCTCTCAATTTGTCCTGGAATCTAGTCTCATGCTCTCAAATTTGTCTTGGTATCCAACCTTATGTAGCAATGGTGTCATGGTCATCTTCTGAGTCGGTCAAATACCCGCTAGGTGCTCTCAGGGATACTTCACTCGTGTCTCCAAGATGTTGGAAAGACCGATTCAGTCGTCTATACTCTAATCGGTTCTTGATGACAGAGCCACTGGTATTAGACCGGTGCATTGGATTCATTCTAGACCCAATGCTAGTGTCTGATTGTACAGAAGCCATGCTTTGTCTGGTTGAGATCCTGCTCATGGCTGCCGTAGGAGTATATGGAACAATGAGACTCTCAATATCAGCCCTGTAATCTTCATCAAAAATCCCACTGTGCTGTCGGCCACGCCAGTTGTACGACAGTGCATTATCGAGGTTTGAACCTCGGCGAATTGTGAGATGATCATGCAGCATAAAGTTGGAGAGGAACTTCTCCAAAGAAGTCAAAAACACAACTAAGTCGTGTTCGCAAATCAAGTCAGGTCCAAATCTAAACTTCTCGTAGAGTTCAATAGTTTTGCGCACCACCAAAACCATCTCTTGTCGTTGCTGAAGCAGCTCGCCCATTCGATGATACATGTAGATCATGAATTCTCGAAACGTGAATGAGGGAGGCACGCTGTAATTGGTCAAGAGGGCGCCGTCAAACCGCTGTCTTAACGCCAAACTATCTATCACATCTTCGTACGAGCAGTTTGGTGGAAACAGCGTACCTTGGTCAGCATAGCCCATGCGAACATTATGTTCTTGAATATAATCTGGAGGAGACATGCCGGCGTAGTTGAAACACAGAGCTTTGCTATGTAATGGCCCGGCACGAACCTTGATGTCTCCCAAACACTTCTTCAACTGGTCGTCTATGTACTTAAGTACATCATTAGGCAAGTCATTCTCTTCCAAAGGAACGTAAACCGATTTGGATGGGATCTGGTTCACGGAATCCCTGCTATGATACAACCTTGAAAAGTATAAAAGGATCAGCCCAACGAAAAACAAGGCACACGCAGCCATGATGATAAACATCTTGATACCTGTTGATGGGGCACCATATGTCTGCACTGCAATATCTAGAGGAGTTACCACGACAAATCCGGCAGTCAAGATGATGAAAATGATTAATGAAAACGAATAGAGCCACTCGAAGATCCTCTTGGGGAGGCTTGTGGCGAATGACTCGGGTGATTCAGTACGTATTCGCTCTGTCCTAGACGGTTGCCTTATCGATGCCAAAGCAACGTTGTAAAAATCTGTCTGAGGCAGTGTCATTGCATGAACATGAGTACTGTGATGATCGTAGAAGTAAAATCTGAAGATGGAAGAGTCCTGGAGATTGGGAGAATGTTATTTTTTTTGGTAATGACTAGAGAGTATAATAAATCAATTGATTCTAATGAAGTATACAAGCGCACTGCACATACCGAAGGAATGGTTATACCATAGCTATTTTTTTTTTTTAGTTATACCTTTCAAAATCATATTTTGGTGCCGTATTAGCTTGCGTAATGAATATATACCAAAATTTACTTGATCCTCAAAAATATTTTCGATTTGTGGTATTGTATCTCTATAACTTCGTAAATACCTTAATGCGTTAACGTGATTTCGTTCAGAATCCCAAGTTTACACCCACGTAAGTTTTAATTCTCAGGATTCTTGTTGGCCTGTTGTCGATTTCCGCTCCGTGTACTGCTTCCACTTCCGCTTCCGCTTGGGGGTATAGCCATATTGCTCTGCTGGGCCAAGTTGGTGCTACCTAAATTTGGACTCAGTGTGGCATAGTTTGGTGATGAAGCTCCAGAGGGCGAGTACAGCGATATAGGCAGCTGGGTACCTTGTAACATCAACTTTTTTCTTTCCTCGTACTGAAGTTTTGATAATGATGGCGTGTCTGGTTCCTTTCCGCCAACCATTCGTTGTCTCTGCAATTGTGCCAGTCTAGCCAGAATAGCTTGTTGCGACTGATTCCCCGGACGTCCAGATTGTGGCTGTTGCTGTTGTTGTTGCTCCAAGCGGGTCTGTTGTTGTTGCTGAAGATTGGCCAAGTACGAAGCTGCAAGCTTGGTAACCTGTTCCTTGGTCAATTTTGGATTCTTTTGCTGAATAGAATTAATGATGGCCGACACTTGTCCAGGAGCAAATTGAAGACGCTTGGGAGGTGGCCCGGTGGTACGCTTAGCTTGTCCGACGGTTTGCGCCATGGCAGCGGAAGACGAACCAGTCGTCACTCCCGCGCCACCGAAATTCTGTCCCAAACCTACTTGGCCCGTGCCTGCAAGCTTGCGTGCTCCTTGTAATTGCATGTTGGTATTGGTGGAGGCTGGTACCACACCGCCTCCTTTACCGGCCTGGTTCTGCTGTTGCATGATTCTTCTCTGCTTCTGAATCTGTAGAAGTTGTTGTATTTGCTCAACAGTATATGGAGTTCCGTTTGGTGTAGTTGGTCGCTTAATGTTTCCAATAAGGGGCTTGCCTTGCTGCAGTTGCTGAGGTTGGGCTCCAGTCGGTTGTGGACGCTGTAAGGTTGAAGCTGCGGTTCCTGTGAGCTGAGTCCGCCCTGGAATATTGGAAGTTCTTCTCTGCATATCTGGTGCTCCAGGACCAGCATCTGAACTGCCTGAAGTTCCTGAAGGACTACCACTAGATCCAGAACCAGAGTTACTCTTCAGTTGAGAGACGGCTGCCATCATACGTGAACGTGTGGACTGCTGATTCAAGTATGCTTCCTGGATAGTCTTGTCTCTGTCAAATTTCAACTTTGAGAGCTCTCCAGGTGTCGGTATTCTATCGGTAGGACGCTTTACTGCAGTAGTGCCGTTAGGATAAGTTGAGGAGTTGGCCGTTTGTCCAGCAAAATCAGAAGCCAGCGAGGGGGTACTTCTGCGAGTATTTGCCTTCGCAGCTGCTGCTTCACGCTTTCTCATGGTCTTCCTCATTGCGTCAAACATCGATGCCCACCGCAATCTCCTGTGACCTCTTTGGATGGATTCGTTTCCAACACCCAATGGAGAGATTCTTCTCTTGGTAGTCAGCTGAGCTTTGTGAGCTTGTTCGAGCCATTGCTGTGCAAGGTAGGCATTGTGGCCCTTCATATCGGAAAATTGGAATTTCTCATTAAGTTGGATGTATCTTTCAAAACATTGCCAAGGAGTTCTGCGCTCGATATTCGACTCGTACCGCTTTAATGTAGAAGCGTTAGCCACGAGATTCTCGGCGATTAAATCCCAATTGAAACAATATTCGGCAACATAATGGATCAAGTGCTTGTCATCCTGAGGAAGCCAAATCGTAGGTGATCTGAATTCGATGTTCTTAATCAATGGTGGCTTGGGAGGCTTCAAATAGTTGAACCGACGGTGAGAAACTCCAAAAAGTCCCTTTTGGAATTCTGGTGGGCCTGTGATATCTTCAGCGGCAGGCAGCTCTTGCTCGGTGTCTCTAAGAATAATCTTATACCAGTAATCATCTTGATCAAAAGGATATAACATGCGAGAAGCTGGAATGATAGAATTCTCACCTGGTTTGAGTGGGGCATGGTGCATGTTGCTCACAAGATCGTCATCAAAAGCCGTGAACTTGGGCAAGTTGCGAATAATCGATTGGTCAATTTTCTTGATATCGTTAACGTTGACATGCAACTTGAAAGGACTGGACCTTGTAGAGACACCAAGCTTGGCAAGATCCTCAGCAGTGTACTCTGGAAGCTCATGGGGAACAATTTCCTGGGAAGGATCTGGGCGTTCCAAAAGTTTGCTAATGTCGATAGTGTCCTCTGGGATCTCAAGTTCTTGATCTTGATCTTGAGGCTCTGGTTCAGCATCAGCGTCTGGCTCAGTATTTTGGGCCTTATCTTTCTGAATTTCATCTTCTTGAATATCCGCAATGTCTTCAGCCGCCGCCTCAGCTTTGACATCTAAGATGTCAAGAGGTTCTGTATCAATTGCAGCGTCAGTCTTTTCCGTTTCGTCCACTTCCATGGCATCTTCAGCAGGTGTTTGCACGGAAGCTTCAGCAGGGTCTGTCAAGTTCAAGAACTCATCAACCACGTCTACCTTTACTTCGCTTTCCTCGGCTGCTTCTTCTGGCAACTCGAGCTCTTCTGGTGAATCTCCAATGTGTCTTATTTTCTTCCTCTTCACGCACATGATCTTACCGTATGACCAATAGTCCTGAACAGCCTGTGCCATCTCAAAACAGCAGGCTCTCTTAAATTTGCTGGACTCTTTGAAATCTGCAGCCATCCACTTGGCCTCACTAAGAAGAGTGTCCCAGTGATAGCTTTTGGCCTTCTTATTCCGCTTGGAGTAGAGAAACGGATCGTAGTAACGAATTGGCTGGCGTAGCGACCACTTTTTCTGGCGCTTCAACTCCTCGATACGTGAGTAGAGCACAGCGATCTTCCCTTCTAGTAGAGCCAGCTCAAAGTCCTCGGTCATGAGGATCTTATGCGAGCCCGGTAAAAGCTTGATGAGTGGAAGTGTTTGAGTGAGGTAATACAACTCAGCCAAGGACGACACATTGTGTACCTCAGTTGGGTAGTGTTCCGGTAGAGACAAGATCTCCAAGTCGCTGATTTGTTTGTTGAGAAAGCTGTTCGTTTCCATCTCAAGAACATCCACTTGCGACATCAACGACGTGACACCAGACGTCTTTTTCTTCTCACCAAATGCTGCAGGCATCAATCGGCTGGGGTAATCTGTTAGAGTGGTTTTGTGTGATTTTGAAGGGCTGTTTCCATTGCCATCATGGGTTCTCTTGGATCCCGATTGGTAGAGTTCCGACTGTACAGTATTGGCTATTTCCCTTTTGAGAGACTCGTAGTCGTGAACTCGGGGTAATGCCGTGATCAGAAGATGATTTCCCAACGAGATGTCATTGGCTTTGAAGAACTGACGAGCTGTTGGCGTATTGAGGGATTTCTTGAAGGAATCCAATGACTGGAGCGGGTTGGAGAAGAGAAAGAAGAGCTCTTTCAACTTCCTTGATCTCTCCTCTTGAATAGATGCTAGGTCTGTGGCCATGGCAGAGGTCTGAAGAGTTGGAGGTTTGGATGGAGTTGTTTACTATGGTGAGAGAACGTGATATGCACGTGACTTTCACGTTACTTTCACGTGGCTAAGTGAAGAGATGGAGGAAAACATCAATGATTTTATTCCTGAATGATGAATCGAATTTATGGATTTTTATAGATGGCTTGAACTTTAATGCCTCTGAAGATACTTTTATAATTTCCTGTTTATTATCATTCCGTGTTTTTCCGTGCTTTCTCGTCATATCTTGGACCATTTCTCAGTCTCCTACACACATCAAGTACCCAGCCCATTCTTCAAGTAATTCCATGGCCCTTTGGGCGTTTCTTTGATGGCTGTAGTGTCCCATCATGATAGTTTGGTAAGTTTTTCGTGCCACTATTCCGTTCCCAGTGGTTCTCATATGAACGCATCTTGTATCTGCACTTTCCAATTCATATCTTATATTCTGAATGTTCATGCCATCTTGTTGCAATGGTGAAGGGTCTTGAAATGAGCTGGCTAGAAGGGCGAATTCTTCATCAGTGAGTTGAAAATCACCTGTTTGTGCCCCTAACTCTCCAAATAAAGAATATATCGCAGCCTTATCTACTATATGAGTAGCCACCAACGCCTCGACGTATTGATCCCACGACATGTAGATTTACTTGAAGTGGAGATGATGAGTCAAACAAGGGTCAGATGTGTTGGGTTAGATAAATAGCATTCAAGTTTCAATAGATCCAATACAACTTTGGTGAACGCCGTCTCAATCCCACTCAATTCAATTTGATAATGGATATTTTCAAGATCACAAAGTTTAACTGCGAAAATCTAAAAAGGAAGCCTTCGATCTTGCCAAAACACTGCGAAATCTACACTTTATAGAAATTAAGATTATTCTAAATAACCCGATCTTGTTATGGCACATCGTAAACGAACCACCACACACAATAAATCAATGATGCTGTTAATCTAATGTACATGCAAATTAATGCCCCACTCTTCCGAGTAACCCTCAATGCAACCGATTTTACAATTCGGTGTTGTCCAAGAAGAAGTAGTTTCCAGCTGCCTTCTGCTCCTTATCCATCTGAGAATCCTTCTTGTTAATTCTTGGTCTGAACGAGTTTGGATCTCTTCTGAACGTCACGTTCAAGTTTTTCAAGAATCGGTTACATCCAGTCAACAACGACTCTGGGGCCTTGGCCAAAGCGTCCTTGGATGGCTGACCTTCAAACACAATCACACGGTCGGCCAAGTAAGTGGCCATCATGAAATCGTGCTCCACAATAAAAGCGGTCTTCTTGGCATGCAAGATGAATCTTCTAATCACCTTGGAACAAACAATACGCTGCTCGGAATCCAAGTATGCAGAAGGCTCATCGATCAAGTAGATGTCTGCTGGGACACCCAATGCCAAGACAAGAGCAACTCTTTGCAACTCACCACCAGACAACACCTGCACCTCCTGGTCAATGATGTTGTCGATCTTCAATGGCTTGACCACATCGGACTGAAACTGTGGGTTTAAGAAAGCAGCCTTGATCTTCTTAAAGAACAATTGTCTCACGGTACCTGGGAACTTTGGTGCGATCTTTTGTGGCTTCATGGAAATGTTCATTCTTGGGAGGTTGGTCTTCTTGTCAGTTTCCAAAGCACCAGCCAAGATCTTACAGAAGGTTGTCTTACCGGTACCGTTTTCACCGAACATAACCAAGATTTCGGAGTTGGTGAAGTCACCCTTCTCGACCTTCAAGTGGAAATCACCCTGGGTCTTCTCCAACTCAGGGTACTCCAAAGAACTGGAGTGATCCAAGATCAAGCCATCAGCAGCATCAGCCAATCTGAACTGCAACGACTCATCTCTGAATCTCATGTTTTCCGTTGGAATGAAACCATCCAAGAAAATGTTGATACCTTCTCTCACAGATGAAGGCAAGGTCACGACACCGTAGACAGATGGAGCACCATACAAAATACAAACAAAGTCCGACAAGTAGTCCAACACAGACAAATCGTGCTCCACACAGATCACATAAGTGGTTGGGTCCAACAAGGATCTGATCATTTCGGCAGCTCTCAATCTTTGCTTGACATCCAAATACGAAGATGGCTCGTCAAACATGTAAACCTGAGCCTTTTGAACACAAGTCATAGCCAAGGCGAATCTCTGCAACTCTCCACCAGACAAGTTAGCCACATCTCTCTTCATGACAGGCTTCAACTCCAAGATCCTGGCCACATACTCCCAATCTTCCTTTCTCTCCAACTTAGCCTTCAAAATTCCAGCAACATCCTTGACAGCCGACTTGGCCAAGGCTCTAGGAATGTTATCGACGTACTGTGGCTTGATGATGGCCTTAATGTCGTCCTCCAACACCTTGGTAAAAAAGTTCTGCAATTCAGAACCTCTGAAGTACTTCAAGATCTCTTCCCAGTCTGGAGGATCATCGTATCTTCCCAAATTAGGCTTCTGCTTACCGGCCAAAATCTTCAAAGCAGTAGACTTACCGATACCGTTGGTACCCACCAAACCCAAAACCTGGCCTGGTCTAGGAGTAGGCAATCTATGCAACTTGAAAGAGTTAGCAGAGTATCTGTGAGTAGTCTCAGCATCTAAGTTGGTGGGCAAATTGATAATGTTAATGGCATCAAATGGACACTTCTTGACACAAATACCACATCCAACACACAAGGTCTCGGAAATGAAGGCAATCTTGGATGCTGGGGTCACTTCAATACACAATTTTCCCGTTTTCACAACGGGACAGGCCTTACGACACTCTTGTCTGCACTTTTTTGGCTTACATTTGTCGGTAGACACGATGGCAATTCTGGTACCCTTGGATGCCGGAGCATTCTTTTTGGCTCCCTTTCCACTCATTTTGCTTTTCCTGGTAGTAGTTAGTGCACTAGATGGCTAGCTAGACTTTTTTTTTTTTGCTTCCTTCACACAAACTTTTTTTCACTGTTGATGGTCGCGGCTACTTAGTGCTGGGATTTACACCATCGCACCCAAACCCTGCGTTAATTAAGGTCCTGACTAATGGTGCGATATGATTGGACAAGTCTGTAGCGGTGTATTGAGAGGATGTTTATGAATATTGAGACAGTTCGCAATCACAAGACTTGACTCAGAACGATTTCCCGCTTTCAGAATTTCAGATTCACTCCCTCTATGTTCAAATTCATTGTATACCTCTAACCAATGTTTGCTGATGTATGCAGTCCCGAAACAATTAGACATGAACACTAACAGTATGTGAAACATAACATTTCGAGATAAATCCAGATAAAACAATTACCTAGACCGCTTCAAACTTATGCTTTAAACACAGGAAGCATTCTTGTAACAAAATTTTCCTTCTCTCGTAACCCCGTTGTTACCCACCCCTAAAGGGCGTGTACTTATCATTTTGCTGGATTCTCGCTCACCTGTCCATCCCCTGATATTGTTTCTTTCACCAACCTTCTTTTTCTACCAAATCAGAAAATCATGTGTTCGAGTACAACATGAAATGCATGATTTTGAAGTAAAATATTGTGCTAAGCCCCACAGGCTCTTTACGGTTGTCATGGATGTACAGAATCTCTACTGATGCATGCTGTTTGGAGAGTTTTTGATGTTGTATGTGCCTGGGTAAAGCTCAAGTGTTGACATTGATCAAATGTTCCATATTTGCTGCAAAAACGCGTTGTTTATGGCGCTTCTTGAACAGTTCATCGCGTAGTTGCTGTTTATGTTCATCTGGCGGCTACGGGCTAAAGATTATCAAGCAGAATCAGCTCTGGACTCTCCTTATATACGGAGAACATATCTGACGGACACAATTTGCAGTTCATTAAGATCAAATTCTGCTTCAATAGAGTTTAGAGTGGCCCTCAAAGGCAGCTGTTGGCCTCTTGACAAGAGAGGGAGGATTGCAATGCTTTCTTATATTGTCTTTTGTAAATGGCTAAAGAACGGCTGCAAAGTGGCTGCAAGTCGGAAATGAGATCCAAATCTCCAGAGATAGTTTGGTTTCATTATCCAGCTACGCTGCAGAGCAGATATCCAGTGGCTATCTCCGAACTTCGGTGTCTAGTCTCTAAACTAGAGTCATTCTGAGGGATAGGGTCTATCATACGCGTCGGAGCCCCATCATAATGGCCGATATGTATCAATTGGCAGGCTACTGGAATGTCATTGCCGTGCTGCTGCCAACATGAGTTTGCGTGCGACTCCTGCTGCTCCTTCACCCCTGACTAAGAAGAATATACATAGGTGGTTGGTGATGACGGAAAGTGAAGTCGCCGGCCACACCAAACGATAGTTTGTCAATAATGTCTAATTCACGTCTTCATCCTAATACCAAACATTTGTAGTCTGTTGAGTGTCGTCGGCACATGACAACAGTAACGTGTTATACTCAAAACTTCATGATGTTGTTGGCGCATTAAATTTTGCCCAATTTTTTTCCCCAGTCCTAGTCACTTCTTGGAACCAGAAACTTACCTTGACTACTTGGAATCCCATAAAAAGTTCCAGACCGTCAATCGTTTTGACTTCCTACTGAGGATTCTCATTTGTTATTTTTTCATTCCCTGCCATTGGTGCATAGTTAGGTCCTTGACTAGCATTTGAGTCAAAGTACCCTAATAGTGACCGAATCTTCTGTGACGTTAAAAATCAGCAGCATTTTTAACTATTCACAGCAAATAACATCAAGGCCAGCAGTATTCAAGGGCAAATTCACGCTCTGATTGGTGTTTTTTGGGCTACACCCAGCAACTGACGTAACAAACCTACTATGGTGAGATTGGACGAGGAAATAGAGGCTAACCCAGAGCTTTACGGTCTCAGGCGGTCTAACAGAGAGAGAAGAGCCGTTGACATCGCAGAGGAAAGCGATGATGATGAGTTGGTGGTGCGCAAACGTAAAACTACTTACGAAGAATACGAGGATGAGTCGGAAGAAGACGAGCTGGACGATTTCGACGATGTCGACTTTGGCGCCAGCAAGAAACAGAAGCTGAATGCCAAGCGACCCAAACCTACCAGTAGAAGACTGGGTAAGACGTCTGGTGGGCGCAGCAAGACGGCGTCGGCGAAATCGACTCCGACACCTTCCGAAATTCGGTTTCTGACCAGAAACAACGGAACCGTGAACTACGCGGTCGATTATGATGATGATGATGCAGACTTGATGGAAAGTGACGAGGAGGAGAACAATGACTACTACTACTACGAGCAAGCCATGCAAGAGGAGCCTACCAAGGGTATTGACTTGGTGTTGGACCATAAACTCAACGAAGAGAATGCGGCCATCACCAATGAGCCCAAGTTGGACTACTTGTTCAAGGTCAAGTGGACTGGACTGTCTCACTTGCACAATACGTGGGAGTCGTACCTGACGCTTAAGGAGTTCAAGGGTTTCCGTAGAGTGGATAACTACATCAAGCAGTACATCTTGTTGGACCAGGAGATCAGAAACGACCCCATGACCACCAAGGAGGATATCGAGGCCATGGACATTGAAAGGGAGAGGAAACGCGATGAACAGGACGAGTTCACCCACGTTGAGAGAATCGTGGACAGCGACAGAGTTGAACTTGATGATGGAACGTCCCAGCTACAGTATTTGGTCAAGTGGAAGCGACTCTATTACGATGAGTGTTCGTGGGAGAATGCGGCCGTGATTGCCGAGCTTTCACCAGAACTGGTCACCAAATATCAGCAGCGACTCCAGCTGAAGATTCTTCCGAATTTGTCTGCCAACTATCCAATCAACCAAAGACCGCGGTTCGAGAAATTGAATAAACAGCCGCTATTCATCAAGAATGGAGAGTTGCGTGATTTCCAGTTGACCGGTTTGAACTGGATGGCGTTCCTATGGTCCAGAAATGAGAACGGTATTCTTGCCGATGAGATGGGTTTGGGTAAAACTGTCCAGACCATCGCGTTCTTGTCGTGGTTGATTTATGCCAGACGTCAGAACGGTCCTCACTTAGTGGTTGTGCCTTTGAGTACCGTTCCAGCATGGCAGGAGACGTTTGAGAAGTGGGCTCCTGATGTGAATTGCATCTACTATTTGGGTAACACCGAGGCCAGACGCAAGATCAGAGAGTTCGAGCTCTACAACTCCAACAACAAGCCTAAGTTCAACGTTCTCTTGACCACTTACGAGTATATCTTGAAAGACAGAGCCGAGCTTGGCTCATTCAAGTGGCAATTCCTTGCAGTGGACGAAGCCCACAGATTGAAGAATGCCGAGTCCTCATTATATGAGTCCTTGAAGCTGTTTAAGGTTGCCAATAGACTTTTAATCACAGGTACACCATTGCAGAATAATATTAAGGAGTTGGCTGCATTGTGTGACTTTTTGATGCCTGGCAAGTTCAACATTGATCAGGAAATCAATTTCGATGTTCCGGATGATGCTCAAGAAGATTATATCAAGCACTTGCAGCTGAGTATTAAGCCTTTCATTTTGAGAAGATTGAAGAAAGATGTGGAGAAATCGCTTCCTTCAAAGACAGAGCGTATTTTAAGAGTGGAGTTGTCTGATATACAAACTGAGTACTACAGAAACATTATCACCAAGAACTATGCAGCGTTGAATGCTGGTGTCAAAGGTTCTCAGATATCATTGTTGAATGTTATGAGTGAGTTGAAGAAAGCTTCAAATCATCCTTACTTGTTCGACGGTGCTGAAGAACGGGTATTGGCCAAGGCTGGTTCGACATCAAGAGACAATATCTTGAAGGGTATAATCATGTCCTCTGGTAAAATGGTGCTTCTTGAACAGCTCTTAACACGTTTGAAGAAGGAAGGTCATCGTGTGTTGATTTTCTCCCAAATGGTGAGAATCTTGGACATTCTTGGTGATTATCTCTCGATTAAGGGCTACCAATTCCAGAGATTGGACGGTGGTGTGCCTTCTGCGCAAAGAAAGATTTCTATCGACCACTTTAACTCCCCAGACTCCAGAGACTTTGTCTTCTTGCTTTCCACAAGAGCTGGTGGTTTGGGTATCAATTTAATGACTGCTGATACTGTTATCATTTTTGATTCCGATTGGAACCCGCAGGCTGATTTGCAAGCCATGGCAAGAGCTCATAGAATTGGACAAAAGAAGCACGTTTCCGTATACCGTTTCGTCAGTAAGGACACCGTTGAAGAAGAGATTTTGGAGCGTGCAAGAAAAAAGATGATTTTGGAGTATGCCATTATCTCCTTGGGCATGGCAGACGCCAGCACGAATAAGAAAAATAAGAATGAGCCTTCCACAAGTGAGTTGTCCCAAATCTTGAAGTTTGGTGCTGCTAATATGTTTGCCGCCACGGACAATCAAAAGAAGTTGGAGGAATTGAATTTAGATGATGTCTTGAGCCGTGCTGAAGATCACGTCACAACCCCTGAATTAGGAGAGTCAAATCTTGGTTCGGAAGAGTTCTTGAAACAGTTCGAAGTTACAGACTACAAGGCTGACGTCGAATGGGATGATATCATTCCGCAGGAAGAATTGAGTAAGTTAAAGGATGAGGAGAAGAAACGTGCCGAAGAAGATTACTTGAATGAGCAGATCGCGATGTACTCCAGAAGACGTGCTGCTGTCAAGCAACTCCAAGGTGGAACTCCAGACACATCTGGCGTGGAGGATGAAGACGACGAAGAAGGTGGAAGAAGACGTGCAGCAAGAAAGAAGGTTGAAGAGAACCACGAGTTATCTGAGAAGGAGATCAGAGGCATTTACAGGGCCATTTTGAGAGTTGGTGACTTATCTGGCAAGTGGAGTCAACTCGTGGAAGATGGTAGCATTTCCAACAAGAATCCTGTATTGATTAAGCATGCTTACAACGAAATCATCAACATTTCTAAGAAGTTGGTCAGAGAAGAGGAAGCTAGAAGAGCTGAAGCTCTCGCTGAGTTGGAGAGGAAAGCAAAGGATCAGAATGGAAATGTGATTGCCAATGATGGTGAGAGCCCTATGGCCCTATGGATTGCTAAGAAGAAAGAAAAGAAAGCTGTGCTTTTTGAGTATCAAGGAGTCAAGAACATCAATGCCGAATTGGTACTCTCTCGTCCACCTGATATGAAGTTACTTCAGTCGATGATCCCAGAAGATAAGCCAACTTCATTTGAGCTTCCAAGACCTCCTAAGCAGGTTCAAAGTTGGAACTGTGAATGGGATTCCAAAGATGATGCCATGCTTCTAGTCGGTGTTCACAAGTTTGGATACGGGTCGTGGATTCAGATTAGAGATGACCCGTTGCTTGGTTTGCAGAACAAACTTTATCTTGATGGAGCTTCTAAAGTAACAGATAAGAAGGCTGCCCCTGAAGGTGACTCCAAGGAGAAGGAAGTTAGTAAAGCGTCCAACAAAAAGGTTCCAGGAGCTGTTCATTTGGGAAGAAGAGTAGATTATTTGTTCACTCTTTTGAGAGGCGAGGAAGACACCAGCACCCCAAGTGGGACATCAAATGGAACAGCCAAAAAGAGAGTGAGAAAGATTAAGGCTGAACCAGGTGCCGCGAAGGTAAAGAAGAATGGAAAATCCCAATCGCCAGAGGTGCATGCGAAGAAGCCTAAAATAAAGAAGGGATCGAATGTCAATTCGCCAAAATTGGACCAACCATTGAAAATCAAGGAAGAGGCCAATGATGACAATAATGACGAAGGGGATTTCTTGGAGTATGCTAGTATGGATGAGGGCGACTGCAAGAAGTCGTTAGATCCCGTTAAAAAGTCGTTGATGAGGTTGAGGAAAGGAAGCAAGGGCTTGAGTAAGCATGAGTGGGCAACACTTTTGAGAAGTGAGCTTTTGACTGTTGGAGATTACATTGAGAAGTTGCAAAAAGAAAAAGACCAACCCAAATATTCGAAGCACTTGTGGTCTTACGCAAGTCTTTACTGGCCAGCTAAGGTTCCTAGTGCAAAGATTACGGCCATGTACAATAGGATTAAGTCTCAAGCAAACCCAACCTAGGGATGCTAGTTAGTAATATTTAATATAATTGTTATCGAGGGTTGATATTAAAGACATATTTAAAATATACGGGACAACTTGTTCAAGAAAAAGAGAATAAGAAAGCAAAAAGAAATCTCCCGGGGGTGAGTCGAACACCCGATCTCAAGATTACAATACAATTACAGTCTCGCGCCTTAGCCAGCTTGGCCACCGAGAGGATCTCTTGTTGTGTAAAATTTAATACTGAATTATGAGAACAAAAATACACAAAAATTCACAATTTTTGTGTTTTGGATGAATCTCCATGCTTTTGTAACTACTTATTGCCACTTTTCAATTTCAAATCCACTATTTCTATCAATTGCTCATCTTTATACACTTCCTCCCTAATGTACTGTACAGATCTTATCGATCGATAATACTACAGTTGATAAGGCAGAAGACAGCACAATGGCTAAAACCTACAGTCGAGGAGGGTGCACTAGTTGTAAGCTTAAGAAGAAGAAATGTGATGAGGCTCGTCCTCTGTGTGGTATTTGCGCCCGTCTAAACAACAATTGCACTTACAATAATCTGGTGTTTGTATACCAACCTAATGTCAACGCATCAAAAGGAAAGATCTTCAAGAAGGTCAACTTACCTACAAGGCCAAAAGAGCAGCAAGATGGAGTAGATGCAGTTAAGTTGAGTATTGAGGAATTTAGGAAAACTATGAGATGCGAAAGTACTCGCGATGTGGGAATGACAAGTCCTCATATAAACATCAACTCCACATCAAGAGAGGTGGATGAAACTCCAGATGAGGGGTTGGCAGTGCCTGAATTCGTGAAATATTGGAAAGATTTTGATGGCAAGAGACTTGAAGATCTCACTAAGAAGCTCGATCCACTTGCTTTGGATCCTAAAGAAGACTACTATTATGATGAACATAATCAACACGTGCTGGAGTATATTTGGCTAATGTTCTACCTGACGAGGGCTTGCAACAATTACTTACTTGTGACAGATCCTGAAAACTATTGTATTCCCAAGTGGCTCTTGCACTTTTGCAAAACGTACCCTGTTATAGGATATGCTATCACTGGTGTATCATCAAACCTAATTGCAGAAAGATGTGCCGATTTGCGCTGGCACAAAATCCGTCAGAGAACAATGGAAACAGGACTTAAAGTGCTAGCACGGACTGTTCAAAAAGGTAACTCGTTTCCAGAAATGGCCATCTGTTTACTATGTGTCATGTTTCTATTTTCTGAAAGGTCTGCTGCTCGCTCGGATGCCTGGAGAGTCCACTTAAAGGGAGCGTTGGCATTAGTGAGAAAATGCGATAAACTCCACTGGCAACTTGTGTCTCGAACTGAATCGGATTTGTCTTTGGACATGCGGTATGCACTCGAGTTGTACTCTTTCACTAAGAACTGGTTTGTTGCCTCAGAAACTATTGCATGTCTTTCCGCGCCCAACGGAGGTGCCATAGTCAATAGGGTAGAACTCAACCAGCTTCTCCTATACACTAACTTGGATGAGCAGGCGGGGTTTGTCATTGGAGGCTTCAATTTGATGAAAGGTTATTCTCAGCTGTTAACACCAGTTTTCGTCACCTTAAGTGACATCGCATTCCACCTCCGAATGGAAAGGGGCATAAAGTTGAGTGGAAGTACTGGCATCTTGCAGAGCGGAGTGTTTCAGAACGACAAGTTTCACATAGCTGGAGTTTCGGATAGACTTTTGACCCAGATCAATCATGCTGAGGCAGAGATATTTGATCTTCACAAAATTCTGAACCATAAACTTCGTGCATGTATCCGAGGTTGCCATCTAAGTTTCTGTGCTGCGTTACGGGTGTTTATTCTAGTAGTTCTAGAGGATGTTCCCATTTACCACCCTGAGGTGCAAAAGAACGTGCAAAAAATCGAGGAGTTGTTGGTGCCTACTTCATGCATTGAACTAAGTGTACTCTGTGTGCACTGGCCGATATTTATAGGAGCATTGTGCTCTCCACCAGGCTCTCAAAGGGTTGTGTTTTTGGAGCTGCTTAAGACCATAACGAACACGGGAACATATGTGGCCAGAAATTCTATTGACAGAATCAAACGTGCTTGGAAGTGCATGGATTCGGGAGAAATTCTTAACGAAGATGGCTTCGACTGCATTGTTTTATAAAGCTATAGGTAATGGGATGAGTCGAGTTTTGGAAGACACATGAAACTGTTCTTGCTCCAAAAGTGCGTGTCACTCGAACCCATTTGGCACTCATACTTATAATATTGTCTCATCATGGAACCACTTGCCGCCTGGGGGAGAAGTCATAGAGCGAGATTGCCTAGCGTATCGAGGAGAAGCTACAGAGTAAGACAAGCATACAGTCAAGATACAAGTTGCTAAATCTAATCTATATCAATCAGCACATTCCTTGCATCTCTGATCGTGGTCACTCACGCTTTGAATTGTTTGAAGGTTCTGCTCGAAAGTGACCATGAAAAGCACAAGCAAACAAAAGATTTAGTTGTCCTAATCAGCGATGTTAGGGAACAAGCTTCGAGTATATCAAAGTATTCACTTGCGGATGCGATGACCATAAGGCAAGAATTTATTTATTCATCAAAAGTTATATACTCCTCGTGAGTCTATATCAAAAAGAAAGGCAAGGCTCCAAGAACAGCCCCCACAGCCAATAATGGGGCATTGCTGTCCCCAGCGCCACCGCCAGCAGAAGTACTGGATCCTGAGGATGCAGCATTAGAAGTGGATCCAGACCCGGTACTACCTGAACCAGCGGTGGTGGCATCACCCGAGGATGCAGTTTCAGAAGTGACACCAGACCTGGCACTACTTGAACCAGTGGTAGTACTACCTGACCCAGTGGTTGCACCACCCGAAGCCTTGGAAGAATCTGTTTCTGTTTCATTCTCAACATATGTTGTTGCAGGAAGCAACGCAGAAGGATTCAATGAGAAATACCCAAAAATACCAGTACCAGTGTATCCATTCTCACTATAGATAGATAAAATTTGACTCCCATACTTGTGGATAATATAAGCGTCATATGATGTTTGAGCTGGAGAGTCTAATGTAATAGTATCGTAGACAGCAAAGTCAGACAGCACATCAGGTCTGTCAATGAACAGCTCTAACTCTCCAAAGAGTTGAGTGTTATAAAGAAAATCATAATCAGTAGTATCTGCTGCAAGAATTGCTGTAATACCAAGGAGAGAGACGAAAAGAGGACGCATTTTGGAGCAAAAGATAGGAAGCCTGAAAATTAAAAATCAGAAAATCAATCCAGATTTCTTGATGACTTTATATGGTTTGCCTTGTGTAGTCGGTGTGCAATCCTGATTGGGTCATCCTCGTATTGACGATTATAAAGAGAGGGGCTTACGCGCATTGAACATCACATACGGCATTCGGTTTGGACTTTTTTCGTTTAGATTATCTCTGGTACTTGCTGTTATTGGTTGGTCAAATGGCTGCGAAATGAGTTAAACTGCCCCCTCCTGGTTAGGCCGGCCTGCATTACAATAGGCAGTATAAGGTCACGGCAGTTGTAAACCAGTGAAATACGAGGATTCAAAAACTTTTTGAAACTGGCGTCTTTCTCGTAGAATTGACTTCTTGCTGTTAACGTGGAGGAGTAGACTAGATATCTTGGTTCATAAAGTGGCTGAACCAATACAGGGATACTAAAGTAATACTGCCCCAAGACATTCAAGCCCACTCACATTTTGACGACATATCTGTTGACTTAAGAAAATTGAGCTAAGCTGGTCTCTTAGCTATATCATCTAACCTAGAGAGATGTTTAAATCTCTTTTTGTATATTATGGAAACTCTTTATTCTAATTTCTTTAATTTTGTTTGACCTATAATCTAGGCCAGTTTTTAGATGCCATTAACCTTATATATATCCATATCTGGAGCAAGTAATAGTCCTATTTGTTAGCCATGGCAGATGGTAGTAGACAAAATATACATTCTTACTTAGTTTTTGGAACTGTTCAGAGATTCCCTCTCTCTAAACGCGGTATCCGTGTTTTCTTCGGTCTTCTCACTTTAACTTTCAAGACCTCCGTGGAATCATGGAAAGAATATTTGGACGAGCCAAAGTCGTAGAACAATCGTTTTTGAAATCTCTTCTAATCTTCTAATATTAATTCTAATTCTATTGTATCCATGTTCAGGGTTTATTACTGGACAGGTGTTACTTAATTCGATACCAGAGTTCCATATTTTCCCGTTTCGAGTGCTCTCCTTGAATTTCTCCAATTTCAATTGTCACCATGATTGAAAGTTATTTGGGAATGATCTTCTCTCCTCTTTACGTACTTGTAACTATTAGTAGAAATGGACGCTCCATTCAGAAAAGCTCGACGCCGTTCGTAGCCCTCCAACTACACACATCACTATGAGCGTGCTCCTTATTGCCCAGGAGCATGCTATTTCAAATGAGAGTGGATTGGAAAAGACCAACTACTTTAGGAAACGAGAAATCTATCGTCCAACCCAGCATCGGATTTTCAGATCCACACAACGTTGAAATTCAAGTCATTTAATGAGGGGAGTGTAAGTTTCTATCCATATACTACTAAAGTTAACTGATGATTTGTAACTTTAACTAATACAAACTTATTAAAGTAATAAAACAAATTTTGAGTAAAACAACCTAAAAATCAACGAACTTAGATTCTGTAGTCTCTTGGCCGAAGCCTTTCAAGCACTTCACAACAAAAAGAAAGGCAAGGCTCCAAGAACAGCCCCCACAGCCAATAATGGACGGTTGTGTCCTGCGTCACCTCCAAAAGAAGCACTGGATACTATGGATGCAACATTAGAGGTGGAGCCAGAACCTGCACCACCAGAACCAGCGGTGGTAGCATCAGCCGAACCATTGGAAGCGTGACTAGTGACACCATGGACAGGTGGGTGACCAGAAGCTTCAGAGGGAGCCCCGGAAGCACTTTCAGAACCACCAATAGCACTATCTGCACCAGTGGTGGAGGCATTGCTGGAACCAGTCTTAGAAACACTTCCAGAAGCAGCATTTGAGGCCCGTGCAGATGGCGTGCTCTCTGCACCATCTTGGGTTGTTATAATTGATGCCATTGACAAGATTGAATCGTCTACCGAAAAATAATCGAAAACACCATAGCCAGTGTACCCATTCTCACTGTAAATAGACAAAAGTTCAGGTCCATACTTCTTCACGAGATACACGACGTACGAAGTCTCAGCAGGGGAATCAGCTTCAATGGTCCCATAGACATCAAAGTCAGACAGCACATCTGCTCTAGCAGTGAACAGATCAATTTCTGCAATGAGCTGGCTGTCGGTAAAGAAACCGTCCTCACCCTCATCATAGGATGCTGCGGTGACAACGGAAGCTAAACCAAGGAGAGAGAGAGTTGAGTAACGCATCTTGACTTGTTTAATGAATGTAGAAAGTAAAGAAAACACTTGACAATGCAATCACAAGAATAATTACTTATGAAAAGTATAAAATGAATCTCCAGGCGGAGATACTCATTCTTTTATAGGTTGAAGTTTGCTCGTTTGGGGTGTGCAATTTCGATTGGGCCATTCCTGTTATGGACCTCATACATGTGTTCTTACACGATAAATTATTTACCAAACATGATTTTCAAATTCTGTTTTGCACCCTTGCTTTCGTATGCAAGGTCTTCTCGGGTGCATTCTTGAGAATACCGGCACTTCGGTTGTTTCGCTAAGAAAAATGGCTGCGAAATGTGGTAAATGTAAGTTACAGCCGACGTGCTGGTCATTATGTAGGCCCTTAGTCAGGGATGTTGACAAAATAAAGGACGCTAGAAGTCAACTTTGATCAGCAGAATGAGTATGGTAGTGGTATTCTGTATGAATTTAATTCGAAGTAGTTAATGAAATTGAAGAGAAGATCTAGCAACAACTTAGTTGTGACGCCTTCACAAGTGGAACGATACAAAATTGCAGATAGGTAATGACGACATTTGGTCTTGCTGTAGTATGTCGAAATGTTTTCGTGTTCTATGGCATGCTTTTGGAAACCACGTGAAGCTATTCTTGAATGATTTCAATAGGGGTTCATTCTATCATTTGTAAAAGACATTGCAACTAAAGAGAAAACATTTCGTCCTTAGAATGCTACGATTATGGAAATCCGAATATTTGTTTGTTGTGCAAGATGCACAGCAATCGTTGATGTGAAGTCAGAGCCAAATGTCCAAACAGTACAAATTCATTACTAGAACTGGAATATTCCGGTATAACGGAATATGTTGCTCCAGAATATATGACGCTTAGCTTTAATATCCGAGAAACCACGCTGTACCCAAATGATTCAAATTGATCCAGAAGCAGACCAGTGGCATCCGAAATGGGCAATATTACTTAGGTTCGTCGGGAATGTAACGTTTACCGTTGAAAAATCCTTGGGAGCGAGAGTACTATTCTTAGGGTGTGCAAGCCACTCTAACCAAAATACATTTCATTAATACGAAAGTGTCAGTGCTCGAAAATCTAAAAGTAACAACACACGTTTGGGGATGGTACTCCACACAGCACTGTTTCGGAATTGAATAATGCTGTTTAAATATCGCTATGATTGTCAGAAGTTTCTTGTGTTGTTGAGATGATGGTAGAGACCTATGCGAATGCCCTTTTCTGGAAGATTCATCTGGACTACTTGGGTAAGCATTTCATTCTGTGATTTTTACTTGTCGAATTCATTAATGCATCTACATTCCGCTCTTCAGTTTGAGCTCCTGTCCAGGTCATTACCGGGCCCGAATCAAATAATTGCCAATGTTTCGAGCAAACACTAGTTACGACATGTTTCTGGTTAGTGGCCAGGAAAACCTCGTATTCACGGAAATATACAAGACCTTCTCCACTGGTTAAGGCATCTGTACGGCAGTAGGGAAAAATGTGGCTTGGACGTACATAATGATTACAAGACGTGCCAAGAGATGGAATAAGAATGGGTGCGTATAGGGTTGCTGTGAGTGAGAGCGTTGATGCCTCTTCCTTTTCTTCTAGAACTTTATGAAGTCAAAGAAAAAGGTACTGGGCAAACCACGGAAGTGTAAAATTGAAGGTAACGAATACCAAACTGAAACTTTTAGTCTTGTTGCTGTTTCCTCCAAAAGATTGTTCAGGATTCAAAATTGAACTAATACTACATATTGCATGGCATTGGAAGTTCGTATTTGGCCGCTCTATGCTAGAAACGAGCAATCCTTGGTGCTCGCCGGTAGATCCATAGCTTATCTTCTAGATGAACATTAGAGTTTAGCGACATGGGACCCCTTTCTTTAGGCCGTTAGCCTTCAGGATTCACTAGAATGGTCCACTTCTCGAAGTAGTTAGTATGTGATATGTCGAACCATGGATATGAGCGTTCTACGGACTATCGTGAAGGCTTAGTTCTAGGAGTTTAGACATTATCAAATATTGAATGAAATTGAAGAAGGTTTAAACCTCCCTCTAGCACTCCTTCTCTTTTCACACCCGTCAAGCCTTGTTAGAAATCTATTGTAAGGATCTGCGCAATCAGAAAATTAACATCAACTCAAGGAAATACCCAATACATTCGACAACAATACAAAACAATCATGAACTAATACAAACTCATACAAAATAACTTGACAAAAATTTCGCATTTGGTAGTCAAACAAGTCAAGAGTGACTTGGCTGCGAAACTTTCAACTCCTTACAACAAAAGGAAAGGCAATCCTCCGAGAATAGCACCCACAGCCAAAAATGGTCTCAGGTGGTCAGCACCACCAGCAGCGGAAGAGCTGGAACCAGAAGAGCTAGCAGCAGAAGCAGAGCCAGAGCCAGAGGCAGCACTAGACGCAGCTTTGGAAGCACTGCCAGAAACACCAGAACTACCAGAGCCAGAAGTTTTTGCTGACTCACTGGCACTGCCTGAACTAGCACGCGATGATGAGGCTGCTGAGCCAGAAGCACTTGATTTTGCCGACGCTCCAGACGTGGCAGAAGAAGAATCTGCAGCCGTGGTACTTACGCTGCCGGTGTTGCTGGCAACAGAGAATGCAAAACTACTGGCCGAAGCCAAAAGGTTCGAGTCCACGCTAAAGCCCAGGAAAGCACCAAACGCGGTACTGATCCCGTTGGCTGAGTAGATGGAATTAAGCTCCTGGCCATACTTGGAATAGTAGGAGTTGAACCAAGCGGTATACTTGCCCCAATCTGTTCCCAAGGTCTCGTATACAGACAAGTCAGAGAGCACGTCGCTTCTTTCGTAGAACAGATTGATCTCACTAAAGTACTGCGAGTTGTAGCTGAAGTATGAGCTGAGGCCACTGTAGGCACTTGCCCAGTCAGTGTAGTAATTAGACAACGTTTGGAGGTCCGAAAGGTAAGAGTTGTAGTTGAAGCTGATGGTATCAGCCATGACCACGGCCATTGAAGCGAGAATTGCAATGTAACGCATGAAGAAGAAAAAACAGTTGTTTGAAAGAAACGAGATAAATGTGCCAAACACTGGATTATTTTACCACACTCGTCGAACGGGCTACGAAACTTAATAATTTACCACATGGCCATGATCATTCCCAATTAGGCACCTTAGTGTGGTATTAATGGAGACGTGGCGGGGTGATTGGTCACTTCAAGATATCTTTGTATTCACAATTACGGAGTAGATCAAAGTTTTTTTAAGGTTTCAGTTGATTTTCACCAACTGGTATCCATTTTACGTTGAATCTTAACGATTATGCCAGTGGTACTAACTTTTGGCTGCGAACTGCGAACCTTTCAATTAGTAGCCTGTGGCTTAAAAAGAGGTCCGCCTCTGGTTAGTAGCATCGTCAAGTTCATAACCAAGTTGACGGTTAATCGGGCAATCAGGGGTCACGGCTGAGGAGAAGGCTCCTTTATGCACATGGGGACGTGAGGAATTTGAGTTGGAATTGGGTAAATAATTGGAGAAGTGAGAGGTTAAGAACTACTAATGAGCAAGCAGGATAAAAAAATTGATAAATGTGAGAAATGACAAAAAATTGAATAAGATAGAATTTGTCAATTGAAGTCGGCCAAAAACTGTCAATTCTGGATGAAATGGGACCCCTAAATTGAGAATTCCCTACTTTCATATTGCGATAAACTTTTTAAGGAAAAATCAAACCATTTTCTATTTCGTTACACAATTGGTCTACTGGAGAGTTGTGGCCACTTGGAATCTCTTCGTAGTGTGTTTTTATTGGTTGTTGTGTCCCCACTAACAATTCTGCATTGGGAAGTACTCTTGAACACGGTGCAGGATGCCATCCCCCAAAAGTTAGACCTGTTCCTTATGGTCAATATAAATATGCCTTTCGCCGATTGATAAAATCTGATTGAAATTGATTCTCATTCTTTATCCTGTAAAAAAACTTCCTACAAAAGTCCATTCCAAATACAAAATTCGATATCTCTTTTATCTATCTTGCCAATCAATCGAACCCAAAAAATGGCCACCACTCATTATCACACCCGTACACCATAAATCTCCCTTAGAAACCCCCAATCAGTGCCCTCCCTACAAGAATAGTACCTTCTACAAACAACTTTGAAGTCTTCTTCGTTATAAATTCACTCAATGGTGCAAGAGGCCAAGCAGTCGGCTTCCCAAAGCGGTAGTGATGAGCGGCCCTCCCGCCGTTCCAAGGCTCCAATTCTCGAATACAAACCTTTCACTAGATTCCAATTATGGGTATATGATTTGGTGTTATGGATGTTCACAGTGATTTTTGACTGCTTTTTCCGTGAGATCAGACCCAGAGGTGCTTTCCGGTTGCCCAAGCTGGGCCCCGTGATTTTCGTGGCTGCTCCACATGCCAATCAGTTTGTGGACCCCATCATTCTCATGAATCAAGTAAGAAGAGAAGCTCAAAGAAGAATCTCGTTCCTCATTGCAACAAAGTCGTACAAGCACTCGGTCATTGGGCCATTGTCGCGTATGCAATTGAGTATTCCGGTTTCCAGAGCTCAGGATACTCTCGTTCCCGGAACAGGAAAGATCACCATCAACTTCGATACCGATGGTCTTCGTGTTTTCGGCAAGGGCACCAAGTTCACCGAGGAATGTATGGTTCGTGGACTTGTGGCTTTGCCCAAGTCTCTTGGAGCATCGGAAATCGCCGAGATTGTCTCTGATACCGAGTTGATCCTCAAGAAGGAATTCAAAAAGTCTGACAAGATCGTGGAGCTTTTAACCAAAGGAACTCCGTTTAAAGTGGCAGACAAAATCGACCAGAAACAGGTGTACAATTTTGTGTTTAATCATTTGAGTAACGATGGGTGCATTGGTATTTTCCCTGAAGGTGGATCACACGATAGAACCGACTTACTTCCTCTTAAAGCAGGTGTGGCAATCATGGCCCTTGGAGCTATGAGTAACGACCCAAATTGCAATGTGAAAATTGTTCCCTGTGGAATGAACTACTTCAACGCCCACAAGTTCCGGTCTAGAGCAGTGATTGAATTCGGCCATCCGATCGAGATATCTCGTGACTTGGTCACTAAGTACAACGACCCCGAAACTAACCGTGACGCAGTCAAGGAGCTCTTGGATACCGTTACTACAGGTTTACGTGCCGTGACTGTCACCTGTGAGGATTACGAGACTTTGATGATGGTCCAGGCTGGAAGAAGATTGTATGCTGGTAACTTTGCTCAGTACTTGCCTTTGCCTATGGTGGTGGAAATGAACCGTCGTTTGGTTCTTGGATACCAGACGTTCAAGGATCGTAAGGAAATGCAGGCTTTGAAGGAGAAGATTTTGCGATACAATCAGTTTTTGAAGCTGATGAATTTACCTGATCACCACGTTGAAGATTGTGACGAGACTCACAAACTCAATTTGCTTCCAATCTTTGTATGGCGTATAATACGTTTGATTTTCTTCTTTGTTTTGGCCCTTCCGGGCGCTGTGTTGTTCTCGCCAGTTTTCATTCTTTCGAAGTATGTTTCCATGCGTAAAAAGCAGACTGCTTTGGCAAACTCAACTGTCAAAATCAAGGCCAACGATGTTGTCGCAACATGGAAGATTCTCATTAGTATGGGTGCTGCTCCATTACTTTACTCCTTTTACGCTTCTTTGGGCACATGGTACTGTAAGCATCACAACTACCTATCATCGTTTGGTTTGGTTAGTATGTGGTTCGTGTTGTATCTACTTGGAGTCATGGTCACGTATTCCGCTTTGGTTACAGGTGAACAGGGTGTGGACTTGATGAAGTCAATTAGGCCCTTATACCTCTCAATTTTCTCTGGGTCTTCCATCACAGAATTGAAGCAATTGAGAAAAGAGCTTAGTGAAGACATTACCGAGGTGGTTAACACTTACGGAATCGAACTCTTCCCAGACGATTTCAACTTACTTGAAGTCAAGGACACTGAAACAAAGGAGAAACTTGTGGACAGTGATGAGGAGGAAGAATTCAAGACCCAAGAACTCCGAAAGAGAAGAAAGGCTAAGAAGAGAGCTCAAAAGGCTAAGCTTCTCAAGGATGATGGTAGTGAACTGACTCCTGGGCACTCTGACAGCGATATGTCTCTTGCGGGCAATATTTCGTCGTCTCTGTCCGATGGAATTTCTCTCATGAATTCGAACCTGAGTTCCTTCACAAACATTCCCCTTTTCTCGGACTACGATTTGCATGCCAATGCAAAGAATTCGCAAATCGACATAAAAGGACTTGCATCTGTTGTTCAATCCGCACTTCCCTCCACTATTTCGATAGCGGATGACTTTAATCATCACAGTCCGTCAACACCAACGCACGACAGGCCCGTGGTCTCCAGAAATAATTCCCACATGGAACTTAATTTTGGTTCTAAGGTGGACGTAAGCAAGTTGAGGCACCCAATCTCTCCTGAAAGCGTGATGCACAGACGTAAGCTCAGTGAGAAGATTAAGAATAAAGTCATGGAGAGCAGAGATTTGAACAACTAACGCTCAGATTATAGTACATAGCTGTATATATTTACATTCATTAGTTAACATTAGCCTGTCTCTCGTAAAATTCAGCCACCTGGCTAGAGCTAGTTGCATCCTCCACACCCTTGTCTTCTCTGATTCTAAGGAATCTTGGAAATCTCAAAGAGATACCTTTTCCGTACTCCTGGTGGCCTGCTTTATAAATAGGACTCAACGAGAGATCTGCAGTAAGGACCTCAAATAGAGTTGTGGGCTCGAGCCAAACATCAGGTACGGCATTTGAGTTCTTCGTATCGTAGACATAAAATGGCTTGGGCTGGGAAATTTCCGTGGGCTTTAGGCGAGTATAAAGGGAAGAAAGATCTTCATCAGAGAAACCCGTACCAATCTTACAGGTGGTTTCGTACTCACCGGTGTCATCGTTGTATGAAGCCAACAAGAAACCACCATATGAACCAGTTCTTTTTCCTTTTCCAACATAGGCACCAACGACCACTAAGTCAAGTGAATCACCAACACCTGCCAAATAATCTTTCTTCAACTTCAACCAGTTTCTGGATCTTTTGGATGGCTCGTAGAAGGATTCAGAACCATGTAACATCTTCACCATGAGTCCTTCACAAGAATCTTTGACAGACTGATCCAAAAAGGCCTGTAGCTCATCCAAGTCCGAGGAGTCTTTGCAAGTAGCAAATTGGAACTTTCCTTCCACAGGTTGAAAGTTTTCATGCAAAGTGGTTCTTCTTTCTTCGAAGGCCCTACCTATTAGGGACTGTCCATTGTAATAGAGCAAGTCGAATGCAAACAAGCAGATATGGACCTTGATATCACTTTCGTTAACGTCCTTACGTTTTCTGGTCGAGAGCACCTGAAATGGAAGAATTTTGCTTTTCTCTCTATCCCATGCTACAGCTTCGCAGTCGAGAATCATCGACTTAGGAGTTCCGCTAGTGCTCAGCTCGTGAGACTCCTTGATGAAATCTTTGACGATCGACACCAAATCAGGGTATCTTTCAGACATGTCTTCAGAGTTTCTAGAGTAGATTCTCACGGTTCCATCGGGAAGCAAATGCACCTGAGCTCTTTCTCCGTCATATTTGTATTCGCAAGTGAATTGTTCGCCTTGAAATCTGTCCAATACCTCGCCGATGGATTTGGTGGGCTTTGCTAGCATGGGCTTTAGTGGGACACCGGGAGTCAATTGACAATGGTCGAGCAAGTTCATGATGCCATGTTCATGTGCATTCTTGATGATAATCTCATAGTTAGGAATCAACGAAAACGCCTCACGTATGATGTCCTCAGCCTTGGTTAGTGAATCGGGCAGAATACGTTTCTTGGTGTTGTTTTCAAAGTTCAAGAATGCTTGGGCTAATGCTACCAAAACCGTCTTTTCCGCCAAACCAATACGCAACTTACCTTCGAGAGAACGAATGAGAAACTTCGCCTCGCTTGTTTTCTGGTCACACGCAGTAAGCATTTTGTTGATAATACCAAACTTTCGTGACTGAGAATCTTTACCTGTAGCCTTTGCGATCTTGGTGAGATTCTCGAACACAGCGTCCACGTCTAACAGGGCAGGCTTGAACATGGTAGGCTGACCGGAGCGAGACTTCTGGGCTACCAGGCCGAGATCTCCCACTTCTTGGTAATCTTTCTTGATTTTTGATGGAGCTCGTCCGTAACATTCACTGATTGCCTTAATAAGCAATGTCTCGCCCAATCCCAACTCCAAGTCGGGCTCGTAGTCAGGACCTAATCTATTGATAAAGAGGTAGACGATACGGACCAACTGTTGAGGGTCAGGGAACTGCTCCAACACTTCTAAGAAGAACTCCGAAACGAGCGCAGTGATCTTGAGACGGCCAGATTCCTTTTCGATCTTATCAAGCACAGCTGTGACCTTTGAATAAGGAATTTTCGTTCCCTTGGTTGCCAATTGTTGGTGTTTGTGATTCTGCTCCGAGAGCTTAATAAGCTGAGAGGCGTCTTCTTCCTTTTCGGGAGTCATGTCTCTGTCGCTATCTGGCTTATCACTGTCCACCTTTTCAGAATCAACCTTAGAATCGATCTCCATTGCAGTCACTGGTTCGGCGACTTTCAGGTCAATTCGAGTTTCTGAATCATCTGTATTTGCCTCTCCTGGCTTGGTATTTTCTGTTACGAGACTCTCCGTCTTCTCTTCAGACTTTGACTTCTCAGGCTCCTCTATCTTAAGTCTTTTGGCTGGCAACTTCTGAGTATCCAGAGTCCGCTTGGCTGGCGCCTTTGCTGCCGCCTTCAGCCCAAAAAATCGCATAATAGACTGCTGCTCCATACTGATCCGTCTCGACACAATTAATCTGGGGATTCTCGAGATGGGTACGCGTCTGAAGAGAAGCATGGACTGGAATCCTGTCTAGAGAGCCCAGTTGGGTAAGAGGCGAAGGTTGACGGATTGATGATTTTGATGTATGGATCGAAATATATGGCAATGGCACTGATATATAGGTACTTGCATTTTACGATTTAATATTTGTTATGTCAATTATTTATTTTTGGATTCCATTGAATCATTCATGGTATAATCTACCCACTCATTCATTCTACGCACATTGACAAGTCTCTATGCATTTTGTCGAATCTCAGCATTTATGACCATAGACTGATAACTCACTTTGACACACCAAAACATCTTCAAAAAGGAAAATCAAAATTTCAAAACAATAAACCACATTTATATCACGGTAATCTAATTAAAAAATAAAATTCCCTCAAGTAAAACACCAACTACGTACGTCCCGTCTCATTCCCAAAAGGTCGTGTCTCGCCAGGTATCAACTAAAGCCCATTCACCAACTCACTTCTCACAACACCATCTCCATCACTAAAATGCCTCTCTTCAGAGACGAAAACTTCCTAGTGGTGCATGCAGGCTCGGAGCACACACTATTTCTCTTCGGATTGCTGGATTCGTTGACCACGCCCCATTATAAGATCCCCACTGTGGTGTACTTGGATGCTTCCACCAACCAGTATAAGGCGTCCAATCCAGATGGAACATACTCGGAAATTAGACCCATCCGCGGCTCGCGCATTGTTGATGTGGCTGCCTTCCAGGCATTGTTGAAGTTTATCTTGCAGACCATCATTGCCTCACACCCAATCCTCACCATCAACCAGGTGCCATTATTGTTGATTATTCCGTCACTTTCTTACTCGAGAGCCGCCGTTGAACTGATCTCCAAGTTTGTGTTTGAAGTGTTGGAGTTCACTGCGTTCAATGTTTTGGATTTGTCCATTGCTGCTTCCATTGGCTTGGGTGCCACGGGCTCATCTTTGGTGGTCAACATTGGCCACGAATCCACCCAGATCATGCCGGTTATTGCTGGAACTTGCATCAAGTACGCTGGTGTGCGCTTGGATGTGGGTGGTAAGACCATTAACGAAGACTTGGCCAACTTGTTGCCCCAGTTGACCCAGGACCAGATTGAAGCCTTAAAGACATCGTCTATCTTCGAAGTTCTCAACGGCCACGAGACGTCTTTCTACTCTAGTGCCGACTTGGCCGAGTCCAAGACGACGTCTGACGATGAGTTTGACGTGGCCAAGATTGTGACTGAGGAGAATGGCGAGAAAAAGCTCTTAGAAGAAGAAGACGAGAAGGTGGAAACCAAGCCAAACAGTGAATTGGAGCGTAACTCTTTTACAGATGCTTCGGGTACAAAGCACTTCATCGGCAAGGAGCGTTTCCAGGGAACCAGCCGACTTGTCGGAGCCCTTTCCGAGGGAATCTTCGAGGCGTTGCAACAGGTTCCAGATGTGGACAAGCGCCAGGAGTGCTATGACAACCTCATTTTCGTGGGCGGAACATCGAACATTGCAGGCTTGAAGCAGGCAGTGGTGATCAAGCTCTGTGAGAACCACTTGACGAAACCTCCACCATCGAAAAAGAAGTCTAAGAACGAGCTGACTGTCAACTCTGCTATTGCTGCATACCAACAAGCTGACGAATCGGGAGATACTAGTGGAGAGCCAAATGGCGTTTTGCAGGTTCCTTCGTCCATTAAATTGGTCAAGCATCCAGAATACTTCCCGGAGTGGAAGAAGCCCAAGGAGAAGGGAGGATCATGGGCCGACGTATACGTATTGGGAGGAGAAATTTACTCCAAGCAGATTTTCGGTGCTAACTCCAATCATGGCGGTGATACCTTCATGGACTCAGACGTCTACGAGGAAAAGGGACCCCAAGCTATTTGGGATGTCTCGTACTAATGTAAAATAGAATGTACACTATAAGAGTATGAGAGGCCTGAAAGTTGCCAAAATTCGTCTAATGAGAGATTGCGTGAGAGTATCGTGGCAACTAGGAAATGAAATGTAGTTAAAAGTAGAATGAAAATATATTAAGGAATTAAATAAAGCAGAGGTCATTAATCGTAAGTTAAGGTCTAGTTCTCCACATTCGACAAGAATCTCAGGTAATTTGCTCTAGTACCAAGCACAGACTTCTTGCTCAAGACAGTACCCAGTCGATCCAAATCGTACTGAGGTTCCTGATCCAAGTTCTTCAACTTGACCTCGTGGACCAACGGCAAGTCTGCCTCGTGGTTGATCTCCTTGTTGGGCATCTTGATCACTGGGGGAAGTGGCTTGTAGAACTTAGGAACCCGTGGGTCTCTATACTTGGCACCTTTCAAGTCTCGGTTGTCTCTGTAGTCTCTGTAGTCTCTTTGGTCTCTGTATAAGTCACGGACATCTTTATACGGATCATCTCTCACCCTGATTGAATCTCTGTATCGATCGTCTCTCAATCTGTCTCTGTATGGATCATCTCTCGATCTGTCCCTGTAAGCGTCCCTGTAAGCGTCTCTGTAGACTTCTCTGCCAGGCAAAGATGCAGACGAGTGTCTTCTTTCCTCTGACAAGTACGTGTGAACCTGTCTCGACTTGCGTGACTGCTCTCTGGTGTCAGTGCCAACACGCTGCACTCTGGGCCGTTCCTTGACTCCTGGAGGGCTGTGATGGAACGGAGGGAAAGGAGCAACCTCACATTCGCGGGGATGGATGATGGGTGATCCCATTGGCTCTTCTGAATACGCTCTAGGCTGGACTTTCCGTTCTCTGGTAGGGAGTTCTTCTGATCTGATGGCAATAGGAGATACCTTAGGGGACATTCTCATGGTCGCCACCTTCGCAGTAGGCGAAACTTGTGCAGCCTGTGCAATGGGTGACACTTGTGCTCTCGGCGATTCCTGGCCACCAGGGATGATCTGAATAGGCGAAACCAGTACACGTTCCAGCGCTTCCATTCTGGGCGACGTAGACACCATGGGAACTACAGGCACATCCTCATTAGGGCCACGAGTGGTAAAGAAGCGATATTTAGCTGCGGGCCACTCTGTAAATGTATCCTTCTTGACGACGCCTGCGAACCATAGAACGCCTAGCACGATGGGACCGTAAAAGGCGATAATCTTAGCAGCTTGGGCCACGACACCTCCGCAGTACCAGAGCGTCGACTCCATGGAGTGGAGCACATACATAAACGCCATTCCCAAGAAGAATGGGAAAAGCCTCTGAGAATAATGTTCCAACGGAAGAGCTAGGAGCCAATTGTAATATTGGTTGAACAGCGAGCCCTGGGTATGCGACATGGGCACCAGCAGGTCTGCAATGGACGAGTGGCGGGTCAAGTCGATGGAGCGGCCAGAGTCGAAACTCACGCTGCGTCCGCGACGCATGGGGTTCAGTGCCATGAGGATTGGAGAGCGCGGTGCCAGTTTGGATGTGTAAGTGTGAGATGTGTTTGCAGCAGGTGTGTAGGTGGCTGATTTTGCCGAGTTTACCGTGATCGGAGCAGTGGGGATTTCAGGAATGGTGGCGGGGATTTTTGGTTCAAGGTCGTGTTGATATGTTGCTAGATTAGGCAGGACGTGCACGGGCTCAGGTTCGATTTGTCCACAGTCGATGAGCTCGTTGATAAGCTCGTCCACCAGATGGTGCTCATCAGATACCACCACGGGCTCTTCTGATTTTCTTCTGTAGATGCCGTCGGGGCCACGCACGTAGCGCGCCAGTCTCTTTGTTTTGACAGTCATAGCATGAGGAGGTATGGATGAGTCTTGGAGGGGAGTAGGTGGAGGAGAAGGAAGTGCGAAGGTGGTGCGCAGGTGGGAAAGTGCGAAAGTGGGAAAGCGCGAGGTTAAGTCTTTGGGGGGAATAAAAAAGGGTAAATGGGCAAGAAAAAACGTTGCAAACACCAGCAATGATGGCTAATGTGGGAGGGCGGGGAAGAAGAAAAGGGGAAGGATGGAAAGGATCGAGAATGGAGATTAAAAAACTGGCCCTAAAAGGATGGTGTAGTAGATAAGGGATATGAATGGTTTTTGACGGGAACACCGCACTTTATAGGTGAGGCTGCAATGTCAATGCATGGGGTTTAACCCACTGCACGACGTAGTCAGGAACCAATAACGTACAGGCCAACCCGGTCGAGCAATTGAAGCGAGGTGGGTTAATTGGGATCGGGAAGATGACAAAAAAAATAAGAATTTGAATTAGAATTGAAGGTATGCAGTCAAAGAGCAATAGGTTCCTTTAAGAATTTTTTTTGAAGGGTTTTCAAGGGGCTTGATGAATGGTTAAGGTTGAAAGTCTTGTGACCACGGGAGGTTTTATTCGGTTATGTAGTTCGCACTGAGAAGATTTTTGATTTACTTCTACCATTCATGTTTGTTTTCATTTCACAAAATTTCACTTTCTCCATTTGCTTTAATTGACATCAAGTCTCATTTTATTCAAACCTTATTGTCATTTCATACATTTCGCTTTCTTTTTGTAAGTTAACCGATTTCTCCTATCACACTCCGCTAATCCCTCGTGCGACATGGAGTTGGTAGTTTACCCGGTTGCATTGTACCGTTGTGAATGAATGCAGGTGTTCACTTCACATGGGTCCAATGGGGACTAGACTGGGACATTGGGGGAGTAAGGCATACGGAGATAGGAGTTCCACGGGAGAAACGTATGGGCTGAGTAGATGTTGGAGGTGGTGTAGTGACTTGATGGTTGGCATACCGAATTAGTGGGTGTAGGTTGTGGAAGTTCCAGGTGGTGCTGGGTGTTGTAGATGGTGGTTGTGACTGGTACAGGTAAAAATGATAAGATATGACTGGTGGGAAGAAATGGCTATCGATACGTGCTGCACCACAATTTAACGATTCGTAACTTTACTTTTTCGTTGGTTTTCCCGGTCATGCTGTGGTAAGATGACGAAATCTGGAATTCGATAGCATCGACTTGCTCTGATGTAGGGTGGTTATTGGCATAGGCTCACCACAATTGACCCGATCTTTCCAGTCTCTTAGAAATATAACCCTTCAAAATAAAAGACTCTTTAAAATAAAAGATGATTGAACAAAATCCACCACATTTCTATATCGATGAAATTGCCAAACAAGTAAGAGGTAAATGGGTACACTTAGTTGAAGAGGAAGAGACAGAAATCCGCAATACCTAATGTCTACGTTATGCGGTTATAGTGTCACGAACCGGGTGGTACGATACATGGAATCATTAATGGAACAATTAATGGTATAATCCCAAAGAGATGGCCCTGTGCGCCTGCTAAATATAGTCATGCCCCGGTGTAATTGGAGAGGCCAAAAATGAAAATCTAATCGACCGATCTGGTTCCACCCATGATCATTTTACCCACAATTGACTACAATTAGCAGATGGTACAAGTTGTTAGTAGTTGTTATGTTGTCTATCAAGTTGTTAGTTAAGCAGTACAGTAGTTTGTTGAGTATGTTCAGTAGTTCGTTAGTGATAATAAAATTTAGGCCAGTGATCGGTTAGTAGCAATTTCATAATTTGATGGTTTCTGGCTATAGATTAATCGAGTTTTATAGTCATTTAATTTCCAAGCGTATCTTTTCATGAAGTTGGGGTTCTATGAATCCTTTAATTAACATCCTGTGCATGAATTACGGGAGCAAACTACTCGCTTATTTGAGTTTACAAGTGACATTGATTCATTCTACACCTATCTATTTCCTAACCACAACTATGGTCATTGACGTAGTCTCCAATCCACAGCAATCATATTAACACCTTGTACTGGTTCAGCCGTTCATACCCAAGATTACAGAAAATACAAAATTCTGGAGAAAAGTTCCATTTTCTCAAATAATTCTGCCCGCTAGACTATATATTAACATTAAAGGCACAGTACTATCACTTTCCTTCTACAAAATCCTGAAATTCCACAATTCAGAAAGAAAGTCAAGTCAAAAACCTATACAATGTCTTCAAAAGTACTATTGTCTTAAGCCACTCTGGTCCATTGTACCAATATCCATTTGTTTCAGTACTTCAATGCCTCAACATTTAATCACATGAACATCTTTAACTTCAAATTTTTTTTTTATTTTGCTTTTGAAAGTCATTCCCAACGTTTCATCCTATCCCACATTTTTCTAATCCTCCATTCACCTCTTCTTTACTTCTCAATAGCAACTAGCAATGCATGGAAGTTTGTTCCCTGACGTCATGCCACAACCTTGTTAAATTGCCTTCCTGCACAATAGCTAGGTCCCCAGTCCCAATCCGGCAACATCAGGGATAATTCGCCCATAGTTTCACCATATTTCGCACAAAACTCAACCTTCCGTCCACAGCTATATACAGGTCCACAGCCAGCCCTCTCTCACGCTTTAACCTCCTTTCCGATTTTCAACAAAGCAACAATTTCTTTTCCCCTCAATTTATCTTCAATTGGAACTTCCAAACCGCAGAATTTGTTACAAAATCTTCATTTCCAATTGCTGATTTTGTCTGTTCCGTCGGTTCCCCCAGTTTGTTTGTGTTTCCTACTAGTTTCTGGTTCCAGCGTTTGGTGCTATAATTGCTGAAACCGCCATTGAGATAAACCCGGCGAAAAAAAAAACTGCCAAACATCCCCTACTCCATCTTCAACATGTCCATCTACCAAAGAAACGGTCAGCCGCTCTCCCAGCAGGCTCTATACCAACAGAAATTGAGACAGGGCGTCTACAATTCGCCAGGTAAGCCCATTGTGGGCGTCAACTCCAACGCCTCCGATGCTGCTGCTCTCTTGGCCGCCTCGTCTGATTTGACTGTCAAACCCTCTTACGAGCGCTTGCAGGCTGCCCCCGAGGCCCACAATGCCGCATTGGCTGCCAGAAAGGAGCAAATTAATGCTTGGAAAAGAGAGAAGGAGGACCCCTTGGCTGATGCTGCTGCCGCGTCTGCCAGAACCACCGAAGCCGTTCCCAGAAAACTGGAGTTGGGTATTCCAGCCTCCTACAACAAGGGTTCAGTGTATAAGGTTGCCACGTCCAATTCCACCTCTACCATGACCTCACGTGTTTCTCCAGAGAAGTCGGTTTCGAAGCACGGCTTGGCCTCCACCTCCACCACCATGACTTCGCAATCGTTAAACATCGGTAAGATCTCACAGATTGCTGATAAGAACTCGCTGCAGTTGCTCAACAACCGGTTTAACCCGGAGAACGACTACAGGTCGGGTATTGCCACTCAGCCAGCTGAATTTTTGACCGCTGACGAGGAGAAGTTGGCTGCGCAATCCGCAGGCCGCTCTTTGACCATGAAGCACGGAGCCGGCTACTCTGACTCAGTATCGCTGCAAAAGAGAACAAAGACCTTTCAGGCTGCAGATGTTGTGGATGCAACCTTGTTGGCTGCTGCCAGTGCAAAAGCAGCCGAGCGTTTGAACTCCATCAAGCTGACTGACCCTTCGAACTTGAGAGAGCAGGCTCAGCTCTACAGTAAGGCATTGGCTACTGCTCAGAAGAACAGCGAGGAGAGATTGAAAAACAATAAGGCTGGTATGATCGATTTGGGTGGTGGCTTGCTGTTACCAATCGCCGAGGTTGACAAGTTGGCCTCTTTGATTGTGCAGCCTGTTTTGAACGATCTCAATGACAAGGCCACTGCTCAACGTGAGTCGGATGCCAAGCAGAAACTGAAACTCGCTGAGTTGCTGCGTTTACATCAAAAGTCTAAGGTCGATGACTTCAACCGTAAGCAGAAGGAGAAGGCTGAAAGAAAGCAGGCCGAGAAGGATCGTATTGAAGCCAATGAGGGCAGAAAGAAGAACGAAGACGAATTGTATGCCACGTACCAGGGTGAGCGTCACACTGAAGTCGACGGCAAGACTGAAGAACTCAAGGAATTGGAAGAGAAGTATGCCGGCGAGAAGGAAGCCTTGTTGACCGAGAAGCAGGAGAACGAAGACGCCATCCATGAGGAGGAGTCTGGCCTCATTGCAGAGCGTAAGGAGGAGTTGGAGAAAATGCAAGCCGAGAGAGACGAAGAGTTGAAGCCAACTCTAGATGAGTTGGAGGTCGAAACCGGCAAGTTGAAGGACTTGACTGACTCCAAGAACCAATTGGAGAGCGAAGTTGCTAGCGGTGAGAAATTACAGGAAGAGTACGAGGCTAAGATTGCGGAATTGAAGGAGAAGTTGGAGCAAACTAAGACTGATATCGAAACTACTACTGCTGAGCTTGAAGAGACCACCGGCAAGCGCGAGAACCTCGACAAGGAGGTTGAGGAGTTGCACACCAACAAGGCTACCGAGGACGAAAATGCTGAGAAAACGCATAAGGAATTGGACGAGCAATTGAACCAGTTGGAGAAGGAGAAAGAAGAGCACACTACCAGCAAGGCTGCGCAGAAGAAGGAGATCTTACTGGAGATCGATGAACAGGTGAAGGATGAACACAAGATCAACAAGGAATTGCCAGAACATTTGCAACTGGAAGTTCCTGAGACAAAATTCCGTGATACCGGCTCTCTTTTCACTGTTGAGCAGAAGCCCGAGAAGATTGTTGAAGAAAAAGCCGTGGAACAACCCAAACCAAAGGAGACTGTTGCTGCCAAGGTCGAGCCAGTTAGTGCCAGCCCTAAGAAAGGTTTCCGTTCCAGAATAAACAGCATCAAAAAGGCATTCAAGACGCCACAATCAGCGCAGCCCGCCGCCAAGCCTGCTCCAGCTACTGTGGCATCTACTCTCAAGAAGAAGGAAGTTGAAGAAGAGCCTAAGAAGCTTGAGAGCAACACATCTGCCAACAAGGAGAAGTCCTCCGAGTTGAGCAACTATGAAGAGGAGATTTCCATCAAGGACGATCGCTCCAAGAAGGGAGGACTTTTCAAGGAGGAGATCTAAAAAACCACCGCCTAATTGCGTCCGCATGCGAATGCATTTTGTTTAGTTCATTTTTGTCATTATCTGTGTATCAGTATGTAACCAAGAAATTGAAAATTGTTTAGATAAGTGTGTGCGCACCAGCGACATTGAATGAGAAGTTCAGTAGTTGTTAGAGCTAAGAAACTGTGCAAACCTTGACCACTTAAATCTGATGTCAGAAACCACGTCTCCAGTGATAGGAGTACTCAAAAAGTACAATTTCAAGCTCGCAGATGCCTCGAGTGAGTATATCGAGAGGAGAAAGAAACAGATGGTGCTCTTCATGACAGCAGCAGCAGTGACTATTTTCACCTCTCGATTTGCCTACAAATCAACCATCACCAGACACTTCGTACCTTCTTTATTCCAGGGAAATCACCAACCACCTTTGAGCTACAATTTCACCATGGATGCTGCCGTCGCTGTGGGAACAGGTACAATGCTCTGTGGATCCGTTTCGTCGATGCTTGCATTTGGCACCTGTTGGATTTTGGACGTCTCAAACTTCAAGGAATTTGGATGGAGAATGAAGGCGTTGATGGGAGGAACCGAGAAGGAACAGAAATTGGCAGAGATGCCTATGGATGACGACACTGCGTACATTCAAGACGGGTTGAATGATATTTTGGATGGGAAGGTCGAGTTGAACTTTGATGATGAATAAACATGTATATATAATGAACGGACATGAGAGAGGCGAGTGTAGGATAGGAACATGTGAGTTGATTTCTGAAATGGAAAATGGAAAATGGAAAATGAAGGAGAATGAAGGTTCAGATGGAATTTGAAGAAGATGGCTATTCAAATGGTTCTTAGAGACAAGTTGTTCAAATGCGATTACAGTAAAGAGACATTTAAAGTGAATTTTGAAACTGTTAGATACATCGATATATTCTTAGGTAGATCTATTCTGAATTGTTTTCGTTTGATGATGTTATTTTGATGTGATGGTACATGTATTGTGATGACCTGTAGAGCGAAGGATGAGATGATTGCTGTGAACATGAACAAGAGGTGTCAAAGCTAGAAAAGGAGAGATTCCACGAAATTAGCAGAACAAAGCTGAGAACCACAAACTTTACAAAAATATTTTGCAAGCACGGGTAGACACGAGTACATGAATACTGTCTATCAGCTAATGTATTGATACTACACTTCTTATGTCAAGTATATAGATGACAAGGATTACAAAATGTTTGGACCTATAATCCAAACAGTCTACTACTTTTGTTCCTTCCCTATTTCCAATTGGCCAGGTCCTTAAATTATCAACACCTTCCACTGATTAAAGCTCGTAGTTCATACACTTGAGGTTGAAACTCATGCGATGTGATTCTTTGAGCTCCAACATACTTCACATTCATTTATTCAAAGAAAAGAGCAAAGAAAATCCTCTCGTTTTCAAACTCTGCTCATTGTCAATCTCATCTGTTTCTCCTCAATAGTTATTCTGGGTGCAAAATACCTATCAGATTTATCCGCACTCAACAATCTTCTGACATATTTCCCACATACCTTCTAACTTCCCACTACCAAGCTTGTCTACCAAGTCAACTTTCCATCAACTTCCATCACATTCTATCCACTTAAAGTTCACATTCCGCCATCGTTTATCTTTTCCAGCTTTTCACATCCATATCCATTTCTGCTCCTCTCCTTCTCGTGCCTGCCCCGCGTAAACATAGTGCTGGTTGACTGCACGCATGTAATTAAGCCAAAACAGGAAATCATCATCAACTCCATCTTCTCCTATGGCCAGACTTTCCACAAACGCCTCGACGCGACAACCAGCGTCTATACGGCGCCGCACACCAGAAACAGGTGTTCACCGCAATCTACCCGGAGATCCACCCACAGGAGTCAAGAAGAGACGTTACAGACCAGGCACCAATGCGTTGAGGGAGATCCGTCAATTTCAACGGAGCACCGACCTTCTTCTTCGAAAACTTCCATTTGCAAGACTTGTCAAGGAGATCGCTGACCATTACATTGGTGTTGACTATGGAATCCGTTGGCAATCCAACGCAGTTCTCGCCCTTCAGGAAGCATGTGAGGCATTTCTCATACATTTGCTTGAAGATACTAATCTTTGTGCTATCCATGCCAAACGGGTCACAATCATGCAGAAAGATATTCAGTTGGCAAGAAGAATTCGAGGTCAGCTATAATGGCTCTAGATTTTGTGTTTTGGCTCTGACCGCTCTTGTCTTGTTTTCTCCCTTCGCCCACCCTACATGTACTCTATTCAAAAGGAAATTAACCAGTGTGTATCAATAAATCCAGTATTAAAGTCAATCAAACTAAAGTCGCCCTTTACCCAAATGAGACCGTAAGATTACAGAACAAGTAGAAAAAGAAAATAGAGGAGGAGGAGAAGTAGATGTCATGCTCATTGGGAGTCCTGGCCCGTGCCTTGACCACCATCGGAAGATACACTTTTCTTACGGCCACCGCGGTTGTTTGGGTTGGGGTTGCCGTAAATGATGGTGGTTGTTCCGTTGGCATTGACCTTGAAATGCGTTTTGGAGTGTTGTGCCAAGTTGTCAGACCTCAGAAACTTCTTGTCACAATACTTGCAATGGAAGGGTCGGATGTTCAGATGCACAGACCGAATATGACGTTTCAAGTGCTCCAGACGCTTGAACTGCTTTTCACATTCAGGACAGGGGAAAGGTTTGGGCTCGTCGTCCCCATCAGTAACACTAAGTTGCCGACTTGCTGGTTTCTCAACCATGGGGACAGTGCTTATCGAGCCATATCGAGGAGTCTCTTGTGTTCTAAGAGCCTCATTTGTTCGCTGAAATGCCTCCTCGCTCACTTCAAGGCCCAGTACCGGCGACTGGTCTTGTTGCAACTCAGGTTCCATTCCAAACAGATTCATGGACAGAAACTGTGGTGCATAACTTGTACCCGGCAGTTGAGAGTTTTGATACACCTGAGCAGGAACCATATCTTCTGGAATGGAATTGTTGATGGATTTTCTGCGTTTTCGCTTCTGGCTTGGCGGCATTCTCTGTGGAGCCGCCTCGTTGCGATGAGGAAGCACCTGAATGGAATTTCTGCGCTTCCAGTTGGGCTTAACAATGCCCGTGGGGTTGCGCATGGCTGCGCCTTCAGCCCTGTCCAGGATTATGTTATCTGTGTTATTCAACCACGAGGTTATTGCACTGACACATTCGTCATTCATGACATAAGAATTGACGCCAATCACACCATCACCGTTGGCCAGCAAAGGAATCTCTTGCATTTCGGACATGTCTAGCAGGCCTGAAATGCCGTTTGCCACCATTTCCTGGCCCTGGAAGTCCATATCTACCATATCTCCGCCTCTTGAAAAAAACGTCAGAAGTGAGGGAGACAGCACGGACGATGGCAAGATGTAGCGGGATGACGCAGGGACGGTATTCTGGCCAGCAGAAGTAGCGCCCAGCATCCCTCCCAGGTTGATTCCTAAGAGCTGACGTGGGTTAATGGTACGTTCTTCCACAGGATTGGCTGGGTGAGCTAGCACCGGATAAACGTCTGGAGAGGGCAGCTTCAGCTTGTGCTGATGAATAGACATGCGGTTGAGCTGCTCCACAGCCAGCGAGAAGCGCCTGCGGTGGCTGTAGTGAAGGTTAGCGTCGAACTTCTGGGGTGAGGCCAAAGTTAAGTCCGGGGTGGTGATTGTCAGCTGCAACGCATTGTAGGGCAAGGTGGCGATCAGCAGGGTCAGCAGCAGCGCCTCCACATCGTTGGAGATGGCGTAAGACTCGGTGTATGGGGTGTGGGAAGGCACTGGATTGTAATTGAAGAAGATTTCGTCGTTCAAGTCGATGCCGTCGGAGTTGATAGCGGTGAGCGACGCCGGAGGCGGGATCCAGTCGGGATTGCCCAGGGAGGAGGCCAGTTGACCTTGCAGCATTGGTGGCGGCGCCATGGTGGTACTCAAGTCGAGTATCAGATGGTCAAACCCTAGTTGAGGTTGATTGGACATTACAAATTGATTGTGGATATTGTGTGGCAGCACCAGTCGACGGAGGCGGGTGGAAACGGCGGGAAGGGGAGCAGCAGCACAAGCAAGACGGTACTAGCAGCAGACTGGGCACGCACACTGGAATGAGCAGATTGTGGGCCTCAGTTGAAGAAAGTAGTGACTGTGAATGTTGTCAGACCCAGGTGGTTAGAATCACTTCGAGGTGTCTGCAGGAAGTTGCCCCGATAGATAACGCCCGGTTCGGAACCAAAAAAAAAAAAGGTTTGGGAAGATAAGAGGATGAATGGGGTGTGGAGGGAGGCGAGGAGCGATGAATTGGTGAGTAAAAACAAGTAGGTTCTTTTAAGTTGCAGTGTCTGGATTTTGCAACTTTAACTTATGTTTGGCGTATCGTGATTGGTGTCTCCAAGATTGGATCGTGGAGGGTGTGGGGTGGTGTGGTGCGCATGAGGTGATTTCGTGTACAGGTGGAGTTTGAA
>Ga0160505_100183_pt1 | contig 45412 bp, 23 predicted proteins | sample DIDeMG_FD_108225 | JGI IMG/M metagenome (GOLD analysis project Ga0160505, IMG submission 108225) | Enriched chicken feces microbial communities from UW Madison campus, WI, USA - DID2874_E49_Stillage MG | ecosystem: Host-associated > Birds > Digestive system > Large intestine > Fecal ... | reverse complement strand
TCCAGCTACTGAAGCAGCTAAGGAGACTGAAACTGAAGAGCCAGCTAAGAAGACAAAGAAGAGGAAGGAGAAAGAAAGTGACGACAAGAAGTCCAAGAAGAAGAAGAGCGAGTAAGCATCTTCAAGTGATCTATTCCTATTAGCTATTACTGGATAACTTTCTACTCCAACCTTCAATTCTGCCTTGTTTTGTTGCACTACTTCCATCTCATATATGTAATTTTATTGTTAATCGAATTGAACCAAGACATCTCTAAATGAATCAGAAACCCTTCTTCTTCTGCTTGGTAATATGAGCACGTAATACCTTCTGTCTGTCACGAAGAGACATCTTCTGCTTACCTTGCACAGACTTCTTGTGGATCATCATAACGAAATTCTTCTTTCTTGCCTTCTCTTTGTTTGTGGTGGAATGTGGCGCATCTCTCTTACCCTTTCTGGATCCGAATTTCTCTCTGTCCTCCCTTCCTTCCTTGGCCTGGGCGATTCTCTCTTCACGCAACTGCTTGTACTTCACCTTACCCACCAAAGATGTGGAATCCACTTCCTCTTCATTGTGCTGAGTTCCAAGGATCTTATCGACACCGGCTTGAGTTCTCAACTCTTGCAATTTGGCGAAATCGGCTGGCGTCAAAATACGACTAGACAACATTTCGTTCATAGCTTCCTCGGCGGTCTGAGCAGCAGGCTTACTGTCTTTAGAATCCTTACCATCCGCCTTGGCTGCAACCTTCTTCTTTTTCTTTGGTGGCTCATCACCTTCATCTCCAGAAAGATCAAGGTCAGAGTCCTCAGAGTCAGCTTCCTCCTCTTCGTTGTTTTCAGCATCCTTCTCATCTTTCTCATCCTCAGAGTCAGAGGAAATATTATACTCCTTGTCAGACTCCACAGTCACCCAATCTCCTTCAATGTCACTTGCCTCGGACTCCAGATCAACTTGCCAGTTAGCTTCGTTATCTTCGTCATCCTGCAAGCCTTGTTCCTTTCTCCATTTAGCCAAAAGCTCAATACCTGGAATCGAGGTAACATTCGAGCCCTCAACACCGAAAGTTGGAGTTCCCTTCTTCTCACCATGTTGCAATTCCATTGAGGCAGTCTTACCTCTGTCCTTTCTCTGCAACATCTCAGGTGCAACTTCTCTGTACAAGGAGATCAACGATCTTGCGGCCATCATCACAGGCTTGGACTTGGAGCCCTTATATTCAGTTAAGTCGTGCAACAATGGAGGCTCAATGGCCAAAGGTGCTCTGGCCAAAATTTCTCTGATGGTGTTGATACCAGCAGCAGCAACTTCAGCAGCCACACCATCACTGACGAAATCATCAGCAATTTTTCTTACCACGACAGAAATGGATTCAGGAGGAACCAAGTCATGAGATGCTTGGGCAGCAGCTGCCATAATCTGAGTAACATTTCTCTGCTTAGGAGTCAAGTACTTAAGGAAAAATGAGTAGATACCCAACACAGTCAATTTGTGTGTACCAATTAATCTGGAAATAAGATTCATGAATAGAATCTTTTGGTCTAAGTCGTACTTGTTAGCATTCTTGTGACTCAAGTGACCGTCGAAAAGTTGCTCAGCGAAACCCTGCGGGTCTCTGAGCAAATGGATAGCCGAAAAGTTCAAGTAAGTGGCAGAGATTTTTGCGCTATTTTTCTTCTTCATAGCTTTCATGGCCTGCTCCACCTTTTTACCTCTCTTGGAAGTTTTCTTATTGATCTGCATCTTGTGCTTCAAAGCACCCATGTCAAAGGACTCTTCATCGGAAGAGTTCTCCTCAAAGTTCTCCTGTCTCTCCTTATCGGCACCCATGAAGAACTTGGCACCAGCAACAGAAACCTTGACATCGGGATGAAGTGCTGCCTGTGTCATAATTTCCACTGTACGTGAATCGTCCCAGATACCTCTTCTCCAAAGCTCTCTAGTCAACTTAGTAGCCCACAAACCCTGGTTGTCTCTTTGCTCCAACAAGTTAAATAGTAATGCCTGAGTGGATCTGTTGATCTTCTGGTTCTTAGCACCAGTATTGACCGACTTCAAAAGCGAAATCAATGTGGAGTATATCTGATGTCTGACAGCTTTAGCATTCAGCGACGTAGTGGAGCTGTTCTGCGCAGAACTGCTGTATGATTGTAGAAGTGGAAAGAGCGTCAGAATAAGAGATTCGGCGCTGATGATGTCTTTGTTCCGCAACATGGTTAAGCATTGAATAATCTTCTCCCTCAAATCTGGAGAGAGGTCTCTGTGGTTACTCAACAAGATACTTTTCAATTCCTGGGGAAAGTTGGCAGTTTCCTTGGGGTAACAAGAACACACAGCACTGACAAACCCAATCAAATCGGCAAAATCGCTGCCTTGGTCGGCGGTGGGGTTAAGCAAGAAAATGTCTCTTAAAGATTCATAGTGTGAGTACTGCTGGACGAATTCCTCATGATAGGATTCTGGGTCTCGACGAACCACATTCTGCAACAAGATAATATTGGTGGGCAAGATGGCTGCTCTTCTCTTTTTTCCCATTTTTTTTTTGGTGTGTTTTCCCGTAAAGAGGTTTTACTTAGTACATCTCATCGCCATCTCAAAAAAACCATCTACGCACTCTGGTGAGACTGTATACTTGCATACTTGTAGATAGAGTCTAATTCGTTTATCATGTATATTTCCTGGCCATTTGTATCCCTATGAATTGAACAACTCCGTAATACTTCCGTAGTTGATTTTTCTTGAGAAGGATTTTTTGTGGAAGATCTGTTTGGCGCTCTCGGCCGGCGTCATGGCTCGTCCATCCTCTCCGATCTGTTTCATAGCATCTGCCACTGCAGGGTCGTTGATAACAGAATCCACATTTTGTTCTTTGATTCTCCGACGCTTTTTCGGCTGCCCAGATGTGTTTCCTGTCAATTCATCCGCCTCTACTTTCAATCTCTTCTTTTCCTGTGCAATTAAAAAGTCGTAATTGATCGCAATCCAGATGCGCTCCTTCTCCTCTCTCTCTTTTTCCAGGAGCATAATGCTGCGGGTGTATTCATCTTCATCGTCTTCATCAAGTTCCACATCGTCACGAACTTTCTGGAGCAAATCCGCCGTAGATTCGTTTGCGGCAACCAAATTACGTGGCCTATTCTTTGCGATTCGTTCTTCTTCAGCTTTCTCCTCATCAGCAACAGTGAGACCAGGATCCGAAATGGATTCATTGGCCTTGGCAATAGACTCGTCAGTCAATTTAAGAAATCGGTCCAACGTTTCTTCAATCTCGTGTTCTTTGAAGCTGCCACCATCTAAAACAGCTCGCAAAAGCGATTCCTCACGCGTCTCATCCTTCTCCCTAATTTCTTTCGTTCCCTCGAGTTTTGAAATACGCTCCTGAGAAGTCTCATTTGCTGATTTCGATCTTCTGCTCCTCGTGCTCTTTATGCTGTCAAGTCTACCTAAACTAGTAGCCTTCTCTTCTGTGTTAGATTTGACATTGCGAGGGCGCAACACTCGTGTCAGTGTGGGAATGTTGGATGATGAGCTTTGATGGTAGGCCAGATCAGATCGACTACTTGGGCGGCTTTCATATTCCAGTTCTTCGTCGTCGAGTTCTTCTTCTGTGTCAACAAACAACTGTTCGTCTTCGTCTTCAGACTGTGCTGAGTCTTCGACTTCATCTTCTTGAGCTTCGGTAGTTTCTTTTTTCTCTGCTAGATCAGTCTCTGAATTCTCTGTCTGAACTTCTGCAGTCTCTGAATTCTCTGTCTGAGCTTCTGTAATTGCTGACTTCTCTGCTTGATCTTTCGTAGTTTCTGGCTTCTCTGCTTGATCTTTAGTAGCTTCTGAGTCATTGACTTGAACAGGAGCCTCTGCGGATACTTCCGGTTCTTGCTGTGTCAATGCTTGATCCTCTGCTGCTACACTCTCTTGTCCTTCTCCAACATGATTGTCAGTTTCACCAGGGTCCGAAACTCTATCTTCACCAGACTCCTGCCCAGCGGAAGGTTCATTCTCAGCGGCTTCGCTTTCCTTGGATTTCAATGCAACCTGCCACTTTGCAATCAATTCCTTGTCACTGACAAGATCTTTGAATCTTTTAAGCGTCGACTCCCGCTTTTGCAAGATGTCCCTGATCTTCTTTTCGATGACTCTATTCTTGTTGTATGAGGGAGGCAAGGACGGATCGACATGCTCGGAATCACGAAAATCAGAGATGTTCAAGTCTGCAGATTTCGTATTTCTGAACTCGTTAAGCCTCTTCTGAATCGTCTCTTCTCCCACACGAGCCACTGCGACAATTTCTGCATGGCTTCTATTGATCTGGTTCATTCTAGCAGCCAACAACACGCATGCACCTGCTATTCCAGCAGGTCTACGGCCCTCATATATCCAATCCAGGGACATTCTGTGTGCGAGCTTAGTGGCATCTTTACATACCTTAGCAGTCTTATCTCCAAACTGAAGTCTATCAGCAAAATGCTGTATAAAGAGCGATGGGTCTGCGATTGGAAGTTTTTGAATCTGAAGGGTCCGTACAAGTTTCAAGTAGGTCGAACCTAGCGAATACACGGAGATCTGTAATCGGGAGCTGAAATCAATCAACAAGTGGTGAGTTTTCTCATGACGACATGCAACATATAAACAGGCAGCAATGACATTTTGTGAACGACGACCTTGAACAAAGTTATGTACTAAGGCGAGCTTGAACCAGCCACTGGCCGAGTCAACAATGTAGTCTGGGATTCTCATGACACTGGCAATCTTTCTGATCTTCTTCTTAGCGTTCAACAAGGTCTGTTCACGACTTTCCATGGCATTTCTCATGGTGAAATTTGCACGAACCTGGTCAGCACCCACCATGGCACCTTGCACCATGGCGGCACCACTAGCAGATTCACCAAACTGAACTTCCGATACAATAGGGTTCTCCTCAACCACGGAACCACAGTTCATACATGAAACATCTCCGGATGGTGCCAGAAGATCTCTGGTGAACTTATCGTTACCACATACTCGACATACACGGTTTCTTAGTACAGTTGACATTGGTGTAGATTATGATGTTATGAGGTAAATTTTGAGTAAACAGTGAGGGTGCAGGGATGTGATGGAGTAGATGAGTGTTTGGATCTAGGCGAGAATATACAGTGTCTACGAACTACATTGTTCAGTTTAAAAAAAGTCTTTATTTATATATAAACGACCCTTACTACGTTCCGAGTTAATTCATATTTTTCCATTTTCTGATTTTTCCAGCTTTTCTTTTTTTCGACATTTTTGACATTTTTGGAGGAATGATTTTTTTGATTTACCTTATCTAACAATCTGGACTTTACCTGTAAGTGATAAAAAATGATGGCAAACTAAAATAATCAACTTATTTTATTCTAATGAGTACCAAAAATCTTACTGTGAATTATATAACTTTTTCCTCATAAATATTTCATAGTCTAAACATGATCAAAAACATGTAATACTCAGTCACTACATTTTGCCTTACTTTCTCAAACCCCAGCGCACGTTCAGATTGCGAATATCCACACTTTTATCTTCTGGGAGTATTCTCCAATAATACCAACAACCTCTTCAAATCTTCTAAAACATTCACATTTCAGATCATGGATTCAAGAATAGCATCGTCGCATAACTCATATGATCCTTCCATAGCCAGCGAAAACAACTCGGTGGTTGAGTTTTCTCCACAATTGATTCCCCAAGAAGAACTACCAGCTCCTGGGCCTACAGATTCTTATTTCCCTTTCTCCCACATCATCGATATCACTCTGAGTGAGCCTCGAGATGTACTCCAAAGCGAGCGGACCTATTTGTCGTTCATTCGCTTCTCGGTGTCGCTATATTTCACAGCCATTGGCATGATTCTAGGCTTTCGTCTTCTGTCGTCTGACGGACCTACCCACGGTACTCATCCCGGGTTCAATAAGACCCTTTTCAACCATATCATTGCATACCTTCTTATTTTCCTCTCGTTTGCTACATTGTTGGTGTGTGCAATCAATTACTTCAAGACTGTTCGCAGGTATTCACAACGTCGAATTCATACTTATGCTGCCTCCAACACCATCATAATTGCCTGTGTCACAGCCATAGTGGTTGCATTGATTGCGATTAATATTTCAATGATTGTGGAAAGATACAAACAAGATCAGTGAGTTTGCTTGGCTTGACACACAACTTTGGTACACATTTGACAAGATGAACCTATAAGATACTCAAGGCTTTTCTGGAAGTCACTATTGATACCAATGTGGATCCATGAAATCTATAATGAATGATATGCTATACAACTAGACTACTTGCTAGACCTGGAAGACTTCTTGTTTATCTTCTTTGCCTTCTCTTGCCTCTCTTCGCGCTTTCTCTTGTTGATTTGACGTTTTTCTCCAAAATTCTCCTTATCCATATCCATGAGTGCCTCACGCTTGGCTGTAGTCATCTTCGTTAGAGAGTGATCAATCACATTGTCGTCATCTACCTCCTCTAGCAACTCCATCTTCTTGTTGGCTCTCTGTTCGATGGCCTGGATTCTCAGAACATCTCTTTCGGCTACAATCGATACAGAGTCACCCTTTCTACCTGCTCTGGCCGTTCTACCCACTCTGTGGATGAAGTCGTCTGCGTCTGCTGGAATATCAAAGTTCACCACAAGCTCCACGGTGGGGATATCCAAACCTCTGGAGGCCACGTCCGTGGCAATCAAGATTCGTGCTGCCTGTGCTTTGAATCTTTGTAAAGAGCTTGTTCTTTCCAGCTGGGGCATTTCAGAATGAAGTGAAGCTACTCGGAAATCGAGCTTACGCAAAGTCCGCCGCAAAAGCTCTGCCGTCTTAGTTCTATTGACGAAAATGATCACATTGGCCTTCTCATACTTCTCGAGTGAGAGAATGTTATGGAGATATGCTTCCTTGACGTAAGATGGAACAAAAACATAGTAGAGCAGCAATGTCGATGGAATAGCCACTTTATCCACGGTCTCTACCTCATGCATGAAAACTGGGGGTTTACCTTCTGCCTGTGGCTTCTCTTTTAGAGATCTGACTGCATCAGTGACGGTAGCAGTAAATAAAAGTGTCTGTCTCTTCGAAGGGTCTGGCAAAACGTTCAAGCATCTCAGCAAATCTTTGCTGAACGAGTTGCTGAGCACACGGTCTGCTTCATCTAGAACCAAATATTTCACACTGCGAAGGCCCTTAATGGTATCTTCTCCACTATTCAAGATGTGATCTGCCAATCTGCCTGGAGTTGCAATTACAAAATGGGGTCTTTTCTGCAAGTCTATTGCTTGTTTCACGAAGTCCTCACCTCCGACGATGACGCTGAGTCTTATGTTCATCGTGGAGCCCAATGCAGCAAATTGTTCCGCAATTTGCATGGCTAATTCTCTAGTTGGTGTCAACACCACTCCAAAAATACCCATGGGATCCTCGGACCACTTCGTAAGCATAGGAGCAGCAAATGCGATGGTTTTACCGGAACCTGTTTTGGCACCACCAATACAATCTTTCCCAGCCAAAATTTCAGGGATACACGCCTGCTGAATCAGCGTGGGCGTGTGGATTTTCATGGCATCTAGGGCTTCGTCGAGCCATTTAGCTACACCCAAATCAGCAAAAGACATTCTTGTGGTTTGGAGAGCATGCGATGCCCATCTTGAAGTCAATCCAAACACCCGTACACCAGATATGTTGGAGTCATTGATTCCAGCACAGTGTGGGTAATGACATTGGTAAAAAGATTATTTGCTTGATTCTGAAGTTTCACTTGTTACCATGAATTATGTTCAAGATGATTTTTGATGTTCGTGTAAGGTTTTGCAAACTAACTTGATATTTATTAACCTGTCTATATCTATGATCAAGTCACGTGCAAGTATAACTGAGTTGTGGACCTCCAGACTTTGACTCTACAACACCATGTTGCCCTGGAAGTTGAAAAGAAACTTTTCTACTGTAGCCAGGAGGCTTCAGGAAGCGCTAGAAACCTCGATTACCGAAACACCAGTTGATATTTATGCCACACTTCCCAAAACAAGTTTCCATTTCGAAACTTCAGGCAATCTTCAGCCAAATGCTAGATACAAGAATTTGGAGTATTCTGTTACTGGAAGTGATGATTTCGGGCTTCGAGATGCAGAAATATCCATGAAAGACTATTTCTTGGGCGACACTCATCACTCTCACAAGGTTTTCAGTGGCCAACATCAATCATATAAGCAGGGCCAGAAAGTCGAGCAGCGAACATTCGTTGATCTTAGACTTCTTCGCCTACGCACAGGCAACGGAGGGAATGGGTGTGTTTCGTTCTTTAGAGACGCTAATAGACCCGTTGGACCCCCAGATGGAGGTGATGGAGGAGACGGAGGAAGCATTTATGTACAAGTGGTGAACAACATCAGTCTGTTGCATAAGATCAAAAGAAGTTATAATGCGGGGAATGGTCGTCCAGGTACTTCCAGTCAATTGGATGGAAAAACCGGGGAGGATATTATTTTGGAAGTTCCTGTGGGCACGACCATGAGGTGGATTCCAGATCCTTTGTTGGTGAAAGACCAATTGCGAGAGTCCGGGGGAGATATCTCCAAGGTGGTGATGGGATTGAAAATGACAGAGTCTCACGACATACAGCTTTTTCGAGATGATTATGATCCCGGCCATGGATGGCTGTTCAAAGAGAAAGACGAGGAGTATCATCGTGGAAGGGATTTTTTCGTTGAGCTCGATGAACAAGTGAAAGATTACGATCGAGAGATTATTGCCGAAGAGCTTATGTTTGATCGGTTTCCAGTTCTAGGTCTCGATTTCGACAAACCTACCGAAAAGCCTGTTTTGCTCATGAGAGGAGGAAAAGGAGGCATGGGCAACATGCATTTTCTCACGGCTAACGTCCGAAACCCCAGATTCAGTAAAGTTGGCCGACAGGGTCTCTGTGGATTTTTCCTTTTGGAGCTAAAACTTATTGCAGATTTGGGGCTTGTAGGGTTGCCTAACGCGGGCAAGCTGACTCTACTTCGTGCAATTTCTAGGGCAACACCTAGAGTGGGCCACTGGGAGTTCACTACCCTTCAGCCTACTGTGGGGACAATCTCTACATCCATTGATACCGATCCATTTACTGTGGCCGATATTCCTGGTATTATCAAGGGCGCATCGGAGAACAAGGGCATGGGAATGGACTTTTTGCGTCATATTGAAAGAAGTGGAGGGTTGGTGTTTGTTGTTTCGCTTGAGTCCAAAGATCCTGTTGGCGATCTCCAGGTTTTGATGGAGGAAATTGGACCTAAAAGAATGACCAAGAAGCGCGTGATGGTAATTGGCACCAAGGCGGACTTGGTAAACAATGGTGGGTCATATCGGGCACTTACAAAATTTGTTCAAAATACTAACGCCGAGTGGCAGTGTATACCAGTGTGTGCACCACGGGGTGAGAACATCAAGCAGTGTGTTCGTATGATGGCACAGGTGGCCAAGGGGAAAGACCAGAAAGATGATTAAAGGTAAATTTGGTAAGCAATGATTGTGAAAGAAATGTGGTAGACAAATGTACATAGAACTGGAATACTGTTTAAAATAGTGAAGTTGCAAAATTATTCATAAGGTATCAAACCATTGATACGAAAAGGTACATTACGGCCACATTCAAATTAGGATACAAGTCAGCATTGTGAAAAGCCGTCAAAATGAGACGCAAAACAATTGGTCGTATTTGACAGATGATTGCACAGGGCCTTGACCGTTTAATCTCTGCAGTTGCATTGATAGCCAGACGAGGCAGGAGTGATTCCGTGCATGATCATTCATAGGCTTACGGAGCCGTCGGCGAGGCTGTGTTTAGGAGCTACGATCTTCTAAAGGGGAATGTTGCACCCGGCTACAATGCATTTGTTCATGATTATCCATCCTCTATTCGTCATCACCTCATTAATTGGCCGTGGTGGTAGCCGTGGTCGTGAGTGCACATGGCAGTGGGAGCAAGTCAAAGCGGGCGGAGTCGCAGTTGTAGCGAGCCCGAAATGTTGCTCAAAATATGCTTCGTGGGAAATTATCCTCAAGTATTCCCTGCAAGTATTTGTATGGGAATACTTAACTGTATTCCTGGGTATTATTGGTAAATTAATCACCGGATATTCTGTAGTATAAGTCGCTTCTGTTCGCGCAGGGTGGGGGCTCTATTGCGGCATGCGCATGCGAAGAATCAGGTCCACCTTACGTTGGATGTAGTTGTGATTCTCCAAAGGTTTGGGGATGGTATAGTCAAATCCCACCAGACAGTACAACTCCAAGTCACGGCTCGAGTATCTTGTTGTCACCGCCACTAGCGCAACGTGATCCAAGCCACTCAAGCTGCGTACACGTGTTGCAATGTCTGTACCTGTTACATGGGGCATTTCGATGTCAAGGAAAATTATGTCAAAGTGCAGTAGGGCCGCCTCAGTTGTTTCTAGATGTCTGGATTCTTGCAAGGTGCCCACACTAGCTCTTGGATAAAGCTTTTGAAGCATGCGCGAAAAGATTCGGAGATTGATCTCGTTATCATCCACTAATAAAAAATTATAGGGTGTAGTGTTGGGAATCCACTCGTCCAAGTCCAGCGCTGGCGAAGGGTATGCAGAGGACCCCATGTGCGCATGGCTAAAAGTATTCCACATGTAGTTTGGTGGAGACCGGGATGAGATCTTGGAGAATGTATCGTCAATAATGCTGAATGGATATTTTGCACTATACTTTTCCATGTCAGGTGAAGGGAACGATGTCTCAACTTTTGGCTGTCGATGAGAATCAATGGCTGGATCGTAGTTTGAATCGTGCGTGGGGGCGACACCGGCATCAAAGCCAGCTTCATAATCTGAGTAGTTGGACCGAAGTCTGTCGAGTCTGTCGAGGTCCATGGTGGTATTGATGGCTGCTAGCATAACAGTTGGGCCCGAAGTAGGTTTCGCAGGTGGGACCGGCACAGGTAATATATATATTACCATAGGTTAGAACACCTAGAATGGGTGCAGCCAAGAGCACTGTCGGTAGGGTGCATCGATGCGCATCTGGGGCGACCTCTTCCTGCACCACTTATGCGCAACGGCTTTAATAATTCGGCCCGCCACGGCTATCAGAGGAGAATTTTCGCCCACTTTCCTTATACTCGCCCTATTTTCCTTCCTGTTCTGTGCATAGACATAACTTCTGCTGAGGCGGGTGTGGGGGCCAGAATCCTGATCCAGGCCAGTGCGAGACTTCTCAAGTGTAGGATCACTGATGTTTAGTTGTTGGGGCATCTTCTTTGTCTAGACCCTCGAACGTCCCTGATGTGTCCCATAACTCCGAATGAAATGAACATGGTGATCGTCTGGACTACTTCCCCTTTTTGTAACTACTTATCTTACAATAAATTAGCGTCTTGCAATGAGTCCTGCGAGTTTGATCCTTACAGGAGCTCGCATTGGGTTCTCACCGCCTTACAAAATGATATAGTTGCTATTGCCTTATTTCTCGGCTCGAGAAGGCAATTCTCTGGTGGGCAGATCAATGTTCTCTTTATACCTTGCCTTTGAAAGATTCCCATTACTGGACAAAGTTAACTACTCACCAAATTTCTCGATAGTATTGTACCTCAATTTTTTATTTCGTTGCAACCTGGTCCCCAATCAAAGCTCGAAACTCGATTTGCATCGTTTGTAGATCACTTGTAGGTGATCGATCCGAATCAATGCCGGTGAGATACAATGTCTCGGCAGTCCAGGAATGAAACTTGAGGAAATATCGGAGATGCTTCACTAGCCGCAAGTTTGTAGGGTTGTAGATGCTAAATTTGACTTGCTGGCGATGGAACCCCGCTGTCCATGCAGTATCGCGCAGCTATAGGGAAAGAAGATGGTTGCAATGTAGGAAGGGCTTCTTCCCCGCTAAGCCTCCTGCCATAGTGACGGGAAAATGACCCTTCTCTAGCATCCGCACTGCGTGGAACGCAAAATTATACATGGAGATGCTGCAATAGCAACATTACCTTAACTTTACAAACCAACCAAACTTCAAACCTTTGTGTCAATCAGGTGGATCGTCAGGTTTCCCAATCCTGCAATTATCAAAATTGTCATAACCATGTACAATGTGTTTTATTGTCATAAAGTGTCGCATCCAGGCATTCCTCGAGTGCATCTAACCTGGGCCTATCGTCAATCGTTTTGGGTAATCCAGGATCTGAGTGGTAGTGCCAGAAGCTACGCGCTGTACAGTAGACTCACCTTCATTCTTGTTCATTACAAAAATACTTCATAGAGTACTCGGGATTGTTAGCATCCCCTGAAAGATACGAACATTCCAATTTGCGCGGGGGTTTTCCGAGTGTAGATTACACAACGGACGATTATCGAACAATAATCAAGATTGGCCAACCTTTCCAATTTCAACAATTGTAAAGCTTTCCGAATTGCCATCAAGTACGCCAATATACGAATTTTGCCCAGACGCAAGGTCGTCTAGGGCATCATAGTCAAGGTCGTCAAGAACACTATTTGCAACCAGTGGTTGTTGGGTGCAACTTGCCTTCAATGTTTCACATCTTGCTTCACGAGTATGTACCTTTCTTTCTGCATCGAGATGTTTATGACTTGACAATTGTTTTGATCTTGAGACATTGAACAAAAACGTGGTCTGATTTGATCTAGAATTCATGGTGGTTGAAGATTCAAGATGAAGAAGATATCGAACTAGGCCCAGTTATCCATATGAATTGATGATTTGAGAAATTTTAAACTGATTGAAAACCACTATGGATATTGTTTCATAGATTCTTGATTCCTACATCTCATGTTGACCTTCATCCCATCATCTTATCTCAACTATGTCACATGCAACACTAGCCTCGCATAGACGGTAGATAGAGCCACACTACAAACCCCCGGTTATCTTCAACAATCAAAAATGTGGAAAAGAATTTGGAATTCCAATTCAGGCAACTTTATCTGAAGCATTCAGCGATGCACGGTATGTGATGTTGGAACACAACTTGCAACTGGTGTGCATACTCGCCTACTACTTCTACACTTCCATCTGAGCCTGTACAAATACCACGGACATGTCTGGTAACCTGTTCAAACTCACTGTGAATGAGCACCTCGAGGGACTCCCAAAGGTGATCCAGTCCAAGTTGTACGATGCACCTGCCACATGTTTGTCTATCTATCGATTACTTCCTCCTTTGGCCAAGTTCTACATAGTTACCATGTTATTCAACGAAAAACCCGTGGCTGTTAAGGACTTGGAGAAATGGTGCCAGCCACAAGCACGAAAATTCCAATATGAGTCTCTTAAGCGATTGCGTGCGTTGCATTTGATCGAGGAAGATTCCAGTGGAACTCATATACGTCTCCATCAAACATTCCGGAATAACTTTCGTGATTGTCTTACTGGCTCCCAGGCATCCAATGCTTTTGGAAAAATTGCCACCATCGCAGACAAAAGTCCCATTGATGTGAAGTTTTTGGACCAGTTCGCATCCCAGAAATGGGAAACCATCTTGCATTTCATGGTCGGTAGTGACCTACCTGAGGTTCCATCGAGACCTGTACTTTCCTTGCTTAAACTGGGCGGTCTAATGGAGGGACCAGGCACATCTGCAATCAACTTGAAAATCACGAACAGTGGATTTCAATTTTTATTGCAAGATGTCAATGTTCAAATCTGGACCATATTATTGGAGTACTTGAACTTGGCTCTGGATCTCAACATGGACCCAGTCGATGTGCTCAATTTCATCTTCATTCTCGGCTCATTAGAGTTGGGCAAAGCGTATTCCATCTCTGACTTGAGCGCAACCCAAGTGAGCATGTTGCCTGATCTCAGAGATTACGGACTTGTTTATCAACGATCTGAAAGCTCTTCTCGTTTCTACCCAACCAGGTTGGCCACAACATTGACATCCGAGTCTACAGGACTCAAGACTCCATCCATGGCCTTAGACCAAGCTCTCCAGGATTCTGGGAAGACTCTGGATCAAGCTGAAGGCGGTGACTCCCAAAGAGGTCAAATCATCTTGGAAACTAACTTCAAACTTTACGCATACACGAACTCGCCGCTTGAAATAGCTATCTTAAACTTATTTGTCAGTATGAAGACTCGATTTGCCAACATGGTGACGGGTCAGATCACTCGTGAGTCCATCAGAAACGCACTTTACAATGGTATCACAGCAGACCAAATTATCAGATTTCTAGAGACACATGCACATTCGCAAATGAGGATTCTTGCCAAAGAAAAATTGGATAAAAAAATTGAATTTGACGCCAGTCATAACATTAATACAGCTGGTGGAGCTCCACAGTCGAAATCAACAGATGCGGGAGTTGCTCAGCATCGTTTGGAAATCTTGCCTCCGAATGTAGTGGATCAAATCAAGCTTTGGCAATTAGAGCTCGACCGTATCCAAACTTTCGAAGGTTATCTCTTTAAGGACTTCAAAGACCAAAACGAATATGATGTGTTGTGCAACTATGCCACTGAAGTTGGAGTGCTACTTTGGTCAGATAAGTCGAAGCTTCGATTCTTTGTCACTGCGGATGGTATGTCTCAGGTCGCAGACTTTGCCAGTCGCAAGTTTCGGTGATCGTTCGAATAGCTATTTACAAGTTAGCCGGAGCATGCTTCACAGCCCTCGACATCGCTAATATTACATGACAATGGAGTCTCGTCGTAAATGTCGTAAGTTTCATCTTGGTTCTCGCCGTTTCTGTCACCATTAACCACTTTTCTTCGTTTTTTGTGGCTTCTTGAAATTGCGTGCTTCAAGAGCATATCCCTCTCTTTATCACTCTCATATGAGGTGATCGAACAAGGAGTGGATTCTGCCAGTCGCTTGTAAAATTCCTGGGAAGTTTGACCCGCTTCCTTTTTCGGGTAACCATTAGCTTCAATGTACTCTCGTCTTTTGAGGCTCGCTATTTTCTTTCCTGTAATAGAATCCAAACTTGCCTTGATCTTGGCTTCATCAATGGTGAACTGGATTGCTCGGCTCGCTGCTTGCGTACGGAGATAATACATTCCTGTCTTGAGACCCTGTTCCCAGGCATAAAAATGGCAGGAGGTTAAAGTTTTGAATGTCGGGTTTTGTAAATGAATGTTCATACTCTGCAGCTGGTCGATGAAACGGCCACGATCAGCTGCCAATTGAACAACAACCTTCTGGCTGATTTCCCATACAGTCTTGTATAGTTCTTTGATCTCAGAGGGAATGATATCAATCTTCTGAATCAGTCCGTTGTCTTTGATAATTGCATTCTTAAGAGCATCGCTCCATATGCCCATATCCTCCAAGTCCTTGACTAGGTACTTGTTTACGACCTGAAATTCTCCTGAAAGAACTCTGCGCAGATATAGATTCGATGTAAATGGCTCGAAACATTCGTTAAAGCCCAAGATTTGCGAAGTTGTTGCCGTAGGCATAGGTGCAACTAGAAGTGAATTTCTAAGCCCGTGAATCTTGACTCTCTCTTTGAGAACATCCCAGTCATCGAAAAATCTTGGCTTGTGATTCCATAGATCAAACTGCAATTTGCCCATAGATGCTGGCGAACCTTCAAACGACTCGTATGCACCTTTTTCTATGGCCATCTCTACCGAACATTCAACTGCAGCATGATAAATAGTCTCGAATATTTGGCTGTTAAGTTTACGAGCTTTCTCTGACTCGAAAGGTAGTCTCAACTCCAAAAATGTATCAGCCAAACCTTGAACTCCGATTGCAATAGGCCTGTGTCTCTTGTTTGAAGTCTCCGAAATATCAACTGGATACTTTGTAACATCTATGACCTTGTCGAGATTTCGAGCAAGTACTTTTGTCACCTGGTGTAACTTCGGAAAGTCGAAATAGATTCCATTCTCGTGACCGGCATTCACAAACGAGGGAAGAGCTAGCAGTCCTAAATTGCATACTGCAATTTCCTCAGGAGAGGAGTACTCAACAATTTCGCAGCATAGATTAGAAGACTTGATGGTTCCCAAATTCTTCTGATTCAGTTTCCTATTGCATGAATCTTTGTAAAGCATGAAGGGCATCCCAGTTTCTGTTTGAGATTCTAAAATTTGCATCCATAACTTTCGAGCCTTGATAGTCTGCATTGCAAGGCCCTGTCTTTCATAAAGTGTGTACTTGTCCTCGAACTCTTGCCCAAAGACATCATTAAGTCCCGGAGCTTCGTCAGGTGAAAACAAAGACCAGTCCTCATTCTCCTTTACTCTTTTCATGAACAAATCAGGAATCCATAAAGCATAAAAAAGATCCCTTGCACGAAGCTCTTCCTGTCCGTGGTTCTTACGAAGTTCCAACACTTCTTGGACATCAGCATGCCACGGCTCTAAGTACACAGCCATTGCACCCGGCCTTTTGTTCCCACCTTGATCTACGTATCTTGCAGTATTGTTGAAGACGCGGAGCATTGGCACGAGTCCTCCGGACGTTCCGTTGGATGCCTTGATGAGAGCACCACAAGCTCGAACATTGCTCACGTGGATTCCTATGCCTCCGGAGCCTTTGGATATCATCGCCGCCTTATGCAATGTCTTGTAGATTCCATCGATTGAATCATCCTCTGTTGCCATTAGGTAGCACAGAGATAGGAAATTGTTATCAGTTCCAGCATTAAAGAGTGTGGGTGATGAGTGGATCATATACTTAGAAGACATAAGATCGTAGGTCTCCTTAATTCTAGCGAGCATATCAGCGTCACCATGGATCCCATGGATGCCCACAGCCACACGGAGGAAGAGATATTGGGGAGTTTCGGCCACGACCTTATCGATATGCAAGAGGAATGACTTTTGGAGAGTTCTCACTCCAAAGTATGATAAGTCGAAATCTCTCTCTGGACAGACCAAAGAATCAAGGTAGTCTGCGTTGGACTCTACGATCTCAGCCGCAGCTTTAGACACCAAAGGATATGGTTGGCGAGTTCTAGTGTGGTGGTTCAGTCTCAATGTTCGAAAAGCTTCCGAAAATCGTTTTGGAACCAACCTTCGAATGCGGTACGCTTCCAAGCGCCCTGCTAGAAGTCCGCAATCAGGGTTGATGATAGTTCGCAGCGCAACGGACTCTGCTGCCAACTCTATGAGTTGATTGAACAGAAGTGACTCTGGTAAAGATGCTTCGATGTCATGGACTAGCGAGTCCATTTTGTCAGCAGAAATAGTCAATGTGCCACTTAGCTTTTCTAGAAGGGTTCTAAATCTGTCTGCCTCGAAGGGGCCATGGGTCCCTGTTTCATTCTCCACGATCGTCATGGGTTGCAAATTAGAGATAGATTGACATCTTTGCGATGTAGTGGCGTGCAGTCTGCAATAAGATTTGATGAGTAAGCTGCGGTACTACATTACAAAAATAATGAGAGTTTGAATAGGCAAAATATGGATCATTACTCAAGAAGAACGCTTACAAAATGTTGCTGGATGTTCTAGGGTTGTCATCAGAAATAGCAAAAAAACAGCTCGCACTCAGGTTCGAACTAAGGACCAACAGATTTGCAATCTGCTGCGCTACCACTGCGCCATACGAGCTGGTTATATGAAGATATGATAATGGTTTAATAAGTCGTAACTTGCGTAGGTGGAAGGTCCGATTTTGCCGCTGAATTGCATATATTATATTTCTTGAAACATTTGTAGCCTATTTTATTGCAGGAATTATTAATAATATCACAATTACGCCCATTTCCTTTATTAGACCCCCTATGGAGCCGCCATTTAAGGAGTACATTCTTTTCAATCTTTCGGATTATACTATAACTTTTTTATCTTTCCAATAATCTTCACTCCTTCTTTTTCCATCTTTCATTTAACTATCTTCCTGTTCACCTTTTACTTGAAACCAACTACATCGCGGTGCACCCGTGCACCAGCTTTGCTTACAAAAAATTCAGCTCATCCTGATCTACAGTATCCAACTTCGTAGCGATGGGCAAGAGAAAGTCGTCAGAAGCCCACAACATGCAAGTGGACGATTCCTTCCTGCCACTATTGCAGGAGGAGTATAAGGGCAAGAAATTGTATGACCCAATCAATACCGTGGATGATAAATGGGAGCTCTTGCCAGCATTCTTGAAGGTTAAAGGTCTCGTCAAGCAGCACTTGGATTCGTTTAATTATTTTGTGGATGTGGACTTGAAGAAAATCATCAAAGCTAACGAGCTAGTCTTGTCCGATGTGGATCCTCTGTTTTATTTGAAATACTTGGATATTCGAGTTGGTCACAAGTCATCGCTGGCTCCTGGAACCAAAGAGGTGATCATGGCGCCCCATGAGTGTCGTTTGAGAGACTTGACATACTCGGCTCCTATCTACGTGGATGTTGAATATACTAGGGGCCGCAAGATCATCATGCACAAGGACCTAGAGATTGGACGTATGCCTATTATGTTGCGTTCCAACAAGTGTGTTTTAGACGGCATTGATGAGCAGAGAATGGCTCTTTTTGAGGAATGTCCAATCGATCCCGGAGGATACTTTATTGTCAACGGAACTGAAAAGGTAATTTTAATTCAGGAGCAACTTTCCAAGAACAGAATCATTGTTGAAGCGGATGAAAAGAAGAACATTGTCCAAGCTTCTGTCACTTCGTCTACGCACGAGCGTAAGTCGAAGACCTATGTGATTTCCAAGAATGAAAAAATCTACTTGAAGCATAACTCCATTGCGGAGGACATTCCGATCGTGGTGATGTTGAAGGCTGCTGGTATCGTGTCTGACATGGAGGTGTTGCAGCTTGTATGTGGCTCCAACCCCCAGTATCAGGACTTGTTCGCCATTAACTTTGAGGAGGCTGCTAAACTCGAGATCTTCACTCAACAGCAGGCACTTCTCTACATTGGTAAAAGAGTGAAGACAGTGCGTCGTGCCGGTGCTCCCAAGTTGTCGCAGCTCCAGGAAGGTATCGAGGCTATTGCTACTACTGTGATTGCTCATTTGACTGTTTCCGACTTGAACTTCCGCGAGAAAGCCTTGTACATAGCCACCATGGCCAGAAAAGTGTTGATGACCATGCATAACCCAACGATGGTTGACGATAGAGATTATGTGGGTAACAAGCGTTTGGAATTGGCAGGTCAATTAATGTCTTTGCTTTTCGAAGATTTGTTCAAGAAATTCAACACAGATTTCAAAGCTAACATCGACAAGATTTTGAAGAAGCCAGGGCGTACCTCAGAGTTCGATGCACTTTTATCTATTAACATCCACTCTAATAACATCACAATGGGTATGAACCGTGCCATTTCCACAGGTAACTGGTCGTTGAAACGTTTCAAGATGGAAAGGGCTGGTGTTACTCATGTCTTGTCTCGTTTGTCTTACATTTCTGCATTGGGAATGATGACGAGAATCTCTTCTCAATTCGAGAAATCCCGTAAGGTTTCTGGTCCTAGAGCTTTGCAACCGTCTCAATTTGGTATGTTGTGTACTTCTGACACACCTGAAGGAGAGGCCTGTGGTTTGGTTAAGAACTTGGCCCTCATGACCCATATCACAACAGACGACGAAGAAGGACCAATCAAACGATTGTGCTACCTCTTGGGATGTGAGGATATCATGAGCCTTGACTCTGCATCTATCTACTCTGATGGTAATTTTGGTGTGTTCCTCAACGGTACGATGCTTGGAACCACAAGATTCCCTGTTAAATTTGTTAAAGACTTCCGTGCATTGAGAAGAACGGGAAAGATCTCTGAGTTTATCTCTATTTTCACAAATTCCCATCAAGCTGCTGTCCATATCGCCACAGATGGTGGTAGAGTTTGTCGTCCGTTGATCATCATCGACGAAAAAACTGGTACCCCACGCGTTGAGGCACACCACCTAGAGAAATTGTTAAAAGGTGAATGGGTTTTTGATGATTTTTTGAAACATGGCTTAGTTGAGTACTTGGATGTCAATGAGGAAAATGACGCCTTGATTGCCCTATACGAAAAGGATTTTGAAGAGAATCCCGATCTTAACTACACCCATTTGGAGATTGAAACTTTCACTGTTCTTGGAGCAGTTGCAGGATTAATTCCATACCCGCATCACAACCAATCCCCCAGAAACACATATCAATGTGCGATGGGTAAGCAAGCTATTGGTGCCATCGCATACAACCAGTTCCGCAGAATCGATACCCTTTTGTATTTCATGGTTTATCCTCAGCAACCTATGGTTAAAACAAAGACAATCGAATTGATTGACTACGACAAATTACCAGCAGGCCAGAATGCAACTGTGGCTGTTATGTCTTACTCTGGTTACGATATTGAGGATGCTTTGGTTTTGAACAAAGCTTCCATTGATAGAGGTTTTGGAAGATGCCAGGTTGTGCGTAAGAATACCATCACGCTTAAGAGATATCCAAACCACACAAAGGATATTGTGGCAGGTATGCGCGTTGACGAGTCTGGTAAGCCTATTTTCTCACATAGTGCTTTGGGTCTTGATGGTTTGGGTGAAGTCGGTATGAGAATAGAAAATGGACAAGTATACGCCAACAAACAAGTTCCAACCAATGCTGGTGAGTCCGTTCTTGGTGATCATAACCAATCTCCTGGTGTTGAATCTCACAGGGAAACTCCAGCTTACTACAAGGGACCAGAACCCTCGTATGTTGATCAAGTCATGATGTCCGTTAGTGATAATGATCAGGCATTGATCAAGGTTTTGTTGAGACAAACCAGAAGACCTGAACTTGGTGACAAGTTCTCATCCAGACATGGACAGAAAGGTGTCTGTGGTATCATTGTACAACAGGAAGATTTACCCTTCAACGATACAGGTGTTACACCTGATATTATCATGAACCCACACGGTTTCCCATCTCGTATGACGGTCGGTAAAATGATTGAATTAATCTCAGGAAAGGCAGGCGTGTTGAATGGTTCGCTTGAATACGGTACATGTTTTGGAGGTTCCAAGTTGGAGGATATGTCTAAAATTTTGGTTGACAAGGGTTTCAACTACTCAGGAAAGGACATGTTGTACTCTGGTATTACAGGTGAGTGTTTGCAAGCGTACATTTTCTTTGGACCCATTTACTACCAAAAATTGAAGCATATGGTGTTGGATAAAATGCATGCTAGAGCAAGGGGCCCAAGGGCTGTCTTAACTAGACAGCCTACCGAAGGTAGATCCAGAGATGGAGGTTTGAGATTGGGAGAGATGGAGAGAGACTGTGTGATTGCATATGGTGCTTCTCAGCTTTTGCTCGAGAGATTGATGATCTCTTCAGATGCCTTCGAAGTTGACATCTGTAACAACTGTGGTTTGATGGGATACAGCTCATGGTGTAACACATGCAAGAGCTCTGAACACATGATTAGAATGACAATTCCTTACGCAGCGAAATTGTTGTTCCAAGAACTTTTGTCCATGAACATCGCTCCACGTTTGAAGTTGGGAGATGTCTTTTAGTGTACAATAATAATTTGCATAATGGGCTGCTTTGGCTTGAGCTGCTCGTCTATATTGATAAAAAAACATAGATTTAAACAATTACATATAAGTAGTACTACTCATCCTTGGATTTGCCTAGGTGTAAGCCCTTCTTGAGGCCCTTGCCAACGGTACCAACACCTTTGCCGAGTCCCTTGCCGAAACCCTTGCCGACGTGTCCAACAGCACCAACTCCAGTACCGACGGCTCCAAATGCATCGCCGATATGAGTAGAACTAGCCGGGCGAACGTTAATGATGAAGTCTGGCTTGAAACTCAACTTGAAGTGAGCCTCTCCGGCTGGCTTCTCTTCCTCATCGAACAACTTGACAGTGTATTCAGTCTCACCCTCCTTGTTCATTTCAGAAAGTTTCATATAACCCTCGCACAACCAGTCATCTTGCTCTGGCCCAATATCCCAATCATAGACAACGACCTTAACAACTGAATCGTACTTGTTGATGACCGCAACCTTGGCATTCTCGTTCCAAACCGGATCTAACGTCTTCTTGACCTTCTTACTCTTGAAGAAGTCTTCCTTGTCAGTGTTCAAGAAGAGTTTGACATATGGGTCAGACTTACCATTGCTGTCTCCAGCTGGTAAGTCGTTTGCATCAATCGCTTCAACATTTAAGTAACCTGAGTTGTCGTGCGAGTCTTGAGGAGGAATCTCGCCGGAGTATACAATAGGCACCCAAGAGGCCCGGACTCTGACAGAAGCAGTGACTGCTCCACTCAATTGAATCGTCATTGGCTCCTTATAGCCATTGGACAACAACTGATGTGCTGGAATGTTCACTTCTGAAATAGGCTTCTCAGATCTGTTGTTGTCTTTCTTCTTCGAAAGTCTGATATTCACTTTAGACCAGTCGAGCTCTTTGATGATAACATCACCAGTTACATTAAGCTTCGACTTTCTCTGCTTCAACTTAGGGGAAGTGAAATCTGGAAGACCGTGGTTATCAGCAAAGAGTTGAAGGTAGCAATCATCCTTACCAGTGTCAACATCAAGAATCTCATAGACGAGCACACCACTCTTAAACTCGGTGAGCTGTTCCAAGTTCAATCTCAACTTGTTTTGAGAGTCGCCTTCTTCATCGGCTTCTTCGTCGAGCTCTTCCTTCTGTCTCTCAAGTTTTTTCTTTTCTTCCTTGTCGCCCTTTTCCTCGGCCTTCTTTAACTCTTCCATTCTCTTCTTCTCGGCCTTCTTTTCATCCTCTTCGGCTTGATAGTCGTCCAAAGTCATAACTGGCAAGGTCGGATAAAAGGACAAAGAATAGGTGAGAGAACCTTTAGGACCTCTCTTGTGAATCAACTTGGAAACTCTCTTTTCGTTATCCACAGTCTCAATGTAGCGGCCCTTCTCGTCCCTCTGAATCAACTCGTTCAATCTGACATCGAACGAACCCAAAGTTCTGTCTGGACTACGCTTCTCGACATCCATAACTTCCAAAGTCAATTTCTGGTTTGGAGAAGAGATAGAGACGTAATGCACCTCCGCCCAGGTTGGGTTCAAAGTTGATTCTGCAGCCACAGTTCTTGCACGCTCAATTCCGTTCACCAAGATACGAGCGTAAGGGTCAATCTTTCCAATAGTTTCCAAGTTACGCAAATCCTCAGCCCTGTCAATGACAACTCTAACGACACCCATTGGAGAGCTGTAGCCACCAGCTCCAGAAGCCCCTTCCAACATAACTGGCTTCCAATGGGTGCTGATTTGTACTTCGCCACCCTTTGAAAGTTGAAACCATGGGTCTTGAATCATAGTGGCATCGATTAAATCATTCAAATTACAACGGAAAGAGCCGTAGATCTTCTTATCGGTGGTTCTGAGAATAACACGAACCCTAGTCTTTGCACGGTCAAAAATAATCTTCTCTTCAGAATTTCCCCATGCTGGATTGTTGTTCTTCTTGACAACAGCTGTCTCAATAACAGGTACACCATCAAGCAAGACTTCAACGGAAGTTGACAAGGGCTTATCAGAAGGACTTTTCAAGTTTCTTGCATTAACGACCAGAATCATTGCAATACCAGTGTTCAAGTCAGGAGGAGGATTAACGGCACCATCCGGCTGTCTGGTGGCCATCAACGCTGGCATGAAGTTCAAACCGAACAGGATCTCACCAACCACTTTATTGTTACGAACAACTGGGGCATTGATATTTGGATGTTTCGGATTCTGAAGCAAAATGTCCATGTCAAGCTGAACGGAACCGATGATGTTATCATTCCTGTGGCCGTTGTGATCCATGATAGTGATGTTCAAAGGCTCAGAGGTTGTGGTGATCGGAATATTGACAGTCTCGTTCCAAACCGGCTTAGAAGTATTCTTGATGTACTTAGTAGTAGCCAAAACCTTCTTAGAAAATCCAAGGTTACAATAAGGATCGATGGTATTTCCAACACGACCGTAGTTCTTCAAGCCCTTCGCAGATTTCAAATTGACAACCAAAACACCGATAGCGGAGTTGAGTGGAGCACCAGCCATCAACTGCTCGACATTCAACTGGAAGGAAAGAGGAGCAAACAAGATAGGACCAGCATATTTCTTAATCATTTGATTAATAAATGGGTACAAGCCAGGGAAAGCCAACACCTCCCAATTGAAAGTGGATTCACCAAAAATTCGAGAGTTAAAATCAATCTGGGGAGGTTCCAACAAGGCGACGTTAATAGTCTGAATATGAGGGAATGAAGACATCATTCTCATTCTGACCCTTACCAAACTCTTGAAAGACACGTCAGAAACAGCAATTGGAAGGGTAATTCCGAAGAGCTTTACTTTCACAACAACCTTCTCATTGACCTTATTCTTCAATTGCTTGCTACTGGAATCAGCCACCTCGTTGGGAGTGAAAGAAACACCCCAGTCCATGACGACAACGTCTTCAGCAGTACCTTGCAAAGTTTTGACCAAGTCAATTCTTGGAGGTTTGGTACCAGCCGTGAACGAGTCGAGCCACAAGGACTTGATGAAAGCAGGAGCAGGTGAAGCAGCCAAAATGGGATTGACCTGTTCGGTGACAATCTGAGACACGGAGGGCTCCAAAAAGTGCCAAAATTTCTCCAAAAACACATTGAGCCAGTCCATTGTCTCGTAGTCATCCTCAATGGACTTGATCGAAAATTCTCTCTGGGCCTGTTCTCTCAAAGACTGTCTGTAAGTTCTTACCGAACTACGGTACATAACAGCGCAAGCAAGCATGATGAAAAACACCGGAGCCAACGAGAAACGAAACCATCCGACAATCCATGACAACAAACCTCCAACAATAATGTAAGCCACATTATGGTACCAGTCTCCATAGGCTATCTTGGGCAAATAAGTGTCAAAGATAGATCCACGGGTCAACAAGTCCATGGCCTCATCCTCAGAGGTCAACGCATCAGCCTTCTCCCATCTACCTACCTCTTTCCATCCACGGTAGGTTGGCTCCACGGACTTTCTTGGAGGCGGTTTGGTTTTGATGTCCGACATGTCGTAGTCTTCACTGATAGTCCAATCGATGGTGGTGGTGTTGGCACCATTTGTTTTCTCCTTAATCAATTCCTCCTCATCAAATGGAGGCTTTTGGTCAAGCTTCTTCTGCTTTGGGGGTTCCAACACTTCTGAGGGCTGGGGTTAGCAATTGTTTCTTATATATGTCATCTATGCGTTAAATTGTACGTACGTCTGCTGCTGCTGCAGCGCCAGCTTCACTCATGGTAGTTGCAAGTAGTTGTTAGTTTTGAAATGGTTGCCAGAATATGCGACGAACTAGGTTGCGGGTCGTGTATCGACCATAAATCTGACACAAGAAACCAAAACATGAGTTTGAGGAGACGATTGATGAAAGATTGATGGGTATATTTCAAGACTGATTCATTGATATTACATCATTATCTTGATTTCAGAATTCTCTTCGGTCTTTTCATAAATATGACGTAGGCCGTTCTTGATGCCTGTCCTGTATGGTATGCAGATAGGTCTTCTCTTGCATGAGGAAGTCCATGAAGACCTTTTAACAGGAAAGTGAAGGCGACAACGGAGGCAAAAGTTTATATATTTGCTTTGAGAGGACGTCAGGAACCACTATTCCACACTTTTAGAATTGTAGATGGGTTGTGGTTTTCAACTTCGAGGTCTGTCAGATAGCCGTTGTGCAGTCGATGAGAAGTAACAGTATGTAGGCGGTAAATAAGTAAAATAAACGGCGGTGTTGTCGAATCCTTATTGATTTATCATTTGGTTCGACTCGATCTCATCTAATCTTCTCCACATTTCCTTTTTTTCGTGTTTTTAAGGAATAAGAATATCATTCAGCCTTACTACACTTTGATGTGTCGGGTCCTATAATTTACTAAAATGCCTCCCGATAAAAGCTAGCTAGCTTCCCGATCAGTGTAGTCTAATTCTGTTCCCTCTTTATTTTATCCTTGTCATTTCTTGATAATTCAATCAACTATGGTATTACTCCCCATCCGTTGGTAAGGGCTGTAAATGCTTCCAACTATACAAATTATGAGAGTACCAGCAACATTGCTGCGAAAAACAACTCCACTATCAAAAATCAGAAACTCAAGAAAAAAAAACGTTCGAGGTCCATGAACTTATATTAACACCCCCAATGCATGTATACATGCGATAAACATGTCTTAGACTTCTTGAACGCCACCAGCAGTCACCACCCGCCGTTGGCAACCGTCCCCAAGGTCACACATACACCCGTACACCTCGAGGAAAACATCCCATACTTGAAGTGTAAAAAGCTAAACCAAGATCAAACACCAATGAGACGTCAGGCCAACTTGGCCATATGTTTTGGCATATTCACCACCTTACTATTAGGAATACAGATCCTCAAAGCCTGGCAGCTTGAGTTCGAAGACGCGGTGTTCCTCACTAAGAACAGTATAAAACAGCTCCAAACTCAATACTTATGTAAGAGCAGACGTATAGGTTGCGTCCCTGAAGAGGATACCGAGGATAACGACGGCACTAGCAACGTTATGCTCAAGCTGGCTCGTCATCTGGTAGCAGGAATGGACTTGGACCTTGACTTTCCCTTTTCAAATGTCATGAACTCGGTGTTCCCCATTGATCTGGTGGTATCCTTCAACATTTCCAACACAACCCAGGAATTTATTGCTCGGTATGCGTCGTTCAGCCCGGTGTTGAATGGTAAGCTTACGAGCAAGTACGCGGTGATAGATGGCCATGGCTGTTCACCAATCAACTCTACTTCTCATCCGCAATACAAGGACAAGATTCTTATTGTTCTTAGAGGGAAGTGTACATTCGTCAAGAAAGTGACTAACCTCGTGGACTCAGATCTCCGTCCGAGAGCCGTGGTGGTGGCAAACAACGAACCTTACCGTAATCTCATCACTATGTACTCTAGTACATTCAATGAGGATGGCTCACTCACAGTGCCCATATTATTCATCTCCAACGAAGACTACAAGAGACTCAAGGGGCTCGAACTGGCGAATTTGCTGCTCACGATCGAGACGGCGTCCATCGATAATTGGATCAATCTCATGCTTCTGATGGCGTTATCACCTCCACTTCTTATTGTGTTTTTCTACCTTCTATTGCGGGGAATCCAAATGTGCCACCGTCGCCGAATCAGTACCATGAACCAAAGGCTCGTGCGTAAAATGGCCGTTTTCATTTACAACTACAACCATTTGGTGCCTGCGCCCAAGTTTTACGAGTATTTGACTGCCACGGGTCAAACTGGAGACATACCACTGGTGGTGTCTTCAACTGAGGATTTGCAAGCTGGAACTGACGATACCGAAAGCAGTGCGGAAATTGCCCAGCCTCAAGCGGCCAGCTCGTATGTTATCAATGGCACCGACTTATATTCGCTCACGAATTTGAATCTTTTATTTGCACACCGCGATTACTATCCTACACTCAAATGTTCCATTTGTCTTGACAGGTTTGCACCTCTCCGTTCGCGAGTGCTTGTACTCGAGTGCAAGCATATATACCACGAGAGTTGTCTACTGAACTGGCTCATTAACTTCCGTCGCAGCTGTCCATTGTGCAATGAACCTCTCAAGCTGTTGGAGTCACTGCCTCTACTCAGTACCGAAACTTCAAATTACGACAGTTTCCGGGTGGATTTGGAGAGGGGTCATACAAGTCACCCATGGCCACATAGAAATCTGGCCTGGAGCCAGAGCAGCCATGAAGAATCTTCGAGCCAGTACCACGATGCCCAAGCTCGTGACTTAGGAACATCAGCAAGGACATCGACTGTGGCAGTCCGCAGCCTTCAACTTGATTCTCAAAGCTCAAATCATAAAAGTATCGGCGCAGCCACTCTCCTGGCCCATTCAGGAGAGTCCCCACGACCACCTTACGGGGAAGGCGACACCACTGAATCGAGTGATGGGTTCGGAGTCGGAGTCGGCCCCGGGGCCGGTCCCGGATATGGTATCCAAACCGGTGAAGACTACGATCTACAATCCGGAATGACAGGTGGTAGCTCTGGTGCTGGCCCTGGCTCGAACGCTTTGCGTCCATCCAGTCGGATGCACCACAGTGGGGGTCTCAGCATTGATTCAGATGCCTCGTTCGTCACTACTCGCACTCACCCATACTCCGAGACGTCAAGTACGCACTACCTTACTCCACGGCAGAGCGTAGATAGTGGCATGGAAGATACCACCCTGAGCACTTCCAGTGACGGGACTATCAGAAATGCTAGCCCCAACCATACGTAATGAATGAACTGCATGACTTCAATGATCACTAAAATTAAAACGACCTAGACAAATATGTTAACCGATTTGTGCAGAGGCGCAGCATGATAAGCTCGCCATAGATTGTATGTTTTACGTTGACTGGGTACCAACATTATGGAACATTTGCGAGCCAATACCCCCGGGGGTTTTCGGGAGCACACAAGGACCCCACAGTCTCGTAAAAAAAAGTCCTGCACGTGACCACTTTGCACTCTACATTACATTTCAACGTTATGATTCGACCCCGGTGTCTTTCATATATATATCCAACAAATCGACCACCCGCAAATATGGACCCGAACACTTCAATCGAAAATCCTGCTTATACAGACCACACACTACAGCAGCAGCCGCAACAGCAGCAGGATACTGGTTTGGCAGACTCCAATGATCAACAACCTAAACGATCAAAAAAGAGAAAGAAGAAGGTAGAGATGGCATGTGTTTACTGTCGCCGCTCCCACATGATTTGTGACGATTCAAGGCCGTGTCTGCGGTGCATCAAACGAGGTATTGGCCATCTTTGTCATGATGAGCCGACACCAGGACGCCAGAAGAAGAGACCTGATGGAAACGGAAACGAAAACACCGTAACGCCGCCTCCAATGACATCTGGGGACCACAAAAACGTCAATACTGCAACGAACACGAATGGAACTCCATCAGTGTTGCAAACTGGTATTCAGCAGAGCTCGAGAAATGGCAGTAATTCGATGTTAACAAAAGCACTACCGTTCAACCAGGAACCCTTTTTCTACTCTGAACACGCGGGTAGCGAGTTCAGTTCGCTTAACGACTTTTTGTCCATGATCGATGACCCTGAACTAGTTAATGGTGCTCTTAACGTGGGATCGGCTAACGCAGATGCCCTACTACCATTTACACTTGGCCCCGACCTGTCAAGTAACTCCAACACAAACCTCAACAATCTTCTAGCATTTTCACCTCCAAATACGCTGATGGCTACATTCCCTGTGCAACAAAACATACAAGTTAAACTGGAGCAGCCAATGACGACACAAGAACAAGCACCATTTATCGACAGAAATACAGAGCACATTTCTTCAGCTGAATTCTCGAAGAATAATTCAGCAACCAACTTGACAGATGGCAACCACCAGCCAATCATATCGGATTCGGCCAGAGACAAGTTCTTCTTGACTGCCGCCGACCCTACCACAGAAATCTCTCCAGAGGAGAGATTAAAGCAGGTCATTAAGGCTAAACTTGAAGCTGGCTTGTTGCAACCTTATAACTACGCTAAGGGATACGCTCGGTTACAAAGCTATATGGATAACTACATGAACCAATCAAGCAGACAGCGCATTCTCAAACCGCTTTCGATTTTCCGTCCTGCCTTCAGAGCAATCGCAAGAACTCTTAAAGATGTTGATTTAGTTCTTGTGGAGGAAAGTTTCGAGAGAATGCTTTTGGACTACGATCGTGTTTTTACGTCCATGGCTATACCTGCTTGCCTCTGGAGAAGAACCGGGGAAATCTATAGAGGAAACAAGGAGTTTGCCTCTTTGGTAGGGGTTACAACCGACGATTTGAAGGACGGAAAGCTTGCAATTTATGAGCTCATGAGCGAAGAAAGTGCTGTTAACTTTTGGGAGAAGTATGGTGCCATTGCTTTTGACAAGGGACAGAAAGCTGTACTCACAAGTTGCAATTTACGTACCAAGGACGGTTTCAAAAGGAAGAGCTGTTGTTTCAGCTTCACCATCAGAAGGGACAGGTATAATATTCCCAGTTGCATTGTCGGAAACTTCATCCCCATTGATCCCTGATATTTATAATTGTGAACGATAATGTGTCATACTCTAATGTTTGCAAATTGTGTAATTCCTATTTTACAATGGCCGCATGCTATATTACTCGTCATCCTCCATGTCGTCATCCTCATCATCCTGTTCATCGCCAATAAAATCATCAACATCGGCATCCTTGCTGCTGTTTTTGGCCCTCTCTTCCTCTGCAATTGCTTCCTTCAAGAGTTTCACTCTCTCTTCCTTAGCCTTTCTTTGCACAACCACATATTGACCCAATGGGGTCGACTCCCAGGACACGTCCTTGAGGAAATTCTTCACTTCAGCCTTATTTGAAGGACCGTATTCGATATTCGATCTCTTAGTGGTGATGTAAGCAGCGGTAGCGTTCAACTTTTCGACCAACTGTTGCAACTGTTTGTTGAATCTAATGTTCTTTGACTTCTTCATGAAACGTCTAAGGGACAACACAGCAGGGGTTGCAAGCTCAGGGAATGCAACGCTCTTGCTGTATAAGACAAAAAATTCGCTTGTCAACTCAAGGAATTGCTCACATAAACCGTCCTGGTAAGCCTTAGTTCCCAAATATTGCTGGTTCATCTTGATGATATAATCGAAGTCAACACCTTCCAACTTGACATTCTTTCCTGGCTTGGTGAAAGCAGTGGAAGTCAAGATTTCGGAAATAAGTGGGTAGATTGGAATGTAAACACCAGTTCCTTGAGATAACCTGATCAAAGATCTGATCAAATAGAAACGCAATGGGAAAAATTGAGGTGTTGGGATGAGTCTCATGGTACCCAAAGTAACCTGGACCAAAGGATAGATCAATGATCTCAATGGAGACTCCTGGTTTTTATGATTAACTAACTCCTTCTCTGGGTTGCAATGATCAGCTAAAACTCTGGACCAGAAGTCCAAGGAATGGCAGAATTGCCAGTTGTAGATGGATCTGTATGCATCCTTACCCAGACTCTCGGAAGAGTTACTCGTGTTGGTAATGGTATTACGCAAGTGGATAGCCAATTGACGTACATACTCGAATCCAACTTGGTAGGACAACTGTTCGTCTATGCCAAACAACTCAGCTGCAGAGTTCTTGGAGAAGTTGATCAAATCCAAGGTATGTGGATTTGTTTTACGGCAGTTCTTCAAGAATGTCGAGTAAGTCTGTTTCAAGATGATTTCCAATGTGGACTTTGGATATTCTCTAGCAGCATTATTCATGAATGCGTAGGTTGCAATCTGAGTTTCGACCTGAGAGGTCATGGCCCACACATCAACCACGGAGGAGAAGATCTCTTTAAGGATCTTTCTTTGAGAAATGTAAAATGGAAGAACTTCCTGAAGAGATGCCAAAACCAAGGCAGCTGTCTCAGTGTTGGTGATATCTTGCAATAGAGTGATATATGCACCGGCCTGACTCTTCAAGATACGTGTCACTTTACCAGCGTTGACATTCTTGTCATCAACAGATCTTATACCTTTCAGGTTGACCTTATAAGGACTCAAGATTTGAATGGCCTCAGGAATACGCTGCAACCCAACAAACATTAAGTCGGAGAAGACAGAAGGGTCTGAGATAGTATACTTAGTGTCATTTTCGTCGGCACGAGTGATGTAGATTGCCGTTTTGAAAGCCGACACGATGTTCTGAAGCAACTTAATAGATGGCTTTTTCAACTGTTTGTTCCAATTGGCCACAAGTGACTTAGTGATCTCTTGTTTCAGCTTGGTCTTTTTAGTGGATGCATCAAGGATTGATTCATCTCCTTCATCCTCCTCATCCTCAGCGTCATCTTCATCATCACTAATGGCATCCAAAGGATTGACGGCCTCGAAGTCTAAGAGGTCCTTGTCGTTATTCTTCAAGTAATTATAGAATTCAGGATCTTTACCTTCCAATGCCTCCAAATCCTTCTGCATCTGCTCAACATCTTCCTCTTCGGAAGACTCCGCGTCTTCATCGATATCGTTCTCTTCCTGCTCTTCATCTTCGCTTGCAGATTCGTCAGAGTTACCTTCCTCTTCTTCATCCTCAGATTCTTCAGCAGCAACGGTGCCCTTCTTTGGCTTAGGAACCTCGAATCCACCCTCAAAGAAGTCCTCTACAGACATGTCATCAAAGACTGCCTTGGTAGCCTTCTTTTCCTTTGGCTGAGCATTCTCTTCAGATGGGCCCTTAGACTTTTTCCGAAGAGCAAGTTTCTTCTTGTGCTTCTGAACCTCCTTACGGTGATCAAGAGTATGCTTCAAGTGCTTATTCTGAAACTTCTTTGTGGCTTTGGAAGCTTTGGCCATGGTTGTTTAAATGAAGTGATGGGTAAGAAAAATTACTGAGATGAGATGTATATGTATCTATGTGCAGACTTGATGCTCTTGGGTGCGAAAAATAGTTTGAAATGTCTTCAATAATTCTTAGTCGTATGCACCCTTGAAGGCTTTTTGAAGCCATTTGAGTAATTTGTCATAAACGATAGTGTTGGCGTTATGGTAATAAATCGAGTGGTCGCTGTCTGGGAAAAAGTGCATATCATAGTTTTCCACACCTTCCGTATCGAAGTGATCCACAAGCCAGAGCGTATTCTGGATATGTACATTGTCATCGGCAGTTCCGTGCATGATAAGAAACCGCTGGACATCCAGGAACTTCTTGAAGTTGGAAATTTCCGAGATTTTCTGGTAGTTCTCGTTAGTTTTAGGACTTTTCATATATCGTTCCGTGTAGACAGAGTCGTAAAACATCCAATTGGTGACAGGTGCGACTGCCATACCATACTTGAACACCTGTCCTCCATCAAACTCTAATGTCTTAAGCGTGGTGAAGCCTCCATATGACCAACCCCAAATAGCAGTTCTCTCATCATCCACGTACTTGTTAATCTTGATGTAGTCCTTGACGATCGATGTGAGATCACGAGGCTCCCAGTATCCCAACTTCTTGTAAGCCCATTGTTTCAAACCCCAGTCATCGCTTCCAGTTCCACGAGGGTCTATGATAAGTACCACGGCGTTTAATTCAGAACTAACTATCTCGTGAAAGCCAATCAGGAAACCAGCGTCCACATATGTGGACCCTGGACCACCATAGGCATTAACCAAGAGAGGGTGCTTCTGATTGGGATCGAAGTTTGGAGGGAAGATCTCTATCAAGTTGAGCTCAACAGCCTCTTTACCATGACCAACCTTGATCTTGCTTTGCACTCTGGTAGGCACATTTGTGATTGCAAGAGTATGTGAAAGGGACTTCACCTCATTAACTGGCTCATAGTTGTCGAAGTCGACTTCTTCGCCGAAGTCTGCAACATTTATGAGTTTTTGCCAAGGCTCCGAGGGCCCGTCATAGTAAAGCTCGACAAAATTACCATCAGGGCTGAAATAGGCCAGAAATTTGCCATTACCACTGATCGTCTTCTTCAGTCCATCTTCAATTGACACCAGACCGAACGAAACCTCGTTGTTGGTGCCCCACATTCCGTAGACAGTCTTTCCATTGGCGTCGTATGCAAATGCGGATTCATAATGGATTGGCCCTAACAACTTCGAGTATGTCTCCGAATCAGCCAGATCGAAGACTGCAAGTTGGACGAGATTGTCCAGCACCACTTTTTCAAGGTACTTGACGGTGTCTTGCTGGATGGTGACAATGGGCAGAGCTTTTTCTACCCACCCATTGTACTCGGAGGTATCCTGTTTCGAAACAAATTTCACATTCTCATCTTTCGGAAGGTATAGCTTCTTCACTAAAACAGTACTGGTTCTGTCAGTGAGCTTCAAAAGCATTGCATCTTCAATCCAAGTCGCGTCACTTAAAATGAAATCTTCCCCAACGTCTTCGTCAGCTAATCCTTCAATATTTTTAACCGTTTGCAGGTCAACATCAAACACGCGGAGAGACACTTTTGGGTTGTTGGTTCCAGGCTTTGGATACTTCAAAAATGCTTGGACAGGATATTGGTTGAGATCTCTCTCATCAAACGAAGATGCAATCTCATCAATCGACTTGACATAGAAGCTAAACTGATAATCTTCCACATCTGTATCGTCAATAGATGCAAATACCATCTTTTTCAGATCGGGCGACCACCAGGTCATCTTCTCATCACCTACAATTTCCTCTTCATACACCCAATCCGGCTTTCCATTGAAAACGTTTCTGTCTTTCGAACTTGTGAGAACCGCAATGCCCTGATTGGCCACATTCATGGCATACAAGTCCTGGTTGTGACCGAAAATTAAGTACTCACCAGAAGGACTGAATTCAACAAAATGGAGCTTTTCCAAACTATCAGAAGCAGAACCTGGAGGTTGAATTGGGAATAAATTACCGGTGCTTGGTTGCCAGAGCCAGAACAAAGAATACGAGGAGTACCGCCACTGTTTTGTGATGTCAGATCGAAGCACATGCATTGCGCTAGTGTCGTCAACCAGAACACCAGGATTTAGAACAAGATCTTCAAGATTGAAGAAGTCGTTCTTGTACTCGAAAACAGTATTCTCCAACAAAATCATTCGGTAGTCAGAATTGGCCTTGCGGATAACCACTTCAGTGCCTTCTGTAGCCAAATAGTAGCCATTGTGAGAGCTCGAGCCTTCCTCAGGAAACTGAATCGGCGTCAACCACCGGATCACTTTATGATCGGGAAAATACATTCCCCTTCGGTACGTGTCGAAGGTAACATTGGCATTGTTCGCCAGAAACGCGTTCAAGGTGATGTTACGATTCAGAAGCAGCACTTGAGTAGTAGCAGCGCCGTACCACACCCCCGACGCAACCTTCCGGGCATTTCCATTCGAATACACTATAAGGGCTATTAGCCACACTGCAAAAATAGCTGCTGTTATGATCGAGCACATTCGCTTGGATAATGTGCGTGAGCCATGGAATCTCAGAAGAGTCTGTTGAAATGTGGGATCCAACAGAAAATCCTCAAGATCGTCACTCTTGCTGATATAATTGTCAATCTCCGTAAAAACTTCCGAAGTGTCTGAGTGCTCTGACTCTTCATCCTCCAATGCATCGGGCGTAGTAACCGACGATAGGTCTTGGAGGGGGATCTGATCCACTGGTTGATAAGACATGCTGGGGAAAAGATGTGAATAGGGTAAGCCAGATAGTCACAAATGAAAAGTAAATACCACAATTGGTAGTTGAAAGTTCAAAATTGGAAAGATTGAATAGTCCGTACCCGGGCCCCTTTATAGTTCTTGCAACAAATGTACATATGATCTCAATGGGGCATTGTATGGACCACCTCACACTGCGTGGAACCTTGGTCCCACACAGGAAATTGGAGCGGATTCTTGGAACAGACTATACGTAGTAACTGACGGCAGATCGTAACAAAATCCCCACCATTCTTCTCTTTAACAATTTATAGAACGTCATTTCTATATTTTGGTGGCCATTTTTCGAAAAAAAGATGGACTACTCGAGTGTTGTGCAAGGCACCCCGACTCTGGAGGATTATGCTGACTTGTTCAATTCTCCACTACTCGCAACAAGCTTTGCCAAAGCACTTGCGGGAGTGTCCAAGTCGATCTCAGAACCTCGGGGCCCACATAAGGCATGGCAAGGAATATTCCGGAGCGGACTTGCCCATTTTTCTACAGCAGTTGGCTATAGAGACCATGAAGCCGATGTGGAAAATGCTGTAGACTATAAAGGTTCAGTACCTGAGGAGGATATTACGCAACAAACTGGTATTACAACTGAGTTGCCCACGGATGATGGTGAAGATATCACGTCACAGGGAATTGAGATTGTAAGGGAAGAGATAGGGGAGGCTGCGGAAGCGAAAGACATCGCTGATGACCCTCTGGAAGATTTGGGCGGTGACACGGGATTGACCGAGGAAACCGTTGTGGAAGGGACCAAAGATGATTCTAAGGGCCTGCTTAAAGCGTCAGATGAGAGTGTCAACATCCCTAAAGACAGCATCTCGAACGAAACCAATTTGGATATTGGCGTGGAAGCCAACTTAAAAGAGAACATTTCTCAAGAGCCAGAGGGCCTGGAAGTGCAAGGATCAACTACTTCTGGAGCTGATAACGCCAAATCAGTTTCTCTTGATTTGCATAAGTCGGATATTGAAGAGACAAATGAAAAGGTGACGCGGATCTCTCACATTTTACGCATTTGGTTTGCGGAGTTGTGGGCTGCATCGAGAAAATACAACAAGGACATGGTAGTAGCGATTTTTGGATTGCCTGGGACCTCCAGTGAGCTTACAGAAAAGCATTTGTATGACCTATTGATCAGAATCAAGTGGTATATCGACAAGGTTCTTGAGGACGCTAACTGTGAATACTCCACGTCCTTGAAGGAGCTCATCCTCTTACTTCATGAGATCTTGCATGGTTTGTTTCAGGCTGTTTCTCTTGAGCGTGACAACCAGAGCTCGAACCGCTTTCTTATTGTGAAGAGCTTGCTTTTCACGTATTACAAAGCAGATCTTTCTCAAACCTTAGATCTGTTGCTCACATCTACCAATGGATCTGGCACCAGCGAATCGAAGCTCAAAAAAGACGATTCCGAATCCATTACAGGTCTTGATGAGACCGAACTTCCCGAAATTTCAAATGTCCATTCACTCAAGAAGCAGCAAAAACCAACAGACTTCCGTCTTTCTTATGGCACTCTTATGCACATCTACGTGATGTATGATTCGTTGGCAAACAGTCCTCTCAACATGCTCCTCGTTGACAAGGTATCTTTATCTTTGGACATCACGACACTAGAGGAGGTTTCCGCCAATGTGTACACCAACTTGTTGGTACACAAAGATTTCGAAGATGAACAGGTAGTCTCGCAGTTTGAAGGCAGAGTGATCCCACTTTTATCTGCTCTCTTCAACTATTACTACGGGCTTTTCCCTGATGTGCTCAACGCTGATTTGAGTGTTTCGTCTTTTTTCAGTTGGATTACTGGTTATTCGTTTTCTCCAGGTCTGTACGTGGGAATTAAGACCGTTGAAACAATCACAAATTTTCCAAAAAATTCGAAATTGAATATTCAAGACCCCTTCTTGTACGAAGTACAGCAATATGAGGTAACAAATCGCTTGGGATCCGGAGAAGCTTATGAGACAGAGTGGAGTCTTCGTTCACCAACATACCTCACAATTTCCTTGAAAATCTATCAGCTTATCAAGAACCCTTCCTTCACGAAGTATTTGGCGAAAGTTGATTCAGAGAAAGAGATACCACTCCTTGACATTTGGCTCTGTGTGTCGTCCTACGTGCACCATTATCAGTTTAAATCGGCGCTAAACCAATATGGTGCACGTATTTCGTTGTTGACCTTGCTTAAACTCACCTCAACGAAGTCTCCTTGCGTGAAATTGCTCAGGGAATACAAAATCAACGAATTTAAGTGGAAGCTCTGTCACCAGAGGCCCCCTGCTATCCCCATCAGTAACGGAGATGGTATAAAGTCTTCATTGTTGTACATTATTGATCTTGTTCAAGTCACCTTGAGATTCAATTTGAGTAAGAGACTAGACATGGACAATTGCAAGCTTGCTTTGACTGTGCTATACCAAATCTTGCTCGAGGGAGCCGAGTCCATGTTTGAAGACCTTCAAACGTACAAATGGCTGGATCTTTACAAGACCTTGGTGCACTTTTTAAAATTTGTTGAGAAGAATTGTAACGAGGAGGACGTCAAGTACGTTATTGAAGAGGTTTTCTGCATTTTTGACCTCATCTTAGGTCCTGCTTACGACCGAATCATCGAAAGATCAAGCGACTTCTGGCTGTTGGGAAGTCATGTGGCCAAATCAGTGAACTTCGAGCTCTTCTACCAGATGCTTCAACACTATCTGTCGTTGCACGGATTATTTGTGAAATATATCACGAAGAAACACAACTTTGCCAAGGTCGCATCAACTTTTGAGTCATTGACTGAAGAGTTTGATCTTCTGAGCACTAAAGAATTAAACATTGATGAAGTGACAGTTAAGCTCAACAAATTGTCGCTATTAAACGAAGACGAGTTCGCCCCCACAGTCTTGCAAATGAACAAGTTCAACTACGCCGAGACTTTCAAGTACTTGGACAAGTACCATGACTACATTGATTTTGAGAAGCAGGTTGAGATTGTGGACATATTCAATTTGCTCTACGACAACAAGTGGGTGGAACAGAAAAAGGAACGAAAGCATTAATCCTTTTGCAAGGTTCTAAAGAAGTCCATACATGTAGTGAAGACAACCAAAAGAATACCACCACCAGGGCCCAATCTCAACACCTTAGGGATGAAACCCTTGTACAAAGCAGCGAAACCTTCCTCCTTAGCAACTGTAAGCACCGATGGGATTGTCCACCTGTACTTAGTGGAACCAGCCTGAATTCTAGACTTGACAACATCGAAAGGAGTGTTCATCACGGTACCAAAAGTACCACCGATGGTACCACAAGTCAAATCTATAAGGGTCTTCTCGGTGGAGGACTTAGGCTTTGGCATCAAAGATCTCACCTGGAAAATCAAGCCAAAGTAACCAGCGTTCCATGCAATATGTCTCCACAAAGTAGACTCCAAACCCTTGTACAAGCCTAAAACACCGTTTTCTTTGACAATGTGCTTGACCACCTCGCCCATACCGTTGAACTTGGAAGTTCTGTCCTGCAACTTGATCTTAACCAACTCAAAGGGAACAACAACAAACGACTCGGTAGCTCCGGCAGTAGCACCAGTCAACACTGCCAAGGACTGAGTCATTGTAGGGACATCGAATGCCTTTCTGTAGAACTTACCCCACTCGTCGTTAGCAGCAAATTTGGTAGCTCTCTTAGGGGCCTCCATCAAAATTGGGGCACTGATACCCTTGTACAATCTAGAGAAGCCTTCCTCGGCCACGATTTTCTTCAAGCACCTAATGGTACCATTGTAGTCATTGGTTGTAGCCAATTGCTGTCTAGTTTTGACCACATCTAATGGGTACATCACCAAGATCTCAGACACACCGGCGATAGCACCGGAGAGGAACTGGTAGACAAAGGGCAAGGGCTTTGGATCGGTGGACATTGTGCAATTGAATTAAACAAGTCAGAAACTATAAAGCTCAAGATAAAGTCTCAAAATAAAACACTTAAGAGAATTCGACACCAGGTCAAGAAGAAGAGAGATGAAAAAATGTTTCCTCTCTAGCGAGACAGGATTTGGACACTTTGCACGGGACAGGATTGGGGAAGTGCGAGTTAATCTTAACGTTCATACATAATTCCGAGCCTTGGGATAGGCCAGAGATATGGGGCCGTTTGAATGAATCTGAGGAAGGAATCAACTAAAACATGGAATTTTTTCGTTAAACAATTGTATTTAATGTCTTAATCCCATGTTTTTTTTTTCATTGGGGACTAACTTCAATTGGACCAAGTCAATATATTGCCTGACTCTGGTGTCTCGGGTGCAACAAGCACCTGCACATATATGTGGAGAAAATAGGAAGACAGGCCGGAACCGGCGAAAGGTTTAACCGGGGTTTAAATGTAATGGCGAGGGGTAAAGACATACTGAGGCAAGATTTAGTTGATGGGTTAAACACCTTTGCAATTGATTCTGGTTGTTGGAGCCCGAACACGTGATTGGGATGTAGTGAGTTATGGCTGGGGTAAGCGACAAGAAAAAAGGGACAATGAGAGAAAAATGAAAAAAAATTAAATCAGAAAACGTATCAAACTAACGGAGAAGGAAAGGAAATTGAAATTTGATAATAGTAATGACATTGAAATTCTAGTAATTTATACATCAAGAGATTATCTAAATGTCATACTGGTAGGTGATTTCTGCCCACACTCTAACTACTAGGCCGGGTAACTGTGCGCTCCATATATAGCCATCGCATTGTCACCAGAAATTTTCTTTTTCTTTGTGCGGCGGCCAGATCCATTACCGTGTTGCTTGTCTGTTCACGTTATCCCTACGAGTTGGCGAGTGTCAGGTTCTGGCCAGAATGAAATCCAGTGATGGACATGGACCATCTTAACGCCCTTTCACGTGTTTGGCTAACGTCTGTATTGGCTCTTTTGCTGGTAGAGACATGGAGATGCGTGAGGGCTGGGAGGTCAAACATTCTGTAATCTATATATTCTACTTTTGCTCCTTTTGCTCTAAGCTGCCTTGATATACTACCTTTGCTAAATTGACCTTGCTAAACTGCTTGTTTGCTCGAACATTTACAACTTTAGCGTTAGTTAATGATTGGTACTATGACTACATCTTTACCATACTCTACCCATCCATCTCTATTCCTAATTAACGTTGGCACTGCCTCGGAAGATTGCGAACATTACGTTGGTGCAGATTCCAACAACCAACGCTAGTTTCTGGTTCTTGTTGAACATGGTGTCGTCCATCATCAAGAATATGAACGCCACCACGCCCAAAAATGCTCCAAGCACAAGCCCTAGAAGCAAGTCCTCATTGTGATGAGTGCCCTCGAGCTCAGCTGCTGCACGCATGGCTGCTGCCGAAGGTGCCACATCCACACCAGTCAGTTCGCCGTTGTAGTTGGATGTGGATGGTGCAAGTGTAGGTTGTGGAGGGGTAGTTCCATTGATGGTAGACTCCAACCATCGCTCCTCGAGCTGACGAATGAATTCTTGTCTGTTTTCATCCTCTTCGACATCGCTGACTGCCGATGTTGGGAGATTCTCAAGAAAGCCGGGCAAGTATACCAGCTGAAACTGCCTGCGAAGGTCATTCACGTCTTGTGGGCTAACACCTTGTGATAACAACCGGTCAAAGCCAACAACCTGCGGTGCCGTGGAAACTTCTTGTGCCTGTCTATCAAGTTCCTTCTCGTGAGCCAACTGATCTGGAGTTAGCTGGTCTCCCACAAGGCAATGTACATACAACTGGAGTTCATCCATCGACTCGCCCAGTTCACGCATCTGACGCAACTTGGGATCGAATATGTCGGCTTTGAAGTTTGTCTGATCGTTTAGCACTCTTCCACTGTAGATCAACCGGAGACGCCTGCGTTCCGTACCTGGAGATTTGCTTCGAATCATCAGTCTAAACCATGAGGTGTTGACAAGCTTGTTGACGTCATCCCGATCGAAGTTGATGGTCAAGGGAATCTTGAGGTCACTGAATTGGGTGCTAGAGGAGTCCGAGTCCGTGAATCGGACGACAATTTCGACCTTCATGGAAAGATGTGTGGTTGAATGTACTTTGCGAGAGGTGATATGGTGCATACAGACCACTCTAATAATATAGTGAGTGAATTGAAGTCAAATACTTGAAGAAAGCTTAAAATGGGCGAAAAAAGGGCCGTATTAATTTTGGGTGATTAGTTTTCGTGAGCTTTTTTTGTGTCCTTTCACGTTTGTTTCGACTATTGTTTTCATCGTTTTCAAATGATACCCAGACAGAGCTCCAAGTGAGATGTGAAGTGCACTCCAGACAAAAAGGATTCGAAGGGAAAAGCAGAAAACTATCGGACCTGCCCTCAGGATGGATTAGGTCTAGATATCAAGTCATACTTCCATTGCCAGATGAGATGGTGGCTTACTGTGATTGAAGGATCAAGATTCAGATAATACACTGAGTAATTGGGAGCCCTTATGAATACTCACAAAAGGAAACGATTTTGAAACGATGAATTAATAGAGAAATATCGAAATTTTTTTTGAAACATTATATTGGGTACTATATCAGGGACCATGCTGTAATAACATGGTCATAGTCCTAGTAAACCAACTGATTTTGGAGAAATGCTAAAAATTCTCAATCATAATATTTCTAGATCATTTATTACCAGCTTCGTTCCTCATGGCCCAATGGTCAAGGCGTCTGGCTACGATTTCGTAACCACTTCTCGGTTGGAACCAGAAGATTCCAGGTTCGACTCCTGGTGGGGAAGCTACTTTTTTGCTCCTCATTTCTACAGCTATCTGTTCGATCTACGGTTAAGAATAACATTCTTTTATTGTTTCCCATGCTCCAGGCTTTTGTGCGCAACCTTGCGTTCATCTGCGTTGTCCACCCTAACTTGAGATCGTCTTGACCCACTCGTATGCAGTGGGGTGACTTCTGAACCAGATATCCTATACAGGCCGGAAGAATTCTCTCCACATTCAACTACTCCAGAAACCACGTTATACTCTTCAAAAAAGATGCTTGCTGCTCCCATCAACATTAACAAGTGGATCGAAGAAAACTCCCACCTCTTGCAGCCTCCGGTCAACAACTTCTGTCTTCATAGAGGAGGCTTTACAGTGATGATTGTTGGGGGCCCAAATGAAAGAACCGACTACCATGTCAATCAGACGCCCGAGTATTTCCACCAATTGAAGGGACATATGTGTTTGAAGGTGGTAGATGATGGCGAATTTAAAGATGTTATTATCAACGAAGGCGACTCGTTTTTGCTTCCCGGTAATACCCCGCATAATCCTGTAAGATTTGCCAATACCATTGGATTGGTGGTGGAGCAGGACAGACCCACTGGTGTCAACGATCGCATAAGATGGTACTGTTCCAATTGCAAGGACATTATTCACGAAATTGAATTCTACTGTTCAGATTTGGGTACGCAGGTGAAGGATGCCATTTTGGCATTTGATGGAGACATGGAGGCTAGAACTTGCAATAAGTGCGGTACATTGAACTACTCTAAGCCACAGAGTTCGTAGTATAAATATAATATGGAGGAGGTTTGTGTTTACTCGAATTTCTCCTTGTAAAGGGACTCGCCCTTCTCAAACACCCAGTCCACTGCGTGCTCGACAGGCTCGTCGAAGATGTAGGGCAAGAGTGGCACAATACCCAAACCAATAGCCACCGGGCCGTATGTCTTCAACGGCTTAATGGTGCTGTTCTTGAACAACATCGACGAGTATCTGACGGCGGAGTGGATGGTGAAAGCTGGCAATGCCATGGATGCCAAACTCTGGAAAACTCCACGCTTGACAAACTGCACTCTCCAGTCCCTGTCAGCGATGTCCGCTCCAGCCAATGCTTGGTACTCGGCAGCCGCAGCCTTGTTTGGTGGGGGATATGGGTAGTCCCATGGCTTCAAGTGAGGCAAGTAACGGCCCTCGTTCTTCATCTTGACCTTCCATGATGCGTAGCCCACATCTCCCAAAAGGTATGCCCACGATACGGCGTAACCAAACGTCACGAGATAAGGGTGTGCCACAGGTCTGAAAGACTCTCCAATGTCAGAGGTGTAGGCAACATAACGATGAGAAGCCAATAAGATAGTTCTAAATCTATTGGCATAGGCTGCGTATCTCAACGACCCCTCATCTTGGGCGATGGTGTTATCGTCGATGGCAGACACGGCTCTGATGGCGGTGGAGTTAGTGGAATCTTCAATTGGCATGAGTCTAGAGGTCGGAGATTGTGGTGTTCAATAGGTTGCTTAAGTATGCACGGATAGGTGCAGGCTAGCATGGGGAAACGTCGGTGAAACTACATTAGTGGCGACCGAGAGAGTTGAGCGGTGACATAATGCAGTAGTGATGATTTTCGAGTATTTATGATAATTATCTACGATCTAGACTCAGTATACGCTCAGAATTTCATAATGGTGGTAAGAGGAACGTCCTGTTCTATTAGATAAGATTATGTCAATTAGCGCGGTGAAATATGACAGAAGGGTACTTTGTCAAATAGAAAGTGTTAATAGGTTGTAGCAGGTTCACTAAACGGAATGATTCGGAAGATGCGGCGATATCATGTTGTGAAGCGAAAAACGCCTTCGATTTGGCAGTTTGAGAATCGATGGCGGCGGTGAATGTCGGGTTGTTGCGGATGCGAATGACTTCAAACGCAGTAAAGGTAGAGGGGAATCGGCACGGGTGACAAAAAAATGAGATTTGATGGATCCGGATATTACGGACCGAAGATAAACTCCGAAGTTGTAATTCCTAGAGCTGAAGCCCTGTTTTTATGAGTCTGTAAATAGTCACAAATAATAGAAAACTGGACTTCTAATGCTGAACCCTTTCAGAGAGATGAGATGCCTATGTGATGATTTTAGGAGGGAGGGAGAGAAAATGGGATACATTTTGGGGACATAGTACTATTAAAAAAGTTGAAAAAAGATTAAAAATATGATGTGTATCAAACCGATTAGAATAATACTCCACTGTAAACCAATGCCAGGGTCGATCAAGATTTTTTGTAACTACCACATTGATAGTTCGTAGAAGTATAATCAATGCCATTCATTAACAATTTTAGCCCAATAGATGACACTATACCAGAGCGTGACAATAAAATGGGTTTATTCAATTCAATATTTATACTTCAGATCTCAGTATCGTGGACACCATTTAACCACATTTACTTACTTTTATACCATACAATAAAAGCCATATCATTTCCGTTCCATTCCTTTCATAACAACAAAAACCAGATTTGCACACGTGACCTCATGGCGTAGTTTCCAGTCCGCACATGTGTAATTCAAAGCACATCCATTCTATCCATCGGTCGTGTAATCACCCAAAACCACATTTACGCAGAAATTTTTCACACTGAATTTTTTTTTTTCTTTCAACACCAAAAGACAAAATGGCTTTCGAAAAACCCGTCAAGACTTCTGCTTACTCGTCCAGATTCCAGACTCCTTTCCGTAGAAGACAGGAGGGTAAGACCGACTACTACCAGAGAAAGAGATTGGTCGCTCAGCACAAGGCTAAGTACAACTCTCCAAAGTACAGATTGGTCGTCAGATTCACCAACAGAGACATCATTGCCCAGATCGTCTCTTCCCAGATCACTGGTGATGTTGTCCTTACTGCTGCTTACGCCCACGAGTTGCCTCAGTACGGTATCAAGTACGGTTTGACCAACTGGTCTGCTGCTTACGCTGTCGGTTTGTTGGTTGCCAGAAGAGCTTTGCAGAAGCTCGGCTTGGACGAGACCTACACCGGTGTTGAGGAGGTTGAGGGTGAGTTCGAGTTGACTGAGGCTGTTGAGGATGCCCCAAGACCATTCAAGGTTTTCTTGGACATTGGTTTGCAGAGAACCACCACTGGTGCCAGAATCTTCGGTGTCTTGAAGGGTGCTTCCGACGGTGGATTGTACGTTCCTCACTCTCCAAACAGATTCCCAGGTTGGGACATCGAGTCTGAGGAGTTGGACGCTGAGCTTTTGAGAAAGTACATCTTCGGTGGTCACATTGCTGAGTACATGGAGGAGTTGATGGATGACGATGAGGAGAAGTACAAGCAGGTCTTCAAGTCTTACATTGACGACGAGATTGACCCAGAGGATGTTGAGGAGATCTACGCTAACGCTCACGAGAAGATCAGAGAGGACCCAGTCTTCAAGCCAACTGAGAAGAAGTTCACCAAGGAGCAGTACGCTGCTGAGACCAAGAAGTACTTGGCTAAGAAGTTGACCAGAGAGGAGAGACAGGCTAAGATCAACCAGAAGATCGCTGACTTCCAGGCTGAGAAGTAAATGTGCTCAATTAATCTTTATAGCTTATCCCTATAATCTTATAGTCCATTTCTCAATA
>Ga0160505_100182_pt1 | contig 45514 bp, 39 predicted proteins | sample DIDeMG_FD_108225 | JGI IMG/M metagenome (GOLD analysis project Ga0160505, IMG submission 108225) | Enriched chicken feces microbial communities from UW Madison campus, WI, USA - DID2874_E49_Stillage MG | ecosystem: Host-associated > Birds > Digestive system > Large intestine > Fecal ... | reverse complement strand
GCCTGGTAAAAATAAAAGTAGACTACCTATGACTAACAAGATCCCTAAAACAAAACAGGCTATTACGAATTTGGTTGATCTAGATACTTCTTTATTTGAAACACTTATGATCAACAAAGTTATACCGACAGCTAACGTTAAAAAATACCAAAATCCCATTGTTATCGCCCACTTTCTTTGAATAGTTTTTACTTTCAAACTGTTTAATAAATTTTATCATAGACAAGAAGAACTAATCCTTATACAAGAAAAATATATGTAAAGTTTAAACTTTCTTATACTAAATAAACTAAGTATGTAGAAAATTGATCGTAAACCACCTTCAAGGAAACTGATAGAACAATTTAAAAATTGTTAGAGTTACTTTCAATTGTTTTGACAGTTTTATCTGTGAAGAATGCGGTCGACCGGTAAATCCTGAAAATGCAGGTAGTCAGCATCGCAACCACTGTCCCCACTGTTTAACGAGTCTTCATGCGGATACTCTTCCCGGAGACCGAGCTTCTTTGTGCCGAGGGAAGATGGATCCTATCAGTATTTGGTCCAAGGAGGATGGCGAATGGGCAATCATTCACCGTTGCCGAAATTGTGGTACTCTAAAGACGAATCGAATTGCGGCTGACGACAATCAGGAAAAACTCATTCACTTGGCAACAAGAGCGATTCAGTACCCACCCTTTGCTATCGAGAACTGTTAACTGTTTTGGTTTATAACGAAAGGAGAGCCACTGATGTATCAAATCCACCACATTCAAATTACTGTCAACGATGTAAAAAAAGCGGAACCCTTTTATGATCAATTGTTCCATTTGTTAGGTTTTGATGTTCAAAAGAAATATTCAGGCTATCTCGAACATGCCGACATGGAAGTAGTAGAGTATTTGAGTGATACCTTTGATTTTGGGATCTGTTCGCCAAAGCAAGAATGGATCAATGAGACAATTGATTCTAGAAAGCCTGGTTCCCTCCAACACATTGCTTTTAAAGCAGAAAGCAGGGAAGCCGTAGACGCGATCTATCCAAAAATCAAAGCACTAGGAGTAAAGATTCTTCATGGGAAACCAATGGAATACAAAGAACGGATCGCGCCTAATTATTATGCACTATTCTTTGAGACGCCAGAAGGCCTCCGCTTTGAAATCTTTCATTATGCCTAAACCTGTGCTGACTTTTCAGGTCTTTTAAATGAAGGAGTTTTAACAAAAAAAGACAAATCCTTTTCTGATTCGAATCGAGTTGATTCGATGAATGGGAAAGGATTTGTCTTTTTTTTAGTATAAAGCAAAATCATTTAGCTGTTCTAGTTTTTGTTACGAAGAATGGTTATAGATTTTGATCGACTAATTTTGTCTTATTGTTCTCCATTACTTTAAAGAATGGATAGTAAATGAAGATACTGATGACGATCAACAGTAGGCAAAAGAGAATGTTGCGCCAGTCCATACTTGAAAGATAAGCTTGTGCAAAAAACGGTGTGAAGGAAGGATCAACGATAAAGCCAATACCGATCCATCCAAGACTCTGAGCAAAGTAGGTCAGCAATAACGAAATGATCGGAGTGACCAAAAATGGGATTGCTAGAATGGGATTAAAAACGATTGGCAAGCCAAAGATCACTGGTTCGTTGATGGAGCATATTCCAGGAATCAAGGACAATTTTCCGATGGTGCGATATTCGGGAACTTTGCTTCGCATCATCAATAAAACCAATCCCAAAGTACCACCAGCTCCGCCAAGGACTGAAATCCGAAACATTTGTAAGTTCATTAAGTGTGTCATGGTTTCGCCATTTGCCATTTGCTCGGCATTCAAGCCAGTTTGAGCCATTCCCAGTGTAAAGACGATGGGAAAGATGATTGAAGAGCCGTTGATGCCAAACAGCCATAAGATATTACCTAAGGTCACGATCAACAAGAAACCGCCGAGACTGCCAGCGATGTTCGTTGCAGGAGTCAGAACTTCCATCACTGCTTCAGGAAAGATTTTGTTTGTTGCTGCTAAGAAGATCAAATTGATCCCATAGAAGATGATGATATTTGTCAACAGCGGAACGAGCATATTGATGAAGGTTGCCACCATGGGTGGAACGGTATCTGGCAGTTTCAATTTGATCTGTTTCACTTCAAACAAACGATTGATTTCTACCACTAACAAGCCGATGATGATTGCGACGAAGAGTCCGTTTGTTCCTAGAAAATTGAGGCTGATCGCGCCTTCTTTCACTGGTGTACAAACCATTAGAAAAATGACGGATGCAACCATACCATTCATGGAAGGGTTGATTTTGTATTCATTTGCAAGAGAGAAGGCAATCCCAAAGACGCTGATGAAACCAATGATGCCCATCGTCAATTGATAAGGTGCGGTGATGAGATCATAATTTGCTACAGCGAAATCTTTCCAGCCAGCCATAAATGTCATAAAGATATTGGCTGTTTCAGGATGGTACTGATCCATGTTGATGGGAGGGTTGGCAAAGATTAGAAAAAAAGAGCCGATAACAATAAAGGGTAGTCCAAACATCATACCGCTGGATATAGCTTTTAAGTGGCGCTGATTGCCGATTTTTGCTGCGATGGGGCTTAGGACATCATTCAGCTTCATGATAAATGCAGAGTTTTCCATGTAACTTCCTCCTATACTTGCCAAGGATTGAATGAAAACGCGCTTGGCACAACGTGATCTGGATCATAGTTCTCGATGATTTTTTCGTATTGTTCTTTGTAGTCATTAGTAACTTTTGCTTGTGGGATTACTTTGCTGGCTTCATGTAAGAAGTGTTCGGAACCACGCCCCATTTCCTGCCCGCGGACAGTATGTTTATCCAAGGCAATATCAGGAATTTCTGGAACATAGCCCATCGCGAAACTCTTGATCACAATATTCTTGAGTAAGTCTGATGAGCGGTCTTTTTCCGACTGACATAAGTAACGAATCGCATGGAAGAAATACATCGCCCGGTCGGATTCGTTGTATTGGAATTCCTTGCGCATCGTATTTAAGTTATTGATCATAATGGCAGCCATTGGATTTCCCATACCTACATCTTCAACACTGATCGCTAGTAATCTTCTCCACAGTTTTTCTTCAAATTGCGGCGAGGTGATATACATTTCATAGGCAAATTCACACGCCTCTTTTTCTTTGCCTCGACGAATCGATTTTTGCAATGCCGAGATAACTTCATCTCCGCGTAAGCCGTTGCGGGTCGTCATTTTTGCCCAGGGATCTTGAATAAATTTCGTTTCTGTCATGATATAATACTCCTAATTGATAAAATTTGAGGTGGATCTTATGGATGTTGAAATGCTTATAGATAAATACCAACTGAATGATTCAGAAGCAGAAGTCTTGCGTTTTATGAAAAAAAATCGACAGTCATTAAAAACAATCGGGATTCGTGATGTGGCTAAAGCAACCTATGTCTCTACAGCAACAATCATCAATATGGCCAAGAAAATTGGCTATTCCGGTTATAGCGAGTTGGTTTTTGCACTAGGTAACAGCCAATCGGACATTGCGATGCCAAGCACTTTCTCCAATGAGGAAAAGGCGGCATTTATCGATTTACTCTCTGAGTATCGCAACAAGCGCATCATGATCCTTGGCTCCGGTTTCTCTCAGAATCTCGCCAATTATTTTTCGGAATCTCTTAATTTATATGGCTTTCGTGCGACTGCCAATAGCCATCTGGAATTTCTTAGACAGCAAGTGCAGCAAGACATTCTGCTCGTTATTATTTCTAATTCTGGGGATACAGTTCGGTTAGCTGAGCTAGCGAAAATGGCTAACGACCACCATATCGATGTGATTACTTTTGTTGGTCAAAAAAATTCAAAAATCGGCAGCCTAGCCACACTGACCATTAGTACAGAAACATATACTCCCCAAAGAATCTCCGATTACCAACCGAATCTTTTCTTTGGCACAACACTGAACCAATTTGAGCTTTTGCTAAGTGCAGCACTGAAGGCTATTTTTGAATAGAAGAACGATGTGGCCACTGTTTCTTCAAAACCTAGTATAAAGAATCTCTTTTGAAATGTAAGTGTTTTCCCTTTGTTCTGAACATGTTTAGGAATTTGCAAACTTGTTTAGAAAAAAATTCTATTCCCTCCACTATCCCATCATTGTTTGATTTTCGGCTAAACTGAGTCCAGATCAGATGGGAGGGAATGTATGAGCAAACAAGCAGCGATACAGGTTCATGGATTGAGCAAAACATTTGGGGAGAAACGAGTGATTGATGATCTTAGTTTCACAGTCGAAAAGGGCACCATCTTTGGTTTGTTAGGACATAACGGGGCAGGGAAATCCACGACGATCGATTGTATTTTGGGCACACAAAAATGTGATTCAGCAAGGATCTCGCTTTTGGGAAGAGATCCTAAGGCTGAACGGAAACGACTGTTTCAGTATGTGGGGGTCCAATTCCAAGAATCTGCCTTTCAAAATCAATTGAAGGTAAGAGAGATTTGCGAGATCACCCATTCGTTGTATGAAAACCCGCTAAACTGGAAGCAGGCGCTCCATGAATTTGGCCTTGCCTCTAAATTGAATTCATTTCTCGGAACATTATCGGGGGGCGAGAAACAGAAGCTATGTATCCTTTTGGCTATCATGGGGAATCCGCAAATCATTTTTTTGGATGAATTGACAACCGGACTGGACCCCCAGGCCCGGCGCGAGGTTTGGCGATACTTGCTCGCTTTAAAAGACAAGGGGGTCACTATCTTTCTGACCTCTCATTACATGGATGAAGTGGAAACGCTGTGTGATCGGATTCTAGTGTTAAACAAAGGCAAAGAAGTTGCTAGCGGGACGGTAGCTGATATTCTAGCAAAAGTGAATAAGAGGAATCTCGAAGAGGCTTTCTTGACGCTTGTTGGGGAGGAAGTGTAGGAATGAAAACATTTTGGTTGTTGTACAAATCAGAAGCAAAACTTTCCATGAGAGAGATGTCTTCAGTGATCTTTGGGATTTTTGTTCCAGTCGGGATCATTTGTCTGATGGCATTTATGGATCCGGACAATCACTCCTTGAATACGAACTTTGTCGCTGTCTCAACCGTCGGGATTTGTTCAGCTGGTGTGATGGGGCTTCCGCTAGCATTGTCTTCTTATCGGGAACGCAAGATCTTAAAGCGATATCAAGTAACACCGATCAGCCCGGCACAGTTACTTTTCGCCCATCTGTTGTTTTGTTTTACGATCAGTATTGTTTCCATGCTGTTGATATTAGGCGTTTTGATCACGTTTTTCCAATTTTCCTATGTCGGTCATTGGGGACAATTTATTTCTGCCTATTTGTTGGTGATGGTTTCGATCCATGCCATCGGGTTGATCGTGGCCAGCTTGTCTCCTAGCGAAAAAGCCACCGGTGCGATCAATTCAGCGATTTTTTTCCGATGTTTTTTCTTTCAGGAGCAACCGTTCCATATGAAATCTTGCCAACCGGTTTACAGAAAGTTGCCGATGTCATGCCACTGACCCAAGGAATCAAATTGCTGAAGGCAGTCACATTCCATGAAGAAACAGGAATCTTTTTCACGATAACACTTTTAGTGGTCATTACATTGATCGGTCTATTTGTTGCGATCAGATATTTCCGTTGGGAGTAAAAGCAGTTCAAACAGGTGGACCAAGCAGAAAAAGGATGCAGACTTTGATCGCTGCATCCTTTTTCTTTGCGATACCAAACCCTACACTATACCACCAATGTATAGTTTCTTGCTAAACTCCTGAAAGAAAGGTGGTTTAAGAGATGACGATAACCAATGAAAACAGCTACTTAACAGACGTGACTAAAAAGATCACCGCGCAAATCCAAGAACTAGAAACAACGGTGGATACTAATGAACAAGCCTACAAAGAAATCAAGAAATATACGGTGGATTATAAAAACGAATTAGACAAATACGAAGTCTATAACCATCAGCAGAACTTATCGTTTATCGATAAGCGGAATACCATTGAGACCAATCGCATCGCAAAATTGTCGTATCTGCAAGAAACACCTTATTTTTCTCGGATCGACTTTCAATTTGACGGGGAAGAGGAAGCCGAGAAATTTTATATTGGCAGATATGGGTTTGTTGACAACTACGGGCAGCAACTGGTCTATGATTGGCGCGCGCCGATCTCTTCATTGTATTATGATTTTCCTTTAGGGAGCGCCTATTATGAGTCGATGGGAAAGAAATTTACCGGCAGCTTGCAATTGAAGCGACAATTTGACATCAAGAATGGCACAATCCGTTTCTTGGTAGACAGCAACGACGCCTTGAACGACGACTTTTTGATCAATGAACTGAGTAAGCACACGACCAAAGAGATGAAAACCATCATTCACACGATCCAAAAGGAGCAAAATGAAGCGATCAGAGATTCCAAAACAAGAAATCTACTGATTCAAGGGGTTGCCGGTTCTGGAAAAACTTCCATCGCATTGCATCGGATCGCCTACCTGCTTTATCAAAAAAGAGCAGAACTCGCCGCATCGGAGGTGTTGATTTTATCTCCCAATGAGGTCTTCTCTGATTACATTTCCACTGTGTTGCCTGAATTAGGCGAGGATGATCTCTTTCAATCAGATATCACACAGTTGATGCAGCCATTGATGGGTGAATCACTGGTGATTGGTGATCGCCAAGGGGAAATCGCAGCAATCCTCAGCAAGCCTCAATCGAAAAAAGCCCAGTCTTGTCTCCATAAACGGTCTGCGTCCTTCTTTTGGGCCATGAGTGAGTACCTCGAAACGATCCCAAAGAAGCTGTTCCGTGAAGACATAGTGATCGAGCCGGACATCCGTCTTACAAAACAGCAAATCCAAGCAGCGTTCGTCAACCTTCCAACTGCAGCCCTTTGGCAGCAAATAAAAGAATTGGCCCAACGCTTGTCAAAAGAGTTGCCTGGCGATCAAAATAAATCTGCGGCATGGATTGCCCGTGAATTAAAGAAACGAACTGGAATCACTCAGCCATTGAGGGAATATGAAAAATTCCTAGCCACGCAAAAAGAAGCGTTGATCAAAGAAGAAAATACGCTTGCCTATTCCGATGCCTTCCCGTATCTCTTTTTTAAATGGAAGATCGAAGGACTGCCGATCAATCACCAAATCAAGCATCTTGTCATTGATGAAATGCAAGATTATTCTCTGCTCCAATTTTATTTACTGGATCAATTGTTTCCCTGTCAAAAAACGATCTGCGGAGATGTTAGCCAAAATCTACTCAGTGAGGATCCTGATTTTTTGACCCAAATACAAACCATCATTCCCGACAGCCGAGTGATTACCTTCAATAGGAGTTACCGATCCAGCTATGAAATCATGACCTATGCCAAACGCTTTACCACCAATCAGGATCTGCAGCCGGTGGAACGTCACGGCAAAGCAGTGGCAGAGATCCACCTAACGAAAGAGCAAGACAAATGGACGGAACTTCGACAGCAGATTGCTTCTTTTCAACAATCATCCTATCGAACCTGTGGCATTATCTGTCAGACCGAAGCCGCAATGACTGCGATCAAACAGCAGCTTGTTGAGGTCCCCTTGACTTGCCTGACAAAAGAGACAAAAGCAATGGCAGAAGGAGTAATCCTTACCACGCCTCAATTTGCGAAAGGATTGGAATTTGACCAAGTGATCTTGCCGGATGTCCACGCGCATCAGCTAACAAAAAAGAGCAACTTGCTTTATACTAGTTGCTCTCGGGCGCTGCATGAACTAACATTTTTAGTAACAAGCTAGGAGGGGGAGAATGAAGACCTATAGCACTTCCGAAGTTGCCAAAATCGTTGGCTTTCACCCAAATACCATTCGCCGCTATGAAGAATGGGCATTGATCCCCACGCCGCTGCGCAAGCAGAATGGCTATCGGATCTACACTGACTACCATCTAGAATTGATCAAAACGGCGCGCATCGCTTTCCAGATTGAAGTTCTTCAGTCTGGGCTGCGAGAGCGCATGCGAGAGATGATCAAAGCATTAGCAAATTACGACTTTGATCACGCACAAACCTTGTTGGATCAGTATATCGTCGCGGTCGATCAAGAAATCGCGCAAGCCGAAGAAGCCATCCACATCGTGGAACATTTGCTGAAAGGAGAGCCCGCAGACAGGAAGCTTTCCTTCAAGCGAAGAGAAGCAGCAAATTACTTAGGTGTCACCACCGATGCACTACGGAATTGGGAATTAAACGGACTTCTTACCTTAAAGCGCAGTCAGAATGGCTACCGTATTTATGAAATAGACGACTTGAATCGCTTGAAAATCATTCGGATTCTGCGCTCTGCCAACTATTCATTAGAAGCCATCTTGCGATTACTCAATTCTCTGGATCAATCGCAGGAACCAGACATTAAATCTGTTCTAAACCAACCCGATCCTGACGAAGATATCATTTCTGTCTGTGACCGTTTGATTGCATCCTTAGAAAAAGCCAAAGAAAATGCCCTCGGATTAACAGCCAAGATCAAGCAATTACAAAAACTCTCTACAACGTTAGAAAGCCCACCTACCAGCCATTGAACACTGTACAAAAGTGCAACGAGAAGAACCATCTGTAGAATTGGAGGAAAAACCATGGATCCATTCAAAAGCCCCATCCGCATCGAGTTTCCTTTAAGGGGAGAGTGGCAAGCACCCACGACTCCTGTCAAACGCGTCCCCAGTCACGGAACCAACCGTATGGGGATGAGATATGCCTTTGATTTTGTCCAAGTCAATTGGGATAAGCCCCATAAGCCGTTTTACGACACCTCTTTTGCCAGATATTTCCTATCCGGTGTGCCATTAGCGAACTGTTACTGTTGGGGACAACCTATCTATGCTCCTTGCGAGGGTGAAGTCATTGCTGTGGTTGACGGTATTCCTGAACGGCAAACCGTTCATTGGATATCCGACGGAGCTCTCGCAATCAAAAATGCCCGCACCTTTAATGAATATCAAGACGATTTTAGCCAAATCGCTGGCAACTATTTAATCGTGAAACACGCCCCACAAGTCTATCTCGCTTTCGTTCATTTGCAGACCAATTCCATCGCTGTAGCTGTCGGTCAACAGTTGCAAAAAGGCGAGTTTCTAGGAAACGTCGGCCACTCTGGCAACTCCACCTCGCCTCATTTGCACTTTCAAGTCATGGATAGCGACGACATTGCCCATGCCAAAGGCTTACCCTTCGTCTTCGAGAAGTATGAACTGTATCAGGAGAATCATTGGGAAATGGTCTATGATCAATTGCCTTCGGATACGGATCGGGTGAGGTATTGAGGGGAATCTGTCGACAATAGGGTGGAAGGGGTGGTAGGTCAAAAAAAAAGAACGAGTTTGCTATTAATCTCTTTGCGGGATAATCTTTCATTCAATTTATAAAAGACAAAAAAGGGCGGCAATCGCCCTTTTTGTCTTACTATTTTTTCTCTGCTTATCATTTATCTAACTTGACAGATCAGAATATATTTGACCATACAGCAAGCATACCGCCACCAAAATTTTTGTTCATCAACTTATGGCTGGTGACAATTAAGTAAAATTCAGCGGCATCTTTAGAAAGACTGTTTTTCACAGCCAATGGGGTCAAGGCATTTTTCAGACTTTCGACAACTGCAGGAAAATAGTCGTTTTTTTCCAGTCTTTTTTTTGCGCGTTCAAAGATTTCTCGCTCCTTATCGGTAATATCCTGCTGCAATAGTTGATTGATTTTTGCGAGAAGTTTGGCTTCTTGTTCCTTTTTTTTCATTAAATACACCTTCTTAATTATACTTAGGTGCCCATGATCCACCTCCAGCTGTACTAGCCCGGCCATTTACCATTACACCTAAAGCGGCTTCCAGAGGACCTTTAGTTACAGTATAAGTGTAATGCCCATATTTATCACGTGACAAATAGCCATTTGCGCCGTTGAAAATTGGTCTGCCGACCCCTTGGATTGTTCGCATTTCATGGTTTGTTCATTCTTTTCTCTGACTCATCGTGTAACCAGCTTTCTGTTTTTTTAGAACAACTAAATTTTACCGCTAGGAGATTTTTTTAGGAAAACTATTCTTGAATGATCTTAAAACTATTCCTGAATGAGACATGGTGTTCAGACCGTTATTTTTTGTAATGGATAGGACAGTCGGTATGAATGACTATTTCTCTAAAGATAGGATGTGAGAAGGATCTTAAAATGATTATGGTTGTATTGACTTTTTGATTCGTAGACTAAACCTTTAAGAATAAAACGCTCAGTGATATACTAAATGAAAACGAATAACGGTACATAAACGGAGAAAATGCCAAATGACAAACCAGTTGATTTTAGAAGACCATCATTTCGAACAAGGAGAACTTTCAAGTTTAACGACTGCCTATATCGATCAGTATCCAATCGTTTATATTTTATATAATCGCAACCCTAAGAAGCGACCGGTTGCCTATATCGGACAAACCGTCCAAGCAAGCAAACGAATGAAGCAACATTTGAAAAATCCTCAACGAAAAGAAGTCAAAGAAGTCTTGTTGATTGGACATGAAAAATTCAATCAGTCTGCTACCTATAATATTGAAACAAATCTAATCAATCATTTTATCGGTGACGAAAAGTTTCAACTACAAAATGTTAGCCAAACGAGACAAGTACAAATGCATCAGTACTATGAAAAAGAATTTTATGATGAAGTTATTTTTCAAGAGCTATGGAAAGAATTGCAAAGCCGTCAATTGGCTTCTCATTCGATCGATACGATTCGGAATAAGGATGTCTACAAGCTTTCACCTTTCAAGGAACTTACGCCTGAGCAGTTGGAAATTAAATTAGAGATTATTGATTATTGCCAAAAGAATATTCAGAAAACAGAAAACAAGAAAGTATTCATGATTGAAGGAGAGGCTGGAACGGGTAAGAGTGTTGTATTAGCTTCTCTTTATAATACGTTGCAAGATCACGCAAAGTCAGACTCTGTACTAAAAGGAACGGATAATTATCTGTTGGTCAATCATTCAGAAATGTTAAAAACGTACCACGCGATGGCGGAGAGTTTGCCAAACTTAAAAAAGAATCATATGTTGAAACCGACATCTTTTATCAATAAGGTAGATAAGGAACAATTACAGCCAGACATCGTGATCGTTGATGAAGCACACTTGTTGCTAACAAAAAAAGACAGCTATAACAGTTTTCATTTTGACAATCAACTAGAAGAAATTATCAAGAGATCCAAAATTACGATCTGTATTTTTGATCCCAAACAAGTCCTGAAAATCAAAAGTTATTGGGATGAAGACCAATTAAACAAGTTTCAGCAAAAATACAAGGCAACTCGTTTCAAATTAACGAACCAATTAAGAATGCTGAGTAGTCCACAAATTATCCATTGGATCGATGAATTGGTAGAAAAACGAATCACAGCACTGCCAGATTCAACTGCTACGTTTGACTTACAGATCATGGATACACAAGAGGCGTTAAAAAATAAAATCTTCCAGTTAGATGAACAAGAAGGTCTGTCTCGGATTCTTTCTACATTTGACTATGTTCACAAGAAAGATGGGGCCGAGTATCTTGTCGATCCGGAGGGGATCAATTTACCATGGAATACCAGCGATTCAAAAATCACTTGGGCAGAGCGTTCAGATACGATTAGAGAAGTCGGATCGATTTATACGGTTCAAGGATTTGATTTGAATCATGTAGGGGTCGTTCTGGGTCCATCCATCGATTATGATCCACTCACAGGACAATTAGTGGTTGATATTGAAAAATATAAAGATACCGGTGCATTTGCAGGCCGAGACGATATGGATCTGCAGTCGACAAATAAGGCCAAAGAAAAAATTATTCTTAACTCTGTAAATATTTTGATGAAGCGTGCCATTAAAGGCTTATATATCTATGCAGTCAATCCAAATCTTCGGGTTAAACTATTGGAACTGCAACGTGAAAGGGGAAAGCAAAATTGATGAATGAAGAAACTTCCATGGCGCTAATCAATAAATTCCGTGATGAACGAAATTGGCGTCAATTTCATAATGAGAAAGATTTGGCTCTTTCGATTTCCATCGAAGCCGCAGAATTGCTGGAGATCTTTCAATGGAAGTCTTCGGAAGAGGCGCTGAAAGATTTTGAACATCTCAAAGAAGAAATTGCCGACGTGTTGATCTACAGTTATATGCTGGCGGATAATCTAAAGCTAGATGTTGATGAGATCATCAAAGAGAAATTGCAGAAAAATGCGGTGAAATATCCGGTGGAACAAAGCAAGGACTCCAAAAAGAAATACCGGGAGTTGTGAGTAATTAAAAGATAATTTGTAATCAATGTAAATGAATTTATCAAATTATAATTGTGAGAAGAAGGACGAAGAGGGAGTGTCTAGTAAAGATGCTTAAATATGTAGTAGGTAACTCAGAAGAATTTATTGCTGTTATTACAATAATAGGTGCATTGATTTTATCCTTATTAGGATTAAATGGTGATGTTACACAAAAAAAAGAGAGGCTTAAAATAATTCTTTTGACTTATAGTTTGATCTTTTTTTTAATTTTGATATCGAATCATAAAGATCTATTTCAAAATTTACTTATACTAAATATATGTCTTTTTATTTTTGGTGGCTTTACTCATAGCACTGAGAAACAAGATTTAGAAAAAGAGTTGAATGTTATTGATTTTCATCTATATAACTCATTAGCATGGTTTTTTTTAAATCAAAATTATTTTCTTTTAGCAAGTACAGTCTTGTATGCTATTTTAAAAAATATTTCATTGTTCAATAACTATAATTCTACAAGATCATTTTTTTATATATAATTTACTTTTTAATTACTTTGATTTTTCATTATGTTTTAGTTGTAAAAGATTATTTTGAAATTAATAATTTTAGTGATACTTTTAAATCTATGAAAAGTAATGATATAAATATGGGGAAACCTATAAAAAATAAAAACATGAATTTTCATAAAGCCGGGCCTAATTTATATACATTTATGATATATTGTGAAGACAAGAATATATTTGAAAGAAAAGAGACGCATTTTTTTTTGATCGATATAAAGATGAAATTGAAAAAGGGAAATATGTTTAAAGGAAAAATAAAGAACAATACTGATACTTCTTATATTAAGAACTATCTACGAGGATACTCCACAATTGAACAACAACTAGTCAGGCAGTATTCAATGAGATCATATTCGTATAGATATACCTTTAGAAGGAAAATTTTTATGGACTGGATATACACACCATTATTTTGTAAAGCTATTTGTAATCGCAAAGCTAGAACCTATGGAAAAAAAAATAGGAAAATAGCGAAAAAGGAATTGATTTGGAATTTAAAGTATTATTTTATAGTTTTGTATTTTTTTAATGTTTTAAAGTCACCAAAAAACCAAAGTGAATTAATAAAAGAGATGTCAACTCAGTCAAGAGTATCTCCGCTAGTCTATAAGAAAATGTATTCAATTTTTATTTTATCATATGAGAAGGAATACTATTTAAAACAGCTTTCTGCTAATTCTTCTAGATACTATAATTTCAACTAAAGGTTTCAATTAAAAAACAAATTTAATAACTAAGCTAATTATCAGTAATATTAACTTTTTTTGTATAATTTTTTCTCAGATGTTCGCTTGCAAACCCTTTCAAGATTCGCTACACTAATAACCGAATAGAAACCAAAAAAAATAGGCACCTTATCACTCTGCGGGAACAGAGGGATAAGGCCCTGATCAGTCAGACCTTTAACCAAGATGACCAATCAAGTTGCCATAGTTGAACGCCATCGGCATCAACGTGTTTATTGTACCCAAAAATCTGCTGGATTTCTAGTGGTGGCAGGTATTTTGTGGGAAATTTTCACAGGATGCCCGACGCTTATTTTGCTATGTCAAAGGCATTGGACAGTCTTGTCCGATGCCTTTTTTTGTTGGATGCATTCATGCGCAGGATGGGTCCAATAGATCAACAAGCAAGAAGCCTACTAAAATCTGTTTCCCAAAATAGGCAGTCATAGCTGAACGAGAAATGCAGGAAATGATCAGTAGTTTGGCGTGCAGCACTTCTATCCTAGGCTTAGAAGATGGCAAGCCTTGGTTTCTATTCGTTTTTTCTTGCACGGTAGGTGATAACAGGCTGTTTCTTGGACGAAGACAAGCCATGATGAAAGAGAAAATGGAGGGGAAAGATGAAAAAAATTGAACAGTGGATGGAAAGATTTCTTTTACCTATTGCGGTCAGAGTGGGAAATATTAAAGGCTTGATTGCTATCAGAGATGGTATTGCGTTGGCGATGCCTCTGATTATTATTGGTAGTGTGTTTTTGATTATCAGTAGTTTCCCGATTTCCGGATGGACAGAGGGGTTAGGTAAGCTGGCAGATGGACGATTGTTGCAGATGATGAACCATGTGGTAAATTCTTCTTTTGGGATCATGGGTTTGATTGCTGCTTTTGGGATTGGCCGCGGAATGGCGAACCAGTATCAGGTAGACGGGACCAGTGCTGGTGTATTAGCTGTATCCGCCTGGTTGATCTTAACACCCAATATTCTCAGTGAGGAAGGGCAAGGAATTCCAGTGACGTATTTAGGCAGTCGAGGGATTTTCATTGCGATCGTTGTGGGATTAATAACTGCTTGGATTTTTCAATGGTTTATTCGACGCAATATTGTTATCAAGATGCCTGAAAGCGTACCGCCAGCAGTCAGTCGGAGCTTTGCGGCGTTGATTCCTGGAACGGTCATTTTACTGTTGGCATTTTTATTGGCGTTTATAATCGATTTATCTGCTTTTGAAAATGCCCATATGCTCTTGGCCACCAGCTTAGCCGGACCGTTGGGGTTTATTGGCGGAACATTAGCCGGTGCCATGTTGACGGTCTTCTTAAATAGTCTTTTCTGGTTTATGGGGATTCACGGAGGCAATATTGTCGGTTCAGTGACGGGACCAATCTTTTTGGCGAATACAGATGCGAATCGGCTGGCTTTTCAGAGTGGACAGGAATTGCCGCAGATTTTGACTTCTCAATTTTTCGATATGTTTGCTTATATTGGCGGTGGTGGAGCAGTCCTTGGGTTAGTGATTGCCTTGTTGTTCTTCGGTAAAAGTGCTCAGTCAAAAGCTCTTAAACCGATTGCTTCGGTGCCAAATCTATTTAATATCAGTGAGCCAGTGATGTTTGGCCTGCCAGTCATGTTAAATATGAATCTGTTGATACCATTTCTATTGACGCCAGTTATTAATGTAGTTATTGCATATACCGCAACGAATGCCGGCCTATTGCACAAGACGATTGGTGTGGCAGTACCTTGGACAACACCCCCATTAATCAGCGGCTTTTTAGCGACGGGACATATTTCTGGGGAGATCTGGCAATTGATTATCATCGGCGTGGATATCTTGTGCTACTTACCATTCTTTTTACTGGTAGATAAGGCGCAACGAGACGTAGAATAGAAGTGAATAAAGAGAGAGGAGCAAAAAAGATGAAACGATTGATTAGTGCAACCGCTAGTGAAATTGCAAAAATGTCTAGGGAGGAATTGAAGCAAAGTATCAAAGCCAGTGAAGGTCGGGTGGTCTTGTCTGAAAATGTGGTGCTGCATCCTCCTTTAGAAGCAAATATTACCTACAGTGAGTTTTCTCGTGCCTATGGGGCTGATTTAATTTTATTAAACGGTTTTGATACAGAGAATCCAGTTATTCTAGGAATGTATGGCGAAAATTCATTGAGTCAGGTGACGTCAACAGATAAATCCGAGATTATTCGCGAGTTGAAAAGACTCGTTGGATTGCCGATTGGCGTGAACCTAGAGCCAGTGGATCTGACTGCTCAAATGGCTGAAGATCGGATAACGATTGCCTCAGGACGACAAGCCACAAAAGAAACCTTCCAAAAAGCCAATCAGCTAGGCTTTGATTTCATTTGTCTGACAGGCAATCCCGGGGTTGGGGTGAGTAATCAAGCGATTGTTGAAGCAATCAAAGAAGCCAGAAAATCCTTTACTGGATTGATCATTGCTGGGAAAATGCATGGTGCCGGGGTAAGTGAACCAGTAGTCGATCAATCGGTGGTTCATCAAATGATTGCTGCTGGGGCAGATGTTTTATTGGTTCCGGCGATTGGCACAGTTCCCGGTGTGAATGAGGAACTGCTGCAAGCGGTGATAGACGATGCGCATTCGCAAGATGTCTTAGTGATGAGCGCAATCGGCACCAGTCAAGAGAGTGCCGAACCAGAAACCATTCGTGAAATTGCCTTGAGAAATAAAATTTTAGGCGTTGATATTCAGAATATTGGTGATGCAAATATGGGGATCTATGGAATTGAGAATATTACCGTCTTATCAAACGCAATTCGTGGTAAACGACATACGGCTGCAAGACTGGCACGATCGGTGAATCGTTAGCCGATGATAGAATTGAATTTAAAAGAGTCGTGGAGACATATGGTAGAGATGTATAGTAGAGACATGTTGAAAGGAATTGCCAGCTGCACAAGCTTTCAATTGGATGGCAACCGTCAATGCTCATTCATTAAGCTAGTTTAGGCAATCCCTGCAAAAAGCAACATTTTAAACCAATAACAATACTTCAAGCTCTTGGAAATGCTTCCAAGAGCTTTTTTTGTCCAACACTCCCGCCCAACACTCTCTCAGTACGCTTTTTTCCAGTGTTGAGAGCCGGCAGGATCCTTGCTATGACAGCGCTTTAGAAAGTTGGCACACCTTTTGCTTATAGAAAGGTGTAAACAGACAGGAGGGTTAATGATATGGCAACAATCATTCTAGCAAGCCATGGAGAGTTATCTCAAGGATTAAAACAGACTGCTGCAATGATTATAGGAGATCATTCGAACATTTATGCATTATCTGCTTTTCGAGACGAAGATCAACCGATGACAGAGCAAATTCAGAATATATTAGCCAAAGTAGACTTGGCAGACACATATATTCTTACAGATATTCTTGGAGGGAGTGTCAACAACGACCTGCTGGGGGTCGTTCAAGAGCACCCCGATTTGGAACTGATCACTGGAATGAATCTTCCACTGGTGATCACACTTGCGACACAAGTCAACCGAGTCTCGCAAGAAGAATTAGCAGCTATTATTCAGGAAAGTCAGCGATCTATTGTAAATTGCAAGAAATTACTAGTCGAAGCAACAGCAGAGGAGGATGAATTATGATCAAATTAGTACGGATCGACCATCGCTTGTTACATGGTCAGGTTGTTTTTTCATGGAGTAAGTTTTTTAATATCAACCGCATTATTGTCGCAAACGATGAAGCTGCCAATGATGAATTCAAGAAGATGTCGTTGAATCTTTCCAAACCGGCGGGCATCAAGCTAACGATTTTAGCAACGGATCAACTGATCGCTAAAATGCCTAAGATCGAACAACTCGCCGAAAACATCATGATCATTTTTGGGAATACCTATGAGACGCGGCGATTTATCGAAGCATATCCTAAAGTCAAAGAGATCAATTACGGCGGAATCATCAAAAAAGCCGGTTCAAAGCAATACAGCAATGCCATTTTTTTGACAGATGCGGAAGCAGAAGATGCGCGCAAAATGAAAGATCTGGGGATCGTGCAGTACATGCAGCAGGTACCAACCTCTAAGAAAGAGGATTTAAATACAATGCTATAAAGGAGGAAAAAAATGCTCATTCGGTCGATTGTATTAGGTTTAATTGGTGTTTTTTGTATTTTGGATTCACGGCTGTTGGGAAGGTTGAACTTTGAGCGACCTTTGATCGTTAGTACATTAGTTGGTCTAGCGTTAGGAGATTTGGAAAAAGGGTTGATTGTCGGTGCCTCATTGGAATTGATGTCTTTGGGACTTGTCAATATTGGAGCGGCAGCACCACCGGACATGAATATGGCGTCGATCATTGCGACATCTTTTGCTATTTTATCAAATGCCAATGCAGAGGCTGCATTGACGATTGCGATTCCAATCTCTGTTTTAGGACAAATGCTCGGGATTCTCATGCGAACGATTTTATCGAATTTGACACACGCGGCAGACAAATTTATTGAGCAAGGGAAGTTTAATCAAGCCCGAAGAATTCATATTTTCTATGGGACGGGCTTATACGCACTGATGTATTTCATTCCGATATTCATGGCCATTTATTTTGGCACGAACTTAGTCACACAAGTTGTTGAGGCTATTCCGCAATGGCTGACAGATGGCTTGACGGTGGCTAGTAAGATCTTGCCAGCTTATGGGTTTGCGTTGTTGCTGCAAACGATGCTGACGAAAAAAATGGTCGCATTTCTATTTCTAGGGTTCTTGATCACGGCTTATTCTGGTTTAAGTGTGACTGGAGTTGCGGCCTTTGCTTGTATTGTGGCTTTTGTCATGGTTCAAGTAGGAAATCGAGCAGGCAAGCCGCAAGACCCAGATCCATTAGATGACTTATAAGGAGGTTCATTCATGAAAAAGAAAGATCCAAATGCATGGAAATATCGTCAGTTTTTCTGGCGTTCGTGGGCGATTCAAGCGTCTTGGAACTATGAAAGACAGATGAATATGGGCTTTATGTATGGTATCGCACCGATTTTGGATGCCATCTATAAGAATCCTGAAGATGAGCAAAGAAAAAAAGAGGCTTACGAACGACACATGATGTACTACAACTGTACGCCGCAAACAAGTGCCTTTGTTCTAGGATTAGCTTCATCGATGGAAGAACAATATTACGAAGATCCAGTTAGTTTCAATCCGGAATCTATTAGTGCGGTGAAGACTTCTTTGATGGGACCTTTATCAGGGGTGGGTGATTCCTTCTTTCAAGGAACCATTCGCGTATTGGCATTTGGTCTAGGAATCAATTTGGCCCAGCAAGGCAGTATCTTGGGCCCAATCTTAGCCATGATCGTTTCCTTCTTGCCATCCTTTTTTGTGACTTATTATGGGGGCAAGATCGGCTATACCATGGGAAACAAGTATTTGGCTAAGCTTTATCAAGAAGGCTTGATGGACAAGGTGATGTACATTTGTTCCATTGTAGGATTGATGGTGATTGGCTCCATGATCGCCAGTATGATCGGGATTACGACACCGATTCAAATGAGTGAAGCATTCGTGCTACAGGATGTCTTAGATAATGTCATGCCTCAGATTCTGCCATTAGGCATCACGTTCTTGATGTATTGGCTATTGCAGAAAAAAGTGAAAACAGGGTGGATGTTAGCAATCTGTTTGATCGGTGGGATCGTGATGAGTCTTTTAGGAATACTTGCATAAGTGAACCAACCATTTATGGTTTATGGTTAAAAATTTAAAGGAGGAATTCATTCAATGAATCCAAAACAAATTGTCCAAGAAATTGTCAAAGAGAAAGAGGTAAAATCGATTGTCTTCGTTGGCTGCGGCGCCTCTAAAGCAGACCTATATCCAGCTAAGTATTTTCTCGACCAAAATGCGAAGCAATTACGGATCAGTCATTATACAGCCAACGAATTCAATCATGCGACACCTGCTTCCCTTGATGAAACGACTGTCGTTATTTCAGCTTCTTTAGGAGGTACGACTCCTGAAACCGTTGAAGCAAATGCAGTTGCGAAAGAAAAAGGTGCCACTGTCATTAGTTTAACACGAAGCGTAGATTCACCGTTAACAAAAGATGCAGATTATGTTATCTACCATCGCTTTGCAGAAAATTATGCCGCAAAACTGGAGAAGACCGGCTTCTGTTTGGAATTGGCAGTTGAATTGCTTCATCAAATCGAAGGATATGAACACTATGATGCCATGATGGCAGGCTTTGCTACTATCTATGATTTATCACAAAAGAGCGCCGAATCTGCCCGCAAGCAAGCAAAAGCTTTCGCTCAACGCTTCAAAGATGAACCAGTCATTTATGTGATGAGTAGCGGTGCGACCCATGAAGTGGCTTATTCCACGTCGATTTGCTTGCTGATGGAAATGCAATGGATCCATTCAGGTACATTCCATTCTGGCGAATTTTTCCATGGTCCTTTCGAGATCGTGGACAAAGATGTACCGTTTATCTTATTGATGAATGATGGAAAAACCAGAGAGATCGATGCGCGGGCATTAACCTTCTTAGAACGCTTTGATACGAAAACAGAAGTAGTCGATGCTTTAGACTATGGCTTGTCGGCTCATATCAGCAAAGAAGTGCTTGATTACTTCAACCCATTTGTGATCACCGCTGTGTTTAGAGTCTATGCAGAAGAACTTTCTGAAGCAAGAGAACATCCTTTGACGAAAAGACGTTACATGTGGAAACTAACTTACTAATAAAGAACTTACTAAAAAATGGTGATTGAAGTCAATAACCGACGAAATGATCCCAACAATCGCAAAGATGGAGGCCTCTCGTGACAGTGTCGCGAGAGGATTTGTTGGAATAGTACCATCCCTCCTGCGATTTTTCTTTGATTCGGAGAGTCGATACAAATCTCCTTGTTGTGTCGCTGATGAGGCAGGTTCTTTGCATCGATATTTGTCGGAAAACAATTTTGCAGTCAGAATTAGCAGCGGGATTCGTGTGATAATAATCTGCTATTTTAGGAGAAATCGCTTGGTTTTTCTCAGATCAAAGCCTCAAGATAAGGTAAAATAAATGGATCTTGGAAAGAGAGTAAATTCAATGAGGGAGTGGCAAATATGAAGACGTTAAACAATTATTTATTTAAGTTGACTTCAAAAATTGAAGAGATCGATGCGGCTTGTTTCTCGGCAAATAAGATTGCCAATGCAATGAATCTGAATCGCAGTACAGTCAGCAGCTACCTGAATGAAGGCGTGCGGCAAGGGGAATTGATCAAAGTCAAAACGTATCCCGTCTTATTTTTACATAGAAAAAGCTTAGAAGATCAAGGCTATGTCCTCTCTAAGAGTGAGTATGACTCCCTTGATTTTCTAAAAAAGGACGCTCCTGAGTCCGTTTTTCAAAAAGTGATTGGTGCAACGGGAAGTTTAAAAGAGAGCATTGATCAAATAAAAACAGCGGTACTTTATCCAAATCAGGGATTGCCATTGCTGTTAGTAGGTGCCAGCGGTTCAGGAAAGACCTTTTTGGCGAGTAAAATCTATGCCTATGCATTGGAAGAACACGTCTTGCAGCCGAAAAGTCCCTACATTGCCTATAATTGTGCCCAGTATTTTAATAATCCGGAATTGCTGTCTGCTGCACTCTTTGGCTATACCAAAGGGGCTTTCACGGGTGCCAATGAGCACCATAGCGGTCTACTTGAAAAAGCGGATGGCGGGATTCTCTTTTTAGACGAAGTCCACCGGTTATCAGAAGAAGGGCAGGAGAAACTGTTCACCTTTATGGACACGGGGGAGTATTCCCCGATGGGAGACAATAGTGTCCGTCGAAAAGCCAATGTCCGGCTGATTTTTGCGACGACAGAGAACATTTACACCACTTTTTTGCCCACTTTTCTGCGAAGGTTGCCGGTGATCGTTACATTGCCTACCTTTCAGCAACGCCCTTTATCAGAAAGGCTAGCGCTGATTGATGAATTTTTCCTGAATGAGAGCAAAATCTTAGATCGGAATCTGACCGTTTCTGATCAATTGATCGATTTTTTGATGAATAGCGATTTTGATGGCAACGTGGGCAATATCAAGAATATCATTAAATATGCTTGCGGCAATGCCTATGTCCATCAGAAACAGAAGCCCACGGTTCAAATCAAATTATTGGATATGCCGATCGAATACAGCAGCAAATTCAAAGAAAATTTTACAAAACCTCGAAAAAATTCCAGCGATCGGCATTATTCGCCTACGGATCAGAACAAAAATCTTTTAAGCACGAACAGCAACGATCTGCTGATCCAATTTTTTGATGAGATGTTTTTAGAATTTACTGAAGTTATCAATGACAACAAAAACTTCAAAGAGTACATGAATCGGCTATCGAAGAAAGTGACCCGCATCATGGATGCGTTTATTTTTCAAGAGTCCTATGATGAGGAACACTCGATTTATTCGGTATTGGTGTATCATATCCGCCAAACCATCGATTTTCTCCATGACAGCTATGGTTTTGAACAAGACGGCAATCGCGTGATCACATTGGCAAACTATCTCTATATCAAAGGCAATTATGCCTATTTTGATGATCGAAAAGAGAATGTGGCATTGAAAGAGACATTCCGTGAATTTTTAAAAAATATTGCCGAGACGCCGTACCTTTACGCGAAAAAGATCTTGTACCACTTGTCCCAAAATCTAGACTTGACAGTCGAAGAAGAGGATATCTATTTTATGACGATCTTCTTTTATAGCTTGAATAGTGCAACGGTTCAAACTGGCGTCAAAAGTGTCGTCTTGGCTCACGGATATTCGACCGCTAGCAGTTTGGCGAATGTGGCCAATCGGATATTGGGGAAAAATGTCTTTCAAGCCTATGATATGCCGATCGATATTTCATTGCGTAAAATAGAAGCACAGATCATTCGTTATATCAGCGAGAACCGCACTGATCATGGCTTGATTTTGTTAGTCGATATGGGTTCTCTCAATCAGTTGGGCGAGTCGTTGAAAAAGCAGCTAAAAGGACCATTACTGATTATTGACCATGTGAACACCCCCTTATTATTGGAAGTGGGTCAGGCCGTATTGTCTGGGAACAGTTTGACAGAGATTAATGAGAAAATCCAAGCACAGTTTACGATTCAAAAGCAATTAGTTCTTCCTGTCGTCAAGAAGAAAAAAGCCATCATCACTTGCTGTTACACAGGGATCGGCAGTGCACGACAGATTCAAGAAATCTTGATTCGCTGCTTGGGAGAAAAAGCTGAAGAGTTAGAGATCATTCCCTACGATTATAAAAAATTATTTGAGAATAAAAACTATGAGATTCCCTTTCAACTCTATGATGTCTTAATGATCGTTGGCACAGAGAATCCGCAGATCCCCCATGTTCCTTATATTGGTTTAGACTGTTTGATCAATGGGGAGGCGATCGGGACCTTTATCAATTGCCTTTATGGCAATTTTGAGATTGAAGAGGAGACGCTAAAAGAAGATCTGATCTTTAATTTTTCCCTCAGTAAAATCGTTGAGAACTTGACGATCTTAGATGCCGATAAAGTGTTGACGTCGGTCCAATCGGCCATCAGTGAAATCGAGAAACTAAGAACGCAAAAATTTTCAAATAATCAACTGTTTCTCTTGTATTTACACTGCTGTTGTATGATTGAACGTATTTTACGCAAAGAGTCTGTCGATGAACAAGAAGATCTGGCGGCTTATAAAAAAGAACATAAAAAACAAATGGAGTTGATTCATTTGGCATTCAGTGATATCGAGAAAGAATATACGATCCAAGTCCCTGATTTGGAAGTGCGCTTGCTGAACGATATTATCGAAGGATAGGAGCAGAGGTATGCAAAAAGGAATTATTTTTGATATGGATGGGGTACTGATCGATAGTGAAGTCTACTATTTCAAGCGCAGAATGAATTTCTTTGCGGAAGTACAGCTGTCACCAGGATCCCGGGCGATCAATGATTATGTGGGAAAGACAGAAGCAGAGATTTGGCAGATGCTGGTTCCAGAGAATCCTTCTTTGAGAGCAGAACTGAAAACAACTTATCGCGCTTATCAAAAGCAGCATCCCATTGATTTTGAACAAGCGTTAAGAAAAGAAGTAAAACCGGTTCTTAAAAAGTTATCAGCCGCTGGCATCCCCATGGCTCTTGCTTCTTCTTCTCCACGGCGGATGATTGACGAGATGTTGACGGCGTGTCAACTGCAGTCTTATTTCTGTTATGTGATCAGTGGGGAAGAGCTGACTCAAAGCAAGCCCCACCCGGAGATCTATCAACTGGCACAAAACCATTTAGACTGCGAGCAGATCGCAGCCGTAGAGGACTCGCCAATCGGCATTCAATCTGCCAAAGCAGCTGGTATTTATACGATTGCGCTGAAGCAGCCCTTTGATGTCGATCAAAGCCAGGCGGATCAGATGATTGACAGTCTGGAAGAGTTGTTATCTTTATTCATTGAGTAACAAACAGCGATTATCCTATCTTCCCTTTTACAGCGCTATCTATGAACATTTTTCTGTTTAGTGTTGCATTCTTTGACAGGTGTTTTCAGATGGTAAATCAGCCATTTAAATAAAGGAGCGTTGACAGCGTGCTTGTCAATGCTCTTTTATTATTTTTCTTTTGTATAATTTGAGAAAACTGAGTGCACAAATAGGCGGCGATGAGTATTTATTAACAAGTCCTTGGGCTCTTTGGTGATAAAAAATAAGAGGATTTTAATATTTGCAAGAATCTATTGTCAAGTAAACCTTGCAGATTTACAATGTAAAAACGGACCATTTTCTGAAATAAATTTGATTGATTACATTTTTTTTAGTGTGTAAAATAGACAAAGTGACAATGGTCTATGCTCAAAAAAGATTGTTATTTGTTGATCATAGTGACTGTTGCAACGATTAGGATGAAAAAAAAGAAAAAGGGTTGAAAAATGAACATATACGTATTGATTGGCATAGTTGTTTGGCTGTATTTGTTGTCTGTGATGAAACGCTCCAAACTCTCAGCCTTTTATTTTATTCTGGGAAGTGTTGGCCTGTTTTATTTACTGATTGTATTCAGCCGACCTTACTGGGTGTGGTTTTTGACACAATTAGTGATCAAAGTCGTGGATTTATTTGGTTCGTTTGCCAATGTAACAGAGGAATTCAGCAAATATAGCTTGATTGTGATCCACAGCGCCAACGAGCAGATGTCTTTGTATGTTGATTACGAGTGTTCAGGCGTCATCGAAACGGCTGCTTATTTAGGCTTGCTGACCTTTTATCCTTTATACAATCGACAGGAAAAAGTGTTTTATGCCCTTTTTGGAACGCTGTGGATTTTTGCAAGCAATGTTATCAGATTACTCTTTGTTGTGGCATTTGTTCATTTCGGCGGCAGCGATGCTTATTTCCTCGCTCACTCGATTTTGGGTCGATTGTTCTTCTATGGACTTGTGATCACATTGTACTATCATACATTTACGTATTCTCAAGTCGCCAGAAGTTTGTATGAGAAGAAGAATCGCTTGTTTAGGAGAGGGGAGCACTGATGGATTACTTATTCAATTTAACCTTGACGCAGATGGGGTTCTGGATTACTTGGCTGTTGATTCCTTTACTCGTAGAGATCATCCCGGGCATCTATTCCACCTGTTACTTGTTTGTGAAAAATTTCCAAAAGAAGCAACTGGATATTCCAGAAAAACTGCCCTTTATCTCAGTGATCGTACCTGTTTATAATTCAGCCGAGACACTGTATGCCTGCATTCGTTCCATCAATGAATCGACGTATCCGAATGAGAACATTCAAATTCTCTTAGCAGATAATGGCAGTACCGATGAGAGTTTTGCAGTATTCAATGAGGCGCACAATCACTTCAATCAGCTGAATATGCATTGGATCCGCACTGAACAAGGCAAAGCCCAGGCGCTGAATTCCGCGATCTATGACAGTATTGGGACTTACATTATCAATATTGATAGCGATGGGTTCTTGGAACCTACGGCACTCATGAACATGGTTTTGAAGTTCGAGAATGACTATAGCATCTCTGCAATGTCTGGTACGGTCTTAACGCAAAAAGAAGCAATCAAAAAGACCAAATCACCTATGGTTCGCTGGCTGCAAAAAAGTGAGTACATTGAGTATGCCCAGTCTTTTTTGGCTGGACGGAATGTCGAAGCGTTGAATAATCAGTTGTTCACAATGGCTGGCGCTTTCTCTGGTTTCAGAAAAGAAGTTTTGGTCAATACGTATCTTTATAACACAGACACTGTCGGTGAAGATACTGATATGACTTTTCAAATCAGACATCGTCTGAAAGAAAAAGTTTCTTTATGCGAGAATGCTATTTTTTATGTTGAACCAATTCAAAGTGTTGACGAATTGTATATCCAACGGCAAAGATGGCAACGAGGTGAGGTAGAAGTAGCAAAAGAGTTTTCCGAAGAACAAGTCGGCTTAGGGAATTTCTTTAAAAACTTTCTGGTACGCCGCCTGATCATCGACCATACCTTCATTTTTCCAAAAATGATTTGGCTTTTCGCCAGCGCCGTTTTATTGTTTTTTGGTTATACGGCAAAAATATTGTTGCTGTCGTATTTGCTGATTTACTTGCTCTATTTCGTTGACTCGCTGCTCAAATTCATCAGTATCTCTTTACTCCTGAAATCATTTAAATCTGACCAGCGATTTTACATGAAATTATGGGGAGAGGTCATTACGTTTCCACTTTACAATTTCCTTGTCTCTTGGTTCCGTCTGATTGGAATCATTAACGGAATCACGTCTCCTGCAAAATGGAATACGACGCCAATCTCTAAAGAAATGAGCCAGATCAAAGACACTATCACCCAAGATATAATGAAAATTAGAAAGAAGTGACCTCAAATGGCGGAAAAACGCTGTATCTATAAATTTAAATCTCATGTGAATGCCAGTCATGCGATGCGCTGGGAAGGTGGTATGGGTGCTAAGCATAACCATACTTGGGAAATTATTTGTGAGATCAAATCTCAAGATGATGAGATGCATCTGTTTGAAGAAATAGAAGGGGTGCTGAAAGACTTTTTCCAACCTTTCTCTGGTAGTTTTTTGAATGAAATGCCGCCCTTTTTGGAAATCAATCCCTCTGTCGAAAATGTGACCAATTATTTTTATGACCAATTATCCCTACGACTAGCAGCGATCCAAACAGAACTGATTCGCATCGAAGTAGGGGAATCGCCTACTCGCTTTTATTGCATTGAAAAACAAGCATAGGTCGAGGTGGAAAATGAAATCAAAATTTTTTATCGCAGGTAATCGGATCATCAATGGACTATTTTGCTTATTCTTTGGGTTGACACTGATCTTTGCTTTGATTTCACCAAATATGACGATCGGCGATAACTCGGTCTTTGGAACAAGCACCACTTTAGCAACCACGTTTTTCGTTTTGGGGTCCATTGCATTCATCATTGCGGTGTACTGTTATCCAAAAGTCCAGCAGTTTTTAACTTGGCTTTTTGTGACCCATCGCTATGTGACGGTCACGGTATTCGTCTTAGGAGTATTGGCTTGGCAAATCGTCTTCGTCTCGTTTTTGCATTCGGCGATCGGCTGGGATGTCGCGGCTATCCATGATGCCTTGACGGATACAACGAATCCTGAGATTGTTGCTTATTATAGTTTGAACCAAAATAACTTGCCGATTCTTTTGTGGCAGCACCAATTAGCAGAATGGTTTTCTACAACTTCTTGGCTGTTCTTTGATTCTGTCACCTTGTTCTTAGTCGATCTCTCCGTCCTATTCAATATACTGACGATTCGTCTGCTATGCAAAAAATATCTAGTGCCTGCCATTTATCTGCATGGCGCTTGGCTACTGGTATTTCCTTCGATCATTGTGCCTTATACAGATACGTGGGTTCTACCTTTTGTTTCAGCAAGCTTATTCTTTTATGCTCTTATGATCAAAAAAGAGCTTCCGACTAAATACAACCTGTTAGGTGCAGTTGGTTTGGGGATTGCTGCGGTAGTCGGTTATTTCATCAAACCTTCGGCGCTGATCCTCCTGATTGCTGTTCTATTGATCGAAGCAATCAGCTTTTTTGCCAAGAAATGGCAATCAAAAGGGCGCATCGTTTTGCTGATGATTACTTTGATTACGGCTGGCGGCACGTATGCTGTATGCAATCATCAATTAGAAAATCAACAATACATTGCCATTGATGAAAGCCGCGCCATCCCGATGATCCATTTCATGAATATTGGCTTGACGAATGACGGTGGATATAGTCCTGAAGATGCGCAAGCAATGGCAGAATTGCCAACAAAACAAGCAAAAATCGATTACTCCAAAGAGAAAATCCAAGAGCGGCTAAAAGAAAGAGGCGTTCTTGGCTACATCAGCTTTCTTTTTCAGAAGCACCGCAACAATACCGCAGATGGGACGTTTGCGTGGTTGAAAGAAGGTTCGTTCATTCAAGAAGGAGAGACTCCAAAGGGCAAAGGCTTTACCCGCTGGCTGCAAGAAGGCTATTATTTATATGGAAATCGCATTGCCGATTTTCGTTTCATGGCACAAATCTGGTGGGTGATCTGCTTGCTTATCATGGCTTTCGGTTGGAAACGGCAAGGCAAGTACGAACAGATGCTGCGGTTGAGTTTGGTAGGCGGCTTCCTCTTCCTGCTTTTGTTCGAAGGTGGGCGTAGTCGTTATTTGATCCAGTTTTTACCATTCTTTTTATTATTGGCAAGCCTTACGATGGGTGATAGTATACGTTTTGTTAAGCGAATTTTTACACTGGATCAAAGGATCAAAGGGGATAAATAATGAATTATGATGAATTAAAATTTTATGGACAGGGGATCCATCATGCAAAGACGAAGGAAATTGTTTTTTTTGAATTATTGTTGAGAAAAGAAGACAACAAAAACATTTTCCCTAAAGATTCTTATTTATCAATGATCAGCCAGCAGGAAGAGCATCAACAGTATGTAAAATGGCTGCAAAAAACATTGACCCGAATTTTAGAAGCCAACCCGACGAAGCGGTTTAGTTTTAATCTCGACCCGCAAGAACTGGAGTACGAAGAGACCTTTGATCTACTTGAGAACTTAAAGGAATACAAGCAGCGACTGATTATTGAGATCACAGAAAAACCGCCAATGAAGAGAAATTACCCTTATTTTTCCGCAGTCAATGTGGAGGCCTTCAAGAAAATCGCTCAGTATGGCTACCAAATCGCATTAGATGATATTGGCCAAGGCATCAACTCTTTGGACAATGTTTTGGAATTGAAGAATTATTTTCAGATCGTCAAATTTTCGGCATTGTCTTTTCAAAAGAAGGTTTCAGAAGATATTCTTCAGAAAATCATCGTGCTGTTTGCAAGCATCGCTGTCCAATTAGATAAGACCTTTGTCGTTGAGGGAATTGAAAATCAAAAATTTGCTAGTTGGTTAGAAACAAATGTTTGTTGTTATCATCAAGGCTATCTCTACTCGACACCGGAAAAAATAGTGACCATCGATTATTAAGGAGCGTGCTATGTTTGATGGATATCATATTATGGCTATATTATACAATCGTTCGTCTAATTGTTGTTCTAGGTGTTGTATTCCTTGACTACTTGATTTATTTATCGATGAAAGAATCCATTTTTTTGAAAACGAAAGCTGTTCTTAGAAAAATTGCTTGGATTGGTATCATGATTATCAGTTTGGTGATTTTGCAAGGGGTGCCCGTGTTATCGGAAAATCTTCTGCAAGATCGCTGTACCACGCTTATTCAAAATATGGATCTACAATTGATCGTTCTTTTTTATTTTTTGCATATGCTCAAAAGAACCATGATGCTGCACTTCAATGTGTTCGTATCTATTGCCATCACCTTTTATTATATGTACCAAGGGGAATACCAGACGATTCAAAATTATTTTATAGCAATCATCACGATTGTGCTGATTTACACTTGTTGTCGGATAGTCTTACAGTTAAAAGACAAAAATCTGAATAATATCGGTGTCTATTTCTTGCTGACATTATTTTATGGTGCGTCCTGGGGGTTAAAGATGTATCCGGCATTAGATTTTAGGTTTGCCGGCTATCTTTTCTTCTTACTAAACTTTGTCATGCTGATGATCATGGTTCGTATGATCAATAAGTTGGTACGAAGGCAGCTGACGAAATTCGATAATTTATCTCTTGAAGCACGAACCGATTTTTTAACAGGGATCGGGAATCGGCTGAGTTTTGATCGGGAGTTTAGCCAACGTTTTGCACTTTCTCATACCAAGGAAAATTTAGTTTTTGCTATGGTCGACATTGATTACTTTAAACGGATCAACGATGATTATGGCCATGATATCGGGGATATCATTATAAAAAACGTAGCTAAAATCATTAGTCAAACCCTTTTTCAGTACCAGCTTGAAAGTCAAGTCTTTCGTATTGGCGGGGAAGAGTTTGGGATTTTGTTTCAAGAAAAAAGCCAACACGATATTACAGAGATTTTAGAAACGATTAGTAAAAGAGTAGGTAATTTTTCTTTGAATATCCAAGGGGAAGAAGTTCGAGTTACGATTTCAGCCGGCGTTTCCCGTTGCCGAAAAACGGACACCGATAAAGAAGATCTATACAAGCGAGCAGACAAGTATTTGTATATCGCAAAAAGAGAAGGGCGCAATGCCATTTTTATGGAGGGAAAGATCAAACATATTTCGTAACGATCAAGTTTCCTTTCCTAGGAATATGTTAATGAAAACCAAAAGGAACCATGTTCATTTCTTTAGGCGGCTTTTCACCAGATTGAAGAAAGTTAGAAGGAGCAAAAAAATGAGAAAATATTATCCATTGATTTTAAGTATCTTAGCTGTAGTAAGTGTCTTTATACCAATCAATGCCCATGCGAACAATAAATACGGGATCGTCATTGACGGTGCTTTCAGTGACTGGTCAGGTTTACCGATGACGGAATTGTCTTTTTCGTATGAAAATGGACAGAACATCAAACATGCCAGTCTGGTCACCGATGAAGCAAATCTATATTTTTATTTGAACATGGCACCAGAAGGACACAATTACCATAACTTACAGCCTAGTGGACACAAGCTGACGATCGGAAACAAAGTATTCTGGATGACATTCAACAATACGTTTCCAAGTGAAGACTTATCCGTTATTGGACAAACCAAAGACGTGCAAGTTAATTTTTGGGCAGAGGATAATTCCGTTAATGTAACGATTCCCGGGAAACTTACGCGTGTAAAAACGGATTTCAGTGACACTTCCTACTCAGATGAAGTAGAAGTTGCGATTCTTTTTGAACAGCTGAAAGCAGAAGCAACCAGCAGTCAAACGATCACTTATAGCAACGCCAATCTAGGGGAACAAACCATCACAGTCACAGGAGGAAGCACCGGTCCGTGGATCCTTGCCGGAATTGCCGTCGTGATTGCAGGTTATTCTTTTTGGAAAATTAGAGGGAAATCTCTTAAAGCAATCAAGAATTAATTCGCCTTCTTTTCTGGTTTGCTGCTTGATCCAATGACTCTCGTTTCTCTTGGAGATTCGCCTGCTTCGCTTAGGGGGAAGTAACCAGTACAATAGATTCAACAAAAACAAAGCGCTAAATTCTACCTTGTGGGAGAATTTAGCGCTTTGTTTTAATTTGCTTTAATAAGTCGAACAGATTCTCGGATGTTCAGCTGCGGAACGATTTGCTGATGGACGATTGGCTCTTGGGGATGGGCGATTCGATGGACCAATGTTCGAATCGCCAACTGGCCCATAAACTGCAGATCGGTAGCGATATTTGTCAATTGAGGAATCGCCATGCGTGTAAATTCAGTTTCATCAAAACAAATCACACTGATATCTTTGGGGATCGTGTAACCAGAAGATTGAAGATAACTGTTTAACATGAAAGCTAGCCCAGAATTCACGCAAAACCATGCATCTGGCATTTGTTTTATATTCTTTAAGCTGTTAAATAAAGCACCTTGAGATTCTTCAATTTCTGTGATTTCAATCTTAGGATCATGTGTTAGATTGTGTTCTCGTAAAGCCCGTTGATACCCGCGATAACGCTCAAGATAGCTGGGAGAAAATGCTGTATCACCAATAAAGCCAATTCGCTTCATTCCATTTTCAATCAGAAGTGAGATGGCTTGGAACGTTCCGTCGGTGTTTTTTGTCAAGATGGCATCTGCTGTGAGTGAAGGATCATGGTGATCGATCAATGTGACAGGAAGCCCAGTATCAATTACTTTCTTGATGTAGGCATTTTTACTATGAGACAGGATCAGGATACCGTCATACTTTTTTAAGTTTGGCGGAAGCTTTAGGCTAAGTAAGTCTTCCTCTGTAATGGTATAAGTATCAAGTTTGATCGCTGTTTTTTGAGCTTCTACTTCTGCACTTTTAACGATCTCGCCAAAAAAACTCGTTTGAGAAAAAGCAAATTCGGTTGCCATCAATAAGAATGACATCGTGGTATCTTCATTCATCGTTTGATAACGATAGCCTAATTCATCTGCTTTGTTTTTAACGAGTAATTTGGTTTGTTGACTGACACCAGGCTTATTTCTCAACGCCTGTGAGACAGAATTTTTTGAGATGCCCAATGCATCGGCAATATCTTGCATAGAGGCTTTTTTCATATTTTCACCTTATTTCTCCTAGTCTTATATTGATTATACCATAATGTTACAAAATTAATAGCCTAAAACAATTACAAAAGTAATGTTGTAATTATAATTACGTAATGTTGACAATTAAAATGACGGGTGGTATGATGACGGTGTAAAAAGAAATCGCTTACTATTTAGGAGGAACGATCATGAAAATGAAAAAAATGCTTTTTGGTATTGCTGCGGTAGTGGCAGTGACAGTTTTATTCACTGGTTGTAGCAATCAATCAAAAGAGAGCGGTTCTGGGGCAACGGATGGGAAGACAAAGATTACTTTTTGGGCTGCACCCAATCCAACACAATTGAAGTATTGGCAAGAAATGGCCGCAGACTTTGAGAAACAAAATGAAGACATTACAGTTGAAGTTTCTCAAATGAAGGAAAGTCCATCTTCTGAAGCAACAATCCAAAGTGCGATTGCTTCTAACACCGCACCAACATTATCTGAAAACATCAATCGTAGTTTTGCTGCCCAGTTGGCTGCTAGTCAGGCTATTTTACCATTAGAAAAACAAGATTCTTTCGATACGATCGTCAAAGCTCGTAATATGAGTCAAACCATCGATAGTTGGAAATTCTCTGATGGTAGTCAATACGTGCTACCTGTTTATTCCAATCCGATTTTGTTTGGCTGGCGATTAGATAGTTTGAAAGAATTAGGCTTTGATGAAGTGCCAAGAACCTATTCAGATTTATTGAAAGTCGTCGACAAAATCAAAGGAACGGACAAAGCACTTTGGGCGAAAAAAGACTTAGCAGATCCAACGGCTTGGATGCGTTGGTTTGATTTCTTCCCACTCTACAATGCGGCCAGTGAAGGTGCGAGCTTTGTCGAAAACAATCAATTCACAGCTAATGAAGCAGCCATGACAGATGTATTTGGTTTGATGCATACATTAGCGGATGCAAAAGTACTGCGCACCGGTGAAGCAACGGATCCCTTTGAAAACGGCGATAGTATTATGACCGATTTGGGTCCTTGGACGTTCCCTAACTGGGAAGAAAAATACCCAGAGCTGAAGTTTGGTGAAAACTACACGGTTACTACGCCTGTGGTACCTGATGCTTTAGCGGATGCAGAACAAGTATCCACCTATGCAGATGCTAAAGGAATCGTGATGTACGCCCAAGCAACAGAAGAAGAACAAGCGGCAGCGATGAAATTCTTGGAATTTGTTTATTCAGATGAAAACAACGACATGAAATTACTAGAAATGACTTCGCTTATTCCAGCGCGCGATGATGCAACAGAAAACGATGCTTTCAAAGCCTACTTTGAAGAAAATCCAGCGATGAAAGTCTACGCAGAGAATGTACCGTATGCGGTTCCAGCAATGGACAACGAGAAATACAATGACATTCAGCAAGTATTTGGCGAACAAGCATGGGTGCCAGTTGTTCGGGGTGAAAAAGATGCGAAAACAGCTGTGAGCGATGCGAAGACAGCTGTCGAAGGGGCGCTACAATAATGAGTAAGAACACAAAATTGGGCTGGTCATTTACCAGCCCCTATCTGATTTTTACATTGATTTTCTTTCTACTTCCTTTATTTTGGTCATTTTGGCTAGCATTAACGAGTTGGAATATGATTTCACCGACCGTTGAATTTGTTGGATTTCAGAATTTTATTGATGCGATAAAAAGTCCAGCGATCCAATCTGCATTCGTCGTTACATATAAATTTCTGATTATCTTTGTACCAATGGCGCTGGTTCTTTCGATGGTGATTGCGCTATTAGTCAACAGCCTGCCAAAGCTGAAGGGGTTATACATGGTGGCTTTCTTTTTGCCTTACCTGTCAAGCGGGGTTGTCACTTCTTTGATCGTCAAAGGATTGCTTTCCTACAACGGTCCCTTTAATACCTTCTTGCGAACGAGACTAGGCTGGGATATTGATTGGCTAGGTAATCCCCATGCAGCCATCATCATCGTTTCTCTGATGATCGCTTGGAAGATGTCTGGCTACTATGCGCTGATCCTAATTTCGGGCTTAGGGAATATCAACAAAGAAGTGTATGAAGCAGCGGCAATCGATGGTGCGAGTCCTTGGACAAGGTTTTGGAAAATCACCTTTCCCATGTTGTACCCAGCATTCTTTACGGTTACAGTTCTGGCGGTGGGGATCAGCTTTGGTATCTTCACAGAGGTCTACCAGTTGACAGGAGGCGGACCAAACTTTGCGACCAATACATGGCAAATGGAAATCTACAATCAAGCCTTTGTTAATTTGAAATCCGGCTACGCGTCTGCAGTTGCACTAATGGCTTCTGTCGTTACTTTTGCATCTATCGGCGTTATTCGGAAGTTACTAGAAAAGTGGGGTGAAAAAAATGGTTGGCAATAAACGAACGAAGGGAAAGAACAGTGTCCTATATCTAGTAACCACCCTGGTGATGCTCCTCATGACGTTTCCTTTTGTCTATCTTGTTTTGCACTCGTTTGCTGCTTGGGATCAAGTCGATCGAAAAATTATCCCGACCACTTTTAGCTTACGTTCTTGGACGTGGCTGTTTGGCGGTTCGGCCACTTCAGCAGATGTTCCTTGGATCGGTGCATTCGTGAATACCACGATCGTGGCTACGATCGCAACGTTTTTAATGATGGTCTTTGCATTGATGGTAGGGTATGCGCTTGCCAAAATCGAATTTAAAGGGAAGAAATTCGTGAATCATTTTATTCTCTTTCAAATGTTTTTCCCAGCGATCATTTTGCTGATCCCCCAATTTCTAATGGTGACCAAAGTGGGATTATTGGATTCTTATGCTGGAATGATCATTCCGACTGCAATTAGTTTATGGGCGATTTTTATGTATACCAACTTTTTCAAAGCCATTCCCGATGCGTTGATCGAGGCTGCAAAGTTGGATGGGGCAACGGAAATGCAAGTGTTATTCAAAGTGGTATTGCCAATGTCTAAGTCGATCACAACGGTGATTTTTCTTTTCCTATTCACGGATCGTTGGACGAACCTGCTTTGGGATATGATCGTTTCAAAGAGTGACGCCACTGTTACGCTAAATGTCTTGATTTCGCAAATGTTTGGGCCTTATGGGACATATCCGGGACCAATGTATGCAGCCTCTGTGTTGCTCACGTTACCATTGATCCTTTTGTTTTTGATTTTTTCAAAACGATTCCAAGATGGAATGCAATTTACACTGAAGTAAGGAGACCAACGAATGTGGTGGGAAAATGCTGTATTTTATGAAATTTATATTGCCTCATTTGCAGATAGTGACGGAGATGGAATAGGCGATATCAATGGGATTCGTGAAAAATTGCCCTATTTAAAAGAATCCGGTATGGATGCCCTCTGGCTAACACCATTTTATCCTTCGCCTAAAGTTGACAATGGATATGATGTCTCCGATTATTGTGGGGTTGATCCTCAGTATGGTACTTTAGCCGCTTTTGATCTCCTTGTGGAAGAAGCCCATCAGCTAGAAATGAGAATTATCATTGATGTCGTAGTTAATCATACTTCTACCGAACATCCTTGGTTCATCGAATCAGCCAGTGGCAAAGAACATCCAAAGCGGGACTGGTATATATGGCAAGATCAACCAAACAACTGGGAAAGTTTTTTTTGTGGTTCTGCTTGGAAGTATGACGCGGCTACGGATCAATATTATTACCATAGCTTTGCCGAAGAGCAAGCAGACTTGAACTGGCAGAATCAAGAAGTGAGACAAGCCGTTTTTGATGTCTTGCAATTTTGGCTAGACAGAGGTGTCGATGGGTTCCGTTTTGATGTCATCAATAATTTGACGGTCAGTGATCAATTTATTGATAATCCAGTGGGAAAAGATGGGAAACAAGATCATCGCAATGATGTGAATCAACCGGGGATCAAACGTGTGTTAAAGGAATTAAATCAGTGGATCAAAGCAGTCGATCCATCAATTTTTACAGTGGCTGAAATTAGCTCGGATCAACTCTCATCGATCAACAGTTATACAGAAGATGGATTGTTCGATACCGCATTTCATTTTAATTTGGGCAGCATGGAAGCATTGGATCTTGAGAAACTAGCTAGGGATTTTAAAGAAATGAGTCAACAAAAGAAAATGCCTACGCTGTTCTTTAACAGCCATGATATGAGCCGTTCATGGCAGCGGCTTGCAAATGAAAACCGCGACATCTATCGCTTATTGACCGTGTTTCTGTTGATCAATCGTGGCATTCCCTTTTTATTTCAGGGAGAAGAACAAGGTGTCGGTGACTATTTGCCTCAGCAGCTAGCTGATATCAGGGATATTCAAGCAAAAAATAAATACCAAGAAGAACTGATTTTAAGAGGAAAGTCACACGCTTTAATAATGGCCAACCAAGTGAATCGTGACCGCTCGAGGGGCATGCTTCCTTGGCTATCAAATCAGCAAAGCGGTTGGATCGGATTGGCAGCGGTGAACCAGGAGGCGAAGGGGATTTTGGCAGATTATCAAAAACTGATTCGGTTGCGAAAAACAGAAGGACCTTTTACAGCCATCCGCAACATTGAGTTAACAGGAGATTGCTTGAGTTATCAAACGGAAAGCCTACAAATTATTTTAAATTTTGGACAGCCGATCAAGCACTCGCTAGAAGGAAATCGAAAGACCATTTTTGGAAATGGCATGTTAAGTGAAGATGGTCACTGGGTTCATCTGCCGGCAAAGGCATGTTGGATTGGAAAGGAGCAGCTATGATTTATATCAAGCAATTATTGCAGGAGTATCGAAATGAGAAAGCCAAAGTAGTCAAAAAAGCCGCAATTTTGCGATTTAGCGGTGTGGGTGATCAAGATGTTTATAATATCACTGCCCCTTTTGAATTGGCGGGGAAAGAAGTGATTGCAGGTCGCATTGAATCAAGAGACAGTGAAGTTTCCACTGTCAGTTTATTTGAAGAGGTTGAATCAAACAGGTGGACACTAATCGCTGATAGTATCGAACTTTCTTTACAGGATCCTTTTTATACTCGAATTGACGGACAAGTCATCCTTGGGGGGGTTGAAGTTGTTTTTCTAGAAGATGGCACAGCGAATTGGCGTACGGTTTTTTATCACTTGGCGACTCTTTCCGAAGCAAAGAAAATCTTTGAGGGGCCGTGGGGGATGAAAGACTTGCGCTTGAAACAATTATCTTCTGGAGAAATCCTAGTGCTGACACGACCGCAAGGAACTAAAGGTGGCCGAGGCAAGATAGGTGCAACGATCGTTCATACTCTTAGTGATTTGACCATTGAAACAATTACAGAAGCCCCGTTACTGTCTGACCAGTTCTGTGAAAGCGAATGGGGTGGCGGCAATGAGATTCATGAGATTGATGGCGACATTTGGGTCTTAGGCCATATCGCGAATTTCGATGATCAAGGAAATCGTCATTATTATGCGATGGTTTTCTGTCTGGAACGAAATCAATTTGCTATGACACAGGCAAAAATTATTGCAGAAAGAAACGATTTCCAACAAGGACCAATGAAACGCCCAGATTTAGAAGATGTCGTCTTTAGCGGTGGTATTCATATATATAAAGATCATATTGTACTATATGCCGGCATCAGTGATGCAGGCGCGCAGAAAATCAAACTAGAAAATCCATTTAGATAGAGGTTAAGCAGATGAAAATAGAACGTTTTAATGAAAATCCATTGATCACTCCCGCAGATGTGAAACCATTACATGAAGGGTATGAAGTGATTGGCGCCTTTAATGGTGGAGTAGCAAAATACAACGATGAAGTCTTACTTTTATTACGTGTGGCAGAGCGCCCAATCTCTGACGACCTTAACGTTATTAAAGCGCCTGTATTTGATCCAAGAACACAAACGATGGAAGTATTAACATTCCACCGAGATGATCCAGATTATGATTTTGACGATCCGAGAATGATCCGCAAAAAAGACAAGTTGGATAGTTTTGTCTATCTGACATCTCTTTCTTATATTCGAATTGCCCGCAGTAAAGATGGGCATCATTTTACGATTGATGAGGAGGCATTCTTGTATCCTTTCAATGAATATCAATCATATGGCATCGAAGACGCGCGATGCACACAGATTGGCGATATTTACTATATCAACTTTAGTTCTGTCTCACCAATGGGTGTTTGTGATTCATTAGTAGCTACCAAGGATTTTCAATCCTATCAAGATTTAGGGAATATCTTTGCACCAGAGAACAAAGATGTGCTGATTTTTCCAGAACAAATCAATGGGCGTTATTACGCCTTACACCGTCCCTCTCTGAAAAGCATTGGCAACTATGACATTTGGATTGCTTCTTCGCCAGATTTAGTTAGCTGGGGACAGCACCGGCATTTACTAGGGATTCGTGAAGATTGTTGGGACAGTGGGCGTGTAGGTGGCGGGTTGGTTCCTATTAAAACCAGCGAAGGCTGGTTGATTATTTATCATGGTGCGACTCCTGAACATCGCTATTGTATGGGTGCAGCCTTAGTAGATTTGCAAGACCCAACGAGAGTCCTTGCTAGAAGTCAAAAACCAATCATGGAACCTGAAGCAGACTATGAAAAGAATGGGTTCTTTGGCGATGTCGTCTTTGGCTGTGGTGGCATACAAATTGGCGATCAATTGACGATGTATTATGGCGTAGCAGATACTTCAATGGCTGGCTGCACCTTGTCGATTGCAGAGATTCTCAAACAATTAAAAGAGGAAACAAAATGAATTGGCAACGAAAATATCAAGAATGGTTAGATTATCCATCTTTGGAAGCAAACTTGAAAGATCAGCTGCTCGCTCTGTCTGATCCTGCTGTGATAGAAGAACACTTTTATGACTATTTGGCTTTTGGGACAGGGGGGATGCGGGGAGAGCTAGGTGTTGGCATCAACCGAATCAATGACTACACCATTAAGCGGGCAGCACTTGGATTAGCTCGCTATGTTCAAAAAGCGCATGCTGAACAACAGGGGGTAGTGATTTCTTTTGATAATCGACATGGTTCTAAACGATTTGCGGAATGGACCGCTCGCGTATTAGCCAGTCAGGGGATTCGGGTCTATTTATCTGATCAATTACGTCCGACCCCGCAATTGTCTTTTCTAGTTCGGTATTATAAAGCCTTTGCAGGTGTCATGATCACTGCGAGTCATAATCCTAAGCAATACAATGGATTTAAAGTGTATGCTTCGGACGGCGGTCAAATTACACTAGGAACTGCCGAAGAATTGATGGGAATATTAGCAAGTATTCAAAATGAATTAATGATCGAAGCGGATTTATTGTCAACTTATGTCGAGCAACAGTTGATTGATATTTTTGGGAAAGAAGTAGATGCGTTGTATTTAGATCAATTGATTCAGGTGGCCCAAAATCCTGAAAGGATCCGCCATTTTGGATCACAGCTTTCAATGGTTTATACCCCACTTCATGGTACTGGAAATGTATTGATACAAAAGGCCTTTCAACGCTTGGGATTTACGAATCTTCGGACAGTGAAAGAGCAAGAACTGCCTGATCCTGATTTTACAACTGTCTCTTCTCCTAATCCAGAAGACCAACAGGCGTTTACTCTAGCATTGAAAGAGGCTCAAACACAGCCAACACAGCTAATTCTAGCCACAGATCCAGACGCGGACCGCTTGGGTGCTGTTGTACGTAAGGACGGACAGCCAGTCTTTCTAAATGGCAATCAAATAGGGGTGTTATTGCTTGATTATTTGGTTCGAGTAAAACAAGCAGCAAATTCATTTATCGCAAAAACGATTGTAACATCTGATTTAGGGGCAAAAATTGCCGAAGCTTATGGCATTGAAGTTAGAAACACGTTAACAGGATTTAAATTTATTGGGGAACAAATCCAATTATCAGAAGAAACAAAAGATAAAACCTTTCTTTTCGGCTATGAAGAAAGTTTTGGGTACCTGGTAGCCCCATTTGTCAGGGATAAGGATGCGATTCAAGCAGCTGTATTATTGGCTGAGACCGCACTGGACTGTTTCCTTTCCGGAATTGATTTAGTTGATCGCTTGAATGAAATCTATGACCGTTATGGTTATTACGAAGAGCAATTAGAAACAAAAGTTTTTCCCGGTAAAGATGGACTGTCGCAGATGAGTCAGCAGTTAGATCGTTTAAGATCACTGTCATTTTCTCATTTGGGGGATTTTGTCTTAATGGCCAAAGAAGATTTCCTGACTTCTGAACGGTGGATGGCCGGTCAATCAATCGAAAGAATTACATTGCCATCATCCAATGTTCTAAAATATATATTTACCGATGGTTCGTGGGTCTGTCTGAGACCTTCAGGTACAGAACCAAAGTTTAAAATTTATTATTCTGTCAATGCGTCAAATCAACCATCCGCTACACAGAAGATGCAGCAGTTGCGAACAGCTTTTCACCAGCTGTTAAAATCTGAATAAAAAGGCTTCTAAAAAAGTGTCCTCCAAAACTGGGGGACACTTTTTTGAAGACTTTTAATGATGAGAATTTTTTGCTCCACGGTTCATGAACTGTTAACCTTCGGCAGTGGCCATCCGTTGATATTCGGGCGTTAAAGGGGCGCTGATAGAAATAATTTGATCAAATTTATGAATGTTTTCTTCCAGTGGATGATGACTGATCATCACAACCGTCAACTCGTTGTCTTCCAAAAGGAGATTCTCAATGAGCAACGTATTCTTTTTATCTAATGAAGAGGTTCCTTCATCAAAGAGGATGACTGATTTTTTTTGAATAAAGGCTCTGGCTAAACCAATGCGCTGTTTTTGTCCACCGGAAAGATTGGTACCGTTGTTTTCAACTACTTTGTCAATATCATCTACAAAATCTGCCGCGGCTTTATTCAATGCTTCGGCTATTTCTGTGTTTGCGTAGTTGTTCCAAAGAGCGACATTTTCTTTATAAGAAGTGTTGAACAAATAATTGTCTTGGTCGATATATTGAATAAAAGAGTGGCTATCCATATCCATCAACTGATGACCATCCACCTTTATTTCGCCTGAATAGCCTTCCAAATCACCAATCAAGATTTTTAATAAAGTGCTTTTTCCGCTGCCACTATCACCCGTGAGGAGATATTTCCCCCCTTTTTTTATGTCTAAATTGAAATTTTCTAGGATCGGGAGATTTGCGTCATAGCCGAAAGATAAATTTTCGATTCGTATACAATCAGTGAATTCGTTGTAGGTTTTTTTCGTGGCGCGAACGATTGGCTTATCAACAAAAAATGTTTCTATGACGGGCTCTATGGATCTTAGTTCCATGGCCGACTAACCTACCAACGATACAGAGTTAAAGATGTTTGCTGCTAAATTGCCACTGGAACTAATAGCTCCAATCGTCGTTTGTCCGATAATTGCCAGAAAGCCTGTCACAATATCTACGACTACTTGACTCAATAAACTAGAAAAAGCAATGAGGTTCATAATCTTGTGATTTGTTTTTGCAATGGCAACCTTATTCTCAGAAAGGTCTTGAGAGTATTCGGTAATCTTTTTTGGAATTTCTGCCAGCCTATTATTGTAACGGAAAACGTTGTAACCTTTTAAGATATTGGCAATCCTTTTTGTATAAGAGGAATTACTAGTAGATAACTTTTGTCCAAGCGCCACAAGGACTGTCCCGAATTTATTAGGGATATAAAGGATCAATCCCGTTAAACCAAGGACCAAAACGACCAGCCAAAGGTTAAAAAGGGCCAATGCAACAATTGAGAACAAAATCAACCATCCGTTAGAAAAAAGACGATATAAACTCATCACGCCCTGCGTTTCGATTTGTGTGATATCATTTGTCAGCTTCGACACATAGCCATCAGCCGTGATTTTATTGAAGTCTGCTAATGGGACTGTCTTGATAGAGTCAGCTTCACGTTTTCGCAATGAAAGACTGATTTTTTGTAGTTCTTTCTCCTGATAAACTGAAAATAAATAGTTTGAGCAGACATAAATCAGCCAAAGAATGAGAATCACTAGGTCCCAAAAAAGAAATTGGCTGATATTTCTGGCAAAGATAGCATTCGTGGCAAAAGCCAGTAGATAACTTGGCAGAACGCGTAAAAAGGATAAGAGGCCTGACAGCAACAAAATTTTAAGAATATTGCTTTTATAATGTTTATAGAGTGTTTTCACTGATGATCCTCCAATCTCTGTCGGATACAATCCACTAAGAATAAGACGCCGATTTCCCCTGTGAGAAATCTCGCTTCTATTCTTGAATTGGTGCAGTCCGGGTATCGATTCTTTCCTTTGAAATTGACCTTGTAGGATAGTAGATTCGTTAATAGAGAGTTGTAATCGTTTCTTTTGAGATTATTTGTCAGAACTTTCAAATAGGCGATACCACTAATACCGTATCCAAAGCTGACATTTGAAGAAACCAGTGGCAGTTCTTTTATTTGCTCAAAGGTTTCATTTTTCATGGCTTCTGTCCCTGATCCACTTCGCAAAACATACCATTTTGCCAGTAGCAGACCGGCTTTACCATTTGCCAAATAAGCTGATTTATTCGCATTTCTTTTACTGATTTGCGGGAAATGTGTCTTGCCAAATTTTTCTGTATAGTTCAGCCAATCAGTAAGACTCTGGAGTATTCTTTCCTCACGAAAAAAACGATAAGCTTCCACCAATGAACAGACGATCATTGCTGCACCATCAAGAAGCCCCTCTCCCTCAACCCCATCAAATTCTGAAATAAAGCTGCCATCTTGATTCTGAGAACCGATTAATTTTTGTATCCAGAGGTGAATCATAGGTTTCAATCGATTGATCGTTTCTGCTGGACTCATAACCAAAACAAGAATAATCAAGTGAGCATAATCAACCGAACCGGTTTTATTTACATGTCCTATTTTTTCAAAAGAGAAATCTACGTTATTTGTAAAAGTTATTTTTTGATTGTCCATTAAATAACTGAGATAAGCCAAAATGAATAGTTCTTTTTCGTTTGCTAAGTCTGTTAAATCAACCGAACTGCTTTTTGAGTCGATCAAATGAACTGCATTCTTATCCACGTTGGAAAGATCATCAGCTAATAGATTTTCTTTTATTTCGTTATACGCTAATGAGACGGCTTCAAGTGGGTGGGTGCACATAAGATGGAGCTGGATTTCAAGGTTCGTCGAATGAGGTCTCAATAGTAAATTGCTGATCAGTGAATAATAACGACGGTCTAGCTGATAATGACAAGCAAAAAGATAAAATGTCTCCAGTGCTGCTTGCTGATCCAATTGCGCCAGTTGGTTTGTTCCGATGAAAAGGTTAATAATCAGGAGCCCTAAGGAAACATAATCTCGCTTCATTCTGTCGATTGAATGATCCCCATTATCAAAACCAGGAGTCTTTACGATGTAATCGTATTGTTCAAAAGCAAATTTTCCACCTTCAAAATCTATGATTACTGGCTGTCCGTCTCGTAACATAATATTAGTATTGGAAATGTCATGAATCGTGATTCCAAATTTATGAATCGCTACTATCATTTTCATTAACTCGATGATTATCTTTTGAGCATCCTGGCGATAGCTGCCAGTAAGATCGTCGAAATACACTTCTTCAACTACTCGATCTGAGAACTCAGAGAGGGTGGGTCCTTCAATAAATTCGACTACCGTAAAATAATGCTCCCACTCGTAAAAACTGTCATAAACCTTTGGGCAATACTGCGGAAAAAGGTTAAAGAAGGCTATTTCTTTCTTGCGCATGTCAATACAATCACCTGATGAAGAGGATTCGATATAGGGGCGCGCTTCTTTAATAATCACCTTTCGATTGCCGATAGTATCCGTTCCTAAATATACATCGCCGGTATTGGAGTAATGAACAGCTGTTTCTACTTTGTATCTATTATTCAGCAATGCAGATGGGTTCTCTTGTTGTGAACTATCATGAAAAGGATCTTGTACAAAAGGCGGCTGAGAATAATAAGGCAACCGTTTGTCTTCGATAATAGAGCCATCGGGACAAATTAATTGCTTTCTTTCTGTCTCTGATTCATTTTCGTCCGCTCGACAACGTCCATACCTGTAGTAGAGGACTTTACAATCTTTATATCTCTTGTCTGAAAGAACGTAAGGTCCCTGAAAATCATTTAATCGGGTATATAACTTTTCGCACATCACAATAAACTTCTCTAAAGTTGAGGGATAGATTGTGATGAACTTTCCTGAATAGGCTCTAGGGGTACTTTTAGAAAGGTTGTTTGTAAACTGATCAAGATTCTTCAAAAATTTCATATCTACATCATTTTCGATACAGCATGAGATACATTCGCTCAGTATCAAAAAATAATTAGTATAAGTAGCAGAAACATGAATTTTCCATCCTTGCTTGGGAACGTTCTGGTTAATGTTTAAATAAGTAAATGCTTGATCTGTATATGTATTTTTTAGATCAGGATAGATGAAGTGGAATGTATTGATGAAATCCATTGATTCCCTCTTTTCTTGACGTATTGATTTCATTTTTTTGAAAAACTGGCTTTATTCCCCTTTTGCTCGACAAGGATCAAACCTAAGCAAGGGGGACTTTGACATCTCTTTGTATCTAATTAAAAAAGAATAGAATGACCAAGGGGGGAGTATTCTATTCTTTTTTAATCGCATTTATTTTGTTGCTGGTACTTTTAGTGAGATTTGACATTTAAACGTAAAGATTGAATTTGGAGAAACGGCAGAATCTTCTTTAAATGCTTGTAAGTTTAGTACTGTATTCATCTGAACACCACCTTTCCACTTGTTACCGTTACTATATCATCGGTAAATGTTCCCCCGTATTTAAAAATGTGTAGTATACTATACGTGAAAAGGAGTGGTCAGATGAAGGCGTATGGCCCATTGATCAAAAAAATCAGAATGTCGAAACACTACACTCAAAAAGAAGTTTATTCAGGTGTAGCTTCCCACAGCTTTTATGCGAAATTTGAAGCAGGAGAGTATGCGATCGAAGCATTTAAATTCAAGCGTATCTTAGAAAATATGAATATGAGTGAACCAGAATTTTTCTTCCTTTATGATAAGGAGAATCCTGCAACTAAACGAATCACGATTAGAGACGTCATTGCTATTTACTATGACTTCAATCTGCATTCTGTCGATAAGTTATTAGTGATCTATAGGGACAATAAAGCGTCAGAGATAAGCTCAGATCGGTTGATCAGCTCTGCAGCATATGCTTTGGCTTGGTCACTAAAACCGACCATCGATCACTGGCCTTTAGTGACTTTAAGAGAATATTTCACACGTCTTGAGAGTTTTTCAATGATGGAACTGGAATTGTTCATTACAACTTTTTTTATCTTTTTTGATGAGGAAGAACGAATTGAGCCATTACTCTCAAAAGCGATTGCTGCCGCAATCACGTGGTGGTCACTTTACCCAGAGTT
>Ga0160505_100180_pt1 | contig 45794 bp, 29 predicted proteins | sample DIDeMG_FD_108225 | JGI IMG/M metagenome (GOLD analysis project Ga0160505, IMG submission 108225) | Enriched chicken feces microbial communities from UW Madison campus, WI, USA - DID2874_E49_Stillage MG | ecosystem: Host-associated > Birds > Digestive system > Large intestine > Fecal ... | reverse complement strand
ACTTTTTTGACTTTGACCGGCGCAAAGACGAACTTTCGATTAGTGAATTGAAACGCTTGCTCTATGACGAGATCATGAAGCCGTTATAATATAGCATACCAGCATGTATACTTTGCATTGAAGTGGTAGAGACTTATTGTCTCTAGTTACATATTGATTGATGAGGTAGGAGAGAAAGTGAAGTCGAAGGATCGACTTTCACTGTTGCTGGTGCCAGCATAACTAAAATCTTAGATAGATGTTTCTTTTAGCTATGAGCCATTCGAACTATAACATAAAGTACTAGTTTTGCCTATACGTAACTACTCTGCGGTAGTTCTTGACTCCAACAAGACAGCTGAATCTACGCTAAATAACATTACCAAGATATCATAAACTGTTTTTTCATTATTTCTATTTTTTTTTTTTTCGTCAGTATCATGATTTATTCTTCGTTCTCTCTCATCATTTGGAGTGCTCGTATTTAAATTTCTCTGTAGACATTCTCGGTCGATTTACTCGTTGCTATGCTCGCTATATATAGCGCAGGTAGCGATTCAACAACAGACCACGACACTCTAAAATAAACCGAAAAAAAACATTTAAATCCTCGTAGCCGATATCATTAACCTTCCAAATATACACAATATTTTACCAGTCTTTCTACACCGCCAAATGACAGCCTCGTCCAAAACTTCATTTGTCGTGCATACACCGCGTCTTGTGAACACGAAATTCCGACAAAGGTTATTTCTTCAATACCACCCTTCACCATGAGATTCGCTGCCCTCTGGGTCTTGTTTGTGGCCGTTGTGTCTGCGCACACGGTGTTGTTGCCTCCTCACGGAAAGCAGTGTTTCTATGAAAACTTGAAGAAAAACGACGAATTGGCCATCTCGTTCCAGGTTGGTTCAAGAGACCCAAATAACGCCGAGCAGTTCACCATCGATTTCCATATCGTCAGTCCTTCCAATAAGGTTGAGCTCTCCAAGAACGGCTTGGACCATGGTGACGAGAGCATCAAGGCTTCCATGGACGGAAAGTACCAGTACTGTTTCTCCAATGAAAGAAGCAGTAGAGTCGATTTGGATGTTTCGTTCAACGTGCACGGAGTGATCTACATTGATGTCAATGATCCCAAGTCTGACACTTTGGACTATGCCATCTCGCGGTTGAACCAGTTGACCAGTGATGTCAAGGCAGAGCAGAACTATTTGGTGATCAGAGAGAGAACACACAGAAACACGGCTGAGTCGACCAACTCGCGGGTCAAGTGGTGGTCTTTGTTCCAGATCATTGTTGTTGCATTGAACTCGTTGTTCCAGATCTACTTTTTGAAGAGATTTTTCGAGGTTCGTTCTGTTGTATAGTAGTGGAGAATTGATGGTTGAGAATGAGAAAATGTAAGAAAGAGTGGGTAGAGAGAGAATTATCAAGGGAAGGTAAAGTACAGAAATAGTAGCCTATAAATTAGACTCAATGAAGTGTCTGAAGTGTGTTGATGATTCTTTACATTTTTGATCACAACCCTTAAAATTATGGAAAAGGTGAGAATGTTGTTAAAGATGTCCAATTGCAAGAATTGTCCATTAAAGAGATGTTGTCAAACGATGGACTAGATCACATAGAAATTCCAAAACAGTATATAGTATCAATTCAAGTTGATGATTGTGGCGTTTTAACATTTTGGGCATTCGACCTATATTCTGCTACTTAGTTCTAATAAGTAGATGGTGGAAGTTCATAAAAATGTTCAAGCGTCTGAGACATTTTGAGATCAAGATACACACAGAGAGATCGAGGATAACATGATTAAACTCGGTTATAAGCTACAACAATCCTTCGAATGTCTACTGTCCTCTGATGAATACTACTTCATGGATGTGAGTGGACTATAGTCATTAGAATAGGGTACTGAGGTACTGGTATGATTGAACTTAAACTCTAGTAATATTCAACGTCTAGAGTACTATCAGCCCACATAATGGTACTAACACTCTCTATGGCACCTTTCTCGTTGTAGCCTCACGTAGCCTCACGTAGCCTCACGTAACCTCACGTAGCCTCACGTAACCTCACGTAGCCTCACACAAGCCTTATAGCCTCACAGTAGATGTATCACAATATCAAAAACTTCACAATATTACCAGCAGTCACAGCGATTCTACTAGTAGCATAAGTAGAGGTCTGAAGGGTGTAGTAGAGTACTGGAGAGTATAGTAGTATGATAGCCACTAAGAATTAACACTCAATTCCAACCAGTATCCAATCATTCACTATTATTGGTTGCAAATTGTGGCCCGATCGCTGTCAACGTTTCATACACCTCGCAATTCTTTCCCATTTACTCAGTTAATCTTTCCATGAACGCGGCAATGGTTGCAGATATTTCCAAAATCCAGTCTTTTCTCTCTCTACCTTTTCCACTTTCTCTTTCATTTACTCTCCATTGCCAATTCCATATCCAATATGAGTCGTCAATACACTAAATGCCTTTCATCATCTACAAAAGTTTCATAACCACGCCGAAAGATGTTCCAAGAACCCTTTGAGAGAAGAAAAAATTTGTGTAAAAAAACATCTAAAGGATGAGAACCATTCCAAAACTCTAAACGATTTTTTTTCCCACAGTTTACAAGTAAATAAACGAATGTCAAACAACTTGTCCCCATCCTCACCAACTCCTATCTCTTGAACTTCGCATGCTCACTAAACCCGCACTCCCCTCCTAGGTGTTAATCGCCGCAAAATGTCCCGTTCGCATCCGTTCTCCACTGCTTAAACCCAGGAAAAGCCCAAATATGCCAGTTATCCTACGACTTGAATGCCCCTCGGCACGTGACCATACCCACCATCCACCGTCATATATAACTCCGAGGATGCCCCAGATTCTCGGCTCAAGGGAACTTCTTGTGATAGTGTGCCATAAGTAGAAATACTATATATTCACGGAAAAACTAGACATTTCCCCATCCAAACTACAGGGTTTTTTTTGTTTGATAAATAGCAGTATGTCCAAATTCTTTACTGAAGTCCAGGAATTGCCTCCTGACCCACTTTTTGGCTTGAAGGCCAGATACGTCGCCGACTCCAGAGATGATAAGGTGGACTTGGGTATTGGTGCCTACAGAGATAACTCTGGAAAGCCATGGATTTTGCCTGCTGTCAGAAAAGCAGAGCGCAAATTGATCGACTCTGAGGGCTACAACCACGAGTATTTGTCAATTTCGGGCTACGAGCCTTTCTTGGCCGAATCTGCCAAGGTTATCTTGGGGAAGGACTCGCCAGCAATCAAGAATAACTTGGTTGTTTCTCAACAGTCATTGTCAGGAACTGGAGCTTTACACTTGGCTGGAGCTTTCTTGAAGACGTTTTTCGCTGGAAATCACACCGTTTACTTATCGAAACCCACTTGGGCAAACCACAACCAGATCTTCTCATCTTTGGGTTTGAAAGTCGAGACTTACCCATACTGGGACGCCGAGAACAAGAAATTGGACATTGATGGCTACGTGAAAACCATCGAATCTGCCCCTGAGGGCTCCATCTTCTTATTGCATGCCTGTGCCCACAATCCAACAGGATTGGATCCTACCCCACAAGAATGGAACACCATCTTAAAAGCCATTGCAAAGAAGGGCCACTTGCCATTGTTCGACTCGGCTTACCAGGGTTTTGCTTCCGGAAATTTGGACAAAGACGCTGCTCCTATTAGAGATGCCATCTCCTCGGGAATTTTTGAGTCTCCGATCTTCATTTGTCAATCTTTCGCTAAGAATGTCGGCATGTACGGTGAGCGTGTGGGAGCTTTGCACGTTGTGTTGCCAGCCTCTGAGCCAGCTGATGTGCGTGAGCCTTTGAAGAGAGCTATCAAGTCGCAATTGAACAAGTTGACCCGTTCCGAGATCTCCAACCCTCCAGCCTATGGAGCAAAGGTGGTTGCTACCATCTTGACGGACGATGAGTTAAGAAACCAGTGGGAAGAGGACTTGGTGACGATGTCATCCAGAATTATTAAGATGAGAAACGAATTGAAGGGTAGATTAGAGAAGTTGGGCACTCCTGGTACTTGGGACCACATTACCAACCAGACGGGAATGTTCTCGTTCACTGGGTTGACCCCAGAGATGGTTGCACGTTTGGAGAAGGTGCATGGAGTTTACTTGGTCAGCTCTGGCCGTGCCAGTGTTGCAGGATTGAACGATGGTAATGTGGAGAAGGTTGCCAATGCGTTTGATGAGGTTATCCGTCACTGCTCCAAGTCCAAGTTGTAATAAGTTAGTCAAGGCAATAAATCTATGACGTGCTGGGATGATTTGGTAGTAGAGAGTGTTTTATAGTTGAACGGATAGATATTATGTGTAAAGTAAGTTGGAAGTGAAGGACCCTTCACGACGTGATTTATTAAGTCCATAGCTGAGTTTATGTTTTTCGATAAGAATTCAGTGAATGTTAAAGTTTTTCAATAAGAAGAAAAAAAGCTCAATTAAAGGGAATTAGTGCTCATCAAAAGCAGGTTCTTGATGAAGTATTATTTCAATTTGAGTGTTTCAACGTATTATTATAGGAATTTAGAGCTCAAATTCGAATAAGAATTTAAAGTACATATCACAATGTATTATTGACTTTATAGTCTAGAACTTCAAATAGAATCTTGGAAGTAAGTTGGATTTTTATAGTGTTGAGAATGTAATAACTACATACCTCTTCACTATCCCTGTAGACATGAACTTACCTTCATATTCACACATATGATAGCATCTACGCTTTTCAAATAACACAGCTTTACTTCGTTCGTCTAATTTACAACTAGTCACTTTCCCAATTATCACCAGGCTAGGGCGAGACTAAACCGAATGGAAGCAGAAAAACCAACTGTAAGAAAGACGCCGATTGTGATTGTTTATATATTTTCTTTCAAAACATCAAGTAACTTTTAGTGTCTAGGAAAGAATGTATTGCCTTTTATTTATAATCTTCTGATTGGTTTTGTTTTTCTGCATTCTCTCTTCCTATGCTTCCTCTTAGGCCCGTCCACAGCTACCTTTCACGCTTGTCTCATGTCTTCTAGGCCAAACTTCCAGGCATGATTTTTAACTTTACTTTACTCTTTCTTGTCTTCTATTCCATTTTCCCAATCATCTTCTACCACTACACTTTGTATACTAGTTATGCATTATATAAACGTGAAGATTAATTTATATAAAAGTGTACAGAGAACTTTTATCCGAGACTCTACTTTCTTCTGAAAGAACAGCCCTCGGTCAACTTGGCCTTACCACCGGTTGGAGTACACAACACAGTGGCACAGTTGTCACAAGTGACAGCAGTCTGTGCATGAGAGAACACGGTGGTGATGTTCAAACATCCCTGGCACTTAACATCCATGAAGTAGGATCTTGGAGCCTGAACCAAGGTCTTCAATTTGTACTTTTGGGCCTCGGAGGCTGGGTTTGGGTGCAACAAATCTTGAACTAAAACCTGATTATGTTAGTATGGTGCTAGGAGAGTACCATCAGATATAAAGAGACGTAAACGATCATTTCAAGACGGAAAAAAGCATCAATATGCTACTGGACAGGCTAGCGGAGATGACGAATGTCAAGAATCGGGCATTGCAGCCGTAGGAAAAAGCAGAATATCAGGACGAACATAGGATATTATTGAAGGAAAACAGTCAGGAGGAAATTATGGATATTTAGGCTATTCGAGCGGGGGAAAGCTATTCGGATCATTGCGTGACGTCTATCTCAATCTGTAAGTCATAAGGGGGTGGGTCACATACCATTTTGTCTGTGTATTCAACAAGCGAAACTAGTGAAAAGATTTGATAAATTTTTCAGAGGTGGAGTGCGGGAATCTGGGCCTGCAGACAGCGGATGGGGCAAAAAAAATTGGTACCTTGTGTGGCTCTAGGATGTACGGGTCTCGGATTTCAAGTTGTGTATACAGTTAAAGTAAACATGATCACGTGTTAGGGTGTGACTGCTTGTCCCTCTACCTATGAAAAAGCCACAACTATCTGGCCATTAGGAAACTTCCAAAACAATCTATGATAATTTACTATCATTATAAAAATATCGGCGTTCATTGAAGATAAAAAAAATTGGTAGAATTCAAACAAAACAAAAAAGCAGCATATGGTTGCAAATCAGCAGCACTCGCACCATAATTCCAGAAGTATTGTATTTCGCCAGATAGCATTTAAAGCACAAGATGCAGACAGCACTTCAATCAGAATCAGAACGCTCCAGCAATCACTCGCTGTTGCATCAGAACCAATATCAGTTCAAACCTGCGCCGCATGTACTCATTATCAGAAAACTATGTAAAACCTATATAAATCAGCCCCGAGAGACAGACAAACTGTAAGAATCTATAGAAAATGAATGAATAATTGTAACTGAAATTTACTCTTCTCTATCTTCCCGTTCGTTCTTCGCTCTTCGTTTATGACTAATCTTTGTTCCGTTGCATCAATGAGCGTTTCAGCCGTCAATCTTCAAAAGTATTTACATTTGATTGACGCGAGCGTAGTTTGCTCCCTTCATTGTGTAAGCGCGGTCTCAAATGGTTGCAAATAATGGGCACATCGATGTTCGGTAAGAAAATGACGTGATTAAAATGCATTGAGGGGAGAATGCTGCAGAGCAATTCTTGATTTTGGTTTCAATGATGCTGGGCATAATGAGCATTAAAGTACAAGTGTCGCCGATAATAGCCAGAGAGATCGAAGTAAAAATGAAACCATCGTAGAACTCCAATTGCGCGTTAAAGCTTTAAATGATAGAAAAATAATCGGAGTTGCTAACATTGGTGATCACTCTTACTTAGAGCCTCGCTTGGCCTTTCTTGGTGGAGTAACTGGTCTGTTGTTGCCCACAGAGTTTGGTGGAGGATATCTTGGCTTCTTGTCGGCAGGCTTCAAAATCTGGAAAGAGCATAGTAAACTCTCATCCACACTCATCATAGCACCTGCATTATCGAACTCTCCACAGTAGTTTGGAGCGGAGAATAACGTCACCAATTGTCTCTTCGAGAAGAATTCGTATCCGTCTTCCACGACTTGATGGGCTCTGCAAATCAAATCCATATCGTGCTTCTGCAAGAATCGGGAAACAACGTCAGGGCCAAATGTGAAGGAGACACCACGGTCATTTTCGGACCAGCCAGCAATGTCCTTGTCGGGGTCGGACCATAATAAGTCACACAACAAACCAACGTCAGGGATATCCGTAGGTCTCATGACTCTTCTGATCTGCTCCATGGAGTTCAAGTCTGGGGACAAACCACCGTGCATAGTGAAAATCTTCTCGTCAATGATGGCGGCAATGGGCAAACAGTTGAAGCAGTCAGTAAAAGTCTTCCACAACTTTATATTGTATCTTCTTTTGCACTCGTCGTAGAAACCATAGATACGGTTGATGGATGCGCACTCGTGGTTACCACGCAAAATGAAGAAGTTCTCGGGATATTTGATCTTGTATGCCAATAGTAAACAGATGGTTTCCAAGGATTGCTTTCCTCTGTCGACGTAGTCACCCAAGAATAAGTAGTTTGCCTCTGGAGGGAAGCCACCGTACTCGAAGAGTCGCAATAGATCGTAATACTGACCGTGGATATCACCACAAATCTTGATGGGAGCTTCCAATTCCAACAAAATCGGCTGCTGGATGAAAATCTCACGGGCCTTGGTGCACAAGAAACGAATCTCGTGCTCTAACAAGGTAACTTGCTTGCCTGGTCTGGAGCCTCTGACTTCCAACAATCTGTCGACAATGGAGTCGATGTCTGCCTCTTGATGTTCGGCCATGATATATAGAACGCCACGAAGCTAAGCGAGAAAAAAGGGTGGGGAGCGGATGGGTGGTAATACAACCGGAAATGGAACTAACGCCGATGGAAAATAACGACTAAAATGACCCTGATGTGCTGGCACGATACACGATGGGAGAAAAATAGAGAAAAACCAGTAGTAGTTCGAGCGCACTTTTTGTCGGCGGCAATTAAGGGATGAAGGGCCACGACATTTTTTTTGTTTTTTTGGTGCGGATCACGTGATATACGCTCAATCGGGCAGCAATAACAAAAAAAAAAGGACTTCGTCATTGCTTGAAGTGAAATGAGTAATTAGAAGTGATTGTAAAGAGCGTTTCTAGAAGTCTTGAAATTTTTACATTTACGACTTCATACTTTTTAGTACATTTCTATTTCTATTTTTACTGTCAAAATGAGATTGACACATCAATCTCTGTTTGTTCAATCTCTAGCTCATTCCTCAAGTTTCTATTTTTTGTATCTGAGTGTCGTGTTCCCATAGCAATTCGCACAAGTTAAACACCCGCTCAGCGTCTGGGGTTAGACGGTGCAAAGCGCGCACTTTACTCGTGTCACGAAGAAGGTTTCCAAGCCTCGAATTGTCTAAGCTAGAGACGTGGCGAATATTATTTGGAACCGGGATGAAACGGAATGGTTTGCTCCGAGCGACATTTGCTTTGCGACATTGTGTTTTGGTCACGTGGAAGGTCTCCGCCATACTATGTATGGACGCGTAGACGTTTGGGTATAAAGATTCATGGAGTAGAGGATATTATGGTCGAATTTGCTAGGCGTTGGAATTGAAGGGAATTGATGATTATTGAATTTCTTTTCGAATTTGGGCGTGTTTTTGATTTTTGGAGAAGGTTGGTATGTTTGTAGGAAGTTTGCGAAAGACTGATCAAAACAAGTTGAATTAACAATGAGATTAGGTAGTCGGTAAGAAATGGAGAAAAAAGATAAAACGGATGAAGTGGACGTCGACGAAGCGTAGGAAACATGGAAAGTGGGAAATTTAAATGAAGTTATTTTCTACTCCTTCACTGTTTATTCCGTTCCAGCTGTTAGTTGATCACCTACGGGAATATTACAGGTACTGAAGACTACACTTTCTGATGCCTCCATATCTAAGTGAGTTATAGTTTGGCGTTCTATAATGCAATGAGAAATATATGTATGGATAATTGAAGATTTCGCTGGATTAAATAATTGAAGGTGTATGTATTCAAGTCTACTGCTTCGAGTTCATTCCGTGTGAATCAGTCGCTCACTAGTCGAAGTATAAATCTCGATTTTATATTAAAGTCTTGAATAAATCACATCAAATCAGTTCATTTCAACTCTGAAAACTATTCTACCATCATTACCAGAAGATAAGTCAGTGGTGGTACATTCACTCCTACATCTATCTCAGCCATCTTATCTATAGAGGTCTCAATCTCATCTACACCATGTCGACTCCTCCATTCCCTAACGAATACCAATTGCGTCTCGTAGCAGAGTCAAACGCAAAGGCTTGTCTGGTATGTTATAAACCCACCACATCGGTACTCTTAGCCGGAAACAGCGCAGACTTCTTCTACGTCTGCCCCGGCCATCTTAAAGACGAATCCTTCAGTATTCCCATACATCCAGACTCGTACACAAAGCTTTTGAGCGAAAAAGCAGAGTTAGAGAAGAAAGTTGTTGAAGCAAACTCGAAAGCTGATGCCAATAAACCCTACTCGTGGAATAAGATCATGACATCCATGGGATGGAAACCTGAAAAGAAGCTGGAAGAAGACTCAAAGTCTGACGATGCTAAAGTCAAAGAAAAGACCTACGAGGCGCTTTTGGATGAAGCCAGTGACCTCAAGAAGCAGCTTGCTACGTTAAACGACAATATATCCACGTTTAAGTTCAAAAATTATAGGTTGAATGCTGACATATACAAGATGCGAATCAACAGTCACATCCAGGCCAAGATGCGGGCAAAGCGGCAACTGGAGATCCAGAGCGGGTCCATTTTCCCCTCAGCACCCACCAACAGTCTCCAGTAAAGTTGTGACCACACTTTGGTGACGATTAGCCGATTACATGCCTCCATAATTGACGGCCTTCTCATCAAACCAGTTCTCCCAGTTGGAAACCTTGTTCTTCAGCACAGAGCCTCCAATAAACTCCATGTTACCTTCGAGCATCTCAAAGCGGAACTTACCAGATCCAACCACCGACCTCCAAAACTCACGCGTTGTCTCCTCCTTGTTGAAAGAGTCCGAATCGTCTTCATCATCATTATCGATTCCACTGCCTCCTCTTGTCAGACCCTTTGAGTTGAGCTCATCGGAAATGAGACGAGCCAACTCCTCCTCCAACATTTGCTTGACTTTGAACACGGGCCGCGAGTCAAACAAGTCCTGCTTGTTAATAGCAAAGAGAAAATCCACTCCATTGGGGATCTTCTCGGTGAGTGACAAGAGACTAAACAATTCCTTGGCCATGGCAGTGATTTTGCCCTCCTGGGTCAAACTTTGACTGGAGGAGTCAACCACATAAACCACACCTTTCAATTTGGGTACCGTGATGTCATCCACGATCAACTTTCTCAAAAGTTGAGAGTACTTCAAATGGCCAGGGTAGTCGATGAATTGATACTGCGCCAGGATGCTGGGGTTTGCAAAGGGAAGTGAGATTGATGTGACGTTGAGCTCGAGCGACGAAACAGTCAGCACCGTCTGTTTGGCCAGCAACGAGTAGAAAAACGACGTTTTACCTGCTCCATTGGCACCTACCACCAAAAACGTTGGTTTGTAGTATTTGGAGGCCAGTTTTCGGGCAGAGGCGCCTGAGCCCAGGAAGTAGAACACGGTGGCAATGACCAAAAGGCCTACCACTAATGCGGCCAAGATGGTCTGGATTTTATCCATAGAGAAGTGCAGGGTATGGATTTTTGATTTAGATGGAGGAGTATGTAGGAGAGCTGTGAGGTGATGGTCAACGTGAGAAGAATGAAAAATATGAGACGGTGAACAAATTACTTGAAAGAAAAAAAAAGGTAAAAGAGCTTAGAAACTATGGCGAGACTAATAAGAAAGGAGTTTTATTTTTGTTCGAGAAAGCTGATCAATAGATTACTCATATACTTCGTACCTAAAAGTCAATGTCACACAAATCAACCTTAACTATATGTGGAAATCTGGCCAAAATTTTATCTCGGGAATAACATTGATCATAGTTGTCAACTCATGTTTCAACACATCCTTGTTTCCAAATATCTTCATCTAATACATTGCTAGTGCCAGAACTCACCTATTCATACACCAATTACTTTTTCTCAAACTCACCCATTCCAAGCATTCAGGCTCCACAATCTCTACAACATCACATTATCTTTCGTTTCTTCCTATCTACATTAAGCAACAATCGAACGTCCGTACTCTCTGGCCTTCTGGATCAACAATTGGTCAACCAACACCAATGCAGCCATAGCCTCCACAATAGGAACAGCACGGGGCGTCACAGAAGGGTCATGTCTACCTCTTGCAGCCAAAACACCAGCCTTACCCTCGTAGCTGGCAGTTTCCTGCTCCTGCGAGATGGTGGCAGCAGACTTGAAAGCCACCGAGAAGTAAATGTTCTCTCCGTTTGAAATACCACCCTGAACACCTCCAGAGTTGTTTGTCTGCGTTCTCAAACGCAAGTCGGTCAGCGAATACACGAATGGGTCGTTGTGCTGAGAGCCTGGAATGGCAGTGCCGGCGAATCCAGAGCCAAACTCGAAACCCTTGGTAGCTGGCAAAGACATCATGGCGTGGGCCAACTTGGCCTCCAACTTATCGAAACATGGCTCACCCAACCCAATAGGACAGTTTCTGATCACGCAAGTGACCACACCTCCGATAGAATCCTTGGAGTCTCTGTACTTCTCAATGACCTTGACCATCTGCTCTCTGACAGTGGCATCTGGACATCTAATTGGGCCAACACTATCCACCTGTTCTCTGGTGACAGTGTTCAACAAGTCCTGGAAGGCAGGATCCTGGGCATTTCTGTTCATAGACACTTCTCCAATGGAAGAGACAAATGCAACAATCTCGACATTGTTAGCCTTCTGCAACACCTTCTCGGCAATAGCACCGGCCGCAACTCTGCCAATGGTCTCTCTGGCGGAAGATCTACCTCCTCCAGAAGCGGACTTGACGCCGTACTTCTGGATGTAAGTCCAGTCAGCATGAGAAGGTCTGGGGTACAAATCGGTTTCGGAATAGTCGTGGGGTCTGTGGTCCTCGTTCTTGACCAACATGCCAATGGGCAGACCCAAAGTCTTGCCATGTTCGGTTCCTGATTGGATGAAGACCTGGTCTTTTTCGTTTCTTGGTGTGGAAAGAGCAGACTGGCCTGGTCTTCTTCGACTCAACTGAGGCTGGATATCTTTTTCAGTCAACTCCAAGCCTGGAGGACATCCGTCGACGATACAGCCAACCGACTGACAGTGGGACTCACCGTAGGTGGTGACACGGAATACGGTACCGAAGGAAGACATGGTTTAGTACTTTTGCGTTGTATAGAGAAGAGAAATTCGCTCTAATTTTTTTTTTCCACTATAAGGCCACTGTACAGTGACTCATGATCTGACTTACGGTGTGAAGGAAATTTTGGCAATAAGCAAGATCATTTTTTTTTTAAGCCTGGTTTGGATTTCTTTGGTATGCATTTACTCTGCTGAAATATTGGCTTATGTAGCTATTCTGGAGACTTTTACCTAAGTAGGTTATGTCACTCGCATTCTAGTATGGTGTTGGGTAGAATAATCGCATAGATGTATGTATTTAGAGGTTTTGATTAGCTTTGAATGCTGGAAGACAATTTATATGAATTTGAGCAGAACTTACAGTTGAAGAGGGATTATATATATATATATATATATATATATATTGAGCTGAGGAAACTTGATATTTAGGTACAGAAGGCCGGTTACGGTAAGATGAAGTAAACCTTTGGCTCAAGTGATTCAGATTATGACGACAAGTAGATTTCTGTTTGCGACAAGCTATACCAGAAGATGGCAAATAATACGGTGAGTGTAGCGATTGCTTGTATAGGTAAGAAGTTTATGTGTATACTGTGGGTTCCTGACAATCAACTAGTTGTGGAACCTTCAGCTCCGTTTTCGGCGAGATTCGAGATTTGGAACTGAAACTGATGGATTGTTTAGGATGACGTTGATGGTGAGCATAAATGAACTGAAAGGGGTGAAGGGTCGTCAGAAACCAATAATTTATAATGTGATAATGGAAATATATAAACAACTCACAGGTATGAATGGTAACGCATGGAACAGAATTGCCATGTAAATATGAGAGTTGCGAAGGGTGATTCAGCGATACTTCAATTAATGGCTAAGGTTCTGAAGGAAATACTATGGTCCGTGGTCAATCGACAGACACACTTATTCAAACATTGGAGTTGTGTACGAGCTTCAGACTAGGATGGAAAGGTCATAATTGTTGGATACACCATGGATTGAAAAGAAATTTTTACATTAATTATAATAGAATAAATATCAGTAACGGTAGAATAACTCTAATGATTATGGTTAGCGATGAGTTTGGAAAGACATCATTAGGATTGTGGTAAGCTAGTAATTAGTAAAGATAGTTAGGAATGAGAATATAAGAGGTGAATTGATAGATCCATGTATCAATTGAAAGATACACGGAAAGAACAAAGACGAAAAATCAATATGATTACAAACATGTACAATGGCACAATTATAGACAGCTAACCATCTCATTAACTAAGCTTAATCTCACTTAATCTCACCTGAAAAGACATTCTACCACGAATCTCAATTCAAACCTAAATGGAACTTCCCCGATCTTCTGATCCTCCAATTGTTCAAGGCTCCTATTATTCCGTATCCTAACCGGGAAGCCACCAATCCTAGTCCCCGGTTCTAATCTTCTGCATGCTCAAGCACATTCCGCAACTTTACAGTTGTGCGTGGTCATCAAATTCAACCAGCAGATTCATTTACAGTAACAGCAAAAACGAGAAAAAAAATGTCTGAAAGCCACAAGAATTTTATGAAATAATCATCTGGATTCTCGAGTTCATCTTTTTCTATCCATCTATTTAACTTGTCCCTCCGAGTTCCCCAAAAGTCCTTTCATACCGTTTCAGTTAATGCATGTAATATGGCCGTTTTAGGCAATACATAAACATTAGATCCACCAGAACCTAATACTCCTGGAAGATGCATTATTTTCTTCAATAATACAATTGGTAGCTGCTGGAAGGAATCTCCTTTTATATCTTTCACCAACTGCCATTTATCCCGTCTTTTCGCCTTCTACACTATTTCCCAGCATACATGGACTCATGTGGTGCCAGACGTTATTGCTAGCCTCGTGCATCAACTTGGTGTTTGCCCTGTGGGGCACTTACTACTCGTTTTCCGATGGGAAAATCTACATGAAATTGAAAAACAACGACTTGGTGGCCCTCAACTTTTCCATCACTGGCTTTGATGACTTGAACAAGTACTCACACTACTCGATAGCTGACATCAATATCCAACAGAACCAGGAAGTCTCTACCCTCAGTCTGCCTCCTACCAATTCTTCGGTGTTTTTATACAATTCGAACTTATATGCTTTCACCAGCGGTACTCAAGACTCAAGTTATGATATCTGCGGAGACGGAGTCATGCAACTTCTGAAGTATGATTCACATCAAGATGCCTGGGTATCTGCTACAGACAATTTGACCTTTTCGGATGTCTCCGACATATCCTTCTATCGGGACTCGTCATATTTGGTCACCGATGACTCTTCCACTGTTTACATTTATGGAGGACGGTGCTCATCTGGAAGTTTCTCCAGCAGAATGCTTTCCCTCGACATGGAAACGATGACGTTAGCTAACATCTCCACCTCGACAAAACCACAGGCATTCTATGGTGCTTCCAATCTATGGGCACCTAACCCGCAAAATCAGCTTGTTATCGGCGGCAGGGCCGCCTCTGGATGGATCAACATGTACCAATTGGCAACATGGAACTCTCAGTCGGGCTGGCTGTTCGAGCTGGTCGCAGAGGGCAATACCATCATAGGCTCACGTATCAATCCGCTCGTACTACCAATTTTTTCTCCTTTGGCGGACAACACCACTTCAACTTTCACTAACAACTACAAGGTTACAGATGTCCTTGCAATTGGAGGAGAATCTGCCAAAGGAAGCCTTTCGGACTGGTCCAAGCTCTCCATCTCATCTAACCAGTGGGAGTGGTCAACCATGAATACTTCTATTGAAGCAAGCGATGTTTTAGGTGCTGCCGTTATCTTCGATACTTTGGTAGTCGTCAATGGGTCATCCTTGACCAAAAGAGACACTTCTACCTCTTACACTCTCAGTCTCTATGATATCACCTCGCTGCTTAAACTGGTGACGGATCTCAAGTCAAACACGGTGACAGAAACACAAACATCACACTCCTCCAGCTCCAGTCATAACAGAAACACTATAAAGATTGTGATAGGTGTTCTTGTCCCATTAGTGGTACTTTCTTTGTTGGCATCTGCAGTGTTCTACTACTTAAAGAAAAGATCCACCAACGATGAAAAGAGCTTACACACGGTCGATTACCCATTGGGACATTTCCGTACCGCACTGGACTTCTCATACGACCCTCTCCGGCCCCATCCGTTGTACAAAAACAGTAATGACACCGCATCAACGCTAGAGGTCGGGTCGATAGACTCGTGGGTGCGCAAGAGACAAGAATACGATGCCAAAAGGCTCCGAACATTGAAGCGCCACAGCTTCTTGGCTTCCAATGAGACTCTAAATGGCCATTTGGTGGACCGCCATGAGCAGCCACTAATTCAAGACGAACTGGGTGAACGTGGTTCATTCAGCGAAGAGAGATCGAGCGGAGATATGGGACGTTTAAGTGAGGGAAGTGATGGCCATAACAGCAAAGAAAGATACAGCGGAGAAAGTAGCGATAGAGATGGAATTGACATAGCACAGGAAATGTCCCAGGTGGAAGTGTCTTCACCTCGGAAAAGTCTTCATAAGTCCTTCTCATACAGCCACACACCTCCACATCTGCCTCGATTGAAGAAGTCATCTAGACTCGATCCTGGATTCATCGATCTTGGAAATATGTTGATGTCAGAGGAGAACATTGACGACTCAGACTCGTTCGATGAGAACATGGACGTACAGGTGTTAGTGAGTTCCAAGCGGAAGTCTGTTCTTCGAGTGATGAATCCAGACAAGGATACGCTGGAAATTCGGCTGCGGGCACCGTCCAAGTGATGTATTATATGTAATGATAGGATAAGATAAGAGATTTAGTGAGAGAAGTAGCGAAGAGCAAGATTGATGTAATTTGTATTGGGTTACGGAATGGTAAGACATGACGAGACAAAGATAAGAGAATGGAAAAGGATAACCACAAAAAAGAAAAGAAAAAAAAAATTTTCGAAAAATAATAATGAAGAAAAAAAAGAAGATTGAAATCCTAAAACTGCAAGAGAATCTAGGTAAGACAACAAAAGGTGAAAGTGATTGAGAAGGGTAATAAGAAGTGAAAAATCTCAGAACAGAGAAAATTGCTTGATAACATGCACTTATAGAGCACATGCAACCAAGAGAAAGAACAAAATACAAGAACTTAAAGAAATCGAAGAATGAAGAGAAAAAATTAATAAAAAGAATCACAAGATCGAAGAACCTCTCGAATCACTTGATCTAATACTATCCAATTAGATCGTTACCCACTCATTCATTAGACGACTATCATTCCAGTCTCGCGACTTCCGATAAGCGTTTGACATCTACCCATTATCTTCCACACCAAAAACTCCGAATAAACATTCCGAAACAAACGCCAACGCCTCTATAGATTCCATTTCAATTGACTTTGGTGTCTGTGGCTTAAGATACTACTGCCACCTAATCTAATCTCCCTCCACTTCGCAGCACGGCCCTGTCACCACCAGCGAGTGGAAAGGACATACAAATATCCACACGACCAAAAAAAAGAGCGACCAAGAGCCGTAAAGGACTTAAAACATATCCAATTCCACTTTAATATTACAAATGCTCAAAAATAAACGTTCTTTCCACACATTATCACACATTCCCTTCGTTATCGTGCCAAAAATGCAATCCTGCAGGCATCCATGACCAAACCTTCCAAGTCAAGTGCTCCAGATCGACAGTTTTTGTTCAAATCACCACCATGAACGGAGAAGATTCCGATGGCTATGCCTTCTCACAGGCATCTCGGAACACTGCAACTGACACGGATGGCTACGTGCACCAAACGGGCTCGTTTTTCCAAACTGATTTGTCGTCTCCATCCGGCAACTTTTCATCCTACAACTTCATGGAGGACACAGACGACGCTGCCACGGCAAATGCTGCAACCGGTGCATCATTATCGGAAAACTCCTACCTCAACAATCAAGCAGATCCTACAACTTCCTCGGATCACATGAGCCTGCTCTTCCCTGTCCAGGAGCAAGTTTTGGATAGAAACACCTGGAACATGCCTGGAGCCTTCCAGACGGGTGATGCCATGGACTTGGACCAGCTGCCGCCTTTCACTGTGGCTCTGGATATCTATTTCGATGCAAATACCCCTACTATGTATGATGATACCTCAAACTCCGCCTACAAACAATCCATAATAGCCGAGCAAAAATACTCAGGATTGAGTCCAGGAGTTCTCGACAACAAAACTTCGGCAGGTCACCTACGAGATGAAAAAGATTTCTCAGCAACATACAATTTTCAGATGTCTGTACCAAGCCAGAATTCGTCGCAGATTGTGCCTCAAGGTATGCTGCTGCAGCGTTTGCCGAGCCAGAGCGATTCCCTCGATTTGGCTGGAGAATTACCTGAGAATTTCTCCCTGGACTTCCAGGGATTGCCGGGAACTGATTTACACAGCTACGCGAGAAGCTCTGTAGATCACGGCTTGGCATACCAGCAATACCCATTTGTAAGTGGCGATGACTATAAACTGTCAAGCAAGCGAGAATCCATAAGCCATAGGCTCTCTGTACTGGGACTTGGTGCAGATTTGCTGCCTTTGACCACCACAACCTCGCTCACACCCTCAGTATCGTCGTTACATCTGACCCAGCCGTCATTTCTCTCGGCTCATCAGTTCATTCGGTCCTCTTTTGATCAGCCTCCATCACTGGTGCATCGACCATCAATAGATGTGTACAATCGCCAGAGGCTCTCCATTGATAGTCTGAACTCCGGCGTCAATCCTCCAACCAGGAATCCAAGATCGCTTGCTAGCTACTTCCCGTTCATGGGAGACAGAGATAGGAAGCTGCCGGGGTCGCCTGCGGGAGGTGAGTGGCCACAGCAGCAACAACAGACACAGCAGCTGCGGCATCTCATCCGGAGTATTTTCAAGAGCAGTGAGCCGAGCCAGGTTGACGATGAGGATACTACTTACGAGAACGGCTTGTTTCCTGAAGATTTAGAAGACGATGATGCATTGGGTGCATTGGGTGATATGACTGAGGGCACTCCAAAGAAAGTGAAGCGTCCTCGCAGAGGTATATTCAACAGATTCAAGACTACTAAGAGTTTTGATGCCGATACAAAGCAAGATGCGAACAACATGGATATCAAGCAAGATAATGTTAATGCCGACCTTGTAAAGCAGGAGAGCCATAGTTCGGTTGCATCTCGGGATTCAGCTAATCAAAATTCTATTCACACGTCTACTCATGGCTCCAATCCAAATTCCCTCCAGCATATGAGCTCGGAACTGAGCCAAATGGATACTGTCGAGCCGGACTATGGTGCATTATTCCGCGGGGTTGGAAAAAGGCGTAATCTTGTTGGCATGAAGAACAAGAAAGCTACCAAGAATGACACCATAAAAATGGAGCCAAAAGATGGAGAAGTGGCACCTTCAAATGAGAGAATATCACTGAGTTTCACAAGAAGTAGCCAGGATTACCATTCTGGAGACTCAAAGCTGGCACAAAGCATACAACTATCACAGGCATCTTCTGCATCCGGTGATGGTAGTAATTTGGAGGGAAATGCTTCTTCATTTGCCAGTGCATCCAAGAGGATTCTCGGATCTAGGCTTTTGAAGCGAAAGGCCAGCGCACGAGTGGCAGAACCACAGAGCGATGTAGTGGAAATTGACTTAAAATCATTAGATCTTCCTCCGAACACCGAAATTTTGTCGGAGATCAATACCAAGAGTCGAACAAGAGGAAGAAAGGAAGACAAAGCAGCAGACATGGTTGACCAGTCCAAGATCTACGTATGCGGATACTGTTCTAGAAGATTTAAGAGACAAGAGCACTTGAAGCGACATTTCCGGTCCTTGCATACCACCGAAAAGCCATACGAATGCCCAATTTGTCTGAAGAAGTTTAGTCGTACTGACAACCTCAACCAGCATTTAAAGGTGCATAGGCAAGAGGAGGAAGCCGCAGCAGCAGCTGCTGCTGCTGGCACACTCATCCCCGAAGAGAGTTAATATCATAATTATTGCATGAGATAAGTTACCGATGTATTAGACCTATGAAGTGAACCAAAGATAGGCGGAAAGCCTAGAGTATTAGCGAGCATGGCTCGACAGTAAAAAAGCAAGCAGGGGGAATAATGTATAGCCTGTGACTTGTTGCATTGCAATCGCCGGTGCCATTAGTCTGAAATGTAGCCTGAAGTGAAGTTTTAACCTGAAGGAGTCTTGGGAAGCCTTAATGCCCGAAGTTAACGCATTGTAAGTCCATTACAAGCCCAATTCGTCGTTCAACCTGTTAGAGGTGAGACCATCCAATATATTCTCCCCCTTGTGCTTGTTATAGCCAGGTTTCAGGACTCCTCCTTCACTTTCGGTTGTTCTAGAGCAGATTCCATTAGTCAAATGTTTTCTATAACCTTCGACACGTGTGAATTCTTTGCCACACTTGCACTTGCAATGCTTGGACACCATGTGGGATTTGATATGACGATTCAAATCATGCTGCCTAACAAAGCTCTTGGGACAGTACGTGCAAGTGAAAGGACGATCACTCAAGTGTGTCTGGATGTGAGACCGTACGTTGTATCTTCTGGTGAACTTCTTTCCGCAATTCTTGTAGGTACAAGTGAAAACTTTGTTCTCATCGGGACCTTCCCAATACCTGTCGAGCTCACCTGGAGGTAGTAGCGACGTCTTCTTAATGATTCTCTTGGGCGAGAGTTCTTGAATGGCTCTACGCACGTCGTTATTGGCCTTTTCATTTGGTGAAATGATCGGGCTCCACTCCAAAGTGATCTGTTTCTTCAGCGGGGTCATTGGTGCCTGATTCTTAAGCGGAGTGAGCTGAAGAATCGTTTCGTTGGCATCGGTGACTGTGTCGTTGTTGAAACTGTCATTGTAAGGTCTGATCGGCGAGGACTTCAACAGTGGAGCCTGATACTGGTCTTCGTAGTAGAGTTCAGCATCATCTGAGAAGAATTGTGGATTGTAGAAATTGCGTTTCTCGTATTGAGATGACGCTGACGTCGCCAGGTTGTGACGAATAGGCGAAGAGTATGCTTGAGGCAGAGGACTATGAGGCTCTGGTGAATCTGCTGACAGGGACGTCGATGGAGGCGGCAAATAGACATTCATGTTGATGTTAAGTGGCTCTGCCGGTATCTGCCGCATATCTCTATTGACCGAGCTGACATTTCGGAGAGGCAGCAGTTGGTTTGGGGACATGTGCTTCATCATCATTTGTGGACTAATGGCCGATGGGTTCACCACTGCGGGAGTCATAACTGGGGTCATAGTAGACATGCCCGAGTTCATGTTGTTCATGCTGTTCATTTTGCTCAAGTTTGGGTTCATGGAGGTGTTCATGGGTCCATTGTTCATGGAGGTCGAATTCATTGAGCTCATTCCATTCATGGGCCCCGATTTGATCTGGTACTTCATGTCTGGCTCCTGGACCGGAATCGGAACGTACTTCTTGGTCTTAGAGTCTGCCAATAGTATATCAATATCCTCAGGATATTCTTGAGTCTGCTTCGGATGTCTGATGGTCGGAAGCGGATTACTGAGGAAGTCGTCAAAGTTGTGAGACGGGCTGCGCAGCGGTGACAGCGAATCAGGAGGAAATTTATACGACTTTGGATTGCTATTGGTGACGATAAGATCTTCGCTCTTCTTGGGGAGCTCGTCCGCCTCATCTAAGTGAATAGGCTTGCACTCCTCCAATGGCTGCGAAAAATTGAAATCAAGCTGGTCGTTGGTGATAGGATACGCTGAGCGAGATGCTAGCTGCGATGGCGAAATGGATCTTACAGCTTCAGAATGGGGCCGTAACCTGATCTCGTGTCCATTGAGAGATAGATCTCTTGTGTGTTCAGCAAAGCCAAAGATGGCAGTTCCACTAGGTTTCTTAGCATGACGGAAGGGACTGGAAAGTGCCAGTGGGGCAGTGGCAACTGGATAGCCCAGAGGAACATCAAGATCCTGGAGTGTAGTAAGCGCCTCATTGAAGAGATTGTCGAAGTTCTTGTACTCGGAGAAGTACTGGGAGAAGTCATCGTCTTGTGGAGGTCTGGATCTCTGGGTGGGGACGATATCGTCCCAGCTTGTGTAAGGATCCATGGGGTCAGAGCCGATGGAAGATCAAGGGATATCGCGACACTTGAAGATGGACTGTGGTGATCTGGAGATCGTGGAAGGCAGTCGGACGAACTGGCAGGTTGGAATTTGTTGGTATTTGAGTATCTGGCTCGATTGGGAAGGTTTCAGAGATTGGCAAAGACTCTGAGAATATGGATGATTGGATCAGCAGAGAAACAGGGAGTTTAGCTTCAAGAAACAGAGGAGTAGGAAAATGCGGATGTATACATGAGTTAAAGCAGAGGTAGCCCAATTAGGCTGTTATGGTGGAATTCATAGAGGTCTATACTCTTTCCTAATTGGGAGGGAATCCAAACATATCAAAACGCACCATCGCTTGTGTGCAGTGGGAAGACAAGGGTACCGATGTTTACCATTTACTAGATTGGGTATGAGTATCTGAGGGTGTTGGCAGTGGGGCTTGCTTATGCATAGGGAACGAGGGCTGGTGACTTCAAGAGGGCTGAAGTAACGAGTTGCGCGGTTTTGAATTGCGCGTTAGCAATCAAGTTAATTAATGGGTGATAACAACGCAAGCTCACGCAGTGCGAACATGGTAGTACGGATTTGACGATGAGTTGTGTATTACACGGGATAAGTGAATGGGATAACATCAGTTGAAGAGTACGAATGGGGCGTGTTGAGGAGGGATGCTCAGCAGGCTAAGATAAATCGGAAATCTTGGAGATTGCCATTTTGGACAGCCGACTCACTTAAACTTTCGAGTGGTATCTCGTAAAGTGTTCGCAGCTTGAACGTGTGTAGGCTTAGTGAGCGAATGGGAACAAGGCAACGTCTGGAATTTCACGATCCACGGTGCATTGACGAATTGACGGAGCAGCTCGTCGTATGTTCGAGGGTTATTGTTTCTACAATTTCTGTTGTCAGTAGAGGTGTGATGGTTACTATGAGTTGGTCTTGTCAATGGTGAATCAAATCCTTTGGATAACTGGAAGCTTCAGTTGTAACGATGGGTGGTGAGATCATAAGCTATAAAGAGATTACAGGAGTGAGAGTGTTAAAAAGCCAGTAATAAAGAAGTTGAGGTTAGAATTGCATATCATTAATTGGCTGGTGGTAACAAGTCGACGAGAAGGAGCTTAGAGTCGGTAGTAACCAATTGTATGATAACAAGAGGTGAACCATTCATAAGTTGACCATTGTCGTCTGTAATACAAATCTGCAAGGGAGAGCCTCTAATATTCACCTAAGAACTGCTCAATAGTCTCAGATCAGACTTTGGTGCTTCCATTGTTTCCATGTACCTTCTTCCCCGGATATTTTTTTATCACCTGTAGGTATTCTTCCGGCTAATTATGTTCTCGGTTAGTGCTTCCACATATAGTGTCATGGTGGGTACCTTAACCATACTGAGGAATTTCGCTTTTGCATTCCCCAGGACAATGACATTCCATAGAATTCGTACCGTCTGGGTCATTACATTCCAACGTTTACCTAGTGTGAATGTGAACTGTTCATACCATGAGAAGGATGAAATCCAAAAATAGCCTTATTTGTTCACACAGTCAATGTCTTTACATTCTAAAAACTCTCTTCTGCCCTTTATCTCTCCACCTCCACTGTGTCTTTATACTCTCCACCTCCGCCCAGTCTCTACTCCCTCATGTTCCATTCTCTACAATGTCCTTTCAATAGATATAAGATTCTCTACCTCGGTCGATCCTCATAATGCAACGATGCGTCTACTGGAGCAACAACATCTTTCTTGGGTCCTCAATCAACTCCTTGATGGTCTTCAAGAACGTCACAGCCTCACGGCCGTCCAACACTCTGTGGTCGTAGGTCAATGCAATGTACATCATAGGTCTAGACACAATCTGACCGTTGACAGTCACTGGTCTCTGCTTGACACCGTGCAAGCCCAAAACAGCAGTCTGAGGCAAGTTGATAATTGGAGTACCGTACAAAGAGCCAAAAACACCACCGTTGGAGATGGTGAAGGTTCCACCCGCCATGTCCTCCAAAGACATCTTACCATCTCTGGCCTTCTTACCCAATCTAGCGATCTCCTGCTCAACATCCAAGATGGAAAGTGATTCGGCGTTTCTGACCACTGGAGTCACCAATCCCTTTGGAGTGGACACGGCAATGGAAATATCCATGTAGTCTCTGAAGACCATGGTGTCACCGTTCTCGATGGAAGCGTTGACAGCAGGAATCTCCTTAGAAGCCAAAGCAGAAGCCTTGGAGAATGCACCCATGAAACCAAACTTGATGCCGGTCTTCTCCAACACCTCGTCCTTGTAGAGCTTTCTCATCTCCATCAAGTTGGACATGTCAACCTCGTTGAAAGTGGTCAATGAGGCGGCGGTGTTTTGGGACTCCTTAAGACGCTCAGCAATTCTCAATCTCATTCTGTTCATCTTGACTCTCTCCTCCTTTCTGGAGAAAGCAGTGAAAGACTGCGAGCTGGACTCCGAGCTGGACTCCTTCTTGACTTCCTTCTTTGGCTCTTCCTTCTTTGGCTCCTCCTTCTTGACTTCCTTCTTTGGCTCCTCCTTCTTCTCCTCCTTAGACTCGTCCTTCTTCTCTTCCTTTGGCTCGTCCTTCTTCTCCTCCTTCTTGGCACCACCCTCTGGAGCGGCACCTTCCTCGATCTTGATGATCTCCTGGCCAACCTCGACAGTGTCCTCAACATTCACCAAAAACTCGGTGATGGTACCAGCCACAGGAGCGTTGACCTCGACATCGATCTTGTCGGTCTCAATGGTAGCAACAAGCTCATCCACCTCAACGTAATCACCAACCTCCTTGTTGAAGGCAGACAAAGTACCCTCGGTGATGGACTCAGCCATGTCTGGAACCTTGACGGCGGTAGAACCGAAACGCTGGAATGTCAAATTCGTCAACCCTTTGTAAGAGGTGATCAATGGAGCTGGTCTCACGTGGAGGCTTCTGACCACTGGGGCCATGGCTGGAGCAGCAACTCTGGCGGTAGATTTGGCCATAGACACACGGCGCATACTGCTTCTGACAGATCTCGACAACATTTTTTATGGGTGCTTTTTAGAAAGAAGACTAGTTGGTATTTCTAGATGACTACCAGTGAGGTTTTTTATGGAGACTCCGACAACCTCCGGGGTCTGGCCAATTAGTGCGCGCGAAAAGTGATGGTGAGGAGAATGAGAATGAACGACTATTAAGTTGAAAAAGGAAGAGGATTTGATAGAGAAAAAATGTAGTGGATGATTCGCCGTTGAGGGAATGTGGCCTATTTGTCTCTTTTTTTTCTATAGGATCCGTCAATTGTTCAAGTTGATTTCATATTGTCACGTTGCTTGTTTTTGAGTCTCATCGATGACTCTGTGGGGCTGTGTACTGCAGAGAGTCGGACACTTAGCAAAACTAGAAAGGACTGGATGGCATTTGAGAGGGTGGGGGAATAGTGATTTTCCACCAATTATTTTCATATTTGCGGCGGGAAATGTTGCCGAATATTACTTATTCTGGGAATCGGTGGCGGGTATGATTTTTTGGAGTGAAGTAGCTGACGACCTCGTGGCCGTGCCAGATTACGGTAGGAAGTGCCACGGACTCCGAGTAGGTACAGGCCCGGTGCCGCTCGGAGTTGGAAACAACGGAAGAATCGGAAAATAGAAAAAAAAAAAGTACAGCCCTACGCGGGGGTCGAACCCGCAACCTTGTGATTAAAAGTCACACGCTCTAGCCATTGAGCTAGCAAGGCATTCTCCTGCGCAAAAGGTGTTAGGTTGTACTAGAGCAGTAGGTTCAAAATGAATCTAGATTTTCTGGGGGAATTTTCGGCCACGGGACGTTCTTTATTGACATCCAATTTTTCTATAGTGCCCTGAGTTAAAGCTGACTTGTCGGCTGTTGCATCTGGACATGTTATTTTCTGGAAGTGGCAACTTGCGTAGCCGAATGGTGCGAGCTTTGGTGATGATAGCAGCATTTTAGCAACCTTAGTTTATCTACTCTCAACGGGACTATGACCATGCTTCTCAGCCTGGTCCCTGATATAGTACCCAATATACAAATGTTTCAAAAAAAGAACTGAAACAGGGGTTATATTAATGTAAGTGTTCACTTTCTATAATCTGGCAGATGCATTTTGGTCTATCATCTGCTAAAGCGCAGAAAGGGTGGTGAATTATAACTCAGTGGGTCATGTGACACGCCCTACAAATTAAATACCTATCATTTGGCCCGGATGATACATCCAGTAGGACTGATTCAAAAAAAGGTTGGCTTTGAAGTAGATTCATTGTAAATTTTCTAACTTTTGGGTTCATGATAGGTTTACTTGGAGTGTATTTCTAACAATCTCAGAATACGAGCATGCCAGCATAGAACACAAGCATAGAACTCACACAAGTCTAGGTTACACAACCCGCATAGAATACCAGAATGGAACACACTATGATGAAAGGGCCAGCATAATAGACCACTAGCACCAGCTTTTTGAATACACCAACTTTCTCCTACAAAAGCAGTTCATTATAGCCAGCACTAAGACATTGCATTCCATTAATTCTCTAGTCCCAAGGCAAGTGTCTTGCTTGGTCCAATGTGTATATCCGACATGAAATATATTCCTGAACGTATTCTGATACTAATCTCCGCTGTTACCCGTAGATCATGATTCAATTGATTGCATTACCGATTTCCGTATTGACCTTTCCAGCTTTTCGCAGCCATTCCCCACATTTTCTCACGTCCCTTCATACATCAAATTATAACCACTAATACCATGGGAACTCTAGGAAAAACTCGTTAAACTTCCCAACAAGAATACTCGAACTTCCATTTCTTATCAATACCACCTCCTTCAACCCCTATCCTCATTCAATACACTTCAACCCCCCTTTGTCCAGCCGTTGTTTAAATATCCTGTACATAACAAAGTCTCTGGCTGGCTGTTTATCTTTATCCGGATCAGGTTTGCTAATTACATATTTCAAATCTCACCGTTTAGCTGGCTCCCACTCCAAAACAGCCAGATACCATGGATGCCACCCCTGCGCTGCTGGCCAATTACCGCTTGGTCTCGGATGCTTCCCGTTTCGAATACGAACAGCAGCACCCTAGAAACAGATCCAGAAATGCTTCCCCTGCAGAAATCCACTCATCACCACTTTCCCTACCCATCGCAGAATCTCCAAGACCAATCCACGATATCCCCTTTCTGAATCCCGGCTCTAGTGCGTACGAAATGAGAGACGACCTCTATGATTTTTACGCTCGGCCCTCGCATGCCTCACTGCGTGGTGGTGCTTCCACTCCATACCCTGGTCCATCAATTCATAATCAACTTGAGAATCCTCCATTACCTCCCAAGGATACGAGGTCACCATACATCGCTCGACGCCACCTGCAAGCTGTCAACGATGATTTGCCTGCCATTCAAGACACTAGAGAATATTTGGGCATGCTGCTGCGACAAATACCAGGACACGAACGAGGTATAGTTGCTCCACCCCGTCACCAATATGATCAGGAGGAGCTCTTGCTAGCGAGATTCATGAACATGCCGCTTTTCCGCTCCAGATATGCTGAAGACTTTGACCCGGGCCATGTAAGCAACTACATCTTCACTGCCAACAACGTCATTGACTTCTTTCAGATTGCATTTGGGGTGATCATCACCACCATTGCCAGTGTGTTGACTTCTATCGACAATCGAATTGACGGCGGCTTCTACCGCTATTTCATAGCCGTTGGAGTCATTGTTCTTGTCGTTGCACTTTTGTTCATCTCGAAAACGATCAATTTCGAACGAAGAAAAGGTGTGTTCTACTGTGTGGTATCATGTATTCTCACTGCTGTTGCGCTCATTCTTTCAATCACATCAATCGCTACCAACAACAATTGTGCCACCAAACAAATCTGTCAGATGCGGAAGGTGCTCGCCACTTTCTCTATTCTCTCTTTTATTCTCTGGATATGTACCTTGATGGTGTTCCTCACCACTTTCTATATCGCCAAGTTGATATTGAATGACAGAATCAATCTTGACTACAACACTCCTCCGGAACCCCGGATGTCACACGATGCCCCTATTGTGGAGAAGCTGCGCCCTTCCACCTATTACAAAGAAGACTCGACCATTGGATACCAAACTGATGCTGATTTGGACGACTTGAGGTTTTCACGAAGCATGCACAACTTGCCCCGTTACACGCTAGACGAAAATGGCAAAATGTATCCTTTAGAGAGATCCCAAGACCTTCGTGGAACAAAGCCCTTGATCGTCTATGCTCCTGAAGAACTTTTATTCTAGGGATATGTATTAAAGGGTTATGTATTGTAATATACTGGAATATAGGTATTTTCGCACAGAGTGGTTTTGCAACCATTTGACCAACCATGCTTTTAATGTCTTTTAACTCTCTAATCTGGCTATCAATTTGTCTGGCACTTTTTATTCCGCTGTTTGTCCCAGATTTGGTTCCTTCTACTGCTTTCTTACCTAATTTGGTATTGTCTTCAGTGGAGTCTGATACGATTCACCGATCCCAAGCTTATAACGCTAGCAGAACCCACGACGCCATGTTTGATTTTTCCAAGGAAATCAATGATAACATGAAGAAATTGACCAATTCATTTCTCGCTAAAGTAAAACCTTTTTTCCTCTACGTTACTTCTGACGATTTAGACTTGCACACTTTGAACACACAAACCGCACTTAACCTACTCAGAACGAGCCCACCGTTTTCCACCAATTCTACTTTCAAATCTCTTCAAGTGGCTCCAATTTTACGTTTGGACCAATATTTTTCGGACCTGCTATTTTCAGCAACTCTTCCGTCCTACTTGCGCAGTTTTCTAGCTGCCATTGACCAGAGGTTTCTCAATAGGTTCCAGATACTTGAGGAGCCTGTGACTGCGTTTGTAATGGAGGTGTCCAGCAAGACGTCAGAGAAATCAGAGAAGAAGTCATCTCAGATTTTTGATACCTTCGCTTCATTTTGGAACTCCGCTTCCAGTTTGCCTCAGCTCCTTCACTCAACTTTCTGTACTTACAACCCTAACTCAACCCAAGGCTATTGTATGTTGATCGAGGGAAACAGTAAGATACACCTATCAACACTTTCTGGGCTCTCAAAAAGAGACGGCATCGAGGATCTTGTCACTTCAGACGTCTTTAACTCTCAGGTGCTCCGCCAAGTTCAAAATAAATTGGAAACTGTTGCTCACAAAGTGTCTTCCAGCGCTGAATACCTCGCTGATGATCCCCTGGCATACTTAGACGACTTGGACGAACGAGTAGACAACAGAATCAAAGAAGTGGAGAGGAAAGTATTGAGGAAAACTCAAAAATTGACTACCATTCCCGGTAAAATTGATGTTGCTGTTGACAATCAAGTGCGTAAGCTTGCTGAATCAAGGTTGGTAATTCACGAGGACGATGATGCCGAGGATATATCACCTTGGTACCATCTGGAAAGAAATGATGGCGATGAAAGAAACGACATCACTATCTACGAAACCAGGGACAGACCGTTGCACTTCTCTAAAAGAGAGCAAGCGGATATAACCATTCCGCTTTCGCTCTTGCTGGTGGGTAAAAATACTCCAAGACACAAACTGTTTCAAAATGTTGTTAAACAGAGTACAGATCTTTCGTTGAAGAAACGGGACTGTGTTCCGGTTACCTGGTACAACGTGTTTCACCACAGTGTATTTGGCAACTACGAATTTTGCGAGTAAACTTACAAATTATAATATGCTCAAACCGATAATATATTGTCGCCGCTTCAACCTTGACTTTTACGTATCCACATCAAAGGTAATTGTTGGACTGGTTGTGAGGGGTCAGATTTCTGTCGTAGTAACCCTGGTAAGGAGCTCTAGTCTGTTCTTCCTGTCTTCCAGGATAGGAGGTGTTAAAGTTGTAGGCGTTTCCTGAGTTGTAAGCATTGCCAGAGGTGTAGTTGTTGTTATAGGCACTGTCAGAGTTGCCCACAATGGTGGATGCTGGTTGCGTTGGTTCCGGAGAATAGCCCGCGGAGTTCTTGCTCTCCGCGTCAGCGTAAGCTGAGTTATAGGCATTTCTTCTGTTGGAAGACTCCAGATCATCGAAGGAGTCTGCATCATCATATGTGTTCTTTGCATGCTCATGACCCTTCATTGCACTTGCTCCTAAAGCAACTAATTCAATGTCATCTCGGTCGTTTCCTCCAGTTGCTCCCTTGTTTCCTCCCAAACGTGGCAAGAATGACACTCTGTCATCCTTCATAGGTGAGTATCTAGTGTCTGGGTTGGTGTAAACCACAGCCAACACACATGTGACGATGGTGAAAATCAACAAGTACAACGCGAAAACGGCATTCACAACGAAGAACACGACTGCCATGACTGATGCAACCACTTGAGGTTGGTTGAAAACGTAGGAAAAGAACATAAAGAACAAAGCGTTGACAGTGTTGATAACAGCAATTGTGATATTGAAAACATTCGTTCTCTTATCCATGAATGGTCTCACCCAGCAAACAGCCACACAATGGATTAATTCAATGGCGAAGACAATAACTGCCTGGATTCTTCCATGTTTCTGGAGTACAGCAACGAACAAAGTCTTGAGGAAAATATAGAGAAGGGAAATTGCAACGAAGTAGTAGCAGTCTGCTCTGAATTGAACGTAAACAAAACCAAATTTGTTCAAGAACTTTCCATCTCCGTACAAGAGATAGGCTGGGTTCTGGTGCTGTCTGACCGACCTGCGACCATATGAAATCACTCTCACGGTAGCAAATAACAACAAACCGAGTGTAACCAAGAGCAAGAATGCAGCCACAACAACAATTCCGACAGAATCATGAGCGGTGAATTGCCAGAAACCCAAAACGGATATTTGTGGGAATGCAACAAGCAAAAGTCTGTACACGGCACCCTTGATAATGTTAGACCATTGCTGTCTGTACTCAGCAAACTTGCCCTCGTTCATCTTCTTTGAACGCACCAAGATTTCAATAATGGCCTTGAAGAACATCATACACACCACAGCGACGAAAGCGAAGAAAAACAAGAAGATGATACCCGTCATGTACAAATTCGTGATTTCAATACGTGCCAAGTAGGCTACTCTCTGGATACCACGCAAAATCAACACCTTGTTGCCCATACTAGAGTCTTTCTCGTTGGTGGTGTACAAGGTGGAGTTCAAGGTGTCACTCAAGCCAAATGTATCACTGTCGATTGAAACACTGTTTCTCTTACTCATCATGTAGCGAGCACCTCCAAGAGGATTGTCAAGAGTCTGGTACATGAATTCCAATCCTCTCTTGGCCTTCTGAACAGAAATAGACAAATACTTATTTCCTAAGACGTCAGTTGGCAGGCCACCGGTAGACTGAAGGTACCAGTTTGCAATGTTCTGAATAAAGTTGGCTCTGATAATACCCAAGGACCACTGGAAATTCTGGGCCCACGCGGATGCAATGGGAGGAACTTTAGCCACGGCCAACATTGAGGTAATGGCTAAAGATTGAAAGTAAACGAATAATGACATAGAGTTCGACGCAATATGTGCAGCAGTACTTGAATGACCAATTACTGAAATCACACCCGAACTGATCAAACCCAAACCTGCAATCGCAGCGATTGGCCAGGCAGCATATTTGGTCTGAACGGTTTTACCGTTGGATACTGATGCCTCCACACAAGCCAAGTTGGTCTTGTTCGATAAGTCGTAGACGATAATACGCACACGGGCGTCCAAATCTGGAATGGTGTACGCCACTCCAGGAATCTGGTTCACGATGGAAGCGGAAACGTTCTGGGTGAAGGAAATGTCCAAGTGTCCAGACGTCAAGGGACAAAGCTGGGTGTAATCAGCACCAAAACTGCACAAGTTGACATCCTGTGAGACTGCCTTGATACCGTAGGCGATCAACTCGATGTGAGCACCCACTTTAACGTTGTTAATGTTGGAGATGGCCAGGATATCAAGAACCACCGACAGATTGTGGGGATAAAACACCACATTCAAGTACGAGGCCCATACCTGCGAGTTATCCATACATGTTAACAACGAGGTGGCCTCAAGACGCTGTTGGGCGGCTACAACACCGAAAAGTAGAGAAATCAACCAATAGAATAACATCTTGTGGTTTCTCCAGAGAGCTTTGGCAAGTAGCGTGGCTGAGAAAAAAAGCCGTGGATAGGAAAATCAGGCACGTGTACCGGTAAGGTGGTAGAAGTAGCCGAGATGAATTTGCTTCTGGTAAATCCTCTGGTATTAGAAGACTTTGTAGTAGTCGGGGAAAATACCAAGTCTAATTTTATCTTAGGAACAGATCAATACAGGATCTTTTGTATGCAGATGTGTGAAATCCGCAATAGCCCATAATAAATTTATTCTCGGGCAGTGTCTAAAGGTAATATGAAGCATTTGGGGCTGAGAATGGGCATGTGCACATCTGGGCTGTGGAGATGTCCTCTTTGGCTCTAGTATGTTATTTTAAACGATTTTCGTGTTTTTTTCTTGTTCTTGGTCTCCTAGCTTTTCTTGGGTAAGGCTGTGTGATTTCTCATTTCGTCATCCAAGAAGGCACTTATGGCTATTTGCAGGATGAGCCAAAACAAAGTGCGGAATGCTACTCATCTTGTGATTAATGACTTGAGATTAGATACCTAGTCTAATCGCGTGATCGTCTAGTATGGAATACCATTGGTGAGACGCTGGAACTCGTCGTATCCGGTTGTATAGAAACTCTCGTACGACTTATTGATTAGGCCCTTAAAAGTCACAGCTGCATCGCGGTCGGATTTGTTAGGAACAAATCTCTTTCTCAACTTTTTAATTGTAGATTCCTTGAAACAAGGTAAGCCACTGTCTAACATAGGGTTGATGCAACGCACAATGGTCTCCATGTGCGGACGACAGGCAAGGTATCCCTTGATACACAATTCTTCAAACCATTGATATGCTTGGGTTCTGTCCGATCCGCCAAGCACCATCACCATTTCCTTGGTCAACTTGAAAGGAACAGCTTCAAACTTTACTCCTCCAGGCACGATGTCAAAACAAAATCCGAAATCGATGTGCATGATGTGTCCTTGGTCATCGTACATAATGTTACCATTATGTCTGTCCTTGAACTGCAACAAGTACGAAATAACGGAGTAGGCTGCCAACGATCTGATCAAGTTATTACGGGCCTGCTGGAACTCAATAGAAGACTCGGGACCAAACTTGGTAGTGAAATACTCGTACAATCCGTTAACTGCTTCTCTACCAAGCATATCACGACTTGTAGAATTCGGCAAAACGTCAATCACACCACATCCTGGCGCAGTGGCCGTGACGCGGTAAGGGAACACGAATAGGTCCAATCCCGCATTCAACCAGATAGTTCTGAAGACAGAGATCAATTGAAGGGCCAACACATCCTGTCGACAATCATCGCCGACCTTGAAAATAGCGCTCTGCCACCTCTCAATTGGAACACGAATAATTCTTCCATAATCGTCAACCTCTTCCACCTCCTTCTTAATCTTGAAGGTAGCCATGAAAGGAGCCTTCGCATGCGATTGCAAGGGGCGACCAGATTTTCTGTTGATATCAACCAATACTCCATCTGGGTTACTTGGCAAGTAAACTCCTGGCTGCAAAGGAATTCTAGCCATTTCCTCGTCAATCTTTATCTTCTTCTCAGCCTTTGATTTCTTGATGTATGGCTTCAATTTGCCTGAGATAGAAGTAACTTCATTGAAAAAGCCGAACTCTTTCTTGTAGAATGCCAAATCCTCGTCACTGAAACCTTCTAACATCAATTTCTGGATTTCATCCAAGGTAGGCTTCAAGGAATCTGGCTCCGTGGAGTCCTCGTCTTTGTAACTATTGGCCAACATGTTCCAGATGATTTGATGAGCAAACAACTGAGAAATATGAGCGGTTTCAAGAATAAATCTCTTCACGTACCCCTTAGCATCGTATCTAAGTGATTGCACAATCTGAGGAACGTAAAAGAAAGTCAAATTCACATCGTGGAATTCCAAGGATCTCATCGTGAATTGCAATACAAATGGATTGTGACCAAATGGTGGCAAAAACAACGTGATGGCATCAACTGGAGACAAAGGTTCCCAGAACAACAAATAATGGTTTGGCATAGCAGTTCCAGCATTGACACCAATGAAGTACTGAACGGCATCGGGGTACTTGATGGCGGGAAGTGGATTCTCAAAGATCAACTTCTGAAGAAGCTCATCTAAGTTCTTCAACTTATAACGCTGGGCCAAGTTCACTGCCAACTGTGGATCAATCTTGTATGCCTTAGAAATGTGGTCACCGCTGATATGGTTTGCAATGTAGGTACCACGAGAGTCATGTGGCTGGGTTGGATTCAACCAAACTCCGATATCCGAGATCTCGTCATCCATGAAGAACATCAACAAAATCTTTTTCAGTTCCAAATCTTCATTTCTGAACGTATCCGTGGATGACATAACCTTAGCGACTTCCCTCAACAAGGTGTAGTCAGCCTTGATCTTCAAGAGGTTGTTACCAAATGGGAAACTTGCTCTTGATTTAAACCAGAACAAGGAACTGTCGAAAATCAACTGAGTGAGTCGCTGGCAACTTCTTGAGCCCAATTTCGTGTGATATGACAAAACATCGAATGCAAAATTAACCAACTCGAATCTAATAAAACGAGCGAATGGATGCAAGCTTCCATTAATAATAAATGTCAAACCAATGGTAACAAATCTTGTAAAAATCTTCAATAAGTGGTCACTTTGATTCATGGTTGCCTCGAAATTAGACGACAATAAATTGATGATCATGGAATGAGGCAGAAAAGACTTGCTGACAGCCTCAGCTAGTCTATTTGTATGCTTAAAGTCACTTGGAGAATATTCCATCTTGCAAAATTCTGCGTGCTTCAAGTCGTGGGCTTTCGAAAACACACCTTGTTTCAAGTGAATAGAGGTTTCCCAGCCTTTGGTAATCTCGGACAAGACAAGGATGGAAAGGTTGGGTCTCTCCTTCATGATAGTACCCCAAATATTTGTTGCTGCTTTCATTGTGGATGAATCGAAGACCAAGAATGGAATCTCGACCAAGTAACGAATCAACTCTGCCAAGTTGGAATTTTGTACCAAGGCGAACCCAGCAATTTCACTCAAAATGTCTATGATGTCTTGTGTGGGTACATGTCCATCAGGACTAGCAATTAGTTCCTTCAACGAGGCGACCTGTTGTCTCAAATCATGAAGAGCGCGTTTGCTTCCTTCTGGAGAATGGAGTGCCACCTTTTCCATCAAGTCGTCCACAAAATTAGATCTCCAGTTCAATTGAGAAACGAGAGAAGGAAGCAAGTTCACTGCACCGTGCTTCGCAAAACGTGGAAGGTGACTCAATTCTCTGTCGTTTGCGGTAATACTTCCAGCCATCTCCAAAGCAAAAGAGACTCCAAACTCTATCTTGTTCAAAGACTGTAAAGCATCTGTTTCAGATACGTAAGACTGGATTAAACTCTTCGTGTCAAAAGAACATGTCAAAAGGAGTAAGTCGAGCCAGCTCACAGCCTTATCGTGTAATCTGTTGAAAGTCTCATTTCTCCAACTATATGAATCAGGCAATTTCAAATTGATTCCAGTCCTCTTAGCCTTGTACAAGAATGTTGGCTCGTACTGGTTCGTTTCGGCGTCGATCACACTGTTGTACAACAAGGTCAAAATATCAAATAAAGCAAACAAACTCCGGTGGTGACATAATGCAGAAGGAACCTTCTTGATGAGCAAATCACAACACTGAATAGCAGCATCTTGCAAATCTTCAAGACCATAACAACAAAGTACCAACATTTGAGTAACTTGTTGGGCAATACTCTCAGCAGAAAATTGCTTATCTGCCCCGCAGTGAACTAAGCCAATAAAATCCTTGTTGATTTTGAATGCAATGTATCCAAGATATTTATCGATTCCACTGGTCCTCATAGAAGGATCCGAGTAATACTTCAAGACCGTGTGGCAGTCTCCAGTCTTCACTCTCAAGGATTCCACAAACAATGCAGCGGCCAAAAACATTAATTTCGAGTATGACATAGACCTAGGTACCTCAAAAATATCACCCACAATATGCCTGTGGTCTTTCACATTGTGATTAGAAGAGCCTCTCTTCAAAACGGTGTTCAATTCCAATGAAGTTTCATTTCTGCTCCAGGACAGCTCTGAAGCCAACGGTGGAGTGTTGTAAGCAATTCTTTCCAACTCATTGGCGTGAGTTTTGGCATTGGTAGAGTTGATTGAGTACCCGTGGACTACCATGTTGAACCAGATATTTCTGAACAAATCAGCAATGTGGTTCTCCAAGTTCTTCAAAGGTTTTTCTCCCTTGTGAGCATCTGGTAAAAGATCTGCCAATGGCTTCAAATATATGGATATTTGGTCACCAATCGCACTAATTTCGTTGTGAGATCTGTGATGATCTAAAACCTGAACGTCACCTTTACTGATTATTGCAGTTAAGATCTCCTTCAAGTAAGTGAAATACAATGGGTTGCTCTGGTCCAACTTCTTAGACAATGCAGATCTCAGCTCATGGAGCATAGACAAGATTCTGGAATCCTTTGCCTCATAAGCATCGAATGATAACTTGTGAAGTAACCTGGTGACAATCACAAACTCCCTCTCAGGTAAGTATGGCGCACATGACACCAAACCATCCAATAAGTTTGGAGCCACCAGAGTGTTCAAATTTGTCGTCTTCTGCGACAAGATAGTCACCGCTAAAGCACTAACACTGGGGTCCTCACATGCTGCCACAACTTCACTGATGGCAATCACTGCATTTTCACAGACCTTCTTGTACTCTTGTTCATTAAACCCAGACGCTTCGCGTTCAGTAGAGATACTGGCCTTCTTCAGTAAAGTGTTATTTCTAATGAGACGATTGGGGTTTGCCTCAGAGTGTCTGAAACCGTTATTTTCGCCAGTCAGGGTACTTCTCAAACCAGTACTTCTTCTGCTTCGCAGTTGTAATTGCAATGCATCATTACCAACAAGCAATAAGTTTGTCAAAGCATATATGGTAGTAACAACAGCATCCTGAGAAAGAACCTTACTGGCTATTCCCACGCTTTTAGATATAGCCAGACATTGAGCCCCATTCAAGCTAGGGTTTGCAACCAAAGATGTGAATGCACGGGTCAAAGAGGATCCCACAGAGGGATCCTTGAATACAAGCAAAGATCCTAATTGGAAAATGGCGGTTCCCAAGTTGTAGTCATGCATGACATCGAAAATACCAATGGAACTCAGGAAAATCTTCTTCGCGGCCAGCAAATCAACGTTGTCGGTGATTGTTCCACAGACAAGGACCAGTAATAACTCTGATTTGGCCAAGTAACCCAATTTCAATCTGGCAATGGTAGAGTATACAATGTAAGTCTCACCTCTGTCCAAGAACTCCATTTTCTGTAAGGCATTGTCGGCCAATTTCTTGATAATGTCCAATTGGTGGTCTGAAAGGTTAACCAACATACCACCAACTACCAGCGCATTCTCTGAGCTGACAAAAGAGTTGAGCGTACCATTGGTAGTTCCGTTCGCAGTGCCATTAGCAGATGCATTGACTATGCCATTACCATTGGCTTTGGTAGCACCATTTGGAGATAAGTAATAGTCACCATTGTCCATGGGAAACCCGTTCTGCGAGCCAATCTCTTCGTAATCTTCTTGGGACACCTTCGACAACAAATAGTCCATCAAGGGTTTGTTGGAGTTGCCCAACAAGGCGTTAGCGATGCCGTGCATCAACTTGGAAAGGCACTCCAAGAACAAAATGGGCGAGAAATCTGCCATCCACTCATGGTCGAGGTATTGGCGCATTTCCGACTGCGAGTACACGGAAGAAGAGAAAGCCTCAACGTCGTTCAAGAAGTCCACGTTATCCACACATGCATCCAACAAGTGGAAAACCTTGTATGCCAGGGGCAAAATAGAGAATATGCGAGCGTTCAGGTTCAATGCAGCCAAGAAACCCAACAAAGTGAGATAATCAGGTAAGTCGAGGTCATGGTTGGCAAAGAAGGACTCGACAAATCTGCCTAATGTCGAGACAACCTCCTCCATCAAGGAGTTGTCGAACTTGAATGCCAAGTTAACCAAAGCCTTGGTAAGACGATCACCCAAGATGTACCAAGGTGATTTTCTGGCCAACGAGGTGAATACGGGCTCGGAAAACTTCTGTTTTGGTAACCTGATCAAGTGCAGCGACAACTTATCCACCAAGGTACTAGCCTGAGTTGTCGCGGTCATATCAGCACCTGTAGCATCACATAGAGCCAAAAGGATCTCAAACTCGTTGAGAGAAAGCGCCTGCTTTGTCTTCTCGGGCTCCAGTTTCTTCAACAAATTAACGAAATCTGGAGAATGAGCGTCAGAGCCAGGTGACTCCACGGCCAACGCGGCCAATTTTTTATAAGCCTCTCCACGGATGGCTCCGCGTCTAATTCCAATAAATTCCATGCGTTTGGATAAAGAGAAGGACTTGGGTGGAATTTAGGTCAACTTGTAGTCTGGTCAAGCTGGGGTTGGTGCGCCATACAGGAAATACCTAAATAGTATAATAAGCGATCACATGGCGGACCATGGTTGGGTGTGAAAAGTTGGGTCCACGATATGAAGTGATTGTGAAGCTGCAATGTTGATTAACCTGAGTGAACATTGTTTTGTAGGCGAGATAAAGATCGTGTGTTTCTATTTCAAGTTAGTGAGAACTTTGGGCTGAGGGAAGGTAAGGTAGTTAGGTGTGAACGTGAGAGTGAGAATTATCAGATGATCAAAATCACAAATGAAATTGGAGGTGAACGTGGAAGATGTGAATTGAAAGGCATGAGATATTTAGGAGACGAAAGAATCACATATTGGGCATACGAAGATCTTGCCAAGTCTGAGATAATACTTTAACAGTTCAAGTAATCTCATGTAAATTTCATTTTCATCATCATGTGTGTTTCTACTATTGCAATGAACTTCTCTTGTATATTAGACACTACTACTTTCAGTCTCCGGTGATTTGATAGATAATTAGTACTACACTTTAGAGCTAAGCTTAGCAAATCTCTTCTTTGAATTGACCATTTATTGATCCTCTACCTGTACTGACACTCTCCATCCATACTCTCCATATTCTACAACAGGTGCTGGTGATGACATCTAATATACAGTGCGGAAATATTCCATGCTAATACCTATCCAACTACGAGTACGTCTCGATCAACGTATCTCTCAAGTTGCCTGAAATAGCATCAGGCTGTGCATCTTGCAATCTGAAAATCGACTCCACCACGCTCAACTCTGGAGCGGTGGTGTCCAAACCAGTCACTGCCAACCAGTCATTCACAACCATACCGGCTCCCACGACAGAGGATCCTCTGTTGACAGTTCCAGCCACAAGAGGAACCTGTAAGAGCGAAGACAACTCCTCCTGGTCCTGGATGGACGTCTGTGGGTGCACCAAACCTCCCTGGTTGGAGAGAGAACAGTAAGAACCAACCAAGACGTTACCGGCGATAGTCTGACGGAAAACCTCCACTCCCAAAACATCGGCAATCAACTCTTCAGTTTCTCTCTCGATATCTGGGTGTACCAATGCAACGTAGTCGTTGCAGCATATAACGTTACCCAAAGCAGACAATCTTTCCTCCACTCTCTGGATCTTGACCGAGTCTGGCAAGGAGTTTCTCAAGTGCATTAGTTCTTGATCGCTGGTCTGTGTAGGCACCAACAATCCTCTTCTGTTACCTGCGGTCATTCTACCGACGATTCTGGTACCAGCGATGGTTGTTCTGACGATGGGGATGACATCGCCGAGCTCAGCTTCAAAAGCAGAGTAGAAGTTTTCGGAGCCTCCCACAGCGACAAGACAGTAGGAGTTAGTCAACTTGGAGAAGACACCCACCTCGTTGGAGTTTTCAAATTGTGTTCTGGAAGCCATTAGTGATGAGAAAAAAATACTGGAGATTATCACTTTTTAAGATGAGGTGGGTGTGCGCACACCAACTTGCCCTCACTATGAGTAATCAACATAGATACGGAAGGAAAGAGAAGGATTCCATTTTTTTGGCTAGGTTTCCTTTTCGGGTATTTTGTCACCCTTCGTTATAATATGTCATTTTGGGTTTGGGGGTTTGGGGTTTTTTCTTTGCCTGTTTTTTTTGTTTGCTTTTTTTTTTTATTTTTTTTGGCCTGTCACTCATTTCACTTTTCGCAGCCATAGCTTACAGCAACTTCAAAAAATGTCTACATTAAGTTTCATTTATCCATCCTTATTACTATACATGTATGACCTAACTTTCGGCCAGGTTAATTGGTGAGTCAACTTTCGTTTAGTCAACGTCTTCAGCTTCGATGTCATCGTCGTCCTCGTCCCAGTCTGCATCCTCCATATCCTCATCTTCGGCTTCATGGTTAGGCAAAACCTCAAGACCCTTATCATTGCACACAACACGAGCTGTCTCCTTGTCCTTGATCTGGCCCTTCAACAACAACACTGCCAATTTGTTCAAGATCTCTTTCTGGATGAGACGGTTCAATGGTCTGGCTCCCAAATCTGGTGAGTAACCATGTGTGCACAAGTACTCCAAAGCCGAATCATCAAGATCCAAAGTGATGGCCTTACCGTTGGCAGCAAACCTTGTCTGGATTTCAGCAATTCTGATCCGAACAATCTTGGCAATTGCCTTTCTGGACAATCTGTTGAACACAACCATCGACGAGATACGGTTGAGGAATTCAGGCCTGAAGTGGTGTCTGACAGCCTCCATCACGAGCTCCTTGGTTTCATTATCCACCTTTGAGCCCTTGGATGCATTGATGTACTCAGCACCCAAGTTAGATGTCATAATGAAAATACAGTTGGAGCAGTTGATCACCTTACCTTGCGAAGATGTCACTCTACCGTCATCAAGAATCTGCAACAAAACGGTCAAAACCTCTGGTGCAGCCTTCTCAACCTCGTCAAATAACACAACAGAGTATGGTCTTCTCAACACTGCCTCCGTAAGAATTCCACCTTCTTCATAACCCACGTAACCTGGGGCGGCACCAAGCAACTTCGATGCGGACCATTTGTCACCCAACTCGGAACAGTCGATTCTGATCATTGCCTTTTCATCCGCAAAAAGGAAGCCAGCGACTTTCTTGGCCAACTCGGTCTTACCGGAACCGGACAATCCAAGGAACAAAAATGAGGCTGGTTGGTTGGGGTTAGCAAGACCAGATCTAGTCAATCTGACTGCGTTAGCAACGGCTTTGACTGCCTCCGGCTGTCCAACAACCTCAGAAGACAACACTTTTTCCATATTGATCAACTTCGAGTTTTCGGCCTGCGTCAACTTCGTCACTGGGATACCTGTCAACCGGGCAGCTGTCTCAGCAACTGCGTCTGGTCCAACAACGTTATTCAACATGTTATTAGTCGCATCTTCCTCAGCAACTCTCACCTCCATCTCCTCAATCAGCTTTTTGACGTCGGGGATAGCAAAGTATCTCAAGTCTGCAGCAGCAGCATTGTCGTGTCTTCTTTCAGCATCTTGGGCTTTGATTTCCAAGTCATCGAGCTTTCTCTTGAGCGCGATCAACTCGTCATGGCCCTTACGTTCTTGCTGGAATCTCTCTCTCAATGGATTCAAACGCTCCTCTAAGTCTGCCTTTCTCTTCTTAGCCTGCTCAAGACGCTCAGCAGACTCCGAGTCGGCATCCTTGTCTCTTTCCAAAGCGTTGATTTCGACCTCCAACAAGTTCAACTGTCTCTCCAAACTGTCCAATTCCTCGGGCTTGGAGTCTCTCTGGACAGCCACAGTGGCAGCAGTCTCATCGATCAAATCCACAGCGGAATCAGGCAAACTTCTGTATGTCAAATATCTGGAGGCCAATTGGGCAGCAGAAACCAAAGCAGAGTCCAAAATACGTACACCGTGGTGAATTTCGTATCTTGGTTGCAAACCTCTCAACACGGCCACAGTTTCTGGAATAGTGGTGGCAGGAACATCGATCTTCTGGAATCTTCTTTCAAAGGCACCATCTTTAGCAATGAACTTACGGTACTCGGCAAAAGTGGTAGCACCAATACAATGCAAAGCACCTCTGGCCAACATAGGCTTCAATAAGTTGGCAGCATCGGATTTACCGTCTCCCATCAACATATGAATCTCGTCAATGAAGAGAATAATCATTTCTTTGGACTTCTCGATGTCGTTCAAGACACCTTTGATTCTCTCTTCGAACTCACCTTTGTACTTTGCACCAGCAGTCAACGCACCTAAATCCAACGCAAAAAGTCTGGAGTTGGCCAAAATGCTAGGCACATCACCATCAATGATTCTTTGGGCAACACCCTCAACGATGGAGGTCTTACCCACACCGGCCTCACCGATCAAAACCGAATTGGACTTTGTTCTTCTGGCCAATACTCTGATGACTCTTCTAATCTCCTCTTCTCTACCAATGACAGGGTCAATCTTACCCTCTCTAGCCTTCTCCGTCAAGTCCTCGCAATATTTCGACAAAAATTCGTAGTTGGAGGAGGAATCGGCCTGTCTAGAGTCGATTCTCTGGTTTCCTCTCAACTCAATTGCCTGGTTCTTGATGGTGTCCACCTTGATCTGGGCCTCCTTGAAAATGTCCTTGATGGAGTCATCCTCCAAAAGTGCCAACAAAATGTGGTCCTGTGCAATGTAGTTGTCCTTCTGTTGGGCTTTAATCTTCGACGCCTTGGTCATCACTTGACCAGCAGCATAACTTAGTCTGACTTCATCCGGGGCAGGAGTCTGTGAGGGTAAACGCACCAAGTGCCTGTTGACAATTCTCTCGAAATCAGGCCACAGGTAGCGACCTTTCTGAATCAATGTCTTAAGGTATTGGGTTGAGTTTTCATCATCAGTAGGTACCATGGCTGCCAAAAAGTGCAATGGCACCACTTGGGAATTGGAAGCCTCTTGAGCCAATTCAGTGGCCCGCTTGATGATCAGTAATGCGTTATCAGTAAATTGAGATTCGTCCATGTTTGATCTTTCTTTCACTGAAGATTGCTAGCAGGTCTAAATGGGGGGCCTATATATACTGGGTGGGTTAGATGCCAGAAGATACTGGCACTTGCTGGAACCTTCTAGAATATGCAGTCCGTGCATAGGGCCTATGGTTCCACTAGTGGTGGATACATGGATTGGTCCTAGAATTATTGGATAATTTACTAGCCTCATTTACTGTGGGGTGAGTTGATGGATTTTGGATGGGTTACTGAAGATTGATTGAGTTGGTGGAACGACCAAGAGGAAATGTGAAATGTGGTAGGTATAATATACGTGGTGATAAGGTTAGTGGTTATGGTAACTGACATGAGAATGTCAATTGGCAAAGTTGGTACCAATATCCATTGGTCAATTGATAGTGTTTCAATTGATACTATGGATCAATTGGGTTCGATTGAGTGTGTAGAAGGTCTCAGGATCAGACTATGCCACTTAATATGCCAGGTTATTCCCTCATGAGATCTTTTTCCGTGGGACTTTCCTGTCTTCTTCGTGACCCATCCACTCCACCCGTCATTCTCATACGATCACGGAATGTATCGGTCGGGCCAATGGGAAGCTTCCGGCGTAGCTCATAGGCAATTTGGTCAATGATGAAATTTTAGGTTGTACAATGTTCAATTGTTCACTATCATTTCTTACTTAGAAGTAATTGCTAGGTTGTGGGGAATGTTCACTATCATTGTATACTAAGGTTTCTTAAAATTTGGTTAAGTATACTTTCGATCTCTCTCGATTATAGGGTTCTAATCAATCTTGTTTGTATATATTGGAGTTATTAAAGTTCAGCAGCACCCATAGTTCATTAAGTCGAGTAGCACCTATGGCATTTTACTACACATTAAAGCATTCAAGTTCAAGTACTGTAGGGAGGCTTCTCAGTAGACCTTTCTGGAGTGTCTCCACACATGCTAGTGCAAACCCGAAAATTGGTTGCTTTCTCTTACATGACAAAGGCTCTTATTCTTACATCTTGATTGAATCTTGCAATTGATCATACTGATTTAACTGATTGCACTGATTGCACCGAAAATATTGGCTAGGGATTACCAAAGACATGAGAAACCATCTGGAATAGGAAATTTTCGGCACTACAATGATTCTATTGCTATCCACCTCATAACTTTAAATATTAATAATACGGGGTAAAGTGTTTGCCTGCTCTCGTATATTGCTTCAGGACTAGGCCGAGATAGGACCCTAGTCGTTCGATTACCAGTTTCATAACAGAGAATTCTTGATCGCATGCAGTATGTTGAACTTCGATGAAAACCTTCACTACATTCAAAATATTAAAATATCTTTACCAACTTGAATTCAAATTTTAATTTATGATAACTAAAATGTAGCTAAAATCTTACCGGATAATTTGCCTTCAAATATGACTGCAATTAGAGGCAATATTTCGAAAAATACGCGTTGTACATGTTGCACTTCGAACACGTAGGAAATTTTCACTCGATGCATCAAGAAAGCCTTTATGGCCAAGTTGGTAAGGCACCTCACTAGTAATGAGGAGATCGTCAGTTCGAATCTGGCTGAAGGCATTCTTTTTTCATTTCAATGAAGCATTCATAATTTTTTTTTTTATTTGTCTATATTTATCGCCAGTATTGTTGTTGGGGCTGGCCATATTGAGTTTGCTGTCCATACATTCCAGTCTGGCCGGGTTGCATGTACACTTGGCCCTGAGCATACTGGAAACCCGTCTGTGCTGGTTGCAACTGCTGCTGCAATGGCTGTTGTATCTGCTGCATAGGTTGTTGCATTTGCATGGGTTGTTGCTGCTGCTGTTGCATCTGGCTCGTAGAAACGGCAACGTTGGTAGTGAAATTGTCTGGCTGATTGTAGAGAGACAAGATATTCTGCTTATTGGTCTGTTGAGCAATGAGCTGTGGGTTGGTCTGTTGCATTAACATCTGTTGGTGCTGTGGATTGTTGGGATCCAAGTACTGCTGGCCGTTCGAGTCGATATACGACACCTGTCCAGTGATTGGATCAGTGTATTGGTAGATCTGCGGCTGGCCATTCAACTGCACTCCCGTCTGGTTTTGCGAGGAGCTCTGTGAACCAGTCTGCGAGTTCCACCACTCAGAGGAAGTCGTTGCGGTAACCTGAGGTGCCCCACTATTCGAAGCAGTCGATACACCAGCAGTCGAGGGCCGCTTGGGCAAATCAGGCGGAAGCTCAGCCAGAGTTGGATTTACCTTGGAGTCGTGATCCAAAATGTCCAAGGCAAACAGAATGTCTCCCCTACTCAAAATCAAACTCTCCAACACGGCATCTCGGTCCGTGTACCCGAAGCCCAAAATCTTGTCAAGCTGTGAAGAGAACTGGGTCTGCTCGAACTGAGTGAGTTTCCGGTGCAGCAACCGTGGGATTTGACCCGTGTTTGATCTCAGACGTCCGCCGGTGAGTGTTGACAGCCGGGATCTTCCTGCCGGAGTCAGAGCTCCGCTATCGTTGGAGTAGCGGGAAAACTTATCATCGGCATCATCAATTTCACCCAGATCGTACCGGAACTTCTGCAATATGTACTTGTCCCGCATCCACTGCTCCACGGGAGCGTCGTTGTCGTCATAGTCGTGAGGAAAAGGTACTTTCTTGGGGTTCCAGCGCTGCTTGGCCTTTTTGTTGCCGATGCGGCGCAACAGGTCGATTTGGTCATCAGACCACGATTCAAGAGTCAAAGACTTAACCTTTGAAATGGGGCCGCCGCGAGGTCCGTTGGTTTGGAGTACCTTCTTATGGATGTTGGCACACCGGCCACAGAGCAAGATGCCCAAGTTCCATGACGCCCATGTGGGGTAGTCGCTGCCACATTCGCCACACTTGTTAACGTTACTTCTGCTATTGACAATGTCAATGAGCTGTTTTTCTGCTTGCTTGTTGTACCTTCTAGACATGGTGGTGAAGTAGAAGAGTAGTTTGGCCTATAAGGTGGGTGCAGGATGCGGGACTTGGTGGGTATTAGCGAGAAATGGGGGAGAACCGGTATTGAAGAATGTAGTGAAGGGATTGGATTGGTTGAGAATAATTTGAGTGTGGGTTGAATGATGTAAATTTAGCATTGGATATTATAAAGTGGGCAATTTCGATTTTTTGGTGTGTTTTGAGTATTTAGGAAGGTTGGCAGAATGCTGAGAAATCACGCTCGTTGAAGAATAGGGAAGAACAATTCGAAGAGAACCAAAGATGAAGAAGAGAAATTTTTTTGGTTCTCTTTCTCTTCTTTCTTTTTTTTTTTTTTTTTTTTTTTTTTTTTTTTTTTTTTTTTTTTTTTTTTTTTTTTTTTTTTTTTTTTTTTTTTTTTTTTTTTTTTTTTTTTTTTT
>Ga0160505_100179_pt1 | contig 45867 bp, 33 predicted proteins | sample DIDeMG_FD_108225 | JGI IMG/M metagenome (GOLD analysis project Ga0160505, IMG submission 108225) | Enriched chicken feces microbial communities from UW Madison campus, WI, USA - DID2874_E49_Stillage MG | ecosystem: Host-associated > Birds > Digestive system > Large intestine > Fecal ... | reverse complement strand
GCACTTGTCCACACTTGATCGACCATGGAATTGTCCTCATGGAAGACCAACAATGCGTCATTTAGTTGACTTAGAAGGTGATCTGTTCGGAGAAGATTACGAGGTTTGATTGATCTCTAAAGTTTAGCTGTATACAACGTTAAACTAATTGCTCTGATTTTTAAGTTTAGACAAATTGCGGAACTGAAATTTGTGGCCCCATTGATTGGAGCAAGTAAGTCAATCTTGTTTGCGCAAGTCTATTGAGGGGTGCTATGCCGCTACTTAATCAGGACGATCTGCGCCTCGAGGCGGGTTCTTCCCACTTAGTCTTTCGAGGCGACAGATGGGAGTCTTTCACTAACTGTACTATTCGAGTCGAAAGATTCTTAATACTTTGGACCCCAGGGCAGATTATATGCATGGAAGCATGTTTGTCGAATGGCCTGTTCATCTTCTACTCCTGATGCTTATCAGCTTAATTTTATGGTGTGAACAATGGCTTAGGATCCAAATGCCGGACATGGTTGAGAATTTCGAATTGCCGCTATGCGGAGTCCCACTTTCCGAACCAATCCAGTAAAGATGATCGATTTGCAGTGGGAACATGATTTACTATTGTATCTGCACCAATTGGATATAGAACCCGGTAAGGGTTGCCGAGATTAGATGATAGGCCATCAGAACCCAAATTAACGTGGTTGCTGCACACGTGAGGCGCAAGATTGAAATGGACACGCGGTGCAGGCCCCCTTACTCGTACGTGCTGCATATGCACATACTTGTCTGTACATAGTTCCACTTTTAGTGGCACCTGCCGGAGTGTCTGGTAAGTAGAAATCCATTCAACATACAGGCCCTAACCACCTCCATCATCATCCTTACTTCCTCTCCTCTACATTTATTTGAGCGAGTCCTGAACCAATAGAGCTACCCTCCTTATAACTATTCGATATTTCGTGTTGAACCTTCCGTCTACCGTGTATTGGCTTCGAGTTATCTGATCTCCACGATTGCTCTAGGTAATTCGATTTCCAGAGAATCATATCATATCGAGATGACAGAGCTTCCGAAGCCCGCAGCACCCAAGCGGGAGCGGAAGACTCGAAGAACCCATAAAAATTCGCGAGACGGTTGTCCTAACTGTCGATCCAAGCGTATAAAATGTACTGAAGAGCTACCTAGTTGTGGAAACTGTCTTAAGAAAGGTTATAGGTGTGGTTACTTGGAGTTTCCGCCTGAAAAATTGGAGATAATACGCAAGAAGAACGAAATAAAACACTCAAAGACAGAGGACTCCGACTTCATGACGTCTACGCCTCTGCAAACCAACTTGAGCGAAGGTGGTGTTGGACTGGCTAAATCAGAAGGTTCAATTGTGGACACATGGACCGGACAACCAAAGAAACATAGAGCATCAATTACAATTCGTCGAAGAAAGTCATCCCCTGGACTTTCGGTTCCCAATATGTCCAGTTTACGAAGCGATACTTACCAAAAAACATTAAAGGTTATGACAGAAGGAAGCAAGTCTCCTTCTTCAGCAGCCAAAAGGAACAAAGAAAACGACTTCATGTTCCACTGGGGTGTAAATCATACACGGAGTCCGAAACCAGTGTCGAAGGAAGAACTATTTTACGGAACAAGTGAATACATCGAGCACCTATTCAGATCACCTCAAGTGGACGAGTTTTCACCAACATTAACAGGTAGCAACCTGCAAACACCGGCAAATATTGATCATGCCGAGAGTCTTGGACATGTTGACCCAAACCACGTTAAGAACGAGCACGACCTCAATGGGCTACATTTGCAAGCACCACCTATTTCATCACTGGACATTCTGCTACGATCGAAGATGCTTCCCAGCTCCAAAATTGTCCATAGAACATTCTTAAAGCAGAAGTTGCCTCCACATCTTCAGAATATGAAGCTTGAAAATACCCTAAAAATGGTTAGGGATGGAAACTTTCACCTTAAGGCCGTGACAAACCATGTCCCTCAAGCAACTATCAGTCCCGTCTGGTCAGAACAGCAGGGACAAAATTTCTGGGTGATTGTATTAAAACAGGCCATGGTTCTTGACTTGTACTTCAATTATTTCATTGATAAGTCGGTGAACATCTTAATGCGGGCATCGGAAGCTGTTGTTAATGGAGATATAGATGTTTCGGTACTGCCAGCAACGACTTCGGGGAGCTCGTCGCCTTCGGACTCCCCTTCTCCTGAGCTAAAATTCTTTTACACAAAGGAAGACCTTCATTTGCTCACTTGCAAATCGTATGTAACTTATGGGCGACTTGTACGTGAGTTACGTGAATCGATCAATAAGTACCATAACGAGTACCCTGCGAAGATATCCCTTTACTGGGCCTGGGCCTGCTATATCAATTTGGATGCCGACTTCAACACCTTTTGCATCATGATTCGTGGCACTTTGTTGCTTATTCACAATGTGATTATGGAGGCACAGTCGTTGGCAGAAGTGTCGTCTGCTATAAGGCAAGAGATCATGTTGATTAACGATTTCGTCCATGCAACAAAATTTCCCGATTATCTGTTTGATGTTATTCTTGATCTAGCAGCCAACTTTCGGACCTATCAGCAACTTGTCGGAGGTTTCATTTCCAGGTACGAGAATGGAGAGACGTTCAATGACGATTTAACGAAAGTTTTGAGAGACCCTCTTTTCCGCCACGAGTGCCACGAACTTGATAAATTCATTACTAGTTGTCAGACCCACTACTATCCGAAGTTCGCCGGGATCAACAACTACTACAAAGAGCGCAAGAATTTGCCTCAAGACACGAATGCTTTCTTCGTGTCTCCTAAGCTTGTTTTCGAAATGGCGTATGACTGGTTTAGGATTTATCCTGGAGATAAAATGTCGCTGAACTCTGAAAATGATCCTTTGAAAAGGACACTCTACTTCTTTTACCACGCCTTAGCAAAGAGTTTAGCACACGTCTTTTCTCTGTTCAAAAGCTTGCTGTTTGTGGATGTCTGCAACATTATGTTCACCAAAGTTGGAATGCCCCTTTCGGACTTTGACCCTCATGGTCGGCCCCTATACGCCCCCTTCGAGCCTTTGGCGAGGGGACTTATCAAAACAATTAAGTTTTTTGAGAACAGACTGAGACTCTACTGCTACCACTTGGAAAACAGTGACATTCTCCAAAATGAATTCGTCAACGCAGTCGATGACGAGCCTCCTACTAATTGGTCACACAGAGATATCGTTCATCTCGTTTCACCTAAGGTTGCTGTTCTGGAACACCAGTTGAGCAGTGTGAGCACACAGATCGTATCTGCCGAAAACTATGCATTTTTCCCGAGGATCCTCAATGATGAAGTAAGTTCCATTCTCATACGGACGGAAACAGAACGACAAATGTATGCGCTCAAGAATGAGCCTTACCAATTCGACTGGCAATTGGGGTTGCTGAACCATGATTTCAATCCAACGTCGGTTATCTCTCGGTTCGTAAACACACGCAACCACGAACTTCACACGCAGCCATCACCGAGTCTTGAGGTTATCAGAGCCCAGATAAACGAGTTGATAAGAAGCAGAGACGAAATCCTGAAGGCATCAGAGCGAACATAAAAAACCACGGACTTTCTTCTATTGTTGCAACAAATGAATTCGAACTACGCTACTAAATACGTTCACTTGCCAGCTTTGGCAATTACGAACAGGTCTAGGGCCATCCATATTCTCATTCGAATATTCACGAGTGTCATTCTTTCGGGTTATTGTAATGATTATTTTGGTGCGGAATGGAAATAAACCAGTGAGCAGCAATATATGTTTACCAATGCACTATCCATACGTCAAAACGCCGCCTGAACGTCAATGCAACCTAACCCATACTTAATTAGTCCCCTCATGTACTATATAATCTATCAAGGTATCTACACAGCACGGCTGTGGTACGAGAGTTTAGAGTGACCTAAATGCGTAGCGAGCACTGCACGCAAAGGACCCAATATTATAAGGGAGGAACCTTTTTAGTCCTCCTGGGTAGTATCGAGGGCAACAACCACACTAAAAAAGTCTAATCAGATTGACACGGCATTCTGCCAAATAAATGGGGTCCATCAGGGGGCTGATTGGAGTTGTAGAACGCCGTGGCATCTAATAGCAATAGATAAGCAGCACCTGGAGGTAAAGGACGATTCGGCCGGTTTGATTGACCACAATAGGCCAGGCCACTTGCATAACGAGGCTTAGGGAGCACTGTACGCACCAGGAGCTCTGCAACTATGTTAGATTTGGCAATAGGGAGGGGTTAGAGACACAAAGTATGGAACACTAGTTTCATGAAAATGCAAGGAAGTGGCATTTGGTCACATTGAAGTGGCATTTGATTACATGGAAGTCTGCATCTCCTACATGAGTGAATGTTCCACAGTGGGGACCACGTCAACATATCCACTGCCGAATGCAGTCAGACACTCGTTGATAGCAGTTTTTGCATGCGATGCCTGCAGGTCGCAGACTCCAGAAGATCCTCACCGCATTCTCACTGCTAGGACAAGGCAATGATGGGATTAAGTCTTGGAAACATCTTAAGGACGTAATCCTACAGGGCCATAAAAATTTACCAGTCAATTGACCATATTAGCATCTCCATGCTTCTAAATACAAAACACGGCAATGGGCTCTTTGCGATGTTATGTGCAGCAAACGGCGAATATGTAGATGGTCATTAGTGAGGAGTTCACTAAAAATATATTCAGGCAAGGGCAACTATGTTGAGAAACCATTTAGATGTGTATGCAGCGACCTAGTACTATAAGGAACACGGGCAAAAGCTGGGAGGATGTGGCAGTGTAAGATATCACCGATATGACACTGATTATCGAAACGGCGTTTATCTCATGAAGGAAATTGTGACAGTTTGTACATGACCCTCCTGATCAGGGAGAGATGCCAATTGATGTTTGCATGTGGAGATAGTTGTGGGGAGAATGAACGACCAGACCTCGTAATTGATCAATTGTGGGCCATATGTTCCAATTGACTTGTGCAATGTCACGGTCACGGTGAAACAATATTATTTCGAGTTGTTGTGGTGACAATTTCCAGAATGGGACCCTGGTGAGAGTGACACAAGCAGTAGAGTTTCCGCAGCCGCAACGTGCCGAGCCCAGAATGCCATTAACAGACTTCATGTACCATCCGCAGCGAGGGTAAAAAAATAAAAACAGTGTGACAGCGTTAATTCGTACAGGTTGGGGTTTGGCGGACAGGACGGGGCTTCTGTAATTGTCTGCACTGTGCGTTATAAATATGCACAACGCACTTTGAAGACCATTTATAAAATGACGAACTGTCCTTCGTTTCCTAGGGGATCCTGACACCTCGTACTCATAATGGCTGACGGTCGAGGTCAACGCCGAAGACGACACAGGAATTCGAGATTGGGCTGCGCTACTTGTAAGAGGAGAAGAGTTAAGTGCATGGAAGACCTTCCTTCTTGCCACAACTGTCGGACACATCGAGTCCACTGTGACTATTTGGATTACACTCCTCAACAGATCGAAGAGTTGAAGCGGGCTCAACTAGCGCAGATGGCCGATCGTGAGCTGGCAGGAGCTGATTCTCGAGCTCCTTCTGAGGGAACCTCCACTGCTACTGTATCATCAGTGATTGATAGGACGTCTGATGGTAGTGACGGAGACATGGATGCCGACATGAGAGCTTTATACTTGCAAAAACGCTCACAACTGGAGCTTGATCCTGTTGGGTTACAACATTTCCCCGAAGATGATGTGGATGCCAAGTCTGATCCCATGGAATTAGACGCAACTGCGGACTATGAAGGCGAACCTCTTGATCGATATCACCTCCAAAGACAGCAACTGCAATATCTGCAACATCTGCAACATCTGCAATATCTGGAACATCTGTCTCCTCTGCCATCGTTGGTACCAAGCCTTGAGTCACCCAGTTTAGAACATCAATATCTGCACTTTGAACGGACAGATTTTCCTTTTGACCTTACGTACTCGGAGAACAACGACCATTCAAATTCCGTCAAAAGAAGAGATGCTTTACAAGGCACCATTACTCAGTCCTTCAACAATGTACTTGAGAATGGAGAACTAGAACTCATTTTGCCAGGGTATTCTATGGACTATCCTGTTCATGATGGCCAAATAGAGCAGCCTCCGAGTGGAACAAATAATTCTTCCTCACTAATTCGTGATGTGCTTCTGATAGGTGAGATGGAAAAAGAGATCACAATACAGAATCCGAAAGCTCTTCCCAATGCACAACGCCTGCTTCGGAAGTTTTTTGTTCAAACTCATGAAGAAAGGAATTACGAAGATTTCTTTACCAAGAAGGTCAATGATATGGGGGTTAAAGTAGCACAGGGTCGAGCTAGTCTCCCTGAGATTCGTCAGCTTTTCCAGATCTGGCTCTCCTATTTTATTTATAGAGCATTCGCTCTGGAGTTGATGTTCCTGTGTCTCCTAAACTTAACCACAAATTACATGATCACTTCAGTCTACCAATCGAACTCCAAAACTGGGTTCCGTTTGTTGGTGCATCTGATTGAGCATTATGCTATCACCATCAAGAAACTCCTGGCTCTTTTGAATGACAATGCAAGTCCCGAATTGACCTCCTCGATTTCCTACATTTTATCCCTTATGTCCATTTATGACCCGGAGGCTACGGCCTACTCCACGAAATGCTTTCGTGATGGCATGTTTTCCGTTCTCACTCATACCTTGCACCAGACTCAGATTCCTTCCCTGTCACTTGTTCCCATCCACCTCCAGTTAATGACGAACATAGCCAAGTCAGTCTATCTCCCAGCATATAACACGTCGTTTTTAGACGAGTACCAAGAAATGTTGGGCTCATTCGGCATGCTTTTGCTGGATATTAAAGCGAGGTCGATTAATAATCATGAAACCTGGTCATTTGTGAAAGAAGAATATGACCAGCTTTCTAGGTTCTGTAATGAGGCATTGGAGAATTACATTCCCCACGTTAATGACTCGTTGCACAATTTAGAAAGTCAGGAGGATCTTTTCTTTAGGATTTTCCGCAAGTGGGCTCGTCATCAATCAGCTAGGTTGCTTATGGTGAACAAGAGATCTGATCCGATCGAAAAGGTGCTTTATTTATTCAGCCGGCTTTTCCGTAAAGCACTATATGCTGTAATGCCCCAAATGAGATTTTTCTACTTAAGAGATTTGGATAGTCCATTGTTTCTCGAGGTGTTCCCGTCACACGAGGATAGCGAAATCTTTTTTGAGCTTGATCTGGAAGAAAACCTCTTTGTGAAAGGGGAAGTCTACAATCTGTTGAAGGCTCGATTAAAAAAGTTGGCCGCATACGCTATCAGAGTTCTTACGTTTCTCAAATTGAGAATGTCGATTTTGTATCAAAACCTCATGTATAATGAGGACGTCAGAACTTACTATTGCATCGACAACGTGGTGAGCTGGCGGAGAACCATCACGGATATCCAGAACACCAGGAAGGAGTTCAATGACCGTATTGGTGTTCGGGAATATCCAATTTGTGCCTTTAACAATGGATACATCATGCCACATCACTTCCCACAAATCAATAAGCCAGAAATTCCAGAAAGAGACCGGATTCCTTACCATTTGAATATCGATCTTCTGAAAATGACACCAAATGGCTTCCTTGAAGAGGATTATTATCCGGCACTCTAGGGTAACATTCATAGAATTTTCATGATTAAACGATTTAAATCACTAGGTTCAAGGTCTAACAATTGACTGGATGATGTAAAGTTTCAGTGAACCATTTCCGACTTCGAATGATGCCGATACTCGGCTGTTAGTTGAAGTAACGATTATTTCATTCAACCAAAAGGTGTTTGAATATTGACTTCCTCGACGAAAACCACCAGAAGATTTTTGGCAAGGCATCAGAAAAAGTAAACGAATAGATCGGATTTGTCTCGAGAAAAGTAATTCTTTAGGTGAAAGTCTGGCGAAATTGTATGAATGGGGAAATATACCATAAAGATTCGAAATACGAACTCCCGTTGATTCTCGTATATCCTCACCGATTCCTCGGTCGAAAATCATCACCAAGAATCAAGCAAAAAATTCGTATCTTGACCCGATAGGACTTCAGCTATGGAGGACGTCCAGCAGGTGAACTTGTTGTGCAAATATCATAATGGCTACTCAGACATGTCATGTTTTCCACGTCTATTTCCCTTACTTATCGGGTTTGATGAGGAAAATACAAGTGTCCGCAACTATGTTCTTTTGGTTTAGAAGGAGGAAAGGGAAGTATATATCACCCCTTTTGCCGGGAAATGAAACGATTATTGTTGAAAAAAAATTACAACCTACATAATTAGGAATTGTGGTTGGACGTGGCTGCATGAATTCCGGATTTCAAAAAAAACAAAATAAAAAGATACTACGGATTACCAGATCCAGGAGTATCTCAGGCAGATGCTAGTCAAATTCTAACAATGAAATCAGCCACTTGAAAGTACGGCTTTCCGCATGGCACCGATGTAATCAGGTGGGTGGTTTGATGGATGTAGAGCAACGTAGACGCAGAAGTCATGCGTAACAAGAAATAAAGAAAAAAAAAACGAAGGAGACCCTAGAATCCTAAAATGCAATACAATCTAAAGAAAACGGATTCATCACACTAGTGACTCCATTGCTTTCGTACCTAAGGTAATCATCGTTGGGATCTTTATGGACCCCAGAGATGCAGGTCAACACCACCGACACACTTCTCTAATGGACGACGAGTACAAAGCTATCACCGCTACGTTGCATGCATTTGTTACGTTTCACCAGTGGCAGCACGAACAAGTATTGAAACCCAAATCCATCAAATGGAAACTGCTCAGTAATGACGAACAGCAGTTACTTGATTTCTATCCTCTCTTGATCCGAGACTTGGGACAGTGTATCGATATCAATCGCCTGTTTACCGAGCTGTTGGCAGTTACTGCTGCCCAGGATTGGGGAATCGATCCCAACCCATCAGCGTGGGCGCCTGCCGCTTACTCCGACTACGACAAAGTGCGGTCTACACTACTACAATTTGCTAGGGAATGGAGCGACGAGGGCATAGGCGAGCGGGAGCAGACGTTTGGACGACTCCTCGACAAGGTCTGTGATCTCTACGGCGAGGAGAATCGAGATAAGGTAAAGGTTTTGGTCCCAGGTTGTGGCTTAGGCCGTTTGGTGTATGAATTCGTGAAGAGAGGTTTCTGGACACAAGGAAACGAGGTCAGTTACCATATGTTACTAGCGCTGGGATTCGTACTAAATCATACGCTGGTGCCTCATTCTCACACCATTTTTCCATACATTCATCGCCTGTCACATTTGGCTCGACGTTTATACCAGGTGCGACCCGTTCAAATGCCTGATGAAAGTGGCATGTCAATTTTTAGTGGGAACCCCGAGGAGGACGCCAAGGTCGGTGAACTCATGTCCATGGCTGCAGGCTCGTTTGTGGATCTCTACGGTCCCCCTGGATTGGCGGAAAGCGAAACGTATAGTCTGGACGCTACGGCGTCACAATTTCGGAGTGAAAACGCCAATAGATTCGACGTGGTGGCCACCTGTTTTTTCGTGGATACGGCAAGCAATATCATTGATTACTTGAAGAGTATTCACCACTGTCTCAAGGACGACGGAGTTTGGGTCAACATAGGACCCCTTCATTGGCACTTTGAAGGGGATCTGTCGACATCGGTGGTCAAAAAGGTAATGGAACATGGGAAGGAGCCACTGGAAGTACTCACGACTTTGGAAGGCTTGGAGTTGTCACGAGAAGAGTTGTTTTTGCTCATGGACAAAATTGGATTTGACGTGGAGCACCACGAGTCGGGAATTCAGACAACATATAGCACGGACACCAAGGCATTGCTGAATTTTTCTTACCATGTGGAATTCTGGGTGGCCCGGAAACGGACATCTGTTAGCACTCAAGCGTAGGTGAATCAGGAGATATGCGATTCCAGAGTTTTGAAGTCGATCATTTTAAAGTTAGGTCAAAGAGGTTACATTTTGCCCAAATTTGTTTTCGTGAAAAGCACAATGCGGAGTTGTCTCGATCAATAACGCCCCGCAAATGCTTCAGAATGCACAACACTTTACGAGAAAAATAGTAAGGATACGCATAGTAAATCTTACAGAAGGTACATTATCCCTAGAGGTGGTATACGGCAAGCTGAAAGTAGCCTATTGATTGTCTGGATCATTTCAAATGTCAAAAGTAAGTTCAGTGTTGCATACGTCACCACTAATACAGTATTAAGTCAGATTGCGGGAAAATGACCTGCGAAGTGCCGTGACGACCTGTAGTGTCCCTGTTTAGTTTCTATCTTTGCTTCAGAGTTTGTGCATACTGGGCTAAGAATAAAATTGGAGACGAGGCAAGGAATCCCTCTTTGGGGCTGACAAATCCTCTTGTTGTGGGGTGCAAGTACTTGCTAGTTTCTTTTTTTTTGGGAGGCTCGTGGTCCTTGAAGATGCCGTTGCCATGGAAAGCGGAGTATGCAGCGATCCCAAAATTAAAAAAAAAAAAAAACTATCATGAAACGACTGACGATTGTGTAGCCCGGGAAAGGGAAGGGCTGTAGTCTGTTTCCTTTCGACATGAGGTACCTAGACTATAGGTTCAACCGTTGTCAAAGGATGCATACATTCCGTTTGTACATGAGTCATAACCATTAGTGACATTGTCTCAAGGGGGAGCACAAACTGGCAAACCATAACTCGGAAAGCGCTGAGGATGTTCAAAGAAGACCCAGTGATGGAATTCCTGGCAAGATGAAGGTACCGGTTTGTGGAATTTTTGGTACATCAGGTGCCGATCTCATGGAATTTGACTGCTTCCATGCACACTTCATGCAATGTCAAGCAAACTGTGCGTTTCTGTGCGACTCGAAATCCTCACGCATCGCAAGCGAGCTGTTGTGTCTTGCAGCAGCTATATGCACACGCTCCTCCACTTCCAATGCTTTAGCTTACGACCACACACCATCATAAAACGGTCAAACATGACATTACGAATGCCTACTTCACCAGGTCTTCAGTGAGTTCTAGAGTTGGTAGTACTGATTCCTGAGACACATCGGGAAAAAGTAAGCATACGGAGCTCCCATAAGGTTAGCCACAATCGCTTTGTCGCATTATAAATTAATAAGGACAATTAGGTACATTGTCTATGAGTCGTCCCTAGTTGCAACATCAAGATACCAATAGACGAAGGTGTTGATGAGGGAGGGCTTTACCAGAAAAGAGCTATTTCGGTGTTAGCAGTAATATCGAGATACAGGAGTGATTGACCGCATGAGAGCTGATCAATACGACAATTCTGGAAATGAATGTGAAACGAATACGTACAGACGTGATGCGGGTGAAATATTATCTCGTTCTGAACAATAGATACTCCATAGAGAAGAAAGTATACAAATTAAACAATAGAGTCTTTTGGAGCAACAGTACCACAAGATGAAGATTGTCAGCTAAAAATTTCCAGGAAGATGCTTTATAGGGAGGTTCAAGGATAACACTCCTCGAAGTAATTCCGACTAACACTTGAAGATTTTCCATGCCAGCACCATACACAAGTTTGCCATACTTGTGTACTTCATATATAAGCCATCATACTTTTGCCTTAATATTTAAATTTTGTTTTTGTTTTGCCGATTATTATTTTCTTTTTATTTTGTTTCTTGAGCAGATGTACTTTTGTGTCATTCACGTGACTAAACTCTAATTACGAATATGTACATGGAACCGAAATTCGTTTGCGATACTCATGGAAAGACAACTAACCGTTCAAAATTTTATTTAAGAAGAAATGAGAAAGAAAATAGAAGTTAGATTGTCATCCGCAATGGTTTATCTTTATTTCTCTATTTCTCCTCCTCCTCTACATACGACAATTTCTAACAATAGTAAATGGGCTGAATATTGTCTTCAAGCAATTAGATAAGCCCACCTCAGATTGAAATATTTATATTGGTCCAATATTGCTCAGTCGGTATGTCTCTTGTGTGTATTCAATCAGAAGATTATTACGTCTACCATGAACGAACTTTACTCTGTATTCCTAAAACTCTTCTGCCATAAGAAGAGACGAAAGAGTAACCGAAACGGCTCTCTAGACTCTTCACGAATATACCTTTCGCACGTTTTAATGATGGCCATCACAATACTAACTACTATTATTAATCGAGAGGTAAACAGGATTTTGTTGCCAATGACGCTATTAGCGACACGTCCTAGACATGAAAACAACAAAATTGAAATTTCTATTACCCACTCTGTTTCCGAGCTTGAATATTAATTTCTTCGTTTTCAGCAATCAAATTGATACAATTCTCCATTCCGTAATACTTACAAGTGTCCCCAAGTCGTGCGCAACTCACTAGTCCACAACCCCATCAGGACCTCCCGATCCCCTATCGGTCACTTTATCTAGCACATCCATAAATAGAAGCTGGCACCAGGTCTTCATCAAGTGTATTATTTGGCACCAATCTCACATCTAGTCCACTTCCTTGTCTGCTTTCTGTATTTTTGTTATCCCATGAGTTTTCCTCCCCCAGCAACCTCGGTGAAGCTTGTACTACTCGGCGAAGCCGCCGTTGGCAAGTCATCGTTGGTTTTACGTTTTGTGAGCAATGATTTCCAAGAAAACAAAGAGCCCACCATTGGTGCTGCTTTCTTAACACAAAAGTGCACCATTGGCGACCGAACTATTAAATATGAAATCTGGGACACCGCGGGGCAAGAACGGTTTGCCTCCTTGGCCCCCATGTACTACAGAAACGCCCAGGCTGCGTTGGTCGTTTACGACATCACCAAACCCGCATCGTTCATCAAGGCCAGACACTGGGTCAAGGAATTACATGAACAGGCCTCTAAGGACATAACCATTGCACTTGTTGGAAACAAGTATGATTTGGTGGCTGACGAGAACGATGCAGACGACTCATTGCGGAAAGTGAGTGTAGAAGAGGGCCGTGCGTTGGCCGAGGAGGAGGGCCTTTTGTTCTTCGAAACCTCGGCAAAGACGCTGTACAATGTCAACGAGGTGTTTGTTGCCATTGGAAGCAAGATTCCTGAGCTGAAGACGGTAGCAGAAGAGTCGCGTCCTGCTGAGGGTGGACGTATTGATTTGAGTGGGGCTGGGCAGCGTCCTGCCGCCTCCGACTGTGCATGTTAAGGTAAATATATGTGATTCTGGGTGTATGAGCCATGTGACTATTTATTCTAAACAACCTCGATATCTTTCTTTCGAAAGTTTTGAAACTTTTATTCTTCTGATATTTTGACCCCGTTTTATGGATTGTATTCCGTAGTTCTTGATTCCCATTCAATGACTTATACGATGATCAGTTATTCTTACTAACTAAGGTGGTCACGTGCATGAATGTCAGATTCATTTTCAGCATCTTGACTTCTCCACATTTGGACATATAATCCTCAGTGTACCATTACAATGGCCAAACTTACTGTTGCTTACATCCCAGAGCACTTCTCTACGCCTCTCTTCTTTGCTCGTGATCAAGGCTTTTACGCCGAGAAAAATCTTGAAGTAGAATTTGTCCCTGTGGTTGAAGGCTCTGGAAGGCTTATTAACCTTCTTAACGAAGGATCTATTGACATTGCCGTAGGATTGACCGAAGCATTCATTGCTGATATCGCCAAAGGTAATGAGAAATACAGCGTGATTGGAACCTATGTGGAGAGCCCTCTATGCTGGGCCATTTCCACGGGTAAAGACAGAGATATTTCTGGTGCCCAAGATTTGGCTGGTAAGAAAATTGGAGTATCGAGAATTGGATCTGGATCGTACGTTATGTCGTTTGTTTTGGGCTTGCAGCAAAAGTTTACTTCGCCTTATTTCAGCGATTTCCCTATCTTGCACAACTTTCAAAACTTGAGAGATGCTGTCAATCAGAAGTACACTGACGAAAATGGACGGAAGGTGGACGCAGACGCTTTCATGTGGGAGCATTTCACATCCAAGAAATATTACGACTCGGGTGAGATCAAGAGAATTGGCGAAATCTACACTCCTTGGCCTTCGTGGGTTGTTTCTGTCAACAAAACGGTGTTGGATACACGGAAGGGCGACATCCAGGGATTCCTTGCTGCTGTCAACAAGGGTATTGCATACTTTTTACAGAACCCGGAGGCTGCAGTGGAGCACATCCTGACCCACTTGAACTATTCTGCTGAAGATGCACGCGAATGGTTGAAAACTGTCAAGTTCAACGAACAGATAGGCCAGAGAGAGATTGAATGGGACCGTGTGGTCAAGAATACTGCTTCGGTGTTAAAGATTGCAGGAGTTTTGACTGATAGTGATGAGCAAATTGAGTCCAGATTGAATGCCCGTATTACTTCAGTGTTGGAATGAAAATAGTATTAGACTGACAGATGTGGAGAATACAAGAGAGTAAGTGAAATCGCTAATGGACATCCGAAAAATCTACTAAATCCGAGAAATCAATATTATCACCGAGATCAATGCCGAGATCGTAACCAAGACCAAAACCCAAACTCAATTAAAATCGAAAACCAAAAGCAGAGATTCAAATCAAAAATACAATGATCGATGCCCATGGGGTCTCGAGCTCTCGAGAATTATCACTCTACTGTTCTAAGACCCAAAGCTTCAACTTTCTCTTATCAGATCTAATGTGCAAGTCTAAGTCTAACCTTACACAGTGTATGGGCGGACGTTGTCTAACAATTTCAAATTCCGGCCCATAAATTCGAGATTTCGACCTATAAATTGTACCTTACTAACCTGAATTCTTTACTAACAAGTCTAGAGCATTAGCTGTTATTGACTCTGAAGGTAGGTATTCATTTCAGAGTCACCAGTGGTATAGGTTTACCTCCACAAAACAAGTTCCGCGCACCCGACACCGGCCACCCGGAACCAAGTCCGACGGCGTTTGGTGTCTCCGAGCTCTCATAACCAGATTGACGGCCCCATCAAATAACGTGAAAACACTACAAGTTCAACATTGGGAACAATATTCAACAAAAAGGGTATCACTGGCCACGATCCACCAACAGAACCTATCAGTTAGCCCTGTTGACCTTCGGCAAACTCCGAAGTAGTGGCTCATCACCTGCGCGGGCTTAAGATAACGCATTTCTGGTGTTATCGGAGTGACTCTGACTCAGATTCCGGGCATGCGGACTGACTCTGGTTCCCGTGGATATAAAGAGCCTTCCATGGCCTGATGGACACATTGAATCAGATATATTTGTGGAATCAATAAGCTTTGTCATTCAACTGCTAAATTTTGCACCCAAGTCGCTCTTCTTATTCACGTTTTTTCAAATTCACTTGGCCACTTGAATCGTTGATCACTCCATTTCAGAAAATGCTTTACTCTTCCCTCGAAAATGTTCTGGTCCTTGCACCAGTATCTGCAAAGGCAGAATACGATTCTGGAACATCTCAAACTGACATTCTTACCAAATCAGCACTTTCGTTCGTTGTGATGCTTCACCGTGCTTTCAACTCCACCAGAAAGGAATTACTCGACAACAGACAGAAAGTTCAGGCCCAGCTTGATGCCGGAAAGCCTCTCGAATTCTTAAAAGACGCTGAACTCGTGAAGATCAGAGAAAACCCAGAATGGACTGGTGCAATTCCTGCCTTGGGATTGGCAGATAGACGGACTGAGATTACCGGACCTCCAGAACGTAAAATGGTGGTTAATGCCTTGAACACTCCAGTTAAGACATACATGTCGGACTTTGAGGACTCATCATCTCCAACTTGGCTTAATGTTATCAACGGACAGGTTAATTTGTACGATGCCGTTAGACACAAGGTCGATTTCGTACACCAGGACACCGGAAAGGCCTACAGAGTTGACAGAACTCCAGGTCGTCATATCCCTGTGCTCATAGTGAGACCAAGAGGCTGGCATATGGTTGACAAGCACATTTTGGTCGACGGCGAGCCTATTTCTGCATCCGTGCTTGATTTTGGTCTCTACTTCTTCCACAACGTCAACCAATTGCTTGCTAATGGCCATGGTCCATACTTTTACTTGCCTAAGATGGAACATCACTTAGAGGCCAAGTTGTGGAACGATATTTTCAATGTATCTCAGGATGCTTTGAGTATTCCTCGTGGAACTATCCGTGCTACTGTCCTTATTGAAACCCTTCCTGCTGCATACCAGATGGAGGAGATTATTTACCAGTTGAGACACCATAGCGCCGGTCTCAATTGTGGTCGTTGGGATTACATTTTCAACACCATCAAGAGATTGAGAAATGACAAGTCCAAGATACTTCCTGACCGTGGCTTAGTCACCATGAAGGTTCCATTCATGCAAGCATACTGTGAGAGACTCATTAACGTGTGCCACAGAAGACAGGTACACGCTATGGGAGGAATGGCCGCTCAGATTCCAATCAAGAACGATGTGGCTGCGAACTCCGCAGCTATGGGAAAGGTCGAGGCAGACAAGCTTCGGGAGGCTACAATGCATTACGATGGAACTTGGGTGGCCCACCCAGCATTGGCCCCCATCGCCAACGGAGTCTTCAACCAACACATGCCTACTCCTAATCAAATTCATATTGTTCCAGCAGAAAACGTGAGTGAGAGTGATCTTTCCAACACTGCCATTGAGGGAGCACAAATTACTACAGCCGGAATCAAGGAAAACTTGTACATTGCACTTTGCTACATGGAATCGTGGATTAGGGGCATTGGATGTGTCCCTATCAACAATTTGATGGAGGATGCTGCAACTGCAGAGGTTTCTAGACTTCAATTGTACTCCTGGGTTAAGCATGGAGTGATTTTGGCCGACACAAAAGAGCAAATCACTCCAGAGTTGGCCCTGAAGCTTTTGGATGAAGAAACTAAGAAGCTCCAGACGAAGTTCGGAGGCAAGTTTGATGTCGCTGCTCGGTACTTGAGACCAGAGATCCGTGGAGATAGTTTGGCTGAATTTTTGACTACATTGGTTTATGATGAAATTGTTACTGTTGGTGAGGAAGTTGATCTTAGTACTTTGAAAGACTAAGAGTTCAGAAGATGAACGGATGAGGCCTGTGAACTGGGCTGGAACAACGGTTGTGAATTGAATAGAGGCTTGCTTTACTGGGTTATTAGTTGTTTATTGATTTTTTTTAAGTGAATGTCAACTTTGAGGCAGATTTAAATTAAAAGCGCTAAACATAATGGCTTGTTGCAAAAGTTGCCAGTGTAGCAAACCCATGCATATGCAAATCAGGATCGACAAATTTGGCTTTGTCCAATGTAAGCCACTTTAGGATTTCCTGGAACATACAGGCAACCGGTTGTAATTGCTTCAACGCTAATACTACCTCATTTTTGTCGTCATTCGGAGTAATGATTGGTTGAAAACACTATTTGTATGAATTTCCAATGGATTCTCAACAAGTTTCTAGCTCCGCAGAATTAAAATTGCTTCCTGTGTCTTACAGACCTGTAGGGGTCCTCGTCGAGTTCTTTGTTATGATTGTTTTGCTATTTATTTTAATCTTCAACTCTACTTGTGGATGAAATAAGATCTCTGACCCCATCCATGGATATTAATCTGAATTCCCTACCACCTATGTAACTTCCTCATTTCTATTCATATGACCGCCCTCCAATGCAAGGAAATAACTAATATCCTCTTCATCCTCGATATCCTCTACATCTTTTGTATCGTCTATATTCATAGGTATAAGAGTACACTCATAACTCGCTTCTCATTCACTTTCGCCATTTATATCAATCCTCCCTAGCTTTTGATCTCTCTCAGAACCCACACATTTACTTCCACATGACACCCAGAACTCAATATTAACTGTAACGGTAATCCTGAGCATAAGAACGATAAAACAACGACGTCGAAATCTAAACTATCAATATCCTGCTACTCAGTCACGATTGGCAGCATTCATTCAAACTCGGTAAAATTTTAACCAACCGTCAACAATTTAGCCCATTGTCCGAGAATTCCCATTGGTACTTCTAGATCTATTGGCCCACACCGCATCGGGACTAACGGGTGTGCATCTACGGAATATGGAACACCTAAATTGCCATTAATTGTGGGGCACAAAACTTCTTCCCAGAATAACCAACTTTTTTGTTTTCCCACCTTCAAAACTCTTTGTGTTTTTATCATAGCTCCATCTATTCCCCTTTGAATCTGGAACTCCAATTTTATTATCCAGATCACACCCGTGCACCAGGTTTACATGTCTCAGTTGATCCCCAGTGTGAACATCTCAGGTGTTTTTCCCAAAGAAATCATCCAATTTGTCATTTCTACCCTTCGAAGTTTCCGGCGGTTAATGAGTGTGCTCCCGCCATTTTTGACTCTTTCTACTGCCCAGAAAAGGGCCCGTTTCTCCGAGATCTCGGACCTCTGTGAAGACCATCTCTCAGAAGCGTTTAACCACGTCCCAAACTCTCCCTGGAGTATCGATGCCGCCGTTTCCAGTAAGTCTCGCTCCCGCAACCGATATCTGAACGTTTTTCCATGGGACCGTACAAGAGTGGTGCTTCCAACCTCGGGAGTAGGAGCGTGTGACTATATCAATGCTTCTTTGATCAAACTATCGCCCGAAGCACAATACATCGCCACTCAAGGTCCTCTCACGGGCACAATTCACCATTTCTGGGCCATGTGCTTTGATGAGGCGCTCAAGCTGGACGCAGAGACAATCGTTATTGCCATGGTTACGCCACTAGTTGAAATGGGAAGAGAGAAATGTGCAAAGTATTGGCCATCGCAGAACCATCTGAATTGGGACTTGTCTGAGGCGTTACAGCGAGATAGAATTTCACCTGGTGACTTGACGGTCACGTGGCTTGGTGAAGAACTCCATGAAGACAAGTTTGCGGTGACAAGCTTGCTATTGCGGAGTGGGGATGTCTCCAAGAAGGTGTTGCACTTCTATTACGAGGGATGGCAGGATACGAAAGTGCCTGACGCCGTAGAACCGCTTATTTCGCTTTCAGAAGAGATTCTGGCGGTGCGTGCTGAACACCCTAGTGTTGTTCCCATTGTTCATTGCTCTGCTGGTGTGGGAAGAACTGGCACATTTATAGCCATTGACTACTTGCGCAACTTCTCCGATCCGTTTGACAGGACATCTGCGGATCCAGTTCTTGATCTAGTCAAACAAATGCGAAGTGACCGTATGATGATGGTGCAAACACCACATCAGTATGCGTTCTTATATGAGTTGTTGGAACGGATGTTCAGAGAACGAGTTTGAAGATTGGAAGTAATGGGTATTTGGGGTTAACGGAGTAGGTTTTACAGAGTAATTGGAAAAGGCTATCGGTTGTTTGAATGACTGTATGTTATCTGAGGCTATTTGGGAATGACAAGGAATTAGGAGGAAGGTCCATGCAAGTTAAGAGATGAGACAATCAACGAAGTCATAGAGGTAGATTAATGAAAAAGAAAAACACTTGAAAAGTTGTTCGAAATCTTATAAACATATCCTAGTAAAGATATGAAAATCAATTGAGGGAAATACGGAGGTAAATAAAGTGTATTTCTCTCAAGAAAGCACTTGGAACAATTAAGCCCCAGAATTCAACAGTCCAGACATCATCTATACCTATCACAGTCTTTCTAAATCAATACCTGAAACTCAATTTTATCATAATCAATAGTAGCCATTTTAAGATATTCATATCATATCTTTAAAGAAAATAGTACCTATTTTATGTATCTTTTATTACACAGTTCCACCCATCACCATAGTCTCCACAGTAAAGCTTAGACGTCTACAACTCGGTATGGTAGATCTACTCTGTAAACTCCAAATGACAATCACATCCAGAAGATTTCGACAGTCATATGTTTCTATGTATTCAAACAATATTCAATTTCAATTATCCAATCTCCTATCTTCAATTTCCCATTAATTTCAGATCTCATCTCTCTATACTTTTTTAACTGGACTAACTGCAGGTCATTTCTTTCTCATCTCTGGCTGCAAAGCACTGCATACTTGCTCATCCATGATTCTTTTTTTTTGACATAGGGATGCCCATATCACGTGATGTTCCATCTCCAAAAACATACCCTTTCATCAAAACCTACAATTCGAAGCTTCAAATCAGATCTAATTCACTCCAGATAATCTTCCCATCCAATTCCACTCTCTCATCAACTTTCTTTCCCCTATTTAACCGTCCATCACCCCCAATCCCACCACACCATCCACCTGCGTATATCTCAGACCAGACTCTATACACACTCGTACCCAATCTCATGGTGCACGGATGCGCGGCCTGAAAAATTTTCGCCCATTTTTTCCCATTTAAATCCTCTCTTTCCCATCTTTTTCCAACCACTATCAAAAACAAAATGGCTGACGGTGTTTTCCAGGGTGCTATCGGTATCGATTTGGGTACCACTTACTCGTGTGTTGCTACTTACGACTCGGCTGTCGAGATCATCGCCAACGAGCAGGGTAACAGAGTTACTCCATCTTTCGTTGCTTTCACCTCTGAGGAGAGATTGATTGGTGATGCTGCTAAGAACCAGGCTGCTTTGAACCCAAAGAACACTGTGTTCGATGCTAAGCGTTTGATTGGTCGTGGTTTCGATGACGAGTCCGTCCAGAAGGACATCAAGACCTGGCCTTTCAAGGTTGTCAACGAGAACGGCAACCCATTGATTGAGGTTGAGTACTTGGAGGAGACCAAGACTTTCTCCCCACAGGAGATCTCCGCCATGGTTTTGACCAAGATGAAGGAGATTGCCGAGGCTAAGATCGGTAAGAAGGTTGAGAAGGCTGTTGTCACTGTCCCAGCTTACTTTAACGACGCTCAGAGACAGGCCACCAAGGATGCTGGTTCTATTGCTGGTTTGAACGTTTTGCGTATCATCAACGAGCCAACCGCCGCTGCCATTGCCTACGGTTTGGGTGCTGGTAAGTCCGAGAAGGAGAGACACGTTCTTATTTTCGACTTGGGTGGAGGAACCTTCGATGTTTCCTTGTTGAACATCACCGGTGGTGTTTTCACCGTCAAGGCCACCGCTGGTGACACTCACTTGGGTGGTCAGGATTTCGACACCAACTTGTTGGACTTCTTCAAGGCCGACTTCCAGAAGAAGACTGGTCACGACATCTCTGGTGACGCCAGAGCTTTGAGAAGATTGAGAACTGCCTGTGAGCGTGCTAAGAGAACTTTGTCTTCTGTCACTCAGACCACCGTTGAGGTTGACTCTTTGTTCGAGGGTGAGGACTTCTCCGCTAACATCACCAGAGCCAGATTCGAGGACATCAACTCTGCTTTGTTCAAGTCCACTTTGGAGCCAGTTGAGCAGGTGTTGAAGGATGCCAAGCTCGGTAAGGCCACTGTTGACGAGGTTGTGTTGGTTGGTGGTTCTACCAGAATCCCAAAGATCCAGAAGTTGTTGTCCGACTTCTTCGACGGTAAGCAGTTGGAGAAGTCCATCAACCCAGATGAGGCTGTTGCCTACGGTGCTGCTGTCCAGGGTGCTATCTTGACCGGTCAGTCCACCTCCGAGGACACCAAGGACTTGTTGTTGTTGGATGTCATCCCATTGTCTTTGGGTGTTGCCATGCAGGGTAACGTGTTCGCTCCAGTTGTCCCAAGAAACACCACTGTGCCAACTATCAAGAGAAGAACCTTCACCACTGTTGCTGACCACCAGACCACCGTGCAGTTCCCAGTTTACCAGGGTGAGCGTGTCAACTGTTCCGAGAACACCTTGTTGGGTGAGTTCGACTTGAAGAACATCCCACCAATGCCTGCTGGAGAGCCAGTCTTGGAGTCCATCTTCGAGGTTGATGCCAACGGTATCTTGAAGGTTACTGCTGTTGAGAAGTCTACCGGCAGAACCGCTAACATCACCATCTCTAACTCTATCGGTAGATTGTCTACTGACGAGATTGAGAAGATGATCTCTGACGCTGAGAAGTTCAAGAACGCTGACGATGCTTTCGCCAAGAGACACGAGCAGAAGCAGAAGTTGGAGGCTTATGTTGCCTCTGTTGAGTCCACTGTCACTGACCCAGTGTTGTCTGCTAAGTTGAAGAAGTCCGCTAAGGACAAGATCGAGGCTGCTTTGTCTGACGCTATGCAAGCTTTGGAGATCGAGGAGTCTACCGGTGACGACTACAGAAAGGCTGAGTTGGCTTTGAAGAGAGCCGTTACCAAAGGTATGGCCACCCGTTAAGCATAGAGAATGATAAGCTAATTCTGTACAAAAAAATCATTTTGCCGTTTGTTTATTATACTTTGGGGAAATAAATATCACATTATAACAAATGTATGTCTACTTAGAAACCTGCGTTTACTTCCAGTTCTAGATGTTCTCAATATTAACTTTATACACTTCGTCTCCATTCACTCTTCTAAGATGTAATTTCCTAACTTATCCATCTTTAAGTTTTTGGATCCTGCTGAAATGGCCTCAATGATCTTCTCATTCTCTTCATGATCGCTCTCTTCTTCTTCATCCTCAAATTCCTCATCGAATTCCTCGTCGCTGTACTCGCCGTCATCATCATCTTCGTCTTGAGAGTCAACCTCAGACAAATCCTCATCGTCTCCATCTTCCTCGTTTTCCAAATCAAGAGCTCTCATACCTTGAACTGCACTTTCCAAATCACGATCTTCCTTGTTCTTCTTTTTGGTCCAACCAGAAGCCTTGACTTCCGCATCCAACTCCTTAACTCTCTTCACATCTCTTTTGAAGTTGGGATATGCGTATTTATATCCCTCTCCATATCCGTCTGTATCAAGCATGGTCCCATCATGATCAGGTTTATAGTTGAATTTCTTCTCAAAAAATGTCTGGATTCCTTGAACATCTCTGTCAAAATAGAACTTGGCATCAGTATGTTCAATGGAAACACACTGTGGGAAGTCGATCACCACGAAGTCAAACTCGTAGCCGTCTCTCTTTGCGTCTTCACGAATAATAATGTTGAATTCATTGAAATCACAGTGGATCAATCCATGGTTGGCTAACTTCACAATGAAGTTCATCAAATCAGAGTATAACTTCTTGTATGCTGGATATTTCTTCATATGCTTCATGGGGTAACCCTTGATCCACTCCATCATCACACAGTGTCTAGAGTAGTCGTATGGTGTTGGCACAATAAAGCCGTTGTCGTGCAAAATGGTCATGAACTGATACTCTTTCTCTGCAGCCAAACGACTCAAATACATCCAGTTAGAGGTGTTTCTGTTCTTCAAGTAGTCTCTGTTGTTTTTCACCGTCTTGAAAGATGTTCTTCCCAAACGGTGGATTTTCAACACCTTCTGCTGCCCCAGAGGATCACTAACTGAGTAAATATCCGACTCCTTTCCAACACCAATGGTTGATCCAACAGAGTATAAGGTATTTCTATTAAGCATCAGCTTGAGTGCAAGGTAATCGTAACCTGAGTAGGAGATTCTGAAACCATCATACTTTGCATTCCTAAGTCTCGATACCAATTTGAGCTTAGCCAAATCACCAAGGGCTCTATTAGTACCAGATGGAGACTTTAAACCTCCAATGGAGTGAATCATCTGAGTAGGTACCAACTCATGGTTTCTTGAGCCGAGTTCGATGGCCTGAAGCACACGAAAGTCGTCTGCGGTAAGATACCGCATGTGGGAGGTATCCAACTTCATCTTGTTCTGGGAATTTTTCGCTGTGCTACCAGACTATATTAAGATGGAAATTAGAAAATGGTGATGGGCTTCGCTATAGTGTGCACACCACCACATCAACAAGTATCTACAATATACATCTGGAGCTTTTATTCACCAATTACTGCTGACCTCTACTATTTTGTGTACTTATGTTCTCAAAGCGGAGATACAATCGTAAAAAAGGAACTCGGCGACATGTTCGACGGCCGTCCAAAAAGAACAGAATACTACGACCTCCAACGGTGATCAATACAGTGGAGAAGCCCACTTTTGACGCCAGCGGCTGCCTGGTCTATCTGTGGCAATACATTGCTCCTAAAATAGCTGCTAGCTCCTCTGTTGGTCTCAAAAATGTGACTTCTCTCCGTCAATTGTGTGCTTATCAAGTAGCTCTCAATGCGGAAGCATTATCTTCAGAATATCTACAACTGGCACCGTGGTCTTGCTGGGAACACGTGTGGAAAAACATTTTGGCTATGGGAAAAGATTCTCCGGATATTTTTCGAATGTTTGCAAAGGAATTCGGCAAACAACCATCGTTCTGGTGTCATGAAATGACATTAGGACTTAACCACTTGGATGCCGATCCTCGGGCGCAGGCGCTCGAATGGGCATTAATTCCTGGTTCAAAAAAGCATCGAATGGAAAACGTTTTCAGTAATGTGTCAGTGTCGGATGTGGTGGCGTTTGTGGCCAAGTTGGACTGTTCGGTGGTGGTCGAGTGTTCTAACGTGGACAACTTCACGGCTCCGCAGTTAATCTCACTAGCGTGTCTTCCAAATCTTGTTGCGCTAGACTTGTCTGGTAACAACTTGGTGGATGACCAGTTTCTCTATACTTTGAGGCTGTGCCTTACGAGCAAGGATTTGAAGTTGAAGATTCTTCGGATAAGTTCGTGTGAGAATGTTACCAAACGTGGGGTTGCCAGTTTGCTTGCTGCCGACATTTTGTCGCCGCTTTGTTATGTCGAATCAGACATTAACATGATCACCACGTCAACTTTTGTGCAGAAGTTTCTGGATACTCCAGCAATTGCTGACCATGATCCTGTTGCAAATACAAAATGGAAACTTTTGAACGAAGCTGTTCAAACAACACTGCAAGTGGCCCACTACTCGCTTCCTTACAAATTGCAGTATTTACTGAGAAATAGTGACTTGGTGGATATTCCGTCCATGATCTGGGATATTAAGTTTTTCTCGGAAACTATTGACATCCTAAATTCAAAAAGTGCAGCTGAAAGCTACCAAGAATCATGGGCAAAACGTTTGAGGTCGGCCAAAATGAGATCAGCATATGTCCCATATTGCTACTTGAAAGATCCCGACCAAGTCATTGTGCCTGAAGTGAAATCGAAACCACCAGTGGAACGGATTTTGCCATTTTCGAGACAGGGTACGAAAGATACGAGGGCATCAAAACCAACCATCAGAAAACCCAAAGCGATCAAGATAGACGCAAAAAGTTTCTTTGGGATGTAGGTGATGAATAAACAAATTTGATAATGCTTTACCTGATGTGTGTATTATGCTATCAAGAGCGGCCGCCCTTCAAGATGCTTAGGAGCTCATTGCGTCCATCTCCACTAGATGTGGAGTCACCTGTTGGGGGACGGCGTCCTAAAACCTTGAGGAAATCCGCTCCATTACCTGATGGGAATGCAGAGGGTTTGTTTACCTGGCTTGCACTTGGGTTGGGAGCTCCATAAGTCTCCTGATAATTTGTAGTTGGAGGTTTTCCTCCGTTGAGAAGCAGTAACAAATGGTTTCCCTGTGCGTTGGAATGGTTGACTGGCGGCGAAACTGGGGCCACTTCAGGTTGAGGAGCATTTGCATCCTCAAATTCGTCGTCAGAATCAACGTCGAAGGTGTTGGCGATGCTATTGTAAATGTCGTTCTGCGATGCACTGATTTCATCAAAATCATCAAAGTCTTCGAAGTTTTCAAACTCCTCGAAATCTTCTGGTGGTGGCGTAGGTTTAATGACTGGCTTTGATTGCGGCGTCGTGGATTTTCTGTTCAACGTGCTTAAGATCAGATTGGCAAAGCTTGCATTCGATTCCCCACCTGGAGTGCTTGATCCACTTTCCCCTAAGACACTTCTGAGGTCCGGAGTGCCACCCTCTCTCTTTGCAATGCGTACAGGCTTCTTTGGCTGATTTAAAATACTAAGTAACTCACCAGATGCCTGCTTATCTTCATGAGATTTTTGACCATTGAGAACTTTCAAGAACTCGCCTGGGTTGGCCAAGGAGCGACCCTCTATCTCTTCCACAATGGGCTTTCTCTCCACTGGGGCCCTCTTAAGAATGCCTAGTAACTCTTTAGAAGAGTCGTTCTTCTCCTCAAAAATTGAGGGACTTGGTTTGCTGACCTGAGACTTACCGCCATTGATTAAGCCTAGAAGCTCTGCTGAGGCTGTGGATGACGTCTGTGGTCTTGGAGATACAACATGTCCGTCTTCCTTCTTCTGCGTTTCCTCCTTCTCCTCTCTTGGGGCCGTGGAAGGCTTCTTGCCCAAAAGTCCTAAAAGCGTGGCCGAGGCATCGCTCTCCAGAGTGCCCTTTTCTCTCTTGAGAATGATCTTTGGTGGCGCCTCAGGTTTTGAGGAAGAACTCTCAGGCTTCTTGCTGAGCATCTGAAGAAACTCACCTGCTCTAGTATTCTTAGGCTCCGGTTCTTTCTTCAAAGGTCCACCCTTCAAAACAGAAAGAAGCTCCTTAGAGTTTGTGCTATTAGTTGGTGTTGAAGCGGGCTGAGGAGAGTGAGGGAATTGCTGAGCTGGAGATATCTGTGGAACTTGCTGAAGTGGAGGAATTGGCATGTGTTGGCCCTGGTTAGCAAAGTACCCACCGTTAACTTGAGGTGGGCGGAACTGATGCATGGGCATGAATCCATTTGAGGGTGGAAAGAACTGGGGCATTTGACCCATTCCAGCGTAAAAGTTTTGCAAATGCTGGGGAACGTTCATGTGGATGTATTGTGGGCGTGGAACCGTAGAAGGAGAGTCCATATTGTTAAGAACAGGTTCTGCCGCAGGTTTGGCTGCTCCTTGTAAGATATCGAGCAATTCTCTGCCTGCGTCGGCGGAATCCGAAGGAGCAACTGTCAGAATACCCATCAATGCCTTCAACTTTACCTCAGCCAGTCTCATCAATTCCTCTTCGCTCACCACACCCTTGTTCTTGTTGATCCACCTTGTCAATGGCTTCAAGAAGGGTGCCACGATAAAGTACTTGTTTGGAGATTGCTTGACCCTCTTTTGAAGAGCCTTGATGTCATGCCATTGAATCAGGGCAATTTCGTTCCGCACCTCGGGCTCGAACATGTAGTCCTCGGGAACATTTCTAGCCAAGTAAATCTTGAAGTTTTTGCCGTACACGGTTCTCTCAACCACATCTTTCTCGTTGACGTAGTCTTTAGCGTCAAAGCCAGTCTCTTCCTTGACTTCTCGCACCGCACACACCAAATCATCTTCGTCCTTGGAGATTTTTCCTCGCGGAAACGACCACAGCGATGACTCCGTGCCCTGCACTAACACCACTTTGGTCATTTCCTTGTTGAGCAAGGCAATTCCCCTTACAGGGATGGTACGCTTGTACATTCCAAACCGGGATAAAGCATCAGCAGGGTCACCCCATTTCCAGAGAAGGGGACATTTGCTTAACAAACGAGGAGCAAATGACTTCATTTTCATGCCAGGAAACAGTGGGTTGAGCTGTCTAATGAAATCAGTGTAAAACCATTGTGCTTCTTCCACCTGGAAAAACACTCGTTCAATGGAGGACAAATCCTCGTCAGGGCAATTGATAACGAATCTCACAAGGAGATCTTCAAGAATGTGATCGACGGGCTCGTTGGCTAAGCCGTCTCTTAGCTGTATACTCATGGTGATGGTGGGGAAATTTTGTAGTTGGTGATTTTTTGTTAGGGTGTTGGAGTGCAGGTAATGTGTATGTTAAGGTCTGGATGGGTTTTTGATTTGGAAAGTTTAGAGAAAATGGTGATTTTGGACTCTTTTGGGGAGACTAAAAGCTTTTGTGAGATCTTTGAATTGTAATGTAATCATATATTTCCCTTTTTTTTCTGGTTATGAATTGGTGATATTTTGCTGTCTCTGTTGAGGCTAAAATGGGTGTTGAAGCATACTTAAGAGAGTTGGAAGTACAAAAAATGACATGAAAGATTGAAGAAAAACCAAAATTGAATATGAAATTTCTTCCTTTTGGATTTTTTCTGTACCATTCAAATGCCCTTCACAATGCATAATTCATGAACAATTACCATCTATACTTCAACAATCTACACATCACTTCACATCCGTACATCCTCCCCGCCAAATAGCCACCATCTGTCTGGATTCAAACATCATTCAATGCAAAGACGATTATTCTGCAGCTCCACCAGCACTTTACAACGTCAGGTGCCTCGTTTTGTGACCACGTTAAAAGAGGCCGCCAAACCGGCCTTGGAAAAAGCCCAGGCCATCAACAGGCCATTTGGGTTTGACTCTCCAACAAAAATTGGACAGAATCATGGCCAATTATCCAACCCATTCAGTGCAGCAGCTAAGGAGCAACGCCAAAGACAGTTGGACCATGATATTGCACATTCGCCATTCTACGAGTCCAAATCGTTCTCCAACACCCAGGGAAAGATCTTTACTCCACCTGTATCATATTTTAAGAAGGACAAGGCCAAATATTTTGTGGATTTCCAAGGTTATACCCTTTTGAATGAAAAGAGACAGTTATCACAACTTCTAAAAGGTAAAGTGACGTTGTTGCGGATATTCTCCACGATTTCTGGTGAGAATTGTGCCAACACCTATATTTCAGACTACCTCGATGAAAATGGATACAAGACACTCCAGGAAAAGTATCCCAACACGCAGATTGTCGATGTAAATCTTCCCCAAAGTTGGATCAAGGGTCTCTTTGTCAAGATGGCCAAGTCTAACTTGAAAACCATCGTTCCTCCTGCTAGACAGAACCTCTACTTCATTTTGCCGAATACCTTGTTTACTCTGGAAGTCAAGAAGACCTTGAAGTGCGACAACATGTGTTCTGGGTATCTTTACGTTTTGGATGAAGACGGAAAGATTAGATGGGCCACTAGTGGGTTTTCTAATGACGAGGAAAGTGAAGTCTTGTGGAGAACTGTCAGAGGTTTGGAGAAGGAGATGAAAGGAAATTAGAGAATGGAGAGATTGTTGATTAGTAATTGATCAGCCAGTTCTGAAATGTTTTTTGTTCTTTTGTTTTGCTTCCTTTCAAGTTCGAATGAATCAAACTATCTTGAATTGGCTCTTCTGGTCTGGTAGTGCCCTGGGTGCAATTGGTTATCACAGTTACCCGCACCGTGTATATAGTCACCACAATCAACACTCGCAGTTCTTACTCAAAGGATACTACTACTTTCACTTGGTATGTGCAAGTTTAGACTTACTGATGAACTTTCAATTGGGAATCTCTCTGACTTAATCCAAAAATCTACCCATGGAGAAAACCATTAATTGATATCTGATGGTCTTATGTGCTGACAATATACTAACATTCAGAATTCAAAGATTCATTTGTTGTACTTTGAAATGCTGATCGGTGATCTTCACCTATCTGAGCTAATAGATGTTGACATCACTCTTTCATTTCTCAAATTTTCTAACTCACTTCTTCTCTATTAGATACTACGTGTCAATTTTCAAAACGTTTATCTCTTCGCCACCAGCCTTTATCGTCTATTTCTCTACATGCTTTAAATTTGCACATTACCTTGATGTTCTAGAACACATGTTCCACATGTCTGCATCAACGTATCTTCTTTATTTATTCTCTGAAACGGATCTATCAATTGTTCTAATCGTTTAGCTATCGGGGGATTCAATTTGCATCACGTGTTATTAGGGCATTTGCCCTCGTCACGTGAGCAAAATTTTTGCGCATCCTCCTACTACCCATTTTTTCACATCCAAACTTTTTTTAATTTCTCTACAACGTCAAACATGTCTGCCCCAATCAACAAGGAAAAAGTCCAGGAACAAGCCCAGGAGATCCACAAGATCAGAATCACCTTGACCTCCACCAAGGTCAAGCAGTTGGAGAAGGTCTGCACCAACATCATCAACAACGCTGTCCAGAACGACATCGTCAAGAAGGGTCCAGTTAGATTGCCAACCAAGGTCTTGAAGATCACCACCAGAAAGACTCCTAACGGTGAGGGTTCTAAGACCTGGGATGCTTACGAGATGAAGATTCACAAGAGAGTCATCGACTTGCAGGCCCCAGCCCAGATCGTCAAGAAGATCACCCAGATCACCATCGAGCCTGGTGTGGATGTGGAGGTCACCATTGCTGCTTAAGCTTACTGAGCTGAGCTGCAAGGTGGCAGAGTGTTGCTGCTAAGTTAGTCGACGAATGTGTTTTGATATTGGAGAGGGTGTGTTGTATCCAAGTGCTCTAGGCGTGCCGTGTATTTAATACACAGACGTTGCGGTGTTAGCTATCAGGATTTGGTGCATCTGTTGGCGGCTTTCAGTAATACTTGCTGGTTTGTATAGTTCCTAATATATTTGGTGCATAAAAAGTGTAGATTGGATACTTTAAGGTTGACATGGCTGTGAAAACGATGAATATCAGAACAATAACCGCGTAAAGAACGAAACGTCCTTATAGAAATGATTATCTACTGCTGATACAGACAGCTTCATGACTACCTTCTATATTATGTTACTGTAGTGGCGACACGTGACTTGACTAAATTATCACGAAAACATCCGGAGATACTATTAACGTCCTAATTATCACTTTCCAGTAGCTCTCTTTAATATAAAACCTCTTCCATCCGAAAATGTCAGGAATCTCTCGATTTATTCCATCGTATAACCTTTCCTCGGAGTTTAACTATTCCTACTTGACACGTGATCGATCAATCACCTAGTCTCCTAATACTCGTATAATCACAGTATCCTCATTTCTTCAATCGAATTCATCACATTTCATCTCTATCCTCTCTTCTGCTTTTCCGTCTTCTCGTGATTTCAAATCTTCTATTTAGATTCCAAAACTGGGCCCACCCTTTGCTAACTATAATCTCCTCAATCCTCGCTTTCCGGCACCCAGCAACCAATCCCCACAAACCTATTGCTCTACTTTTAGGCAGCGACTCAACGTCTATTATTCGACTGTTTTTGCATCGAGAAAGCTGCTTTTGCTGCTCCCAATCGAACCGGCACACTCAAATTACTCACATTTGCCGCCCCAACCCCTACCAACTCCCCCTTCACCATGTTTGTCATGAGACCCAAAGCCTCCAGGCTATATATCGCTTCCCGGAACTTACAACTTGCCAAAAGATACCTCACCACCCATGGCACTCTGATCTCGCGAAAGACTGCCAATAAGCTTTTCAAAAAGCGCAATGTGGCGCTCGTTTCTGGCATCATCATTGTCGGGCTGTACGTCACTTTCAGCCAACCAAATTACTACAAGTTGGACAGTGTTCCCTCGTCGCTAGGCGGGCCATTACTGAAGATCGCTCCACCCCCTTCCAAGTCAGCTAATGGAGTTATGGAAAATAAGTATTTTTCGTCATCCACCAGCTCCATGCTCCAGAGTAATGGACTTGGCTCCCAGCAGCACAAAGAAGGTGTTTTCCTCTTGAACGAAGAGCAGGTCAGTACCAAACTCAGGCAATATGAGGAGTCGTACTTTGTCAACCGAGGCAAAGGTGTCACTCGGTACGATATTTGCCAACTTCCCTCCAATTCGCCTATTGAAGATGACAGAGCAGAGGAGATTGTGCAAGTCCCCATTTTGCAGGATAATAACGTCCGGGCCAGTACAGACTGGATGTTCTTTGGTGTTTTCGATGGTCATGGAGGCTGGACCACTTCATCCAAGTTGCGTGACCAGTTGATCTCGTACGTGATCCATGAGCTCGGCACCATCTTCAAGCCTGCTCAAGAGGACAATTTGAGGTATGTTCCCAACAGTGCCACCATCGACCAGGCCATCAAAAACGGCTTTTTGAAGTTGGACCATGAGATTGTTAACAAGAATATCGAGAAGCTTTTGAACGACAACAATAAGGCCAAAGCAGCCGAGTTGTTGATGCCTGCGTTGTCTGGATCATGTGCCTTGCTCTCGTTCTACGACACAAACTCCAAAATGTTGAAAGTGGCAGTTACTGGAGATTCCAGAGCGCTCTTGGGATCTTTCAAAGACAACCAATGGACTGTCAGACAGCTTAGTATCGATCAGACGGGATCGAATCCAACTGAAGTCGCCCGAATCATTTCAGAACATCCAGACGAGCCCAACGTTATCAGAAACGGAAGAGTGTTGGGAACTTTGGAACCCTCTAGGGCATTTGGTGATTGCAGATACAAATTACCAGCATCGATCCAGGAACGTATCTACAAGCAGTTTTTCGGTAGGAGACTCCCCAGCAACTTAAATTCTCCACCATATGTGACTGCAGAACCTGTGATCACTACCACCAAAGTCAGCCCCGAGAACAACGACTTTTTGGTGATGGCTTCCGACGGCCTTTTCGAGATGCTCTCCAACGAGGAAATCGTGGGTCTTGTTGTGAAGTGGATGGAAAAGGAGAAGATGGTGAAGCCCAGCAAATCTTTTTGGAACTACTTTGGCTCCACAGAGAAGGGCTTGCCGCAGGTTGCAGATGTGACTGGGGATAAATCAAGCAAACCTCCATTCCGCAAATCTAGACAACTGGCCGGAAACGGTTACTTGTTGGAGGACAACAACGTGTCGACGCACTTGATTCGCAATGCCTTGTCTAACGGTGGATCTCGTGAGCAAACACTGATGCTCGTGAGCATCCCTAACCCAGTTTCGAGACGTTACCGTGATGATTTGACGGTGACAGTGGTGTTTTTTGGCAATGAAGTAAAGGAGGCCGACAACGGTAAGTTGGAAATTAATTCACAGGCCACTGCTGGTGGCTACGATTCCTCGAAGCCGAAGTTGTGAAGTAATTTATTCGACATACTTTATATATTCGTAACTAGACTCAATTGCATGTATTATGAAGGAGTGATAGTTAAATATTAACTGATGGTTGCAACATTGAGGGCAGAAGAAGATGCTAAATTATGTTAACCCATATTACTTCCCTTGGAAGAGTCCCTTTTTATTTTTTATCTTCTTACCGTGCCAAACTTTATTCATCTTCTAGTTTTCTCCATCCCACCATATGCCTAAATACAGTCTCTATGAGTCTTCATCCAATATACAGATCGATTGGGAACAGTATCATATATCAACCATATATAACATAATGGCCAGTGGAACCTTACATCCACTAGAAAAGCTCAAAGTGCCGACCTCATCTGAGTCGATCGCAGATTCACTTTCTCGTGAGCTCTTGGAACCATCGAACAGATTGACATGGGACCTTTTGGATTTGGTTCAAGCAGTTCCTGCCATCGACAAGCAGAGAGTTTTCGATGATCTCTTGGTACAGCCACTGCCAATCAGCAGAACCAGTTTCCGCTTCAAACGTGAGGGAATTGCTGGTAAAATTTCCGGGTATAAGGAAGAGATGAAAGTGAGTGAGCTCGACAATGCCACGGCGTCCAATTCTCTCTCCATCAACAGAAAGTACGGACTGAAACAGGATGCTGTGAGTGGAAAGTCAAGTTTCTTGCCATTTCAACCTGGTGGACTTCTCAATCGGGCTCAGACAAACCAGACCTTAAACTTGAATCAACAGAAAAGTGAGGCACTGTTCTTGAAAAGAAACAAGCTTGGACTATTCGATACCCCACAGGGATTGCTGCGAGGCTTGAAATTGCTGAATACTGCTGCTTCAGCTGAAGGTGTGATAGAGTTGGGTTCCGATCAGGGCGAAAATGTCGAAGAGAGTGACCTCCCAGCAAGCAAAGACCAAGGTCTTATGGAAGCATTGGGGTCTGCAACAGTCACAGAAGATTCTGGCACAAGCGATGCACTTGATGAACTCGAAGATATTGTACCACACTACGAGGTTATGAAGGACCAAATGGATGCAGATGCAAGAGTCAAGCACAACTGGGCACATGTGGTGGACTTGGACCATAAGATCGAAAATTTCAAGGACGTGGTTCCCAACATGGCACGTGAGTGGCCGTTCGAGTTGGATACTTTCCAGAAAGAGGCAGTTTACCATCTTGAGCAAGGAGATTCGGTGTTTGTTGCTGCTCATACATCGGCTGGTAAGACTGTGGTGGCCGAGTATGCCATTGCCATGGCTGCGAGAAACATGACCAAAACCATTTACACCTCGCCCATCAAGGCACTCTCCAATCAGAAATTTCGTGATTTCAAGGAAACTTTCAAAGATATAGATGTGGGCTTAATCACCGGTGATGTACAAATCAATCCAGATGCCAACTGTTTGATCATGACAACTGAGATTTTGCGTTCCATGTTATACAGAGGCGCGGACCTTATAAGAGATGTGGAGTTTGTCATTTTCGACGAAGTGCATTATGTCAATGACATAGACAGAGGTGTTGTGTGGGAAGAGGTGATCATCATGCTTCCAGACCACGTCAAGTATATTTTGCTATCTGCTACTGTTCCAAACACCTATGAGTTTGCAAACTGGGTGGGCAGAACTAAACAAAAGGATATGTATGTTATTTCCACACCGAAGAGACCGGTCCCTCTCGAGATTTTTGTGTGGGCGAAGACTGACCTTTACAAGGCCATCAATGCACAGGGAGTGTTCAGTGAGCTGGAGTTCAAGAAGCATAGTTTGGCTTTGACTGCGAACCAGAAATCTGGCCCTCCAAATGTCACAATGGGCTCGGGCTCCAGAAATGGCCCAGGAGGTACTGCTAGAGGAGGTAATAGGGGTGGAAACAGAGGTGGTGGACCTCTGGCCAGAGGAAGAGGCAACTTCCAGCCTCGTGGTGCTTTTACTAGGGACGGGCCCAATAAGCAGACTTGGGTACAATTGGTGCAATATCTCAACCAACAGAAGCTTCTACCAGCCGTTGTTTTCGTTTTCTCCAAAAAAAGATGTGAGGATTACGCTGACACCTTGGGTGGTGTGAACTTCTGTACTGCCAAAGAAAGATCTGAGATACACATGTTCATTGATCGTGCAGTGGCTAGGCTTAAGAAGGAAGACCGTGAGTTGCCTCAGATCTTAAAGATTAGGGACATGTTAAGTCGAGGCATTGCTGTGCATCATGGAGGTCTTTTACCTATTGTCAAAGAATGTATCGAAATTTTGTTTTCCAAGACTTTAGTCAAAGTCTTATTTGCAACCGAAACGTTTGCAATGGGTTTGAATTTGCCTACTAGAACAGTTGTCTTTTGCGAATTGAGGAAACATGATGGAAGAGGATTTAGAAACTTGCTTCCAGGCGAATTCACACAGATGGCTGGAAGAGCAGGAAGAAGAGGTTTGGATTCTACGGGTACAGTGATCGTCATGTCCTACAATCAACCCCTCTCACCAACTGACTTCAAGGACGTGACCATGGGAGTTCCCACCAAATTACTGTCGCAGTTCAGATTGACATACAACATGATCTTGAATTTGTTGAGAATTGAGGCCCTACGTGTGGAGGAAATGATCAAGCACTCATTCAGTGAGAACTCCACCCAGACACTTTTGCCTGAACATAAGATTGAAGTGGAGCATTTGACAGAACAACTAGACTTGGTGAAGATAAAAGACACTCCCAATTTGGCTGCTTATGAGGAAGCATATCAGCTTTTCTCTGAATATCAGCAGCTTTATGGAAAGATTGTTGCTGAAGTTCAACTGCTGGTGTCCAGTAGGGTGAGCATCTTCAAAATCGGTAAGAATATGATTTTCCTTGATGACGACGATGTCTTGAGGTTCGGATTTTTGATTAAGAGTGACATCGCCAACGGCAAGCTCGTCTTTATCACTTTTGACCATGGAAAGCAGTATGAAGACGACAGTAGGGAGTACCAGTTGCCATACTTCCCCAATAAAATGTATCTCCTGAAGGTCATGGAAGAGATTCGCTACTGTGGAAAGTTGAGATTGACTTCAGTTCCATACGAGAGAGTTCAATTTGTCAGCAAATATACTGCCAAATTCAGTGTTAAGGGCCTCGTCCAGAATGATCCAGCTGTCATAAAGGAAGTCGAGGATTCTTTCAAAGTGATCACCAGGTTCCAGTATCGCTTGGATCAGGTTGAGTTTAGCCAGGCAGTGCAATTGTCACTTCATGAGTTGTTGGGTAGAATGGCCGAGGTGACCAGCAAGATCAATAGCTTGACGATTTTAACAAGTCCGGATTACAAGATTATCTACTCACAGTTGCATAAGAGGAATACTATTAAGAATAATATTGAATCCCTCAACAGATTAATTTCCGATGAGAACTTGGAATTGCTTCCGGACTATGAACAGAGATTGCAAGTGCTTCAGAAGCTCGATTTTATTGACAAGAACCAAAATGTGGTGTTGAAGGGACGTGTTGCTTGCGAGATCAACTCTGGGTGGGAACTTCTGTTGACGGAGTTAATCCTTGATAACTTCCTTGGAGACTTTGAGCCCGAGGAAATTGTGGCGCTCTTATCGTGCTTCGTGTACGAGGGTCGTACTAAAGAAGAGGAACCTCAACCAATCACTCCCCGTTTGGAGAAAGGAAGAACTAAAATCTTGGAGATCAGTGAGCGCTTATTGAAGATCTACACCGAGTACCAAGTGTCGCTCACATCCGAAGAAGAGGAGTTCTTGGAAAGAAATAGATTCGCTTTGGTGAATGTTGTGTATGAATGGGCACGTGGATTGACGTTCCGTGAAATTATGCAAATTAGCGTGGAGCTGGAGGGAACAATCGTTCGTGTGATCACTCGTTTGGATGAAATCTGTCGCCAGGTTAAGAATGCTGCTTTGATTGTGGGAGATTCAACATTACACCTGAAGATGTCTGAGGCTCAGGAAAGAATCAAGAGGGACATCGTTTTCTGTGCTTCGTTATATCTTTAATTGACTAATTGTCGGAACCTGTAAGCCTTGCTGTTATGATGTCAAGTATGCCCTTGTCCGAAGACATGATTATGGGATTCCAGAGCCCGTCAAGTACTTTCTGAGAACCAAACCGAGCATTCATGACGCCCAACATAGTGTAAAAACTAGCCACAGCCGTGTCGTCCTTAATTTGACTTCGAAGACGATCGTACTCTTTCTGATCTAGAGGTAAACCTGAAGTTGCTCCTCTATATGGTATTAGGCAATCGTAGAGGTTGTTTTTCCTCATAAACTCGGTTATAAGTAATTTTGTGTCATCTAGACAGCTGAGAGAGTGTTCAAGTTCCATTTGAGATGCTGTAAGATGTTGTAGATCGGCGAAAACAGTAGAGCTCATGCAATGAAGACTGAAGAAGCGTTCGCCCATGTCTCGGAGCCTATTGTGTTCCACATGCAAATTTGGAAAGACGGGATTATTTAGACTGATCTTTTCGGTTCCCAAGTCGATTGTTATGTCTGAAATGCCACAGAGGATGCAGAGAAGGTCATTGAAGTCAAGTTTGAAGTCCGGACCCAAGAAATTCTGGATATGATCTGTCCTTGACTCAAGATGCTTTCTGAAATGTAAGTCATGTTCCAAAGTCTCTTTTATGTAGGTGTTTCGGTATTTTCTGCCTTGAGATGCTTCGTCAGGTTTGTAATCAGTGACTATTCTGGAATAGAACGAAGGTTTTCTTCCCAGGTAAGAGACCTTATTCACGGAGCTGACTTGTGGAAATAATAGAAAAAGATCTCTCGTCAGAACCGTCTCTGGGGTAGGTAGATGTCGTAAAATACGGCAAGAAGACCTCATTTTTATATGACGATATTGTTATATTGGAGAAGAGTGATAGGTTGTAATAATAAAGTGCAGGTGAAGATTTGACATCTCATACATACGAGAGGGGACCAGTGAGAATAATTCTGTTAATTAGAACTGATATCATCGCTGCTATCTTGGCGATATTACTTTTTCAAGAACATTGTCGGTGCTCATTCTTGAAGTTATTGGTGCTTCTAGTTTATCCCAAGTTTCTTCTTCAGATCACCTACACATCTCATCGAGACCTCATCATGCTGTCCAAAACCAAGAAAAAGTCATCAACGCCGGCTCCAGAAGGCAAAAAGATTAAAATCCCAAAGCTGTTTATCGTCAGACCTTCCCAGAAGCAGTCGACCATATTCCTCGATCCTGATGTTGTTGAGGCCATGGAACTTCAGAATGGGAAGTTTGTAATGGTTTCTAAGGATGGAGGAGCAGGTGTCTTGGCCATTTTGTCGACGACACAAGAGGTGGATGAATCCAATGTCGCATTACTCCCGAAATCGATTCGTCAGTTGGGTGGACTTCTACTTGGAGACAGAGTTACGGTTGCAAAATATGATAGACAGCCTCCATACGCTATCAACGTTGATGTTCGTGTTGAATGCGAAGGAGAACCAAAGGGTGTAAAGAAGGCATTGTCGGACGCTGGTCTCATACAGCCAGGGTTGGTGCTTGTTCATAATGAGCAAAAAATTACCATTGTGGACGTGAGACAGAAAGACGATAAGGATACAGTTGACGCAGTATCTGCTCTGCTCTCCAATCTCTCATTTTCAGATAACGCTGAGTCCTCGTTGGTCTCTCCTGTTTACCTTTACAATACGGCCACCAATGTTAACTACGTTGACTATGGTGTCAGCACCAAGAAGTACCCTAAATTACCTCGTCCATTGGCATTCGAACAGGTCGGGGGCCTTGAAAAGCCTATTGCTTTGCTCAGCTCTACAGTGCAACTTCCGCTTCATCATCCTGCTTTGTTTCTGGACTTTGGCATCTCTCCTCCTCGTGGTATCCTTCTCCACGGACCTCCTGGAACTGGTAAGACCATGCTTTTACGATGCGTTGCTCACGAGTATGATGCACACGTGTTGATGGTTAATGGTCCCCTGATTGTTTCAAAGTACTTGGGTGAAACAGAAAATGCACTCCGTGACATGTTCGCTGAAGCCACCAAATATCAGCCTTCCATTATTTTTATGGATGAGATCGATTCGCTTGCTCCTAGACGTGATCTGGATGATGCCGGAGAGACCGAGTCTCGTGTGGTCGCTACATTGTTGACGATGTTAGATGGGATGGGTGATTCAGGAAGAGTGGTTGTTGTGGGGGCCACTAATAGACCTAACTCAATTGATCCGGCCCTCAGACGTCCAGGTCGTTTTGATCAAGAAGTTGAGGTGGGCATTCCCGATGTAGATGCCCGTGCAGATATCTTGACGAAGCAATTAGCTAGAATGAACAGGGAAAAATGTGCATTGCTGGAGGAGCAGGTAAAGTTAATCGCAGGAAAGACACATGGCTACGTTGGAGCAGACTTGGCAGCCTTGTGCAGAGAAGGTGTCATGAAGGCTATTGCTAGAGGTCTCACTGGAGTGCCCCACGCCAATAGGGTTGGAGGTTTTGGAGTGGGAAGTATTGCTGCCCTTGGAAATTTCGAAAAGATGGACCCTGCTACTAAAGTCGAGGTAGGTGATCTCGAGGCTGCGCTCGCCGATGTTCGTCCATCCGCGATGCGAGAAATCTTCTTGGAAATGCCAAAGGTATCCTGGGATGATATTGCGGGCCAAGAGGACTTGAAGAAGAAATTGGTGGAGGTTGTTCAGTTACCTCTCGAGGCGTCTGCGACATTTGCTCTGCTTGGAGTTTCGGCTCCGAAGGGAGTTTTGCTCTATGGTCCTCCTGGTTGTTCGAAGACATTGACTGCCAAAGCACTTGCATCTGAATCTGGCCTCAATTTCCTTGCTGTGAAAGGTCCAGAAATCTTCAACAAATATGTGGGAGAAAGTGAGCGGACAATTAGAGAGATATTTCGCAAAGCCAAGGCAGCCTCTCCCTCGATTATTTTCTTTGATGAGATTGATGCTTTGGCTGCCAGCAGAGAGGATTCTCTGACACTGGCTGCCCAGAACGTTCTAACATCTTTGCTTAATGAAATCGATGGTGTTGAGGAGCTCAATGGAGTAGTGATTGTGGCAGCCACCAACCGTCCTACTGAAATCGACGCCGCCCTTTTACGTCCTGGTCGTCTTGATAGGCACATTTATGTTTCACCTCCAGACAGGGATGCTCGTCTACATATCATCTCTCGCAGGTGCTCGAAGTTTAATGTTCCCGACCTGGAGCCACTTTTTGCCAGCCTAGCAGACGCAACTGAGGGCTGCTCAGGTGCAGAGGTTTCTTTGTTGTGTCAGGAAGCAGGTTTGGCTGCCATTATGGAGGATAGAAATGCTACCACCGTCGAAGCCCGTCACTTTCAACATGCGCTCGAGGGTATCTCTAGAGGTATCACCGAGGAAATGTTGGAGTACTACCGCGAATTCTCCAGCCGTAGTGGACTTTCCATTTAGAATAATAGACCAGGAGAGAAATCTACATTTTAAAGTCAGTAGTATGATGCTCATTACACTCGTACATTACGTCTAGGTCTGCTTGCATCCTTCCTCCAACTGCTTCTCGAAGTCTGGAGGTAAGTCTTTTGAGTCAAAATCTAAGCCGTCACCTTCACCTAATCCTCCCAAACCTCCTGCGCCTCCCATGCCTCCAAAACCAGGGAAGTCATTATCATCACCAACCAATTCCTTAGGAGGGTTACCCAATTCCTGTAACGATTCAAGCAACCTGTTGACTTCGTCGCTCTTTTCGGGGCTCTCACTGTCATAGTCGGATGCATCAAACACAGCCAAGATCTGGTTCGTGATTTCATACTGTTTCGTATACTTGACATGCTCATCGTCTGGGATCTTGCCCTTATTCTCCTTCAAGTAGTCAGGAAATTTGTCATTTAGATCCTTAATTGGTTCATAAAGCACCTCCTTGGAAGACAATTGCTCCAACATGTCAGCCAAAAGCTTCGACATGTCAAAGTCACCACCTTCTCCGCCTGCTCCACCCAAGCCAGCCATTAGCTGTGCAAGCATGTCTTCTGGATTACCACCAGCCGGGTCGTTCTTCAACTGCTCGTCGATGGTCTCGCCCGACTTCTTCAATCTCTCCATCGTATCCTTCATCACGCTGTCAAAATTTTGTGGATCTTGAATCTTCTTAGCGTCTTCCTTGTGAGTGTCTTCGAACTGTTTGACTAACTGTTCAAACTGCACCTTTGCCTCAGGGTCCTCGATGTTGAGGTCCTTGATCAAATCCTCGATATTCTGAGTGAACTCATCGCCGACTGGATTTGTCGAAGCGTTCTTGGTGGCGGTGGTATTGCCGTCACTTTCACTGGCTGGAGGTTTAGGTAACAGTTGCTCGTCAAACTCATCCAACAAGTCGTCCAAGTCATCGTCATTTTCGTCCTCCACAGGATGTGGAGGTTTTTCCTTAGTTGGTTCAGTCATATTAATTATTTTCTTGAAAAAGTAGCAGCAGTAAGAATTGGATGATGGAGAAAGTCGTTAGTAGTTTAACTAGCATGTGGAGGGCAGGTGGGGCACTGTCTGCAGTCCACTATGGGGAGACTTTTGGGAGTAATGGAGAATCAAATTTGAATGTGAAATGCGGACATTTGAAATGTACTTAAATAGATTTTGTTTAATATATTAGGAAGTATATGTGGATTCTTTTCCACAGTGCTGGTGGAATATCTTCCTGATTTGGGAAATTATAAGTGGGGAGTGCCGAGGGCCTGGGTGCAAAATGTAGTCCTGCGGGGCGACAGACCAATTCTGATGGAGTTATTGGCAAATGCTGACAAGTTTAGTTTTCTGTCAAACAATAGTCAGAAAGTTTTGTATTTTTACAAAGACGTTTTGTCTTTTAGGATAAATCAATATCCTGACTGTGTTACTTGGTATGAATCATGCTTGAAAGGAACGAATGTGAATGGTATATGTGAGAAACGATTATGAGAAGAGCTGGAAGTGCTGTATATGTTTATTAGTTGATTATATTGATGCTCCAGTTTGTCTTCTTCGAATTTTGAGTTTTATTCTTTCTTTACATTTACTTTGTACATCCTACTTCGTTCCGTTTCCTGTTCTCATTAATTGTTAACATTTCCGTCTTTTTCTTGTACATCTGTGGGAATGGTACAATCCTACCCACTCAACTTCACCATATAAAATCACTCGTCATCAGAACTCCCTAAACTAATTCCACACCACAAATCAACAAATGCTCTCTTTCCCATAACATACTTACCTTACGGAAATAGTCATCATAACATTATCCCGAAACATTTCAAAGCATCAACCTCCAGCCTTTCGTAATCCTTCCTGCAGGACCAACTACTATCATAAATCTCACCAAAACTAATCAGACCTTTGACCTCAGGTGGACCCACCATGTCGCTCTGCAAAACAAGATTACAGGAGGAAAGAAAACAGTGGAGAAAGGACCACCCTTTTGGTTTCTTCGCCAGACCCCGTCGTGGTGAGGATGGCTCCCTAGACTTGACCCACTGGGACGCTGGCATTCCTGGAAAAGCAAACAGCTTGTGGGGAGACGCCACCTACCCTGTGAGCATCTCCTTCTCCGAAGAATATCCATCCAAACCACCCAAGGTGATGTTTCCTGCGGGCTTCTACCATCCTAATGTTTATCCCAGTGGAACGGTGTGCTTGTCCATCTTAAACGAATCACAAGACTGGCGTCCAGCTATCACCTTGAAGCAGATTGTATTGGGAATCCAAGAACTTCTCACTAATCCTAATCCCGACTCTCCAGCACAGGAGCCAGCCTGGAAGGCGTTCAGCAAGGACCGTGCCACTTATGAGAAACGAGTCAAAGAGCAAGCAAAACGCTATGCTACCGCCACTTAGCATGTATAGTATTGAATAGATCGTGTATTTTTAGCATTGTAATGATAATTTGTTATCAAGAAATTTACTTTTTTTTTTTTTGTTTGCCTGTTTGTTCTTGCTGAAATACAAAATTGATTGTGGACGTATTTATTGGTTTACTGCTAACTCACCAAACTTCAAGCGTCAGAAAAAGCCGTCAAGACATGGAAAAAATCAACATGGCGCCAATAATCTCTATATAATAGAAATAGTACTTCATCCAGAAGATTTTCATGACTCCTTGCTGTTGCTGATGATGTCACGCGATTTGAGAGAGCTACCAGCCAGCTCTCCTAACTGGGATGTTCCTTTCTCTTTGTAGGTGCTGACAGCAGGGATGTCTGCCTTAATACGCGATACCAAGGTCGAGTAGGCCCGAGGCTCCAACTTGATCAATGTGTGCAAAGGAATCAGCATCCAAGGACTCTCTTCCTGAGGGACATTCATGAAGTAGGCATACAAGCAACGCAAAACTGCCTGGTGGGTAATAATGAGAATATTCTCCTGCCTCTCCAACTCCATGATGATAGGCTCCAACCGAATGACAATATCTCGGTACAGTTCACCACCTGGGTATCTGTACTCGTACTTGTTGTCGTCACGAGCCTTAAAGTCCTCAGGGAACTCTTGTTCAATCTCTTCGTAAGTCATGGCATCACATTCTCCCGCATCCAACTCGTCGAGTGCCTTCCACTCCAACTTCTTCTTGTAGGGTAAGAATGAAGCGGTTTGTTGGGTTCTCTTCAACGTTGACGTCCACACCGTCAAGTTTGTGTGCTGATTATCCTCACCCAACAGCTTGAGCACAATCTCGGGGAGTCTCTTGGCGTATCTCCAACCACGCTCGGATAAGTTGGAGTCTCCACCAATTTGACCAGTCAAGTTGTACTCAGACTCTCCGTGCCGCAGCAACCAGATACATCTTGGCTTGATGTGCAAGTTCATAACGTAGTAGACAATACGTGATTCCAAGTAGGATTCGATACGGTTGACAATAATTTGCGAGCTCACATTGACGAGCTTAATGAAGGTGAGAGCACCCTCATCCTCGACATTCATAGTCTGGTAGTTGCGCTCGTACTGAGAAATCCGCTTTAGAAAGTCTTGGGTAGCAATTTCCAGGTCCATCTCCTTGTAATCCGGAGAAGTCGTCTTTACATCGGCAATATTCTGCAATATGAGGTCCTGGTCATCACACCAACTCTCCAAGAAGATTGGCTCAATGGAGTTTTCACGACATAAACGAAGCAAGCCAGCACGGCGTTCACGTGTCAGGTTAGTTGCATCGATAATACCCACCACGCCATTTTCCTCGACGAACCATTGCATCATTTCTTTGGTGGCCTGGTTGACGGCCTCCAAGCGCACCTTCATGCCCGACTCATTGTCTGGGTCGAAAAAGTCTGCAGTGACTACATTAGGCTCCAAAACTCTTCGGTAACTTCCGACATTGAAACACTTCGACTTGATCAGAAGCCACGAGAGGTAGCGGACGATTTTTTGTGCAATCAAAGATTTACCTCTGGCGGGCAACCCGACCATGATGACACAGATACGCACGTTCTCCACGTGGGAGACAGAGTAGACGGGCATTCTGGCAAGTGTAGTTGGGGCGATTTGGCTTGCAAAGGTAAGTGAAGAAGAAAGTGTTGAAGACCACAAGATAATTGGGGTTTGAGAAAGCGGAGTGGAGCTATATACAGAGCAGACAGGGCCATCAATTCCCCGGATTTTGGTTTGAGGTCATTGCGTGATCGAAAAATACGAAAAAACTTGGGAGAGAACGTAAGGATTCAAAGTAATGGGAGAGGTTAAAAAGAGTTCAAAGTTGAAATGGACGACAGAAAGGTGAAGAGACGAGTTGGCGAAGTGAATTTTTCGTATAGTGGGGTTGACTGATCGGCGTAACGAGGTGGTGCAATGAGAAGGTTGAGTGAGAATTTCAGTTCGAGTCGGATAACTGGAGATTGTCGGTACGCAACTCGAAATTTCGGAAAATGTGACATTTGGTGATTTCATTGTGGAAATCAACAATGGCCGAGGATGGAAGAATAAAAATATCGTGACTCAGGTGACTGATTTCCGGATTGGTGGGAGCCTGGATAGGAACATTTAATTCGCAGCCAGGTGACTGCGAAAGAATGAATTCGCGACAGTGAGCAGGGTATAAATTGGGAAGGGTGGAAGAAAGAATGGGAAAAATAGAAAGATGATTCAAGAGGATAAGAATTAGAGAAAAAAGTGGGAGCAGTGGAGATGAGAGAGGAATGCCATTGAAAAGAGAGAAGATTGCGATTCAAGAGGGGTTAAGTAGAAAGTGACCTACTCAACAGAATGGATGAGGTAAAAGTCGAGATGGAATGGGATATGGTAGATGTCAGATGGACATGATATATGAAAATCAAGTTTAGTTTGAAGGAACTTACAATCTCGATGCTAAGTTTAACCTTTGCAGACAAATTAAAACTGGCACTTGATACTCTTCCACAGACAATCCATAGACAGGAAGTATTCTCTGACCTTTCATAACTGATATACACCCAAAATCGATGGAAATGACTTTTCATATTATCGCTCGCAGAACCCGAAGATTATATAAGGGGAAGACTACAAAAAAGCGCCAAGAAAGACCGCGGATCACTCTGTGCTATTTATTAATCAGAGAAAGTCAGGGGGTTTCAGTTACCGTATCGTGCGTTCTCCATGTTTAGTCTCGCGCATTCTGTCTTCACCTCATAGTCATTCAATTCGGCAAATAAGACAATCACCTTATATTTTATCACCATCCAAGGATGCATAATTTTAGTAATGTTTTGTTCTTTGCATTTATAGACCTTATAGAGCAACAAAATTCATTACAAATAAACTTCCCATCTCAATCAATTTACAGCCTTGCCTTTTGAATCAAGATTCATGCAAGGCCATATAAACCACTTAATGCGCCTGAAAGAACCACACAAATATTCCCGAAATAACAGAAACCAACACCGAGCCAATGCACCCTCGTCTTGTGCCCCTGACGCCCCTCTAGCCACACTGTAACCACCCCTCTCGCTTCCTCGTGACAGTTTTGACCCGTACCGGTGATTGTTCTCCGGTTACAGTATCCCAGTGCGAACGGCTCCGCACCTCGTTCAGTGCCCACAATCTGTAATTATCATTGATGACGAGAGAAACGAAGACAAAAGGATTTTAAAATTAGCAACCAAATAGAATCATGAAAATTTCCAATTTGTGAATTCTTTAAGCAACGGAAAGATACCCGAATCCCTCTCTTTATAGACCTCTCTCCACATCTATCTTTGAGCTCCTGTCGGCAGCCACCCTGCATACCGACAAGGCAAAAATCAAATGTGC